>ENA-ORTH01000146-ORTH01000146.1-human-gut-metagenome-genome-assembly--contig:-NODE-146-length-87838-cov-4.961211_pt1 | contig 87838 bp, 79 predicted proteins | sample MGYA00241914_ERZ509192 | MGnify/ENA primary metagenome ERZ509192 (study PRJEB26280, sample SAMEA2338826) | human gut metagenome | biome: human gut; feature: human-associated habitat; material: faeces...
GCAGGAGCGGCGCGGCAGGTACTTCCTGTGCGCTGTGTGCGGGTAGCAAGCCGGGATGCCGTACATGCGGGCACAATTCTGCGTATCTCCCGCGGCGCTGTGCCCGCATTCCTGCCAATCAGCCGGGCAATCTCACGGCAGCTCAGGCCATCCACGTAATATTTCCGTATACAACTGCGCTCTTCTATACTAAGATGATGGCAGTTCATACAGCTCCCTCCAGTGGTTTGGTTGTGTCGTTACTCCATTCTGCCACCGGGGGAGCTGTATGAATTTCTTTTCCCTTAAGTGTTGCTCTTGACAGTATAATTCACCGGTTAGAAAAACCGCCGGCCGCGCCGGCGGGCGCCCCGTAAAAACCTTGCTGCAAGCCTTGAACCAAACGGGCCGCCGTCAGTCAGGCTTGCAGAGCAGGAAAGCCATCGTCAGAACGGGAGGCCGCCCGTTTGCGGGCTGCGGGGCCAGCCATGCAGGTGAAAGAAATTTCAGCGTGACCCTGAAACACCCACCGACAATAAGCCCCTGCCGAACTGAGCCAAACTTCCGGTCCGGCCGGTGGTTATGGCCGCTGCCAGGGGTCGGCTGTCAAGTCACCTGCAGGCAGAAATAATCCTGTATCTCACCGCGGAAGGCCCAGGTACCCGTAACGCGGTACACATAGCACCCCGCCACAGTGGGCGCCTGAAAATGCCCCGGCGTGGTGGTGGTCACCTCCACATATTCCCCGGTGGCCGCGTCCCACCGCTGAAGCTTCAGCTCTTTCGGGCGGGTGCTGTACGACACCACCACGGGCGTCTGCGCCATCACCTCTATGGGCATTAAAGCCATCTCCTCATTGGGGATGACAGGTGTTTTTACCTCTTTTGTGGTAAAGAAGTTCCATTCGTAGCCAGCGCGCAGAAGATATTCCGGCGGCATGGGCACATCATTGCACCGTACCTCCAGAATAGGCAGCGCCTGTTCCGGCTCCTGTGTATCCAGCACTTCCTTCAAAAGAAGCGTGAACCCCGCTGCCAGCAGGATGCACACCGCGCCGAGCGCCAGCTTGCGGATGAGCGTGGCCTGACCTTTCATGCAAAGCCTCCCTGCCGCGCGCAGCGCGGCCGTCATTCCAGCCTGGGGCATGCCTTTCACCTCAGGCTGCACGGGGCCCTGTTCGGCCCCGGTCTTTCGCTGTTTATTATAGCCGTTTTGCGGCGAAAAAGGAAGAGGGCGGCACGGATGCGTGCAAAAAAGCATAGGATGGCAGAAAAGGCCCAAAAGATGCACCCATCAGGGTGCCCCGGCCTTTTGGGAGGAAGCACGGGATGGATGCATATCGCATGGATATTCTGCGCCCTGCACAGGTGCAGGGCTGCCTCGGCTGGTATGCCCGGCAGGGGGCCGACGGGCGCTGGGCCCCCATGGCCGCCGCACCTGGGGCCCATGTGGAATTCCGGGCGGCGCGGCAAAATGCGGCCCCGCTGGCCGTCATCGGCGTGTGCAGCGCCGCCGCACCCTGCCCGCAGGCCCAGGCAGTGGCCGGGCAGTTCGGCGCGCACGGGCTGTTACTTCTGCCGCCCGCCGCGCCCGACGGCCCGGCGCCGCTTGCCTTTCTGCTGCAAAATGCCGCCCAAAGCGCACCGCCGGGCATGCGTGTGCTGGCAGCACTGCCTGTGAAAACAGGCGGTGCTCTGCTGGGCGCCTACTTTGACGCCGGCTTTGCGCTGTGCGCCATGCGCGGGCTGTTCGAGCTGCGGCCCCATTACATTTTTCTGTATGCGCCCGGCGGTTGTGCTGCACCTCAGGCCTGGCTGCCCGCAGCAGACACGCTTGCGCTTTCACGCGCGCTGGCGCAGGGCGCCGCAGGGGTTGCGCTGCGGCAATGTGCAGCCGGCATGCATGTCGGGCTCTGCACATCGTTCAAAATTGCACAAAATCCCCGCTTTTGTGTTTGATAAATTTTCTGCAATCTTCCCTTGATATTTCCGGGGGAAGAGAGTATGCTAAATTCCGATATTGATACAGGCAGCCGGGCGGGCTGGCCCGCCCGGCCAAATGTAAAAGCAGGGGGTGCTTTTTGCCATGGAGCAATTTGTGGAACTGATGCTTGCGACAGACCGCAAGGCGCGCGACATGATTGACAAAGCGCGCCAGACCAGGGCGCAGGCCGTGGCCGATGCCCAAAAACAGGCGGCTGAGATTCGCGCGGCCGATGAAAAGCGCCTGGCCGCAGGCAAGGCGCAGGTAGACGCCGCCCTCGCCGCAGAAAAGCAGGCACAGGCAAAGGCGCTGGACGAGGAATTCCTGCGCGCCAAGCATGCGCTGGACGGACGGTTTGATGCAAACCGCAGTGCCTGGCTGGACGGGCTGTGCAAAGACATGTTCGAGGTGTAAAGATAAAACTATGTACTGTGCAGGGCAAGAGGGGAGGGCCGGCAAATGCTGGACGAGCTCAGCGCGCTTGCCATTGTGCCAAAGGCCAAGGCCATTGCGGCACGGCGGCTGACGAAAAATGAATATGAATCGCTGGCGCGCAAGCGCAGCGTCATTGAGGTGACGGCAGCGCTGCAGGCCCACCCCGCCTTCAAAAGCTGCCTTGCAGGCGTGTCGCAGACGAACCTGCACCGCGCGCAACTGGAAGAGGCCCTGCGGAAGGATGTCTTTTTCAAATATGAATCGCTGATGCGCTATTCCTTCCGCAAGGGGCATTTCGGGGCGTATTTTCTGATGCGCTGTGAGATAGATGAGCTTCTCACAAAGCTGCGGCTGCTTTCGATGGGCTTTCATCATCACTATATCGTGCATCTGCCGGGCTTTCTGGCAGACAAAACCAGCTTCAGCCTTCTGGCGCTGGCCAAGGCGGAAACGCCCGCCCAGTGCCTGCCCGTGCTGACGGGCACGCCTTATGCAAAGGTGCTGCAGGGCGTGCTGCCCGCACAGGGCGAGGCGCTGGATTACCTTGCCTGCGAGCACGCGTTTGAAACGTATTACTACGGCACGGTGCTGCAGCTTATCTCGCACGATTTGAAGGGTGCAGCCGCCAGGGATACGCGCCTTCTGTTTTTGCAGCAGGCCGAGATTTACAACCTGGACATGCTGTACCGCGCCAAGGCGTTTTTCACCGGCCAGTTCACGCCCGCCGTGCTGTGCCGCCTGCTGCTTCCCTACTGGAACGTGTTGAGCCAGCGTAAGATGGAGCAGCTTGCCGCCGCGCGCGACACGGCGGAATTTCTGCGTCTTTACAATGTCTCCCGCGCGGCCGCCGTATACGGCGAACGGCGCGACGGCGGCGCGGGCAGCGCCGAAATCAGCGAACAGCGCGTGCTGCGGCGCAGCGCTGATCGGCTCATCCACTTTTCTTCCACGCCGCACACGGTGCTGGCGGCCCTGCTGCTGCTTTGCGACATTGAGCGCAGCAATATCATCAACATCATCGAGGGCGTGCGCTACGGCCTTTCGCCGGACGACATCGCCGCTTTTCTGAAATACTGACGCTGTGCCCGCATTCGGGCAGGCAAAAAGTGAGGTGCATTTGTGCATGGGCATGGTAAAGATGGAGCACGTGAACATCTACGGCGACGGGCGCGAGCCGCGCGCTGCACTGGAGCTGCTTGCGGGCCTCTCCTGCTTTGACCCGGACGACGCAAAGGCGTTCGTGGCGCAGCAGTCCGCCCAGGAAGATGAGAACATGTTCGAACCCCTGCTTGCGCAGGCGCTTGGCCTTTTGAAAGATCTTGGCAAGGCGCCGCCTGATGCGCCGGCGGCCCCGCCGCGCGCGTTCACGTTCGGCGAGGTGCAGGCCACGGTGGAAAAATTCGCCGCGGAGGTTGCCGAGCGCGGCCAGCGCATGGCAGAGCTGAATGCGCGCATCGCCTCGTGCGAGCAGACGAAGGAGCAGCTGTATCACCTGACGGGCCTTGACGCCACTATGGACGAAATCTTCAGCTGCAAGTTCCTGAAGGTGCGCTTCGGCCGCCTGCCGAAGGATAGCTATGTAAAGCTGCCTTATTATGAGGACGGCACGTTCACCTTCCGCCAGTATGATTTTGACGGCGAGTTCTATTGGGGCATGTATTTTGTGCCCGCCGAGCACGCAGAGGCCGTGGACGCCATTTTCGCCTCGCTGTTTTTCGAGCGGCTCTGGGTGCCGGATTTTGTGCACGGCACCCCGCAGGACGCCATCGCCAAGCTCATCAGTGAGCAGCAGAAGCTTTCGGCAGAGCGCGACGCGCTTTCCAAAATGGCGGATGTTGCCACCCCGGCCGATCTGGAGCTTTTGTGCCAGATGGCGCTGTGGCTGCACTACGAGGCCCAGATGTTCAGCATGCGGCACTATGTGGTGCTGTTGGACCATTCGTATTACATCAGCGGCTATGTGCCCGCCGCGCGCGTGAAGGAAGTGGAGCAGACGCTCAAGCGCGTGCCGGGCGTGCGCCTTCTGAGCGACGAGGCCGCGGGCGTGGATGCAAAGCTGGCCGGGAACACCCCGCCGGTAGAGCTGAAAAACAACCACTTTTCACGCCCGTTCGAAATGTTCGTTAAGATGTACGGCCTGCCGGGCTATGGCGATTTGGACCCGACGCTTTTTGTGAGCATCACCTATGCCATCTTGTTCGGCGTAATGTTCGGTGATGTGGGCCAGGGCATCCTGCTGGGGCTTATCGGCTTCTTTATTATGTACAAAAAAATGCACATGGAGATAGGCCTCATCCTCACGCGGTGCAGCGTGTTCTCGGTGCTGTTCGGGTTTGTATACGGCAGCGTGTTCGGCTTTGAACACGCGCTGGACGGCCTGTACCGCGCCATGGGCTTTTCAGAAAAGCCGGTGGAGGTGCTGCAGCCGGATTCCATCAACACCATTCTCATTTTGAGCGTGGCTGCCGGCGTGTTCATTATCGTGGCGGCCATCCTCACGGGCATCGCCTCCGAGGTGCGCCGCGGCAGGGCCGTGAAGGCCGTCCTGTCCGTAAACGGATTGGCAGGCCTTGTGTTCTACCTTTCGCTCATTGCCCTGCTGCTGAGCGTGGTGGGCATCCAGCTTCCCTTCGTGGGCAGCGTGCCCTTCCTGATTGTATGCCTGGTGGTGCCGTTCCTGATGATGTATTTTTCCGAGCCCATCGTGCAGCTCACAGAGGGCAACAAACCCGGCAAGCCGGGCGAGATCATCATCAACGGCTTCTTCGAAATGTTCGACGCCATGCTGAGCTTTGCCTCCAATACCATGAGCTTTCTGCGCGTGGGCGGCTTCGTGCTGGCACACGCAGGCATGATGACGGTGGTTTTCACTCTTGCTGAAATGACGGGCGGCCCGCTGTATGTGCTGATTGTAGTAGTGGGCAACCTGTTCGTGATGGCGCTGGAGGGCCTGTTTGTGGGCATTCAGGTGCTGCGCCTTGAGTTTTACGAAATATTCAGCCGTTTCTTTGATGCAAACGGGCGGCCATTTACCCCGCTCTGCTTCCAAAGCCTTGAGCAGCGCGCGCAAAGCTGAGCCGCAGTGCCAAAAGTACCTTCCAATTTTGAAATGCTGCGCGCTGTGCGCGCAAAGGAGGAAATTCTCATGAAACATATGAAACAAAAAGCCCGTATCCTGCTGGTGCTTGCCCTGGCCCTTGTGCTGGCGTGCGCCTTCTCTTCCCTGGCATTCGCAGAAGGCGAAAGCGCCGCGGCGCCCGCCGATATGAACAGCGGCCTTGGCTACCTTGCGGCCGCCCTCAGCGTGGGCATTGCCGGCATCGGCGCCGGCATCGCCGTGGGCGCAGGCGCCCCGGCCGCTATCGGCGCTTTGACAGAAGACCCGAAGAGCTTCGGCAAGGCGCTTATCTTCGTGGCGCTTGGCGAAGGCATCGCCCTGTACGGCATGCTTATCTCCATCCTCATTCTGTCCAGACTGTAAGGTCATGAAATACTTTCTTATCAGCGATAACGTAGACACGCTGGCCGGCATGCGCCTTGTGGGCGTGCGCGGCGTGGTGGTTCACGAGGAGGACGAGGTGCGCGCCGCGCTGGAAAAGGCCTGTGCAGACGAAGAGGTGGGCCTGGTGCTCATCACCGACAAGCTGGTGGCCAAATGCGCCGACACGGTGTTCGCCTATAAGCTGGGGCGCAAACGCCCGCTCATTGTGGAAATGCCGGACCGCCACAGCGATTCAAACCCCGGCGACAGCATCCGGCGCTATATCTCCGAAGTGGTCGGCGTGAAGATTTGAGGTGAAGGCAATGGCACAGAAGAATAAGAACGGCCCGCTTGGCACGCAGAGCTCTGCCGATGCACAGCGCAGCGAAATATTCGAGGCATCCGTGCTGAAAAGCGCCTCGATGGAGGCGCAGGAAATCGTGCGGGAGGGCGAAAAGGAAGCCCGAAAAATTGTAGAAGAGGCGCGCCGCAGCAGCGTGGATACTCAGCTGGACGCCTACCGCCGGGCTGCCAAGCGTGCAGCGGCGCTGGAGGCCGCCGTGGCCCGCCGCGAAAACCGCGACAGGCTGCTGCGTTACCGCACGCAGCTTGTAAACGGCCTGTTCGCCGAAGCGCAGGAGGCTGCGCTTGCCTTTGCACAAAGCGGGCAGCCCTATGCCGCCTTCGTGCAGCAATCGCTGGCGCGCCACAGGGACGCCTGTGCGCAGGGCCCCTGCCGTGTGCTGGTACGGAAGGCAGATATGGCCGCGCTGGAGGGCGCCGTACAGGCCGCCCTGCCGGGTTGCGCGTACGAGCTGTGCGCCGACGGCACCATCGCTTTGGGCGGCGCCAGGCTTGCATGCGGCAGCGTATTGTTCGACGAAACGCTGGATGACCGCCTTGCCTCGCTGCGCGAGGGCTTTCTGGGCCGCTGCGGCCTGCGCGTGCAGTAAAAGCCGCACAAAACATGCGATTGGCATATCATGAAGGAGCAAGCCATGAACGATACGATCTATTCGATCAACGGGCCCGTTGTCACCCTGCGGGGGGCGCGCGGCTTTTCCATGATGGAAATGGTGTATGTAGGCGAGGTGGGGCTCATTGGCGAGGTCATCGGCATCACCTCGGAAAAAACGACCATCCAGGTGTATGAGGACACCGCAGGCCTGAAGGTGGGCGAGCCCGTGCGCGGCACGGGTGCGCCGCTGTGCGCCACGCTGGGCCCGGGCATCATGCAGAATATTTTCGACGGCATCGAGCGCCCGCTGGCCGCTATTGCACAGGAGCACGGCGCCTTTATCGCCAGCGGCGTGCATGTGGCCAGCCTGGACGAGCACAGGCTTTGGGACGTGACGGTGCTTGTGAAGCCAGGCCAGCAGGTGACGGGCGGCAGCTTTATTGCCACATGCCCGGAAACCAGCATCATCACGCATAAAAGCATGGTGCCGCCGGACGTCTCCGGCACGGTCACCTGGGCGGCGGAAAACGGGCAGTATACCATTCAGGACCCTATCTGCAAAGTGAAAACGCCCGGCGGGGAAGAATGCACGCTGTATCTTGCACAGAAATGGCCCATCCGCACGCCGCGCCCCGTGGCCCTGCGCGAGGCCATCAGCCGTCCGCTGGTCACGGGCCAGCGCGTCATCGACAGCCTGTTCCCCATCGCCAAAGGGGGCGCTGCCGCCGTTCCGGGCGGCTTTGGCACAGGCAAGACGATGACGCAGCACCAGCTTGCCAAGTGGTGCGATGCAGACATCATCGTGTATGTGGGCTGCGGCGAGCGCGGCAATGAGATGACGCAGGTGCTGAACGAGTTCAGCGAGCTGGAGGACCCGAAGAGCGGCAAGCCCATGACCGAGCGCACCACCCTCATCGCCAACACTTCCAACATGCCGGTGGCGGCGCGTGAGGCGTCCATCTATACGGGCGTGACACTGGCGGAATATTACCGCGACATGGGCTACGACGTGGCCATGATGGCCGATTCCACTTCGCGCTGGGCCGAGGCGCTGCGCGAAATTTCCGGCCGCCTGGAGGAAATGCCTGCGGAAGAGGGCTTCCCTGCCTATCTGCCCAGCCGCCTTGCCGCCTTTTACGAGCGCGCAGGCTGTGTGGAAAGCCTGAACGGCGAAAAGGGCAGCGTGTCCATCATTGGGGCCGTGTCGCCTCAGGGTTCTGATTTTTCCGAGCCCGTCACCCAGAATACCAAGCGCTTCGTGCGCTGCTTTCTTGCACTGGATAAATCGCTGGCATACGCCCGCCATTATCCGGCCATCAACTGGACGCTGAGCTACAGCGAATATTACGAGGACTTGGACCCTTACTATACGGCAAACCTGGGCGAAGAATTCTGCGCGCTGCGCGGGCGCATGCTGGGCCTTCTGAGTGAGGAAAACAAGCTGATGGAGATTGTGAAGCTCATCGGCTCGGATGTTCTGCCCGATTCACAAAAGGTGACGCTGGAGACGGCGCGCGTTATTCGCGTGGGCTTTTTGCAGCAGAACGCCTTCCATCAGAACGACACCTATGTGCCGCTGGAAAAGCAGCTTTGGATGATGCGGGCTATCCTGCATCTGTACGACAAGGCCAGCGCCCTCAGCGCCGCGGGCGTACCGGTGAGCGACATGACGGCCGCGGGCCTGTTCGACAGGCTGGTGAAGGCCAAGTACGAGATACCGAACGACAAGCCTGAACTGTTCGGCGAGTATGAAAAAGATATGGACAGCATTTGTGAAAAACTGCTGGCGGCGCGCGCGGGCGCGCAGGCGCCGGCCGGAAAGGAGTGAGCGGCATGGCCATGGAATATCTGGGCCTTTCAGATATCAACGGCCCCCTTGTGGCGCTGGACGGCGTCTCCGGCGTGGGCTTCGAAGAGATGGTGCGCATCCAGACGGCGGCGGGCCCTCGCGCGGGCCGCGTAGTGGCGCTGGAAGGCAGCCGCGCCGTTATCCAGGTGTTCGCCGGCACCTCCGGCATGGACCTTTCACACGCCTCTACCCGCTTTTCCGGCCACTCCATGCGCCTTGCGCTGGCGGACGAGATTGTGGGCCGTATTTTCAACGGGGCGGGTGAGCCGGTGGATGGTCTCGGCCCTGTTTACGCCGAAAAATTTGCAGATATCAACGGCAGCGCCATCAACCCTGTGAGCCGTGCCTACCCGCGCAACTACATCCGCACGGGCATCTCTTCTATCGACACGCTTATTACGCTTATCCGCGGGCAGAAGCTGCCTATTTTCTCCGGCTCCGGCATGAGCCACAACCAGCTTGCCGCGCAGATTGTTCGCCAGGCCCAGCTCAGCGAAGATTCCGCCGAAAGCTTCGGCGTGGTATTCTGTGCCATGGGCGTGACGAAAGACGTGGCCGAATACTTCCGCAGGAGTTTCGAGGAATCCGGTGCGCTGAGCCGTGTGACGATGTTTTTGAACCTCTCGTCCGACCCTATTATCGAGCGCATCCTCACCCCGCGCTGCGCGCTGACGGCCGCGGAATACCTCGCCTTTGAAAAGGGCATGCATATCCTTGTGGTGATGACAGATATGACCAGCTATGCCGAGGCGCTGCGTGAATTCTCCTCTTCAAAGGGCGAAATTCCCGGGCGCAAGGGCTACCCCGGCTACCTGTATTCCGATTTCGCCAGCCTGTACGAGCGCGCGGGCGTCATTGCCGGGCGCAGCGGCAGCGTGACGCAGATCCCTATTCTTACCATGCCGAACGACGACATCACCCATCCCATCCCCGACTTGACAGGTTATATCACCGAGGGGCAGATTGTGTTGGACCGCTATCTGGACCAGCAGGGCGTTTACCCGCCCATCAGCGTGCTGCCCAGCCTTTCTCGCCTGATGAAGGACGGCATTGGCGAAGGTTACACCCGCAAGGATCATCCCGACGTCTCAAACCAGCTGTTCGCCAGTTATGCAAAGGTAAGCGACGCGCGCGGCCTTGCCAGTGTCATCGGTGAGGAAGAGCTTTCTCCCACCGATAAGCTGTATCTCGATTTCGGCAACCATTTTGAAAAGGAATTCCTGGGCCAGGGCCAGGGCGAGAACCGCACCATCGGCGAAAGCCTGGACCTCGGCTGGCGCCTTTTGAGCATCCTGCCCCGCGAAGAGCTGGACCGCCTGGACGAAAAGGTGCTGGACGAACATTACCGCGCGCACTGAGCGCCGCTTTACCCGCATGCGCAAAGGAGTTGAAGGGCAGTGGCGGAACAGATATTTCCCACAAAAGGCAACCTGATTGCCTGCAAGAAAAACCTGGAGCTTGCAAAGCTCGGCTTCGACCTGCTGGATCGCAAGCGCAATGTGCTGATGCGTGAGATGATGAAGCTCATTGATGTGGCGGCCGGCATGCAGAAGGAGATAGGCGACACGTTCCAGCGCGCTTACCGCGCGCTGCAGAACGCCAACATCACGCTGGGCATCGACCAGTCTTTGGACAGCGTCGTGCCGGAAGAACGCGGCTTTTCCATGCACGGCCACAGCATTATGGGGGTAGACCTTCCCACCGGTGAAGTGCACACAGCTCAGCCCTTTCCCTATTACGGCTTCCGCAATTCAAATTCCCAGCTGGACGCCGCCTACATGGCCTTCGACCATGTAAAACGGCTGTGCGCAAAGCTGGCAGGCATTGAAAACAGCGTATACCGCCTTGCCACCGCCATAAAAAAAACACAGCGGCGCACCAACATGCTGGAGAACGTGGTTATTCCCCGCCTGGAGGAGAACATCCGCTTTATCTCCTCCACGCTGGAAGAGCATGAGCGCGAGGAGTTCACCCGCATGAAGGTCATCAAGCGCCAGAAGGGCGGCTGAATGGCTGCCCTTTCCCTAAAATAAAACGGTTTTGTACCAACAGGTACAAAACCGTTTTTTGTGCATATAAGCCAAACTGCTTGAGAATATTTTGTGAACTTTTCTTGAAATCCCTTGCATTCCCGTCTGCTGCCGCATATACTATTATTTAACCATATTAAATAGTTTTGTTAAATATTAATCTGGTTACTAATTTTGAGATAGGGAGGCCTGTTTCATGGAATGGGAAATAACGCAAGGCGTGCGGCTGTTCCGCCTGATAGACCGTATGCGCCGCGCCTGGACAACTATCACCCCCTGTGCAGAGCTGAGTAAATCGCAGTTCGGCACGCTGATGGCACTGGCGTATCTTGGCGGCAGGCCGGGCACAGACGGCACCCCGCCGCAGGCACAGGGCCTGCCGCTGACACAGCTGGCGCATGTGATGCACCAAAGCCCGCCCGCCCTCAGCCAGCGCATTGCCGTGCTGGAGGCAATGGGATATGTGCAGCGCACCGAAGACGCGCAGGACAGGCGCGTAACACGCGTGTGCCTCACCCAGCAGGGCCACGCCCTGCTGAAGCAGGCATACCATGCCATGAACGAAAAGCTGGACAGCGCCCTTGCCGCACTGGGCAAACAGGATACAGCCATGCTGTTCACCCTGCTGAACAAGTTTACCGCCCAGCTGGAGCAGGCCGCGGGCATCGAATGGGAGGAAAGTTGACGCAATGTTGAAATTAAAACGGTATCTGAAGCCGTATTGGATGCTGCTGGTATGCGCTGTGGTATTCCTGTTCGGCCAGGCCATGCTGGAGCTGACACTGCCGAATATGATGAGCGACATCGTGAATGTGGGCATCCAGCAGGGCGGCATCACCGAAGTGGCCCCCAAGGCCATTTCAGCCGACGGCATGGCGCTGATGCAGGCTTTCATGTCTGAGGAGGATAGAGCCACCGCAGAAGAGCAGTACACCCGTGTGGAGGACACGGCCCCCTACGCGCGGGCATACCCGAACCTTGCCGCGGGCGATTATGTTCTGAAGGAGGACGCCGACACCGCTGCCGCCGATGCCGCTTTTTCACGCGCAGGCTACGCCTGTGTTCAGGTGATGCAGGGCCTCGCAGCCCAAAACAGTTCCCCTGCACAGGGCGAAAGCGCCGCCGGGCTTGAAGTTGGGCAACTTGCCCAGCTGCTGCCCATGCTGGCCCAGCTTCCGGCAGACACAGTGCAAAATGCCATCCAGACAGCCGCCGCTGCGCCGGACATGGCGCTGGAGCAGACGGCCAGTGTGTTTACCAAAAGCTTTTATGTGCAGCTTGGCGCAGATACCGACGCCATGCAGACAAATTATATCCTGATAAAGGGCCTTGAGATGCTGGGCTTCACCGTGCTGCTCACGGCATGCGCCATTGCGGCCGGGTTCTGCCTTGCGCGCATGGGCGCGGGCGTGGGCCGCGATTTGCGGCGTGATGTATTCCGCCGTGTGACATACTTCACCACCGGCGAGCTGGACCAGTTCTCTACCGCCAGCCTCATCACCCGCACCACCAACGATATCACCCAGGTTCAGATGTTCCTCTCCATGGGCCTCCGCATGATGTGCTTTGCGCCTATCATGGGCGTGGGCGGGCTCATTATGGGGCTTTCCAAGTGCGTGTCCATGGCGTGGATCCTGCTGCTGGCGCTCATTGTGATGCTGGGTGTCATTCTGGTGCTGTTCATGGTGGCGCTGCCGCGCTTCAAGAAAATGCAGCAGTTCATCGACAAGCTGAACCTTGTCAGCCGCGAGCATCTCTCCGGCCTGATGGTCATCCGCGCCTTTGCCACACAGGCCTTTGAGCAGGAACGTTTCGACAAGGCCAATAAGGACCTCACCTCTAATACGCTGTTCGTAAACCGCGCCATGGTGACGATGATGCCGGTGATGACGCTGGTGATGAACGGCGTCAGCCTGCTGATTGTATGGGTGGGCGGCCACCAGATTGCCCAAAGCACCATGCAGGTGGGCGATATGATGGCCTTTATCCAGTATGCCATGCAGGTTATCATGAGCTTCTTGTTCATCAGCATGATGTTTGTAATGGTGCCGCGCGCCTCCGTCTCGGCAGAGCGCGTGCATGAGGTGCTGGCCACCCAGCCCTCTGTGCGCGACAGGGAGCAGCCGCGCCACCTGCCCCAGCCCGTGCGCGGCGTGGTGGAGTTCCGCGACGTCTCATTCCGCTACGGCGGGGCAGACGAACCTGTGCTGCACCATGTCAGCTTCACTGCAAAGCCCGGGCAGACAACGGCCTTTATCGGCTCCACAGGCTCAGGCAAATCCACACTTGTGAACCTCATTCCCCGCTTTTATGACGTGAGCGAGGGCAGCATTTTGCTGGACGGCTTGGATGTGCGCGATGTGCCGCAGAAAGAGCTGCGCGCAGCCATTGGCTATGTGCCGCAGAAGGGCATGCTGTTTTCGGGCTCCATTGCCTCAAACCTGCGCTACGGCGACGAGGCAGCCAGCGACGAGGCGCTGCGCACCGCATGCGACGTGGCACAGGCCACAGAATTTGTCAGCGAGCTGCCGGAGGGCCTCGATACCTATGTAAGCCAGGGCGGCACAAGCGTCTCGGGCGGGCAGCGCCAGCGGCTTTCCATTGCGCGTGCGCTGGTGAAAAAGGCGCCGGTGTATATCTTTGACGACACCTTCTCTGCGCTGGATTTCAAAACAGACGCCCGGCTGCGCAGGGCGCTGGCCAGCTATACGAACGGCGCCACCGTGCTGATTGTGGCGCAGCGTGTGTCCACCATCATGCATGCAGACCAGATTGTGGTGCTGGATGAAGGGCGCGTGGCGGGCATCGGCACGCACAAGCATCTTCTGGAAACCTGCGAGACCTACCGCGAAATCGCGCACAGCCAGCTTTCAAAGGAGGAATTGGCATAATGGCACAACAAACGCATGGCGCCCGTATGGGCGGGCGCGGCGCCGCCGGCATGATACCCGGGGAAAAGGCCAAGAACTTCAAGGGCACCATGACAAAGCTGCTGCGCTATCTCTCCCGTTTTCTGCCTGCCATCATCACCGTACTGGTGTGTGCAGCAGCATCCACCGTGTTTTCCATCTTCGGCCCCAAGGTGCTGGGGCAGGCCACCACAAAACTGTTTGAGGGCGTGATGGCCATGCTCACCGGCACCGGCGGCATCGATTTTTCTGCCATTGGGCAGATTCTTCTGTTCCTGCTGGCCATTTACCTCATCAGCGCCCTTCTCAGCTATGTGCAGGGCTGGGTGATGGCGGGCGTGGCCACCAAGGTGAGCTATTCCATGCGGCGCGACATCTCTGAGAAAATAGACCGCATGCCGCTTTCCTATTTTGACCGCGTGCCCAACGGCGAGGTGCTGAGCCGCATCACCAACGATGTAGACACTGTCACCCAGACGCTGAACCAGAGCCTTTCGCAAATTGTGACGAATGTTACCATGATGGTGGGCGTGCTGTGCATGATGCTGTCCATCAGCCCGCTGATGACACTGGTGGCACTCTGCATTCTGCCCGTGAGCGTGCTGATTGTGATGAATGTAGTGAAGCGCAGCCAGCCTTTCTTCCGCCAGCAGCAGGATTATTTGGGCCATGTGAACGGTCATGTGGAGGAGATGTACGGCGGGCACGTGGTGGTGACGGCCTTCGGGCGTGAGGAAGAGAGCCTCGGCGTATTCGATAAAATGAATGCGAAGCTGTATAATGCGGCCTGGAAAAGCCAGTTTCTCTCCGGCATGATGATGCCGCTGATGAATTTTGCCGGCAACCTCGGCTATGTGGGCATCTGCGTGCTGGGCGGCTTTCTCTCGCTGAACGGCTCCATCACGGTGGGGGACATTCAGGCATTTATCCAGTATGTGCGCAACTTCACTCAGCCCATCAACCAGATTGCCAATATTTCAAACGTGCTGCAGCAGACGGCTGCGGCTGCCGAACGCGTTTTCGCCTTCCTGGAGGAAGAAGAAGAGCCGGCAGACCCGGAGAGCCCCCTCTCGCCCGAACTCATTCAGGGCGAAGTAGATTTTGCCCATGTGCATTTCGGCTACACGCCGGAGAAAACCATCATCCATGATTTCTCCGCCGTGATACAGCCGGGCAAAAAGGTGGCTATCGTGGGCCCCACCGGCGCCGGAAAAACCACCATGGTGAAGCTGCTGATGCGCTTTTACGACGTAACGGACGGCGCCATCCTTCTGGACGGCTATGACGTGCGCCAGTTTGCCCGCAACGACCTGCGCGATTCCTTCGGCATGGTGCTGCAGGACACATGGCTGTATAACGGCACCATCCGAGAAAATATCCGCTACGGGCGGCTTTCCGCCACGGATGAAGAGGTACTGGCTGCGGCAAAGGCCGCGCAGGTAGACCATTTCGTGCGCACCCTGCCCGATGGGTACGACACGGTACTGAACGAAGAGGCCACCAATATCAGCCAGGGGCAAAAGCAGCTGCTCACCATTGCGCGCACCATCATTTCCGAGCCGCGCATCCTCATCTTCGACGAGGCTACCTCCAGCGTGGACACACGCACAGAGCTTGCCATCCAGAAGGCGATGGATCACTTGATGGAGGGACGCACCAGCTTTATCATTGCACACCGCCTGTCCACCATCCGCGACGCAGACCTCATCCTTGTGATGAAGGACGGCGACATCGTGGAGACAGGCACCCACGCAGAGCTTCTGGCGAAACAAGGCTTCTATGCCGAATTGTATCAAAGCCAGTTTGCAGACGTATCCGGCGAGGCCGTGTGACGGGCCCCTGCCCTGTGTCCGTGCGGCCCTGGCCGGGCCGCACGGGCTTCTTTTTCCTCACGGCCTTTGCGCCAGGCTGGCGCAAAGCGCCCGCATGCGGTATAATATTCTCAAGACGGCATCGGAGGGCTTGCCGGATGAAACACACGCCGCGCACCTGAAAAAAGGGGGCCGCGGGCAAAAAGCGACAGTTTTGCCCCACGGGGCAAAAATAAAATAAAAGCGTGTACGCCATACCACCGCGCCGCACGGGCAGCCGTGCGGCCCAACGGAAGGAGGCCTTTTGAATAAGAAGCTGAAGGAAAAAATCTATGAATCTCTGGCAGCGGTGCTGCCGGTGACGCTGATTGTGTTCGTGCTGTGCGTCACCATCACCCCCATGCCGCTGGCCACGCTGATGATGTTTCTGGTGGGGGCCGTGCTGCTCATTCTTGGCATGGGCTTTTTCAGCCTGGGCGCCGACATGGCCATGATGCCCATTGGCGAGCACACCGGCAGGCAGCTTACCAGGGCCAAAACAGCCGCCGGTGTGGCGGCGGCCTGCTTTGCCATCGGCATTTTCGTCACCATGGCAGAGCCGGACCTGCAGGTGCTTGCACGCCAGACGCCCGCCGTGCCGGACATGGTGCTCATTCTGTGCGTGGCCTGCGGGGTGGGCCTGTTCCTTGCCGTGGCATTTCTGCGCAGCCTGTATGGCTGGCCTCTGGCGCGTATTCTGATGGTGTGCTATGCTGCCGTATTTGTGCTGGCCGCCTTTGTGCCGCGCGAATTTCTGCCTGTGGCCTTCGATTCCGGCGGCGTCACCACAGGGCCTGTCACAGTGCCGTTCATCATGGCACTGGGGCTCGGCCTTTCCGCCGTGGGCCATTCAGACCGTTCGGAAAGCGACAGCTTCGGCCTGATTGCCCTGTGCAGCATCGGGCCCATTCTGGCTGTGCTGGTGCTGGGGCTTTTGTACAGCGCCTCGTCCGGCTCTTACACGCCGCTTTCCATTCCCGAGGTAGACAGCACGCGGGATCTGTGGCTGCAATTCAGCAATGAGTTTCCGGCCTATGCGCGCGAAGTGCTTTTGGCGCTGGCGCCCATCGTGGCGTTTTTCCTGCTTTTCCAGGCGGTATTTCTGCGCTTGCGCAGGAAGCCTCTGGCCAAAATACTGGTCGGCCTTCTCTATACCTTCATCGGCCTCACGCTGTTTCTCACCGGCGTGAACGTGGGCTTTATGCCCGCAGGCTATTCCATCGGCAGCCAGCTGGCTGCGGGCGGGTGGCCGTGGCTGCTGGTGCCTATCGGCATGCTGATTGGCTATTTTATCGTAAAAGCCGAGCCCGCTGTGCTTGTGCTGAACAGACAGGTAGAGGACGTGACAGACGGCGCCATCTCTGAGGGCATGATGATGCTTGGCCTCTCGGTGGGCATGGCTGTCTCGGTGGGTCTCTCCATGATGCGCGTGCTCACGGGTATCTCGCTGGTTTGGTTTCTTGTGCCGGGCTATGTGCTGGCGCTGGGGCTGAGCTTTGCGGTGCCGAAGATATTCACCTCTATCGCCTTCGATTCGGGCGGCGTGGCCAGCGGGCCCATGACAGCCACCTTTCTTCTCTCCTTCGCCATGGGCGCGTGCGACGCCACCGGGGGCAACGTGCTGACAGACGCCTTCGGCATCGTGGCCATGGTGGCCATGACGCCGCTTATCATCATTCAGCTTATCGGGCTGTTGTACCGCATCAAAACCGCGCGCGCCGGCAGGGCCGCGCCGCAGGAGAGCGCCGACGAAGTGATCGACCTCTCTCAAGAGGTGGAATTATGAACAGAAAAATAGAATGGCTTGTTACCATCGTAGACCGCGGGCGCGGCAGCACAGTGGCGCAGGTGTATCAAAGGCACCAAATCGCCGTGCAGCTTATTACACACGGGCACGGCACCGCATCGTCCAAGGTCATGGATGTCCTGGGCCTGGACGAGCCGGAAAAGGACATTGTGCTCAGCCTTGTGCCCGGCGCGCTGTCGGCAGACATTTTCCGCGCGCTGGAAAGCGAGCTGCACTTTGCACGGCCCGGGGCAGGCATTGCGTTTTCGCTGGCACTCTCCGGCATCAGCGCGGCTGCGCACAGCCGCATCACACACGGCAGGGTAGAACTTTGCCTGCCGCAGGAGGAAATGGATATGGCACAGGAACAGCAGCATGAACTGATCGTGGCCGTCACGGACGCTGACGGCGTGGATATCGTAATGGACGCCGCACGCGGCGCGGGCGCACGCGGCGGCACGGTGGCCAAGGCACGTGAAGCGTGCAGCGAAACGGCGCAGAAGCTGTTTGGCCTTACCATTCAGCCGGAAAAAGAGCTGGTGCTCATTGTCGTCCCCGGCATCATCCGCCAGGCCGTGATGCAGGCCATCTGCACCGCCGTATCTCAGCAGACACAGCACCATGCCTTCGCCTTTTCACTGCCTGTCAGCGGGGTGCTGGGGCTGCGGTAAAGCGGCATATGCCGTTTTGGATTTGGGTGTTTTTACAAAGTTATGCATATTTAAGGCGTGTTTTTGCATGAATATCCAAAATTAAACCTGCCGCCTTAAAAACTGCTTGACAAATGCCCCTCTGCGGGGTAACATGCAAACAAATAAAAAATTCAAAATTGCTCTGCGGTTTCCCGCAGGCAATGATAGAGGCGCGGTGTCCAACAGTACCGCGCGGCATGGCAGGCAAGCCGCCGCGCGCGAAAGGGGCCACCGCCGAAGCACCCGGGCAATTGCCTTTGCCGGGCAGCTGGGCCGCCGCAGAATATGCGGCGGACTGTCACGCAAAGCGTGAAGCGCTATCATTGGAACAGCACTCCGTACGCAGGCAGCGTATATGCTTTGCCTCTCCGTATCTGATTGCAGCCCCATGGTGCGTTTTGCGCGCCATGGGGCTTTTCGTTTTCGTTCCGGCCCCGTACCGGCGCCGCAGCACCCTTCCCTCCGCGCGCCGGCAAAGGGCCGGTTTTGAAAAAATGCTTTTGGAAAGAGGGAATCTCAGATGAAAAAGTGGATGACAGGCGCTCTGGCGCTGGCTATGGTGCTGGCCATGGCTCTTACTGGTTGCGGCGGCGCAGCCTCCGGCACGGCGTCCGCCGGTGCAGCTGCTTCCGGCTCTGCCGCACAAAGCGACAATGTGCTGACCGTTGCCATGGAATGTGCCTATGCCCCCTACAACTGGACGCAGAGCGACGATTCCAACGGTGCGGTGCCCATCAAGGGCAGCGAGGATTATGCCAACGGCTACGATGTAATGATGGCCAAGAAGATGGCCGAGGCCCTTGGCATGGAATTGGAGATTGTCCGGTCTGACTGGGATTCCCTTGTGCCTGCCGTAATGTCCGGCACGGTAGACTGCGTGATTGCAGGCCAGTCCATCACCTCGAAGCGCATGGAGAGCGTGGATTTCACCACCCCGTACTACTATGCCAGCGTGGTAACGCTGGTAAAGGCCGAAGGCCCCTATGCAGATGCCGCCGGCGTGGCAGACCTTGCAGGCACCACATGCACCAGCCAGCTGAATACCATCTGGTATGACACATGCCTGCCGCAGATAGAAAACGCCAATATTCTGCCCGCGCAGGAGACGGCCCCCGCCATGCTGGTGGCGCTTGACAGCGGCGCGTGCGATGTGGTGGTCACCGATATGCCCACAGCCATGGCCGCCTGCGCGGCATACCCCAATTTCAAGCTGCTGGATTTCACCGGCACAGACGACGACTTTGAAGTCTCTGAGGAGGAAGTGAACATCGGCATTTCGGTGCGCAAGGGAAACACCCAGCTGCTGGATGCCCTGAACGAGGCCCTTTCGCCCATGACTGCAGATGATTTCACCACTATGATGGACGAGGCCATCCGCATCCAGCCGCTGAACGGCTGAGAGGGCATGCGGCCATAGCAGTGCACCTGTAGAAAGGACGGAGTTCATATGGCATCCACACTGCCTGTCGATTTCTTTGGCAGAGTTGCTTATATCCTGCAAAATTACAGCGCCTCGCTGGTGCGCGGCGTGCTGAACACCATGATTATCGCCGTGCTGGCCACACTGGCCGGCTGCGTCATCGGCCTTGCGGTGGGCATCGTGCAGGCCATCCCCACGGACCGCAGGCGGGCACCTGTGCGCTGGGGGCTGCTGGGCGCGGTGAAAATTCTGCTCAGCGCCTATGTGGAAATTTTCCGCGGCACGCCCATGATGGTGCAGGCCATGTTCATCTTTTATGGCGTGTCGATGCTCACGGGTGTCACCATGCCCTATATGACGGCGGCGCTGCTTATCGTCTCCATCAACACAGGCGCCTATATGGCAGAGACGGTGCGCGGCGGCATTCTCTCTATCGACCCCGGCCAGACGGAGGGCGCGCGTGCCATCGGCATGACTCATGTGCAGACGATGGTAAACGTTATTCTGCCGCAGGCCCTGCGCAACATCATGCCCCAAATAGGCAACAACCTTATCATCAACATCAAGGATACCTGCGTTCTGTCGTGCATCAGCGTGGTAGAGCTGTTCTTTGCCAGCAAGGGTGTGGCGGGCGCATACTACTGGTACTTTGAGACCTACGCCGTTGTGATGGTGATTTACTTTGTGCTCACCTTCGTCTGCTCACGTCTGCTGCGCCTGATAGAAAGACGTATGGACGGCCCGGCCAACTTCGATTTGGCCGTTTATGACACCTCTACCGGCGAGGCCATGCCGCGCTTTCGCAAAAACCCTGCGCAGCCCAATGCAGATTACCGCGCAAAGAATGCGTACCAAACCGGCAACCTGAATTTGGACCAAAACGAGAGGGGGCGCTGAGGCATGGCACAGAACATCATAGAGGTGCAGCACCTCAGCAAAACCTTTGGCACACACGAGGTGCTGAGGGATGTGGATTTTGCCGTGCGGGAGGGCGACGTCACCTGCATCATCGGGGCGTCTGGCTCAGGCAAATCCACCCTTCTGCGCTGTATCAATCTGCTGGAAACGCCCACAGGCGGGCACATCCTGTTCCACGGCGCGCCCATCACCGGCCGCGGGTTCGACCCATGCGCCTACCGCGCCAAGGTGGGCATGGTATTCCAGAGCTTCAATTTGTTCGGCAACATGACAGTGCTGGAAAACTGCACCGTCGGCCAGCGCAAGGTGCTGAAAAAAAGCGCCGCCGAGGCCGAGGCCACCGCTATGGCGTTTCTGGAAAAGGTGGGCATGCAGCAGTATATCAGGGCGAAGCCCCACCAGCTTTCTGGCGGGCAGAAGCAGCGAGTAGCCATCGCCCGCGCCCTGGCCATGCAGCCGGAAGTGCTGTTGTTTGACGAGCCCACCAGTGCGCTGGACCCGCAGATGGTTGGCGAGGTGCTGGCTGTAATGCGCCAGCTTGCCCGCGAGGGCCTCACCATGCTGGTGGTAACGCACGAAATGGCCTTTGCCCGCGATGTTTCCACCCATGTGGTGTTCATGGCGGACGGTGTAATCGCCGAGGCAGGTGCGCCGCAGCAGTTTTTCGGCGCGCCCCGCACCCAGGCAGCAAAAGATTTTCTGGCCCGCCTGCACCGCTGACAGCGGCAGGCCGGGCAGGCCGGTCCTCTTCGGCAAAGGCAGGCAGGAATTCTGGCCTGCAGGCCGCTCAAAGGGCACTGGACGGTCTTCTTTTTCACCGCGTGCACAGCAGCCCGTTTCCGGGCTGCTTTTTCATTGATTTCGGGAACTACCGGCTAGTCGGCGGAGGTGTCCCGTAAAAAAGCCTTCATTTCCGGCATCGAGCGAAACGGGGCGCCCATATAGAACCTTTGATAAAAGAAAGCTGCTTTTAGAACGGTGAACGCCCGTTTACAGGCCGCAGGGCAATGCTGCAAGAGAAATAAAGCTCATTGTGGCTTGAGACGCCTGCCGGTGACAAGCCTTTACAGGGCTTGCTCAATCCGCCCGCGGTTATGGCTTTCCCCTGCGGTTTTTGTGCTTTTCCTCCTGCCCGAAAGCAGTGGCTTTATTTCCATTGCTCTCACCGGCTCAGCCGCAGGCTGTTTTTTTACAAAACATACAGCACAGCAGAGAAATGCCCGGACGGCCTTGCTCTCCGTCCGGGCATGCTCTGCTATTTTCCTATTCGGCTTCGGCGCAGCGCCTACACCTCACCGAAGCCGCCGTCTATCAGTTCAATCAGGGAATCGACGGCCTGCTGCTCGTCGGGTCCCTCTGCCGTCAGCTCCACTTCCGAGCCCTGCACCAAAGCCAGTGTCAGCACAGAAATGATAGATTTTGCATTTGCGATGTTATCCTGCTCCTTCAGGCTGAGGTTGCGTATGGAGATGCGGGAGTCAAACGCCTTTGCGGCATTAGTGAACTGAGAGGCCGGACGGGCATGCAGGCCTGTTCGGTTGATAACGGTTGTCGTTCTTCGGTACATGGGGCACTTCTCCTTTCTTTTGCGCAGCGCTCAGGGCGCAAGCGCGGCCTGCATACATTGTAAAACTTCGTCGGCATCTTCGCAAGCCAGAATTTCCCCGGCCAGCCTTTGCAGCTCTACGGCTGTGTGCCGGCCCAGCGCGCGCTTTACCTTTGCCACCTGTGAAATGCTCATGGAAAGCTTGCGCAGCCCAAGGCCCGCCAGCACGCAGGCGGCCTGCGCGTCACCCGCCAGTTCGCCGCACACGCAAATGGGCTTGCCCTCTTCGCGGAACGCGCGCGCTACTATATCAATGGCGCGGTATAGCGCCGGATGGGTGGAACGGCAGTAGGGGGCCACCGTGGGGTTCATTCTATCCGCTGCGGTAAGGTACTGACACAGATCATTCGTGCCAATAGAGGCAAAATCTGCCCGGCGGGCTATCTCTTTTGCCATCAGCACCATGGCCGGTGTCTCTATCATCACGCCCAGCTTCACATCACCCAAAGGGTCTGCCCCTTGTGCGTCGAGTTCTGCGCGCGTCTGTTCCAGCATCTGCTTTGCGCGGCAAAAATCTTCCACGCCAGACACCATCGGAAGCATAAGCCACAGGCTGCCGTGGGCTGCCGCGCGCAGGGCGGCACGGAACTGTGTACGCAGCAAATGCGGATGCGCAAAACACAGGCGCAGTGCCCGCAGACCTAAAAATGGGTTTTCTTCCTTGGGAAGTTCAAAGTACGGCAATGTTTTATCGCCGCCAATATCCAGCGTGCGCACGCTCACCGGGCGCGGTGCATATTCCAGCAATACTTTTTTATAAGCTGTATACTGTTCTTCCTCTGTGGGCATATGGGAGGCTTCCAGATAAAGAAACTCTGTCCGAAGCAACCCCACAAAATCTGTTGCGTGAGAGGCCTCCAGCGCCTGTGTGCTCACACTGCCCAGGTTCAGGCCTATCTCCACACGCACACCATCGCGTGTGGTGGCCGGGGCCCTCAGAAACCGCTGCGCTTCATCCGTATCCTTCCGCCAGGCGTCCAGCTTTTTTTGCGCCTCCTGCTGTGCCGCAGCGTCCGGTGCGGTGTCCAGCGTACCTGCCAGCGCATCCAGCACAGCGGCCTGCCCGCTTTCCACCTGCCCCAGAAGGCCGGAAACACCCAGCACAGCAGGGATACCCCAACTGCGGGCCATAATGGCCGAGTGGGAAGTGGCTCCGCCTTTCTGCGCCGCAATGCCCAGCACATTGGCCCTGTCCATGGTGGCAGTATCAGAGGGCAGCAGGTCGTCCGCCGCTATAATCACCGGGCCGGGCAGACAGGAAAGGTCCTGTGCGGGCACACCACGCAGCAGGCGCAACAGGCGCTGGGCCACATCGTCCAAATCCGCCGCGCGCTGGGCCATGGTCTCATCCGCCATGTTGGCCATCACATTTGCATAGCGCCCATATACGCTTTGTACAGCAAACTCTGCCGTGTGCCCGTGGCGCAGTATTTCCGCCTCCACCTCTTCCACAATCACTTCATCATCCGTCAAATCAAGGTGCGCGTCAAAAATGGCAGCCTTCTCGACATCTGTCTTTTCAAGGCGCTGCCGCAGTGCATGCAGCTGTTCCCGCGCTTTGGCCCGCGCCGCAGCATAGGCGAGGCCTTCTTCCTGTATTTGCTCTGCCGCGGTAAACTCCTGTCGGGCACACAGCGGCTGCGGCGCATAGACATAAACGGGGCCCACTGCCACACCGGGAGACACCGCATTTCCATGAAATATCATACTGTGCGCCCCTTTCCCGCTGCAATGGCTTGGCGCAGCTTTTCATAGTTCTGTGCAAGGCTCGCGCCCTTTGCGTACAAGCTGGAAGTGCCTGCCACAAACACGTCTGCGCCGCAGCGGCTCATTTTTTCCGCGTTTTCAAAAGAGACATTCCCGTCCACCTCCAGCAGGGCGGCGCTGCCTGCCGCATCCAGCATGGCACGTGCACTGTGCAACTTTTCCAGCGTCTGCGCTACCAGCCTTTGGCCTGCAAAACCAGGGTTGATGGTCATGATGAGCAGGAGAGCCACGTCGTCCAAAACCCACCGGCATGCCTCCAGCGGCGTGGCAGGGTTCAACGCAAGCCCGGCACGTGCACCTCGCGCATGGATGGCGGCCAACGCCTTCTGTACATGTGGCGTGCTCTCTGCATGCACCACCATATAATCGCGCGGGCCGATATCGAAGTAGTTTATTTTCTGTTCCGGGCGCTGCACCATCAGGTGAATATCCAGCGGAAGCCGGGTGATGCGGTGCAGCAGCGGCACAAATTCCGTGCCAAGGCAATAGTTGGCGACGAAATCGCCGTCCATGATATCCACATGAAGCATATCCGCCCCCAGTTCTTCCAGTTCACGCACATGGGCTTCCAGCCGTTCCAGCGGGCAGCAGGCCAGCGATGGTGACAGATAAGTAGCAATGCTCACAGGCACTCTCCTCCTTATGCCCGAAGAAGCACCGCCGCGCGGGGCTTTCAGGCTTTGATAAAAATTGTCGTGTTTCATTCGAACAGTGGCCAGTTTGCAAATTTTTCCGTTTTATTTCATAGCTCGCAGTGCGGTATGTCCCGTGCACCGCAAGCTTTTATTCTCTGCTATTTCCCCTGTTGTTGCGTGAAAATTGCTTGTATTTTGGGAAATATTACGGTATGCTATAGACAGAGCAGGGCAGAAGATATTTTTCGCGTTTGCAATATTTTGTTTGTTCCTGCATGCATGAAAGACCGGGGAGAGAGCAAGATGATAGCGACAGAACGCGCCAGCTATATCCTGAACAAGCTGCGGGACAAAGATACCGTGACGCTGAAAGAGATTGCAGCCGAGCTCGGCGTCTCGGAGGCTACTGTGCGCCGGGATTTTGAACGGCTGGACAAACAGGGCTTTGTGGTGCGCGTGCGCTCGGGGGCTACGCGTGTAAACGGGGCTGCGCCGGGCAATGCCGCGCCGCTCGTCACCAGCGAAAAGCTTACCGAGCACATGGAGGACAAAACCGCCATCGCCCGGCTTGCCGCCAGCTTCGTGCACGACGGCGACTGCATCTTTCTGGACGGTGGCACTACCATCGCCCCCATGATAGATTTTATTCAGGATAAGCGCATCAAAATCGTCACCCACAACCTGCTGGTGACGCACCGGCTGAAAAACATGAATGTAGATATTTTCCTGATTGGCGGGCACTACACGCATTTTCACGAGAGCACAGTGGGTGTGTACACGGAAAAAATGGTTTCTCAGTTTCATTTCGACCACGCTTTTTTTGGATGCTCTGGCATTGAGCTGGTGCACCAGATGGCTTACAACGACGACATCGACACCGTTCCGGTAAAAGAGATCGCCATGAAGTGCTCAAACAAGAACTATCTTCTGGCAGACGCAAGCAAGCTTGGTAAAACAAGCTTCTGCCGTCTTGCCCCCTTGAGTGCATTTGACGGAGTGATCGTCACCTGCCCGCCCGAACTCAGTGCACCGCTGCCCTCCAATTTTATTGTGGTGCAGGATGAATGAACTGCCCGTGCAGAAGTTTTGTTAGATAAAAAGGGCCTGGGCGGCGCGCCCAGGCCCTTTTGTCCTGGTGTTACGCAAGCGCGGCCTCAATAGCCTGCACAGCATCCGGGCATGTGAGCCGGAATTCCTTTTTCAAAAGGTCTACAAGGCCCACCTGGCCAAACACATCCTGTGCACCCAGTTTCAAAAGCGGCACACCAGCGCCATGTTTTGCAAGCACATCGGCCACGGCGCTGCCAATGCCGTTGATGACACTGTGGTTTTCATATGTCACCACCAGCTTTTTGCCCTGTGCCTCTTTCCAGATAATTTCTTCGTCGAACGGTTTTACAGTCACAGGGTCCACTACTTCCACGCTGATGCCGCGGCGGCCCAGCTCTTCAGCGGTGTCCAAAGCGTCGGCCATCAGATAGCCGCTGCCCACCAGCAGAACATCCGTGCCCGGCACCAGCACCTGCCCCTTGCCCAGCTCGAACTTTGTGCCCGGTTCATACACTTCCCGCACATTCTTGCGGTATGCGCGGATATAGTGGATAGCACCGTCGTTGCGCGCAGCGCATTCGCGCACCATCCAGTCAAGCTGCACCTGGTCACACGGGTCGCACACAATGGCATTCGGGATAGTGCGCATCACGGCCAGGTCTTCAAAGCAGGTGTGCGTGCCGCCGTCAAAGCCGGAGCAAAAGCCCGGGTCGGAGGCGTAGATATTCACTGTGTTGTGCTGATAGGCGCAGGAGATGTAGAGCTGATCCAGCGCACGGCGCGTGACGAAGGCGGACATGGTGTGTACGAACGGCGTATAGCCGCGCAGTGCCAGCCCTGCCGCCACGCCGAACATGTTGGCCTCACAAATGCCCACGTCTACAAAGCAATCCGGGTGCGTCTGCTTGAAGCGGATAAAGAACGAGGCGCCGCCCAAATCGGAATCCAGTATCACAATCTTGTCGTCCTGCTCCACCAGCTCCTTCAGCGTAGCGCCAAACTGGTCGCGCAGTTCGCCGCCCAGTTCCTTGGTTCTGTTCTGTTTCAGCATGGCATTATTCCTCCTCCGTGATTTTTTCAAGTTCTGCAATGGCTGCGTCTATCACGGCGCGGCCCTCTTCAAACACTTTGGGGGCATGGTTGTCCGGCATATCCTCGTAATATTTCACACCCTGCCCTTTCACCGTATCCAGCACGATGCAAACGGCACTGTCACGCACCTGCTTTGCCTCTTCAATGGCGCTGTCAATGGCTTCCTCGCTGGCACCATCCACAGTTTTGCACCAGAAGCCAAAAGCCCTCATCTTTTCTTCATAGCTGAAGGGGTTCAGCACCTCTGTGCACCAGCCGTCATGCTGGCGCTTGTTATTGTCTATGAATACAATACAGTTGTGCAAACGGTTGTGTGCCATAAACTGGAAGGCCTCCCAGTTCTGGCCCTCGTTCAGCTCGCCGTCGCCGATACATACATACACATACTGGTCTTTGGCCCCTTCATGCTTCAGGCCCCAGGCAATGCCTGCCGCCACGCTGGCACCCTGCCCCAGCGAGCCGCAGGTAACGTCGATGCCCGGCGTAAGCAGCCTGTCCACATGGCTGGGCACATGCGTGCCGATATCATCCATAGTAAGCAGCAGGGCCTTGTCAAAAAAGCCCTTTTCTGCAAGGGCCGCCTCCACGGCCGGTGCAGCATGGCCCTTGCTCATAACCAAATAGTCGCGGCCCTTCCAGCCGGGGGCTTTCGGGTCGAATTTCATCTGCTTGCCGTACAGTACACTGATGAGCTCGGTGACGGAAAGGCAGCCGCCGATATGCCCCATGCCGCGCTGACGGAACATCTGAAGCTGATCGATGCGAAGCTGTGCAGAGAATTTTTTCAACTCTTTAAGTTTTTGCGCTTCCATATAGTACCTCCTAAAACTGTTGGATATGATATGCGGCCGGGCGGCCGCCGGGCTTTGCGTCATGTGCAGTCGTATGCCTCATAGCTGGCAGATTTGCCCGAAAGCACGGCCTTGAAATCCTCCATCAGCGGGTGCTGATGCCAGGTGCTGTTCGTCTGCGCCACATAGTAGGCCATAAGCTGTACAAATGCCAAACTGTACAACGGGCTGAGCTGTTCGCTGACCAAATGCGGCACGCGCAGCACGCCTGCCCCCTGCAGGATGGGGTTATTCGACAGAATAAACACTCTGTCCGTCATTTTGTGGGCCGCCTTCCATGCCTGCTGGATGCGCGGGCCCGTCTCGTCACCAGGGTCCAGAAAAATGAGGTTATAATTCGGTGTGAGCTGTACCTGCGGGCCGTGGATAAATTCGTCCACCTCATAGCCCACCGCCAGAATGTGCACCGTTTCGCCTATCTTCACTGCGCCCTCCAGCGCCGTGCCGTAATTGGCGCCTGCGCCAATGAGATAAGCTCGCTCCATTGAGAGCAGTTTTTGCTTGTTTGCCTCAAAATAGGCCGGAAACGCCGTGATGAGGGCGTCGTAATTTTCCATGCATGCCATCATTTGACGCTTCTGCTCTTCCAGCGCCTGGCCGCTCAGCCTGCCCTGTGCATGGGCCGCGTGCAAAGCGAACAGTATCAGAAAGGCCGTCAGTGTCACCACGCCTTTGGTGACAAAATCAAGCTTTTCGCCGCCCAAGCCAAAATCTATTACCTCGTCTGCCTCGCGCTCGAAGTCTGAGTGGACATTGCCCGTGAGGCCGATGGCGCGCATGCCCAGCCGCCGGCACAACTGCAAGGACTCAATGGTGTTCGTACTGCACCCGCTTTGCGAGATGCACACCACGAAATCATCCGGCGTCATATCATGCTCATAATGGTTGAAGGTGAAGGGCGTTACGATTTTCACTTCAACGCCCAGGTATTGCTTCATGTAATAGCGTGCGCAGTGGCCTGCATTGCAGCTTGAGCCGCAGGCCACCAGCCACACCGTGCGGTAGGGGCGGCTGAGGTACAGTTCCACCATGCGCTGCGTGAGGCGGGCGCTGGCCGCGATATTGGCGCGCACCTGTGCGGGCGTCTCTTGAATATAGCGCAGCATGGAGAGCTCTGCCTGTTCCAAGTATCTCATTCCTTTCTATGCGGTATCAGCCGTCACACTGTGACGGTCTTTTTGCTTACGCCTTTGGGGTTATCGGGGTCAAAGCCGCGGCTCAGGCTGCACAGGCAGGCAAACATCTGTGCAAACACCGCGCCGCTGAACACGGCACTTATGCCGTCGTATTCCTGCGGTAAAAGAACAGCCGTGTCACCCAGTGCCGCCAGCTCCGGCCGGTTCGTCACCACAGTGCACCAAATGCCCGTCTCTTCCTTCAGGCGCTCGAGCAGCGCCTTCCCGCAGTAGTTGGTGTGCTCATCTGCCAAAAGAAAGATATACGGCACAAAGCGCTGCGCTGTAGCAATGGGGCCGTGGCGGTAATCTGCCGAGCCGTAACAGCGCGCGTCCAGATAACTCGTCTCCTGTATCTTCAGCTCTGCCTCATTGGCCAGTGCATCCATCAGGCCCCGGCCCACCAGAATAAGGCGCTCGGTCTCACGGTAAAAGCGCACCACGTCGCGCACCTGCGGCTCTAAGGCAGTCAGAGCCCTTTCTACGATAGAGGGTGCCTCATCCAGCACGTGCAGCAGCTCCTCGTCGCCGGAAATATATGCGGCAATGGCCGTCAGCACCGTTACCTGCGTCAGGTACGATTTCCCGGCGGTGATGCTTTTTTCCGGCCCGCAGTGGTTATTGATGTGATATTTGCCCGCCTTTGTCATCAGCGAACCCTCGGTGTTTGTAATACTGACGCATATACCGCCCTGCGCATCGCAGGCCTTCATCACCTCATAAATGTCCTGCGCCCCGCCGGATTGCGACACTGCAATCATCAGCACGTTCGAGTAATCTGGCGCAGCTTTGTAGGCCGTGACGACACTGGGCGCACTGATGCTGGCCACCATGCCGCATTTCACCTCCAGAAGATAGCGGCCCACCAGGTTGGCGTGGTCACTGGAGCCCCGGCCCACCAGAACGGCCGTTTTGATGCCCCGCGCCTTTACCTCTTCGGCTATTTGCCGGCAGATGCCGCGGTTTGCGGAAAGGCAGGCCGTCACGGCCTGCGGCTGTTCGAATATCTCCTTCCAGAAGACAGAGCTGCTCGTATCTATCATGTTTGTTCTCCCCCTGTTCGATATTAATCTATGCTGCCGGTGCCATAGGCACTTGACAGGCAATGATATACTGAAATTACTGCGGCGGCCCCCGCTGCCCGCGTAAGGAGAAAGGAGCGTTCGCATAAATGAGATTTGATGGCATCCTGTTTGATTTGGACGGCACACTGTGGGATTCCTGCCTCTCAGTGGCGGAAAGCTGGCGCAGCACGCTGCGCACGCGCTACAATGCCCAGCATCTTCCCAGCATTGAAGATATCCAAAGCATCATGGGCCTGCCCGCGTCAGAGGTGGCCCGGCGTCTGTTCACCGGCTATGGTGCGCCCGCGCAGGAAGTGTGCAGCACCTGCATGAGGGACGAATGCCGCTACCTTGCGCAGCATGGCGGCGTGCTTTATCCAGGTGTACCCGAAATGCTGGCTTCCCTGGCGGAACAGGCCCCGCTTTTTATCGTAAGCAACTGCCAGGACGGTTATATCCAAAGTTTTCTGACATGGTCTGCCCTGGGCGGGCTGTTTCAGGATTTTGAATGTGAGGGCCGTACCGGGTGTTCCAAGGCTGAAAACATTCGCCTTGTTATACAGCGGAACAGCCTGCATTCCCCCGTCTATGTCGGGGATACGGCGCTTGACGAAGCCAGTGCGGCTGCCGCCGGCTGCCCGTTCGTGCATGCTGCCTACGGCTTTGGCAGCGCTGTGGCACCGCTGGCGTCCATCCATACCCCCGGCGGGCTGCCGGCAGTGCTAAATGCCCTGTGAGCCCGCCAGCGCATTGTCCAGTGCCAGAAGGTCCTTTTCACTTTTTACATGCGTCAGTTGTTCAAGCAGTTTCTCGTCCGAGAGTATCTTGAACAGCTGGCGCATATTTTTTACATGCTCGTCCTCATCCACCGCTGCCAGGGCGAAGAACAGGGATGCATCCTTTTCCCGGTCGGCCTCGTCAAACCTGACAGGCTGTTCAAACTTCGCAAAGGCAATGGCCGTGCGGCTCACACCGGGCGCCCCTTTGGTAGAATGCGGAATAGCCAGGCCCGGCACGATAACAATGTACGGCCCAAACTCCTGTACACATTCGATGATACGCTGGGCATACTCTGGCGTGGCACAGCCTGTGCTCACCAGCGGCAGACAGCTTTTTTCTATGGCATCTTGCCAACTCTCTGCCCTTTCGAAGAATGCAAAACGCTTTTCTGCCACAATCTCTTTTAGAAGCATGGCTTTCACCTCTTTTCGTTTTTGTAAATTTCTGTTTTGAATTATACTTCTTTTTGCATTTAATTGCAATATCTAACAGAAATATTGTTTATATTTTTTATTTTCAGGATTTCGCACTTATATTTAAGTCAATTTTTGTAGAATTCGCTTATTTTATTCTTTTTTGCACAAAATTGTTGACTTTTCCGTCGGGTAGTTTTACGATTAGAGACAATAACTGTCATATTTATTCTGTTTTTTACATTTTAGTTGGCACTTCCTGCTTTACTTTGTATCAAAAAACAAAATATGACATGTAATATGGCAAAACTGAAAAAGGAGGTGTACCTGATGCTCAACATCCTGATGGTGTGCGGCAACGGCTGCGGCAGCAGTCTTGTATGTCAGATGGCGGTGGAGGCCGTTCTGAAGGAGCTTGGCGTGCAGGCCCATGTAGACCACAGTGACATGCTCTCGGCTTCTTCCAAAAGCGCGGATATCCTCATTGCAGGGATAAACTTCAAACCACATTTTGACACATTCAAGCTGTTCCCCAATAAAATTTACCTGAACAGCCTTGTAAACCGGCAGGAGATCCGCGAAAAGCTGCGGCCCGTGCTGGAGGCAAACGGCTGGATGTAACCAGCTGCCGGGGCGTTCTCACATTGCCGCCGTACCCGGTGTGATAACTGGTGCGGTGCAGAAGGAAAAAGGAGGTTACCATGGGAGTTTTGAACTTTATCATAGACAATATCCTCATCAATGCGGCCGTTGTGCTTGGCCTTGTGGCACTTCTGGGGCTCATTCTTCAGCGAAAGCCCGTCAGCGAGTGCATCAGCGGTACATTCAAAACCATGATGGGGTTTATGATCCTGTCGGCGGGCTCCAATGTTATCGTGGGCGCACTGGAACCGTTCAGCACCTGGTTCTCAGCAGGGCTGGGCATCCAGGGTTCTGTCGCTTCCATTGAGGCTGTGCTGGCTGTTGCCATGCAGAACGATACCATTGGCCGCGACATCGCTCTTGTATATGCGGGTATCTTTGTGGTGAACCTGATTATCGCCCGTTTCACCAAATGGAAATATGTCTTTCTGAACGGCGAGGCGCCCATCTATATGGCAATGGCCAGCATCCTGTTCGGCGTGGGCCTGTGCGGCTTCGGCCATGTGCCCGCCGTGCTGATTGGCGCCGTGCTGGGCGGCATCTGCTGTGTATTGTTCCCGGCGCTTGCCCAGCCCATTGTGCGCAAAATCACCGGCAATGACGACATCGCCCTGGGCCACTTCTGCACACTGGGTTATCTTTTGAGCGCAGGCGTGTCGAAGCTGACGGGCAATGTCTCAAAATCTACCGAAGATGTAAAATTTCCCGCCAAGCTTTCATTTTTACAGGACACCTATCTGGCGGTAGGTTCTGTGATGGTGCCTCTGTATGTGCTGATGGCCATTCTGGCCGGGCCCGAAGTGGTGGCCGAGGCCGCGGGTGACAAAAATTACATTGTATATGCCGTTTTGCAGGGTATTACCTTCTGTGTGGGCCTGTTTATCCTGCTTACCGGCGTGCGCCTGCTGATTGCAGAGCTGGTGCCCGCCTTCGCAGGCATCGCTGAAAAAGTGGTGCCCGGCGCCCGCCCCGCGCTGGACTGCCCCGTCCTGTTCACCTATGCGCCGAACGCTATTGTATATGGCTTTGTATTCACCACTGTGGGCACAGTAATCGGCATGTTCCTGTGGCCCCTGTTCGGGCTGCCCATGGTCATTCCAGGCATCATGTCAAACTTTTTTGCGGGCGGCACTGCGGCCATTTTTGCAAATGCCACAGGAGGCCGCCGCGGCACCATCATCGCCAGTATTGTACACGGCCTGTTCATCTCGCTGCTGCCTGCCCTGGTGGCACCGTATCTGGGCCAGATTGTGATAGAAGGCCTGCCCTCTCTGGCAGCCTATACCATGACGGACGTAGACTGTGTTTCCATGAGTCTGTTCTATTCGTGGCTGCTGAAGCCCCTTGCCGGACTGATCGGCATGTAAAAGAGAACATTTTTCAAAAAGGGCGCCGCTTTTGAAAAAAGCGGCGCCCTTTTATGGGGTGTAAAAACACCCTGCCCTATATCTGCAGCTTTTTCCACCGCACAACTGCAAGCAAACCCAAGCGTAAAACACATGGGCTGTACAAGGGGTGAAAGGGGCATGCTGCGTGCTGGCCTCATAAAGAGGCAGCGAAATCTCCTCCACCTGCATTGCCTGCTCGACCTGCCCCGCAGCCTATAAAAGAGCAGTTTGCCATTCTGACGAAAGCTTTTCTGTTTTCAGGGGCCGCTGTCAGCAGTTCACCTTGCCCTGCGCTGGAGGCAAAAACTTTTACGGGCCGCTGTTTTCCAAAAGTCTTAACCTCCCCGGCTTGACCGGTAGCTTGATTAGGCTCTGTAAGGGCCTGGTACCGGCAGGTGTCTTAAGATACATTGAAAATTTTTTCACTTAAATCACTTGTTTCGTGGTTCCTAAACGGATGAATCTCCATTCTAACAAAGGCCCTTCTTCACTGTGAGGCTTGCTGTCAGCAGCCCGCTTCGCCCGATGCTTGAAGCAAAGACCCTTTTATGGGGAACCTCCACCAGCAGCGCCGGTGGTTTCCGCAACCAATAAAAAATCCCCGTGCCGGACGGCACAGGGATTTTTTGCAAAAATACCAAAGGCGGCAGGCTCAGGCCTGGCCCTCCTCCTTCATCTTGGCGAAGCACTCACTGCAATACACAGGGCGGTCCTCGCGGGGCTTGAAGGGCACGCGGGCTTCCTTGCCGCACGCGGCGCAGGTAGCCGTGAACATCTCACGGGTGCCGCGGGTGGCGTTCTTGCGGGCGTCGCGGCAGGCTTTGCAGCGCTGAGGCTCGTTTTCGAAGCCACGGCTGGCATAGAACTCCTGCTCACCAGCGGTGAACACGAACTCTTGGCCGCATTCTTTGCATACTAAGGTCTTGTCTTCGTACATTTTGGATATCTCCAATCTTAGAATTTTGCCCGCGGAAGGATTTAAACCGACACCTTTGATCTGGGGACCAACGCTCTGAATTAAGCTACTGGGGGCACATATATTTCCTGCGCCGCACGGCGCTTTGGAACCTATTTTAATTTGGCGCGCACACGCTGCAGGGCGTTGTCCACAGCCTTGGGGGTGAGGTGCAGGCGCCGCGCAATCTGCCCGTAGGACGCGCCGCCTACAAAAAGGGCAAGCACGCTTCTTTCCCGCGGGGAAAGCCGCGTGTGGATAGCGCGCACAGCGGCACGGTAGGCCTCGCTTTCCTCTGCGCATGCCTGCGGGCTTTTTTCCTGGGCGGGCGGAGCGGCTTCAATGGACACAGCCCGGTTCAGCACCTCGTGCTTCCGGCAGCGGGCAGCGCGCGCCGCAGAATTTACCGCATTGTGCACACAGGCTGCCGCATAGGTGGAAAACGACGCGCCTCTGCCGCTCTCGTAGGTGCGCACAGCACAGAACAGGCCCACAAGCCCTTCCTGCACGGCGTCTTCAAACTCCAGCCCCGGACAGGCGGCACGTGCCGCAGCGGCATTCAGCACTGGCATCATTCTGGCGATGATGCCCGCCAGTGCGGCTTCATCGCCCTGCCTTGCCTGCGCAAGCTGCAGCATTTGAGCATTGCGGGAAGCGTTTGCCATTGCCTGCCTCCGAAGCCACCGGCAGATACCTGCCCTGCACATGTGCGGCCCCCTGCCGCACATTTGATACTATTGTACAAACCGTCCCCTAAAAAGTCAAGTCGAAACGTTAGTGTGGAAAAAGTTTGTGCCTGTTGCTCATTTCACAGGGGCATTTTTCGTGGTTATTGCCCTGTTTTTTCCCGCAGGCGCTCCACATCCTCCACTTCATAGGCCGAGGGGGTGTCCTCCTGTACGGTCACATTGCGCACCCAGTGCCCGCCCTTAATGCGGATAAGCGAAAGAGCCACCTTCAAGGGGCTGTCTATTTTCAGGCAGGCGTACACGGCGGGCACGGGCCAGTGAAGCACAAGGCCGGTGAAGAAGCCCAGTGGGATGCTGGCAAGCCACAGGGTGCCGCAGTCGAACAGGAAGCCCAGGCGCGTATCGCCGCCGCCGCGTAGCACCCCCACAATGCAGGTGAGCTCCACGCCCATCACAAGCTGCAGAAGCGCCAGTACGCCGATCATGCTGTAAGCCGCGTCATGCACGGCAGGCGTGACATGATACATGGACAGGAACAGCGGCCGCACGCACAAAATGAACAGGCTGTTCACAGCGCCAAGGCCAAAGCTGATGGCCACCAGCGTGTTGGCCACGCGCCGCACGCGGGCATAGCTGCCCTCTCCCACAGTGCGCCCCGTGAGCACGGCCGCGGCGTTGCCCACACCGTTGAGCGTGACGAACGAGAACTGGTGCAGCACCATGGTGATGCTGCTGGCCGCCACGAAGGTGCGCCCTATCTGGCCCATGATGATATTCGTCACCGTGCTGCCGAACCCCCACAAAAGCTCGTTGCCCACGACTGGCAGGCTGTGGTGGAAATATTCCCCCAGCAGCTCGTTGTCCCAGGTAAAACAGTCCTTCACGCGGAAGCCCACCAGCTTCTCCTTCGTGTACATGTACACAAGCGCCAGAATAAGCTCAGAACAGCGCGCACAGATGGTGCCCACCGCGGCGCCGCGCACGCCCAGCGCGGGCGCGCCCAGCTTGCCGAAAATAAAGATATAATTGAAAAATACGTTTACAAAGAAGCTGCACCCATAGATGCCCACCGTCATTTTCACCTGCTCTGTGCCGCGCAGGCTGGACAGATAGCATGAGGCCAGAGCATAAGGCAGGTAGCTGAACGCCACCAGAGACAGATAGCTTGCCCCGGCCTCTATCACCTCGGCATCCGGCGTAAAGATATGCAGAATCTGCTGCGGGAAGGCCAGCGCAAGCAGCGTGAGCACGCTGACGGCAAGGAACACCGCCTGAATTGTGAGGCGCACCACCTTGCGGATATGCACCATATCCTTCTTGCCCCAGTACTGGGCAATCAGCACGCCGCCGCCCGACGCCAGGCCGAACGAGCAGCTCATTACCAGCGTCTGCATCTGGTTGCCCAGGTTCGCGCCGGAAATAGCCACATCGCCAAGGCTGCCAAGCATCACGCTGTCCATCAGCGTCACGCCGAAGCTGATGGCATACTGGAAGGCCATAGGCCCGGCAATGGCCAGCAAGTTCCAATAGAAAGATTTCTCTGTAATAAATTTCCCTTTCAGTGCCGTTTTCAAGGTTTACCTCACTTTCTGTACCGCCCCGCGGGGCGGCACAGCGGTGCCGCCGGAAGGGCTTTATGCGTTTTTCTTCTCTGCGGGCGCCTTCATGGTGAGGGCAATGCGCTTTTTGGCCGTATCCACACTCAGCACCCATACTGTCACAATATCCCCCACCTTCAGCACCTCGGCGGGGTGGCGGATGTACCGGTTCGATATCTGGCTGATATGCACAAGGCCGTCCTGATGCACGCCCAAATCCACAAATGCGCCGAAATCGATGACATTGCGCACAGTACCTGTGAGCTGCATGCCAGGGCGCAAATCCTCCAGCTTCATCACGTCCGTGCGCAGCAACGGCGGCGGAAGCCCGTCGCGCATATCGCGCCCCGGCTTCTGCAGCTCTGCCAGAATATCCTTCAGGGTGGGCACGCCCACACCCGCGCGCGCTGCCAGCGCCTCAAGGCCGATGGCCGCAGCCCTTTGTGGCAGGGCAGCCAGAGCCTCGGTGCCGATGTCGCCCTCTGCAAAGCCGCATGCCTCCAGCACGGCCAGAGCCGCGCCATAGCTTTCAGGATGCACGGCGCTTGCGTCCAGCTTATGCCTGGCGCCGGGCACGCGCAGAAAGCCCGCGCACTGCTCGTATGCTTTGGGGCCCAGCTTTGCCACCTTCAAAAGCTCTTTGCGCGCACGGAAGGCGCCGTTTTCCTCGCGCCACGCCACAATGTTTTTTGCCACCGCGGCGCTCACGCCGGCCACGCGCTGCAAAAGCGGGGCCGAGGCGGTGTTCAAATCCACCCCCACGCTGTTCACACAGTGCTCCACCACGCCGTCCAGCGCCTCGGCAAGGCGCGCCGGAGGCATGTCGTGCTGATACTGCCCTACCCCCACAGCCCTGGGGTCTATTTTCACCAGCTCTGCCAGCGGGTCCTGCAGGCGGCGGGCGATAGAGATGGCGCTGCGCAGGTTCACATCATACTGCGGAAATTCCTGCGCGGCCAGCCTGGAGGCAGAGTACACACTGGCGCCCGCCTCACTCACCACCATATAGCTCACCGGACGCTGCACCTCGCGCAGCACTTCTGCCGTGAACAGCTCAGTCTCGCGGCTCGCGGTGCCGTTGCCGATGGCAATAACCTCCACGCCATGCCTTTCAATCAGCGCCTTCAGCTTCCGCTTTGCCTCGTCCACGCGCTTGAACTCCGGCAGAGGGTACAGCACGGCGGTATCCAGCACCTTACCGGTGGCGTCCACCACAGCCGTTTTACAGCCCATGCGGTAGCCGGGGTCCAGCCCAAGGGCCACCTTGCCCTTGATGGGCGGCGTCAGCAGAAGCTGTTCCAGATTTTTTGAAAACACCTTGATAGCGCCCTCGCACGCCTGTGCGGTAAGCATGGCGCGCACCTCGCGTTCCAGGCTGGGGTGCACAAGGCGGGTATAGGCGTCCTGCACGGCGGCGCGCACTTCGCGCGCGGCTGCACTGCTGTTTTTTACAAAGCGCTTTTCCAAAAGCGCCCCCGCCTGCACGGCGTCCACCTCTATGCTCACCTTCAGGAAGCCTTCGCGTTCGCCGCGGTCTACTGCCAGCACGCGATGGCCTGCGGCCTTTTTCACAGGCTCTTTGAAATCGTAGTATTTGTCATATACGCTTTCAGCACCGTCTTTGGCTGCTTTTGAAACCAGCATGCCCCCGGCCAGATACAGCCTGCGCAGCTCGGCGCGCGCGTCTGCGTCGTCACTGACGGCCTCGGCAATGATGTCGCGTGCGCCTGCCAGCGCGGCCTGCGCGTCGGGCAGCTCTTCGCCGGTATACCCCTGTGCAAGCTGCACGGGGTCGTCCGCCGGGGCCTGCTGCAAAAGGCGCTGGGCCAATGGCTCCAGCCCGCGCGCCTTTGCCATGCTGGCGCGCGTTTTCCGCTTGGGGCGGTAGGGCCGGTAGATATCCTCCACCTCGGCCAGCGTTCGGGCCGCGGCCAGCTTTCCGGCCAGCTCTGCGGTCCATTTTCCCTGCTCCTCAATGGCGGCGCACACGGCCTCTTTCTGGGCAGAAAGCTTGCGCAGGTATGCCAGCTCGTCCGCCAGCTCGCGCAGCTTCTGGTCGTCCATGCTGCCGGTAGCCTCTTTTCGGTAACGCGCAATAAAGGGAATGGTATTCCCCTCATCTATCAGGCCGATAGCCGCCTGCACACGCGCCGGGGCAAGGCCAAGTTTCTGCGCAATTTCCCCCGCAAGGCGGGCGTCGTCTTCGCCGGGCGCGCCGCAGGGCCGGGCCTTTTCTATTGTCTCAGGATATTCTGCCATTGCTGCTTCTCCTTTTTTCGTTTGTGCCGGAAGAATAGCGCCGCGCCCGCATACACAGCCCACACGCCGCATGCGGAAAGGCTGACGGCCCAGCCCAGCGCAAAGCCGGGCGTCTGGTAATGGAACTGCACGGTGCTTTCGCCCGCCGGGCAAACCACCGCGCACATGCCGCCGCTGACCTTTTCCACCTGTACAGGCTGGCCGTTCACCGTGGCCGACCAGCCCTCGTCCCACGGCACGCTGAAGAACACCAGCGTGCTGCTTTCAAGCCGGATATCCGCCTCAAAGCCGGAGGCGTCCTCTTCAAAGCGCGTCACACCCATGGCGCGGCGGGCGGCGGCGTCCTGCACATACTGCTCATAGGAATTGCCCGCGCGCTCTGCGTCCGTCAAATGGCGCAGCAGGCCGCCGTATTTTTCCGCCTGTTCGTCCGTGAGGGCCACAGCGCGCACCAGCACGTTGCCGCGCTTGGATTCCTCTGTTTTTTCCAGCTCCTCCATGGTGACATAGGCGTCATAGGCAAAGCCCATGGGCAGGGCGTTGTCGTTTTTATAAAATGCGAACGTCTCGTCCGAAAAGGCCCGGGTGTAGCCCCACTGGCCGCACTCCTCCTCAAAGGCGTCTGCTTTGTCCAGCGGCATCATGATATAGCGCACGCCCAGAAGGCCGCGCAGGGCATACAAATCCTGCTCCGGCTTTGAGGACACGTCGCGCTTCACGCCCACCAGCGGGTAGAATTCCATGATGGACGGCGTGACGGTGCTGTTGAAAAACTGCAGGCACGGCTTTTCCATCATCAGGGTGAGGTTGTCCTGGCATTCGTAGGAATCCACCCGGTAGAAATCGTCCTCCGGCCAGGCGATGCCGGGCGCCGCCTCGAACATCTGCCTGCGGTAATCCGCGTCATTCTCCCACTGGGGGAATTTGCCCATGCCGATGTGGCACACGGAATAGAACACGCTGAACGGCAGAATGGCCGCCAGCAGCGCGGCATAGAATTTCGGCGTGAAGCGAAGATACTTCACGATGCCGAAGAACAGCAGAATGCCCAGCACCGCAGTGAGCCAGATAAGCCAGAACTGCGCGGGCTCCTGCACCACGCCGAAGCTCCATACGCCATCCTCCTCCTTGGGCACGAAGGCGAACACCAGATACACCGCCGTGACGGCCGCCACCGGCCGGATGCCGCGCATCAGGTCGATGTCCGCATCCTCCAGCGCATGCATGGTGGCCGCGCACATGATAAGGACAGGCATATAATACCAGCGCGCGTAATAGCTGGAGTTCAGCGCGTAAAAGCTGGAATTCAGCACCGGCACCAGCGCCATGATAAGGCACGTCCACAAAATGGCCGTATTGGCGCTTTTTTTGCGCGCGCCCATGTAGGCAAACACGCCTGCCGCCCCCACCACGGGCAGATAGGCCGTCATGCTGGTGTGCTTGATGACACAGTCGGTGAAGATATTGGGCAGGTACGTCGGGTCCGGCGGGAGGAACAGCGAAGTGAGAATAGCAAAGTACTGCTGCGGCCTTCCGTAAATCAGGAAGCCGAACCCGCTGGACGGGTCTACCGTGCGGGGGTTGCCCAGAAGGAAGCTCACCGCGGGCACCAGCAGCACGCATCCCATGGCGCAGCCCAGCACCGTCTCGAAGGCAAGGCGGAAAAACAGCCCCGTGCGCAGGCGGTATTCACCGCGCGCCACCTTCCACACGAAATAAACGACAAGGAACACGGCCTGCCCTGCAAAAAAGAAATAGTTGTTCACAAGGTTCACGGCCAAAAGCACCGGCAGCAGGGCCCTGCGGTTTTCCAGCACGGCCTCGTCCAGCGCCCACAGTAAAAGCGGGAACAGGGCGATGCAGTCCAGAAAATGGTTGAAAAATGTGTTGTATACCGTAAAGCCGGAAAACGCATACAGCACGCTGGCAACCACTGCCGCCTGCCGCGTTTTGGCATAGCGGTGCAGGTATGTGTAGGCCGCAAGGCCGCACACGCCAAATTTCAGCACCAGCAGCGGCACCATGGCATAGGGCACGGCGCTTTGCGGCAGCAGCGTGCTCAGCCAGAAAAAGGGCGAGCCCAGCAGATAGAAGGAATAGCCGTTGACCGCCGAGGTGCCGAGGTCTGTGTTCCAGCTCCACTGGCCCTCCGCCGTCTTTACAAAGCCGTTCATATAGGTGTAGAAAGGGATTTGCTGGCTGTTGAAATCGCCGCAGTACTGGAACAGGCCCTTGTCAATGATGAGGAATGGCGTATACAGAACGGCCGCGGTGATGATGCACACAAGGAATGTGAACAGATACCCTTCCCCGAATTTTTTTCTGGACAGGCTACTCATTGCGTGTTTCTCCTGTTATACTGAATAGTAGTGCGCGGCCACCCGCGCAGGGCCGGTGCAGCCCGGCATTTTACAAGGACGGAGGCGTTCCCATGCAGTTTTACCCGTTCAGCGCCATGCTGGCGCGCATGAAATATATCTCCCGCTGGGGGCTGATGCGCTCTTCCCGCACGGAATCGCTGTGCGAGCACACGGCAGACACCGCCCTGCTGGCGCACACGCTGGCGCTTATCTCTGTTTCCATCTACGGCACTCAGGTGCGCTGCGAGACCGTGTGCGTGGCGGCGCTGTACCATGACGCCAGCGAGATTCTCACCGGCGACATGCCCACGCCCGTAAAATATAAAACAGAGCCTCTGCGCCGCGCCTACAAGGCGCTGGAGCGGGACGCTGCGGCCCAGCTTGCCACCCTTGCGCCGCACCCGGTGCGCCGCGCCCTTGCGGGCTATCTGACTGGCGATGTGCTGACGGAAAAAGAGCGCCAGCTTTTGAAAGCCGCAGACAGGCTCTCAGCGCTTGTCAAGTGCATGGAGGAGGAAAGCAGCGGCAACCACGAGTTCGCCGGCGCCAAGGCCCAGCAGACGGCCGCCCTGCACGCCATGCAGTGCCCGGAGGCGGAATATTTCCTGGAGCATATGCTTCCCTGCTATGCCTGGACGCTGGACGAGCTGAGCCGCGAGTGACGTAAGGCACAGGCTTTCGGTGCCGCCGCTTTGCGCGGCGGCCTTTTTGCGTGCCGCGCAGCAGCGCCCTGCCTAGGCTTCTTCGCGCTGATATTCCCACACGCGTGCTATTACGGCGTCCAAATCCTCAAAGCGCTCCATGCCGCAGCACATGCGGCGCAGCGCCGCCGCGCCCCGCAGCCCGTGCAGGTACCACGCGGCATGGCTGCGCGCCTCGCGCATGCCGATGTATTCGCCCTTATCCTCGCACAGCTCGCGCACATGGCGGCGCATTACGGCAAGGCGCCGGGCAAGCGGCGGGGCGGGCGGTATCTCGCCGCCCGCCATTGCTGCGGCTATCTGCCCGAACAGCCAGGGGTTGCCCATGGCGCCGCGCCCCACGGCCACGCCGTCGCAGCCGGTGGCCGCAAGCAGAGCCAGCGCTCCCTGCGCGCTGGCCACATCGCCGTTGGCCCACACGGGAATGCGCACCGCGGCCTTCACCCGCGCTATCTCGTCTGCATGGATGCCGGGCTCATACATTTCCTGCCGTGTGCGGCCGTGCACCGTCAGCATGGCAACGCCCGCGTCCTCGCAGCGCTTTGCCACCTCGGCCCCGGTGAGGGTGGCAGCGTCCCAGCCGATGCGCAACTTTACCGTCACAGGCACCTCGCCCGCCACGGCCTGCACCACCGCGCGCGCCACCTGCCCGGCCAGCGCCGGCGTTTTCAGCAGCGCCGAGCCGGCGCCCGGCCCGGTTATCTTCGGGGCCGGGCAGCCCATGTTGATGTCGATAAAATCGAAATGTGCGGCATCGGGCCTGCGCGTTCGCAGTGCCAGCAGAAGCCCTGCGGCCTCAGCCATCACAGCGGGCTCGTGCCCGAAAAGCTGCACACCGTACGGCACGCCGCCACCGCCGCCCAAAACCAACTTCGGGCTTTTTTTATCGCCCATCGTCAGGGCCTTTGCGCTAATCATCTCGCTCACGGTGCACACCGCGCCGTGCTCGGCCGAAATGCGCCGCATCGTTTTATCTGTGGCGCCGGCCATGGGCGCAAGCGCGGCACCGCGCCGCAGAGGCATCATCTGCAAATGTTCGTGCTCCTTTAGAAAAAGATGGCTGTACAACTCTTCTTAACCTTATTAGTATATCACAAAGCGCGTGTTTATGGTATACTGTGCATGGAGAAACTTATCTGTGCCGGCATGCCGCGCATGAAATATAAAAAGGAGGGCCGCAGTTTGAAATTACTTGTACTGGACGGCAACAGCATCGTGAACCGCGCCTTTTACGGCATCAAGATGCTCACCACGAAGGACGGCCGCTACACCAATGCCCTTGTGGGCTTTATGAATATCCTTTTGAAGCTGGAGGCAGAAGTGAAGCCGGACGAGGTGGCCGTCGCCTTCGACCTGAAGGCCCCCACCTTCCGCCACAAAATGTACGACGGCTACAAGGCCCAGCGCAAGGGCATGCCGCAGGAGCTGGCCGGCCAGCTTCCCGTTTTGAAGCAGCTTCTGGCAGACCTTGGCTACCGCATGGTGACGTGCGAGGGCTTTGAGGCAGACGATATTCTGGGCACGCTTTCCGCCGCATGCGAAGCGCGCGGCGACGAGTGCGTCATCGCCACAGGCGACCGCGACAGCCTGCAGCTTGTGGGCCCGCACACCAGGGTGCTGCTGGCCGGCACCTCTTTGGGCAAAAGCGTCACCATAGAGATGGACGAGGCCGCCGTGCAGGAAAAATACGGCGTCACGCCGCGCGAGCTCATCGACGTGAAAAGCCTGATGGGCGACGCCTCCGACAATATCCCCGGCGTGGCGGGCGTGGGGGAAAAGACGGCCCTGGCGCTGATAGGCCGGTTCAAAAGCCTGGAGGGCGTGTACGGGCACTTGGACGACGAGAGCATCCGCCAGAGCGTGCGCGAAAAGCTTGTGCGCGGGAAGGAGCAGGCGCAGCTGAGCCGCGCTCTGGCCGAAATATGCCGCAGCGCCCCTGTGCCCACACAGCGCGGCGCCTATGAAAAGGACACGCCGGACGCAGCCGCCGTCACAGACCTTCTGAACAGCCTCGAGATGTTCACCACGCTGGAAAAGCTGGCGCTGGACGCACCCGCTGTGCCCCGGCAGCCCCTGCCCATTTCAGAGCCTGCCCCCCTGCCTGCGGAACTTGGCGCCGCCGGGGTAGACGTGTGCATGGCGGGCGATTTAATTCTTATTGTTGATAAAAACAAAGTTTATACTTCTAGTATAAATTCTGCGGAATTTATGGCGCTTTTGTGCGACGGGGCCTGTGAAAAGCGCTGCTTTGACGCAAAGCCTTTGCTGCGCGCCGCGTTGGAGGCGGGGCGCGAGGCCAAAGCCGTCACATTTGACGCAAAGCTGGCCGCCTACCTGCTGAGCCCGGCGGCAAGCGGCTATGACGTGCCGCATCTGGCAGCGCAATACGGCGTGCAGCCCGCTTTCAGCTGCGAATACGCCGAGGCAGAGGTGCTGGCCGGGCTGTTCGACAGGCTGGCGCAGGCCTGTGAGGAGGAAGGGCTGCAGGGCCTTCTGCACGACATTGAGCTGCCGCTGGCCGGCGTGCTTGCGGATATGGAATACCGCGGCATTCTGGTGGACAGGGCCGGAATTGAGGCCTTCGGCAAAGAGCTGAGCGCCGCGCTGGACGCAGAGCTGGCCGCCATTTACGGCGCCGTGGGCTACGAGTTCAACGTAAACAGCCCAAAGCAGCTTGGGAAGGCCCTGTTTGAGGACCTTGGCCTGCCCACGCGCAAAAAGACAAAAAGCGGCTATTCCACCAACGCCGAAACGCTGGAGAGCCTGCGGGAGTACAGCCCTGTCATCGACCATATCCTGCTGTACCGCACCTATCAGAAGCTGAACTCCACCTATGTGGAGGGGCTTTTGAAGGTGATAGGCCCGGACGGGCGCATCCACTCCACCTTCAACCAGACAGAGACGCGCACGGGCCGCATCTCCTCCAACGAGCCCAATTTGCAGAACATTCCCGTGCGCACTGAACTGGGCAGCCGGTTCCGCAGGTATTTCACAGCCCCGCAGGGCAGCGTGCTGCTGGATGCGGATTACAGCCAAATAGAACTGCGCGTGCTGGCCCACCTCTCCGGTGACGAAGCGCTGCAGCAGGCCTTTCTGCACGGGGCGGACATCCACCGCGCCACCGCCGCCAAAATGTACGGCGTGCCGGACGAAATGGTGACAGAGCAGATGCGCACCTCTGCCAAGGCCGTAAATTTCGGCATCATGTACGGCAAGGGCGCCTTCAGCCTTGGCAAAGACCTTGGCATTTCCGTAAAAGAGGCGCAGGAGTTCATCGACGCCTATCTGGGCGCTTACCCCAGCGTGAAGGGCTTTATGGAAAAGACCATTGCCGACGGGCGCGCAAACGGCTACGTCTCCACCCTGTACGGGCGCCGCAGGCCGCTGCCGGAATTGAATGCCGCCAACTTCAACATCCGCTCGCAGGGCGAGCGGATGGCCATGAACACGCCCATTCAGGGCACGGCGGCGGACGTCATCAAGCTTGCCATGGTTCGCGTGTACCGCCGCCTTGCGGCGGAGGGGCTGCGCGCAAAGCTGGTTTTGCAGGTACACGACGAGCTGATTGTGGAATGCCCTGCCGAAGAACGGGAAAGGGCAGCGGCCATTCTGGGCGAAGAGATGCGCGGCGCGGCCAGCTTTGCCGTACCGCTTTCTGCCGATGTGAACTGCGGGCAGACCTGGTATGAGGCAAAGGGCTGAGATGGGGCAGACATTTTCCGTGCGCCGCATGCGCCAGGACGACATCCCCGCCGCCGCGGCCATTGAGGCCGCAGTGCCCGACGGGTGGAGCGCGCGCGCCATTTCTGAATATGCCGCCATGGACGCCTCGCGCTGCTTTGTGGCCGCCAGCGGGCAGGGCGTGTGCGGTTTTGCCGCCTTCACCTGTGTCGCAGGCGAGGCCAACCTGGACGCGCTGAGCGTGGCGGCGCATACCCGCCGCTGCGGCGCGGCCCGCGCCCTGCTGGGCGCCGCCTTCCGCGCCCTGCGTGAAGAAGGCGCGGCGTGCATATTTTTGGAGGTGCGCACACAGAACGCGCCCGCGCGCGCTCTGTATACTTCGCTTGGGTTTACACAAACCGGCGTCAGAAAAGGGTTTTACAAAAACCCGGCGGACAATGCGGTTTTAATGAAAAAGCCGCTTTGACACCATGTTTTCACAAGGGGGGCTCTGTGATGCAATTTGTATTAAAATGGATAGGCATTATCTTTTCCATTCTGGGCGCCATTTTCACAGCACTGGGTGTGTGCCTGGCTGTTTTCACCGGCCTTCTTCCTCTGGCCATGTTCGCCGGGTTCGGCATATTCTTCCTTCTTGCAGGGCTTGTTATGCTTTGGTGGCGCGCGCATAAAGGCGAGGCGCCTGCGCCTGCTGGAGGAGGGCCGGCGCATCGACGCCGATATCATTTCAGTCGATTGGGACACTCGCGTCCGCGTGAACGGGCGCTGGCCGCTGGTCATTCGCTGCCAGGCCGTGAACCCCGCGGATGGGCGCGTATATGTGTTCCAGAGCGAGGCGTTCTGGTTCGACCCATCGCCTTTTTTAGAGGGCCTTTCCACCCTGCCGGTGTATGTGGACGGCGACGATTACCGCCGCTATGCCGTGGATACCGCGGGCATCGTGCCGCAGCAGGGGTAAACGGCGCGTTTGCCGCGTGCCCGGCGCATTCTCCCCGCGGTGCCGCGCCGCTGCTTTGCCGCGCATGATTTTGCGCCCTGATAACGGCCTCGCCCCCGGCTGGAAAGAAGCTTTGCCATGGCGGATTGGAACCCGCTGCTTTACTTAAAATTTTCCGGCGAGCGCACGCGCCCTGCCGCAGACCTTGCGGGCGGCCTCCCCCTGCAGGAGCCTGCCCGCGTGCTGGATATCGGCTGCGGGCCCGGCAACTCCACCGCCGTGCCGGGCGGGCGCTTCCCGGCTGAAGAGCTTCTGGGGGTGGACGCAAGCCCCGCCATGGTTCGGCAGGCACAGGCGGCCTTTCCGCAATGGCAGTTCCGCGTCTGCACCCTGCCCGAAGGGCTCAGGGCGCTGGGCGGCGGCTGGGACGTTGTGTTCTCAAACGCATGCCTGCAATGGGTGCCCGGGCACCGGCAGCTTATCCCCGCTTTGTTCGGCCTGCTCTCTCAGGGCGGCGTGCTTGCCGTGCAGGTGCCCCGGCAGGACAGGCAGCCCGTGCACAGGCTGCTCAAGCAGCTTGTGCTTTCGCCGCGCTGGCGCGGAAAAATACGCCGCCCGCGCGCCTTTTACAACCTTGCGCCGAAGGAATATTTCACCCTTCTCGGCAGCCTGACGCCGGAATTCCGCATGTGGGAGACCACCTACTACCAAGCTATGGAAAGCCACGCCGCCATGCTGGAGTGGTACCGCGGCACAGGGCTGCGGCCCTATCTGGCCCAGCTTTGCCCCACGGACGCACGGCTGTTCGAGGCCGATGTGCTGGCCGGCCTGCGGCGGCTGTACCCGTCCGGCGAAGGCGGGCGGATACTGTTCCCCTTTCCGCGGCTGTTCTTCACAGCCGTGAAGCACTGAGCGCCGCGGGGAAAAGCGCGGGCGCACGCATGATAACCGGCAGCGTGCCGGCCCGCTGTGAGGCACGCCCGGCAGGGGGAAGGCGCGGGCATGCACACGACAACCGGAGGGAAATGCCATGAATATACTTGGAATCGAGACAAGCTGCGACGACACCTGCGCCGCCGTGGTGCAGGACGGGCGCAGGGTGCTTTCAAACTGTACGGCCACCAGCGCCGCCGAGCAGAACCTGTATGGCGGCGTGGTGCCCGAAATCGCCTCGCGCCGCCACATTGAGCACATCTCTCAGGTGGCGCAGCAGGCGCTGGCGCAGGCGGGCCTTTCCGCACAGCAGCTGGACGCCGTTGCCGTCACCTTTGCGCCCGGGCTTATCGGCGCGGTGCTGGTGGGCGTGAACTTTGCCAAAAGCCTTGCCTTTGCGGCCGGAAAGCCCCTGGTGCCGGTGCACCATCTGCGCGGGCACATTGCGGCGCTGTACCTCACGCACCCGCAGCTTGAGCCGCCGTTTCTGTGCCTGGTGGCCTCGGGCGGGCACAGCCATATCGTGCAGGTGGAAGGCTATACGCGCTTTCGCGTGCTGGGCCGCACGGTAGATGATGCCGCGGGCGAGGCCTTCGACAAGGTGGCCCGCACGCTGGGCCTCGGCTACCCCGGCGGCCCGGCGGTGGCAAAGGCCGCGCAGGGCGGAAGCGAAAAGGCCTACCCCCTGCCCACGCCCCATGTGGAGGGCGCGTACAACGTCAGCTTTTCCGGCCTGAAAACCGCGGTGCTGAACGCGGTGAACCGCGCCCGCCAGGCGGGCGAAGAGGTGAACGTGCCCGGCATGGCCGCCAGCTTTCAGCGGCGCATCACAGAGATACTGGCCGAAAAGCTGCTGGCCGCAGCGCGCGACACAGGTGCCGCGCGCATCTGCATCGCGGGCGGCGTGGGCGCAAACGAGGCCCTGCGCCGGAAGGTGCAGCAGGGTGCCGCCGCGCTGGGGGCCGGGGTATTTCTGCCCGAGCTCTCTCTGTGCGGCGACAACGCGGCCATGGTGGCCGCACAGGGCTATTACGAATTTCTGGCCGGGCACACCGCGCAAAGCAATTTGAACGGCCTGCCCACGCTGGGCATCGACGATGAAAGCCTGGACGGCCCGCGCTGAGCGCGGCGGCCGTTTCAGGCGCGCCCTTTTTCGGGGCCGCGCTTAACCAAAGAAAGGAGCACACCGCCATGCAGACACACATAGAGCGCCCGGAGGCAAAATTTTTCCACTATGTGCTGCCAGCCATGGCTTCCCAGCTTCTCACCGGCTTTTTCATTATTGTAGACGGCTTTTACATCGGCCAAAGCATCGGTGACGTGGGCCTAGCCTCCATCAACCTTTTATGGCCCGTCGCCTCGCTCATCACGGCCATCGGGCTCGGCGTGGGCACGGGCGGCAGCGTGGTGATGGCAAACGCCCTGGGCGCGCACGACGGGGCGCGCGCCTTGCGTGTGCGCGGCACCACGCTGATATGCCTTGCGCTGGCAAGCGCTGTGCTTACCCTCGGCCTCTCCTTCGGCTACCCCTATGCGCTGCGCGCGCTGGGTGCATCGGGTGAATTGTGGCAGCCCAGTGTGGATTATCTGCGCCTTGTGTGCCTGTTCTGCACGGCGCAGGTGTTCAACAGCGGGCTGAACCCGCTTCTGCGCGGGGCCGGAAAAAACGTGGCGGCCATGCTGGTGATGGTAGAGGGCCTGCTTTTGAACCTGTTTTTGGACTGGCTGCTCATCATGCATTTTCCCTTCGGCATGGCGGGCGCCGCCGCGGCCACGCTGATCGCCCAGGCGGCCAGCGCGCTGACGGCGCTGTGCTGTATGGCATGCGGAAAAAAGCTGCCGCTGCGCCCCGCACAACTCTCATTCGACACGGCCGCTGTCAAAAAGCTTTTGAAGGTGGGGCTTTCGCCCTTTGGGCTGTCGATGTCGCTGAATTTCCTCATTATGCTGAACAACTGGCAGTGCATCCGCTACGGCGGCGCCAGCGCCGTGGCCACCTATGCCATTCTCAGCTATGTGCTGGGCAGCGTGCAGCCCCTTTTGAGCGGCATCGGCGAGGGCATGCAGCCGCTGGTAAGCTACTGCTGCGGCGCGCACGACGGCGCGGCGCGCAAAAAGCTTTTGAAAAAGGGCCTTGCGCTGATGCTGGCCACCTGCGCCGCACTGTGCGCTGCCATTGTTCTGCTGCGCGGGCAGCTTCCCTATGTATTCGGCGCCTCGCCGCAGACGGCGCAGGGCAGTGTGCCCAGCCTGCTGTGCGCGGCGGCGGCGCTTCCCTTCTGGGGCGTCGTGCGCCTGTTCTCCTCTTATTTTTACGCCAGCGGGCGGCACCGGGAAAGCCTGCTGCTCATTTTTGGAGACCCGCTCTGCCTCAGCCCGCTGTTTTTATACCTGCTGCCCGTGCGCTTCGGTGTGAACGGCATCTGGGCCGCCTTCCCCGCGGCGCAGGCCGTCCTGGCTGTGGTGCTGGGCGCCCTGCTGGCATGGGAGCATTTCATACAGGAGGGCTATACCCTCTCTGTCAGGATGCGGGTGCTTCTGCGAAAATTTCGCCGATAGCCCCTGTCAGAACCAGCGTGGCGCTTTTATCGGCCGGGGTGGGCGTTTTGTTCACCACCACCAGTTCGCGCCCCGCATAATAGCGCAGAAGGCCCGCGGCGGGGTACACATTCAGCGAGGTGCCGCCCACAATCAGCAGATCTGCCCCGGCAATCGCGCGCACGCTCGCCTGCAGCACGGCCTCATCCAGCATTTCTTCATACAGCACCACCTCCGGCTTTATCACGCCGCCGCAGGCACACCGCGGCACGCCCTGCGCAGCCAGCACGGTCTCGAGGCCATACTGCCTGCCGCATTCCATGCAGCGGTTGCGGTGCACGCTGCCGTGCAGCTCCAGCACATTGCGCGAGCCTGCAGCTGTGTGAAGGCCGTCGATATTCTGCGTCACCACCGCCTGCACATGGCCCTGGCGCTCAAGGCGGGCCAGCGCCAGATGCGCCGCGTTCGGCCTTGCGTTTGGATACAGCATTTTTTCGCGGTAAAAGCGAAAAAACTCCTCTGTATGATGCAGGAAGAAGGTATGGGATAAAATTTCCTCCGGCGGCCAGAGCCACTGCTGATGGTACAGGCCGTCCTGCGAGCGGAAATCCGGAATTCCGCTTTCACACGAGACGCCTGCCCCGCCGAAAAATACGGCGCTGTGCGCCTGTTCCAACAGCTTTTTCAACCTCTGCTCCATTTTCTGCCCGCCTCTCCTGCGTATTTTTCACACCGCCATGCCGGCCGGTAAAATGCCGCACCGGGAAAGCGCGGCCTTCTTTGCCCGCCGAAGCTACATAAAACCCTGTAAAACAGTATATCATATTGGGAAAGGAGCGTGCCAGACCATGGCCGCCATACAGGATATCACACGGGAAATGGTGTTCTCTCTTCTGCCGCCCCGCGCGCCCGAAAGCCACAAGGGAAATTACGGCAAAGTGCTGGCCGTATGCGGCTGTGCGCAATACCGCGGCGCGGCGCTGCTGGCGTGCCTGGGCGCGCTGCGCGCGGGCGCTGGCCTTGTGACGCTGGCCGCGCCGGAATGTGTGTGCGCGGCCGCGGCCCCGCGCATGCCGGAGGCCACTTACCTGTGCGCCGAAAGCCGCGAAGCACTGCTGGCCGCCGCCGGGCAGTACACCGTGTGCCTTGCCGGGTGCGGGCGCACGGCAGATACCGCCACCGCGGACGAGATGCGCGCGCTGCTGGCCGCGGCCAGGGGCACCTTCGTGTTGGATGCGGGCGGCCTTTCCGCCATTGGCACAGGCGTGGACGCGCTGGCGCCCTGTGCGGGCAGGCTTGTGGTGACGCCGCACCCTGGTGAGATGGCGCGCCTTGCGGGCCTCTCTGTTGCGCAGGTGCTGCAGATGCCCGCCGACGTCGCCCGCGGCTTTGCCGGAAAAACCGGCGCCGTCACTGTGCTGAAGGGCCACCGCACCCTTGTGGCCACGCCGGACGGCAGGCTGTACCGCAACACCACCGGCAACGCCGGGCTTGCCCGCGGTGGCAGCGGTGACCTTCTGGCCGGCATGGTGGCCGGGCTGGCAGCGCAGGGCCTTTCGCCCGAGGCCGCTGCCGTGTGCGGCGTGTGGCTGCACGGCGCCGCAGCGGACGTGTGCGCAGCCCGTCACAGCATGCAGGGCATGCTGCCGGAGGATATTCTGCCTGCGCTGTGCACGGTTTTCCTTGAAAACGGGCGCTGAATATGATATTGTTATTTCAACATACGGGCCTTCCGTGTGTGCACGACGGCCTGCAGGGCCGTATTTTGGAAATGAGGGAGCAAAGATATGTACGAAAATAACGGGCTGGACCCCATGTTCCAGGAAGAAAACAACGGCATGTGGGGCGCAGCGAGCGAAACGCTGAGCCGTTACACGGCCAAAACGTTTGGATGGATGGGCCTCGGCCTTCTGTGCACGTTTGCCATTGCGTTTGCCAGCTATGCCACCGGCTTCGTGTGGTATTCCATTATTCAGGTGCCATACCTGCCGTTTATTCTGGCCATTGCGGAGATCGTGGTGGTGATGGTGCTGTCCGCGCGTCTCACACGGCTGAGCGCGGGCGCGGCCACCGGCCTGTTCTTTGCCTATTCGGCGCTGAACGGCCTCACCTTCGCCTCGCTGTTCATTCTGTATGATGTCACCACGCTTGTGTATGTGTTCGGCATGACGGCCGTGTACTTCGGCGCGCTGGCAGCCTACGGCTGGTTTACAAAGCGCGATTTGTCGAACCTGCGCAGCATTCTGTTCGCGGGGCTGATGTTCCTGCTGCTGTACTGGCTTGTGGCTATTTTCCTGCCCATGGGGATGTTTGAAAAGGTCATTTGCTTTGTGGGCCTGGCCGTTTTCCTCGGCTATACGGCATACGACACACAGAAGATCAAGCGCTTCTATGATGCGTACCGCCTTGACCCCGAAATGGCCCACAAGGGCGCCATTTTCTGTGCGCTGCAGCTGTATCTGGATTTTGTGAACATCTTCCTGTATCTGCTGCGCCTTCTGGGCCGCCGTTCGAACAATTGAGCATTTGCTTTTTAACGACCGCAGAGCTCAGAGAAAAATGCCGTTACAGACAAAACCGCCTGCCCGCTTTCACAGCGGGCAGGCGGTTGCTTTTTGGCGCCGCCCGTCGCCGGTCTTTTCTCGCGGACGAAGCGCAGCAGCCTTCCGACGGGGCGCGGCGCGGAAAGGGGGCATGGCCTTATGAAAGGCTTTGCGCGGCCGACCCTAGCCTTTCTGTGCGGGCTGAAATATGCGCTTTGCTTCATACAGTGCCCCCGGCCGCTGCCACGGATGCGGCGGGCCGAGCATCCAGTCCTGCGGCACGGCGCCCTGTATGCTGTGGTGCTGCGCGCTTCCCCCGCTAAAAATATAAGGCTGCGGGCAGACATAATTCCTTTCTCTCGCATCAGGCCCCGAAGAATATGGAAAAGGGATACAAAAGTCCGCCTGTATCCTGCACACTCTGCCGGGCGGCTATATCAATGGGCAAAGAAAGACTCTGTTCCGCCCGGCATCTGCCCCGTCGGCGCTGGAAAGCCCTGCGGGGCGCGCTGCGCCGCGCAGCTCATGAGCCAAGCCTGCAGCATGCGGGAATACGGGAAAATAGCCTTCATGGCCGGCCTTCCGCAGGAGGGTGCCGCCCCGGCAGGGCGCGGATCTGAAACCGCGCAAAAAGCAAAGAGGAATGCCTCTCTGAAACAGCATAAAACACGCCCCGCACCGGCTTTCAGTGCGGGGCTCGCTTTGCAGACGGAAATCCGGCGCAGCCGCCTGCGCATTTTATTCCTTCGTAAGCAGCATGCGGTCATTATCCAGGCTTTTGCCCGCCTGCGCGCGGAACTGCGCCAGAAGGCTTTCCACTGTGGCGGCTTCGCGCTGCGCGCCGGAAAGCTGCAGCACAATGCGCCCTGCATCCATCATCACGGTGCGGTTGCCCAGAGAAAGCGCCGAGGATATATTGTGTGTCACCATCATGCAGGTGATGCCCTTTTCCGCCACAATCTGCTCTGTGAGCGACAGCACTTTTTCGGCTGTGGAAGGGTCCAGCGCGGCAGTGTGCTCATCCAGCAAAAGCAGCTTTGGCGTCACCAGCGTGGCCATCAGCAGCGTCAGCGCCTGGCGCTGCCCGCCGCTCAGCAGGCCCACCGGCTGGCTGAGCCTGTCCTCCAGCCCAAGGCCCAGCGCCGCAAGCTGCTCGCGGAAGGCCGCGCGGTCCTTTGCGCGGATGGTGGAGAACACGCCGCTGCGCCGTGCTGCGCGCAGGTAGGCCAGGGCCATATTCTCTTCAATCGTCATGTGCGGGGCCGTGCCCTTCAGAGGGTCCTGAAACAGGCGGCCTATCTGCCGCGCGCGCCTGTGGTCCGGCACAAAGGTGACATCGCGCCCATCCAGCGAAACGCGGCCTGCATCCGGGTAAAATTCACCGGCCACCGCCGCCATCAGGGTGGATTTGCCCGCCCCGTTCGAGCCAATCAGCGTGACAAAATCTCCCTTTTCCAGATGAAGGGTTACATCGTCCAGCGCCTTCTTCTCATTCACAGTGCCGGGATTAAAGGTTTTGCTGACGTGCACCAGGTCAAGCATGGCCGCCGCCCCCCTTCCCCTCTTTCTGTGCCCTGCCGCGCCTGCGCCGCAGGGCCAGGCCGCGCTTCAGCGTGGGGGCCGAGATGGCCAGCGCCACAATGACGGCCGAAATCAGCTTCAAGCACTCAGACGGCACATTAGCGCGCAGCGCCAGCGCAATGATGAAGCGGTAAATAACGCTGCCCGCTACAGCTGCAAGCACTTTGGCCCACAGCCCGCCGCGGCCCAGCAGCGTCTCGCCGATGATAAGCGAGGCAAGGCCTATCACCACCATGCCTGTGCCCAGATTGATATCTGCGGAACGCTGGTACTGTGCCAATACGGCGCCGGAGAGCGCCGTCAGGCTGTTGGCCACGCACAGCCCCACGCTGATGGTGAACACCGTGTTGATAGAGCTGGCGCGCACCATGGCCGGGTTGTCGCCCGTGGCGCGGATGGAAAGCCCCAGCCGCGTGCCCAGAAACAACACCAGCAGCACACACGCGGCAAGGCTGATGCCTCCGGCCAGCACCAGCTTATAGGGGAAGCGCTCGCCTGCCACGCCGCGCAGCAGGGTAAACACAGTCTCTGTCTTCAGCATGGGCACATTGGAGGAAAAACCCATGATGGCAAGGTTCACTGTATAAAGCCCGGTGTTGGTGATGATGCCCGCCAGAATGGAGGGCACGCCCATGCGCGTCTGCAAAAAGGCTGTGACAAAGCCCGCACAGGCGCCCGCCAGAACGGCCAGCACAAGGCCCAGCACCGGGCGGCCCGCCACGGCCGCCGTGGCGGATACGGCACAGCCCAGCGTGAAGGCGCCGTCCGTCGTCATATCGGCAATGTTCAGCACACGGAAGCTCAAAAACAGGGCCATGGCCACCAGGGCATAGATGAAGCCAAGCTCCAGCGCGCTTTGCACAATGGCTGCATTCAGCATACCAGTACTCTCCTTTATTCTGCTTGTGTGGCAACTTCCACCACTGTGCCCGCCATGCCGCTGAACACAGAGGTGTCAATGCCCAGTGCAGCAGCGGTTTCGGTGTTCACCGTGATGATGCCGCCCTCCATTACATGATATTCAGGCACCGTGCCGCTTTGCAGGATATCCACCGCCATGCCGGCCGTATAGGTGCCCAGCTCGGTGTAACTGACGCCGCAGGTGGCAAAGGCGCCCGCTTTTACAAAGGAGTCGGCCCCGGTGTAGAAGGGGATGCCTGCCGCGGCTAGCTGCTCGGAAACGGCTGCGGCAGCGGCCATTACCACGTTGTCCGTGGGGGTGAACACAGCGTCCACCTGGCCGGAAAGAGATGCCACGGCAGAGAGTATCTCGTCATTGGTATTGCCCGTTTTTTCCACATAGGCAATGCCCTTTTCTTCCAAGTATGCCTTCGCCTGAGCAATGGGCGTGGCCGAATTGGGCTCTGAATTCGAATACAAAAGGCCCACAGCCTGCACATCGGGGTTCGCGGCAAGCATCATATCCAGAATAAATTCGGTATTCAGCGCATCCGAGGTACCCGTCACATTGGAAAAGCCCTCTACCCCTGCCTCAGCCGGGTCTGAAATGGCGGCATACACCACAGGGATGCCCGTGCCGTCGGCAGCGTTCACCATGCACTGGGCGGCCAGTGTGGCAATGGGGATAATGGCGTCGTACCCCTCCGACACAACCTGCGTGCCGATTTGGTTCAGCGTGGTGGCATCGTTTTGCCCGTTGAACTCCTTGTATGCAATGGTGATGCCCTTTTCTGCGGCAAGCGCCTCCAGCTCGGCTTTCACAGATTCCCGTATCTCATCCAGGGAAGAATGGTCCATCTGCTGCACGATAGCCACAGTATAATCGGCCCCTGTGCCGGTGCCCCCGCAGGCGGCAAGGCAAAGGCAGAGCGCGGCGGCAAGCAGAATACAGAAAAGCTTTTTCATCATGATACCCTCTTTTCAAAATAATCGTGAAATATTGTATTTGGTGCGGCGGGCATCAGCATCACCATCGCCTTGTAAAAAATTTGTATACGTTCATGCTCTTTCCCCTTTATGCGGGCAGATAAAAAACGCCTGCCCCTGCTGTAAACTGCAAGGGCAGGCGTTTTGAAAACATTCCTGCGGTGCCACCTTGATTGCCGCCCCCTCACGGGGAACAGCCGCTCTGCGGGATGCAGACACATCCCCGCGCTGTAACGTGCGCACACGTTGCAAGATACTCGGCCTGCGGCCTTTCCCCGCACCCTCCGCGGCCCATTTGCCCGCCCCGCATTACGGCCCGCTTTCACCCTGCCGGGCTCTCTTTGCGCGCGCTGACGGTTTTACTTCCGCGTCTACGGTTTCTCTGTTTGCGTTTATGTTAGCACGCGCCCTGTGTGATGTCAAGCCCTTTTCAAAATTTACCGCTTTCCTTCAGAAAAGCAAAAGAGGCCGGGCGGGCTTGCCGGAGGGTCATGCATCAGCAAAATCCGGGCGGCGCGGGCAGCGCTTCTCTTCCTGACGAAATATAAAATGATATATTTATTAGAAAATAATACTGTACATAAATTGATATGTAAAGGCAGAGGATATTGTGTTGAAGAATAAAGGAAACCAGAACGCAGGCAATCCACAGTCCCCTACACCTCAGGGACAGCCAAAAAAATAGGCTTGCTGAATAGATTTTCATTGTAGCGGATATATGGAACTGTTATAATACGAACGTGAAAGATAGATATCATAAAAGTTATATCTACGCTCCGTAGATATAAGAAACTCTACGGCTGATATGTGTTAATTATAGAATTCACCTTATACAATAGAGCTAGAAAGGAGGGAAAAACTAATGGATCAAATCAAAATCGGCAAATTTATAGCCAAATCACGAAAGTCAAGAAACCTTACCCAAAAGCAACTTGCAGATACACTTTCCATTAGTGATAAAACAATTTCCAAATGGGAGTGTGGAAAAGGACTTCCCGAAGTATCTCTTATGTTACCCTTATGTGCGGCATTGGATATAACAGTCAATGATTTGCTTTCGGGTGAAAAAGTTTCCCCATTAGATTATCAACGAAAGGCGGAGGGAAATATGATGAATTTAATGAAAGAAAATGAAGAGAATAAGAAAAGGTTTACATTGTCTATAATTACTGGTGTAATTACAATAATTGCTGTCTGTGCTCTCATCACGATAGCTTCATTCATGGATTTACCGACAATTTCACGAATTATATTGATTATATTCTCTGTTGGAGTAGCAATAGTAGGATTATCAGCCACCGCAATACTGGATATAAAAGCTGGATACTTTGAATGTCCACATTGTAAGGAAATTTTCACTCCAAACATGGATGAATATATAAAAAGTTATCATACTTTTACAAAACGTAAATTAACTTGTCCAAAGTGCGGAAAAACTGAAATGTGCAAACATCGTATCACTAGATAATGACAACTTCATATTCATATACACAAAGCAGTAGTCTTAGGATTGACTGCTTTTTCTTATATAAAATCAGGTTGGAGGATGAAATAATGTACTGTTAGAGCTATTCAACAAGATTATCGGTGCATAAAATTTTATTGTAATGCTTATATATGAATGGTATAATCTGAGTATGAAAACAATAAACTAAGGTTTATTGGATAAGGAGGGATATTATGAAATTGTGTATTGTATTATCTCCATACAAGGCTTAATGGAATAGACTTGCATGGAGTGAAATGTTATCCAGAGAGCCTTGCATTTTACTAAATTTCAAAATGTAAAGGAGAATGGACATGGAATATAAATATACAAAAATTGATTTAGGAAAATGGAATAGAGGTAAATTGTTTCAAAGTTACATTGATGATATGCGTATCGTTATGAGCTTAACCGTAGATATTGATGTGACAAATCTAATTGAATTTTCAAAGAGCCATGATTTGAAATTTTATCCAGCTATGATATGGGTTGTTTCAAAGGTTGTTAATGAACATGATGAGTTTAAATATAGTTGGGATAATAAAGGTAATTTAATTAAATGGGACTATATTTCCCCGTCCTATGCTGAATTTCATAAAGAAGATGAGAATTTCACAAAAATGGTTACAGATTTTTCTGATAGCATATTTGAATTTCACGAACGATTTATGTTAGATAGAGAGAAACATAAAATGGAACGTGCATTCGTAGCAAATCAACCTTTGAACTTTTTTGATGTATCTTGTTTGCCGTGGGTAAAATACAATCATTTTGATGTTCATGTTTTTGATGAAGGGAAATTTCTTGCACCAGTTATTACTTGGGGTAAATATGAATTAGAGCGAGAAAGATATATAATGCCTGTCACAATGAATATACATCATGCCGTTGCAGATGGTTTTCATTTATCCAGATTTTTTAATGAAGTACAAGAATTGATAAACTCAATTTCATAATCTAATACCAGATATACACAAAGCAGTTAGTCTTAGGATTGACTGCTTTTTAGTGCTGTTTTATTATCATATCAAGGCTCATTCAATCGTGGTAAATTCGTGGTAAAATGAGTATTTTGCTATACTTCAAAATGCTTGAAAGTATAGTGTTATGCGGATAATCAGAAATTAGATATAAAATTTTTATATTAAGATACAAAAACATCACACTGGAAAGAGGCATGGATATGTCAAGGAAACAACTCAAAAGAACGTTGCTGATGGGGGCCGGCTGCGCCGTGTTTCTGCTGGCGGGCATTGTATATTCGCTGCTGTACAACGATGGGCGCTGGGTAAGGGAAATGGATTTGGAAGAACATGTCTTTTCTGCAAAGAACATCCCCATGCTGGCGGCGGGCATGCTGGTCGCGCCCTATGCCGTATATATCGCGGTGGTTATTTACCGGAAAGCCCTCAAGGGCCTTTTCACACAAAAGAGTCTTCATCAGAATTACACCCGCCGGGTGCCGCCCTTCCTCGGTGTGTTCGGAATATTCGGCCTTTTGGGCCTTTCCGGCTTTTGGACATGCCATGCGCACGGCATTGTCTCCCCATTTCTTCTCTTTGCCCTGTTTGGGCTGTTCGGGCTGTTTTTTGAGGGAAAGCTTTCACACTCTCTGGAGGACGAGCTGTTTCAGCAGAACAAGGCAAGGGCAGACCTGAAGGTCTATAAAACGGGCTTCCTTCTTCTGGGCGCCGTCATTTTGCTGAGCAGATGGCGCGTATTGGCCCTCCACGCGGAATGGTGCGCAATTTTTCTGCTGATACCTGTCTCGCTCATTGTCGCTTTTGTGCTGTTTCAAAAGCGCTATCTGCTGTGTTGCTATGAAAAAGAGGAATGACCATGGGGACAGATTTCAGATGTGAGCTGAAGATATACCGTGTGACGCAGGGCTTAACGCAGGAGCAGCTGGCGGAAAAGGTAGGTGTACGGCGCGAAATCATCATGCGGCTGGAAAAGGTGCAGCACAACCCCTCTCTCAAGCTGGCTATCGACATTTCAAGAGCCGTAAAGGCCCCCATAGAGGATATTTTTATCTTCGCACAGGCAGATGAAGGATAAGCGCCCCGGCAGGACGTGCTGTTTTCTCATAAATGTAACCACTTGCACACAAAATTATGGTATAATGTGTCCACTTGGCGAATCCAGGCGCAGGCGAAGGATAAGGCTGGTGGAACAGCTGCCGCACCCTTAACGAGGCCGTGCCGCATGGCGATGGGCAGGGCGGGTTTCGTGAATGTGGTATCATGTCTCCACTTGGCGGGCGCGGGCAAAAGCACAGTGCGGGCCCGGTGGGGAAGACTCCGCCCTCTTCCTGTGCGCGAGCCGCAATGTAAGGCGCGGGTTCAGCCGGTGCAGCAGCGCACTTTCGTTTCACGAATACAGGCAGCAGCGCAGTACAGGCTTGACGGAGCAGCTGCCGCAGCCCGGCGAATACGGCAGCGCCTGCTGCGAACGGCAAGCGCCGGTGCGCAAAGCATGAGCCTGGCACCGCCGCCATGCCCTGTGCCGATGAGCGATGCCCGGCAGCGGATAAAACGCCCCCTGCCGCCCTGCACGCACCGCCCTGCTACACAATACATCACGGCAGATACAGCCGTAATTGGGAGGAAGCGACCTATGAAATTTTGCCTTAAAATTCTTTGCATCACGCTGTGCCTGGCGCTGGGTGCAGCCGCGCTGGCCGGCTGTTCCAGCCAGAGTGCGCCCGCATCATCCGGTTCGGCCGCCTCGGTGTCCGGCACCGGGGCAGAGGCCCACGAGCCAGGCCTGTTCATCGACGGAGAAAGAGCAGAGGCAGACCCCGTGCTTAAATTCAACGGGGAAGAAGTTCCGTTCGATTTATACCGCTATATTTTTCTCACGTTCTGCGACCGCTTTGCCGGTGAGGACGCCGGCTACTGGGAGGATATGAGCGACGAAAATACAGCGCAGGCCGCCGAAGCCGTCAAGCTGTACACCCTGAACAATGCACTTTCGTTCCCCATGTTCCGCCAATGGGCTGAAGAGCTGGGCGTGAGCCTGACGGAAGAGGAAAAGGCCGAAATAGATCAGGTGGCCGCCGACTGGGAAGAATATTTTGGCTCTGAGGAAGAGTATGAAAGCTTTCTTTCCATCAACCATCTTACGAGAGAGCTTGCCATTCAAATGGAGCTGGACACGCAGCTGAGCAACAAGGTGCTGGAGGCAGCCTTTGGCGAGGATATCAAAGCGGACGTGCTGGAAAACTTTGTGCATGTGCAGCATGTGCTCATTCAGTTTGAGGACGCTGAGGCGGACGACCACTCTGCCGAGCTCGCCAAGGCTGAGGAGGTGCTGGAAAAGGCAAGGGCGGGCGAAGACTTCAACGCCCTGATGGTGGAATACAACGAGGACCCCGGCGAGCCGGAAGAGGGCTACTACTTCCCGGCCGGCGTAATGGTGCAGGAGTTCGAGGACGCCTCGTTCGCTTTGAAGGATGGCGAAATCAGCGATATTGTGGAGACGAGCTACGGCTACCATATCATCAAGCGCCTGCCCATGGACGAAAGCTATATCGACGCACATCTGCTGGACCTTGCCGCCGATTCTTCTGTAAACGAGCAGATGCAGCAGGAAATGGACGAGCGCCTGCGCGCCGGGGATATCTGGTATTGCGGCGAATACGACCAGATTTCGCCCGCCACGCTGTTTTAAGCGCCGCTTTCTGCCAGAGAGCAAAAATGCGCCGCCACGGCTGAGAAAGGCCGTGGCGGCGCATTTTTTTGATTTCGTGAAATACCGGCTGTGCCGGTGGAGAGGCCCCGCAAAAAGCCTTCGCCTCCGGCACCGGGCCCAAGCGGGCTGCTGGCGGCGGCCTGAAAACAGGGAAGCCATCACCAGGGCGGCAAGCCCTCCCCCACTCCGGGCGCTGCGGGGCAAGTGACGCAGGCGGAACCAACCTTGCGGCCTCTTAAAGGGGCCTGCCTGTAATATACCCTTCCAGCCCTGTGCGGCCCATGCGCTTTACATGTGGGGGTGATTATTTGTTTTTATACATTTCCTGATAATATTTCTGGTAGCTGCCGCTGGTGACGTTCGCCATCCATTCCTCATGGGCAAGATACCAGTCTATGGTCTTTACAATTCCCTCTTCAAACGGCGTTTCGGGGTACCAGCCCAGTTCATTTTTAATCTTCTCCGGGTCGATGCCATAGCGGCGGTCGTGCCCGAGCCTGTCGGCCACATAGCGGATAAGCGTCTCGTTGATGGCGTCATCTGCAAGGCGCTGATGCAGCTGGGCAATGATGGTTTTCACAATAAAAATATTCGGCCGTTCGTTGTGGCCGCCCACATTGTACACCTCGCCGGCGCGGCCATTTTCCGCCACCATGTCGATGGCCTTGCAGTGGTCCTCCACATACAGCCAGTCGCGCACATTCATGCCGTCGCCATACACCGGCAGGCTTTTATGGTTCTTCACATTGTGGATCATCAGCGGGATAAGCTTTTCCGGGAACTGGTAGGGGCCGTAGTTGTTCGAGCAGCGCGTGATGTTCACCGGCATGCCGTAGGTGTCGTGGAAAGCCATCACAAACATATCTGCGCTGGCTTTGGAGGAGGAATACGGGCTGTGCGGGCACAGCGGCGTGGCTTCGGTGAAATACCCCTCGGCACCGAGGCTGCCGTACACCTCGTCGGTGGAGACCTGTATGTACTTTTTGCCGGGCGCCCACCGGCCGTCCTTCTGCCAGGCATTCTTTGCGCACTGCAAAAGGTTCACCGTGCCCAGCACGTTTGTCTCCACAAAAATCTCAGGGTTCGAGATGCTGCGGTCCACATGGCTTTCCGCGGCAAAGTTTACAACGCAGTCGAAATCATACTGTGCAAACAGCTTTTCCACCAGGGCCCTGTCGCAGATATCGCCCTGCACGAACACATGGCGGCTGTCGCCCTCGGCGCCCTTCAGGTTTTCCAGGTTGCCCGCGTAAGTGAGCTTGTCCAGGTTTACCAGAAGGATATCATCGTACTTTTTCAGCATGTAATACACGAAGTTCGAGCCAATGAACCCCGCGCAGCCTGTGATGAGATATTTTTTCAATATGGTCTCTCCTTTTTACAGCGGGCGCCCCGCTGTTTACTGGGGGCGTTATTCCCCGTTCCAGTTTTCAAAAAACGCGGCCAGCGCCTGCTGCCAGGGGCGCATCTCATCGCCCACGGTGCAGCGCAGCATGCGGTTGTCCAGCGCGCTCCACGCGGGCCTGTCCGCCGCGGCGGGGTGCGCGGCCTTGTACTGCGCACTGGTGCACGGCGTCACGGCGGCCTGCAGCCCGGCCAGATGCACAATTTCTTTTGTGAACTCATACCAGGAGCATACGCCCCCGCCCGTGCAGTGATACACGCCGTATTCCTTCGTCACGGCAAGCTTCAGGATATGGTGCGCCAAATCCGCCGCATTGGTGGGGTTGCCGCGCTGATCATCCACCACGGTGAGGCTGCCGTTTTTCTTTGCGGCATTCACCATTGTTTTGACAAAATTCCTGCCCGCATAGCCATACAGCCACGCCGTGCGCACGACGAACCAGCGCGTGCAGAACTGCCGCACATACTCCTCGCCCAGCAGCTTTGTTTTGCCGTATACAGATTTCGGCGCAGGCGCCTCGCATTCTGAAATGGGCGCGCTGCCCTCGCCGCGAAATACATAATCGGTGGAAACGTGCACCAGCTTTGCCCCTATTTCTTCCGCAGCCATGGCAAGGTTGCGCGCCCCCAGCGCATTTACGCGGAAGGCGTCATCCGGGTTTGCGTCGCAGCCGTCCACATTGGTGTACGCCGCGCAGGAGATAATCACGTCCGGCGCGTGGCGGCGCACAAAGGCGGCCACTGCGTGCCGGTCTGTAATATCAAGGCTTTCCATGCCGGGCACTCCCACGTCCGTCTCCACCACGCTGGCATGCAGCAGCTTTTCCGGCAGGGGGCCAAGCTCGGTGCGCCCGCGCGCAAAGCAGCGGCGCAGCTCGGTGCCGAGCTGGCCGTTTGCACCGGTAATCAGAACCTTCATACCTTACCTGCCTCTCTTCAATAGCGGATTTTGTTTTCCGCCACCTGCTTCAAATGCTGCCCATAGGGGCTTTTCCCATAGCGCCGGGCGCTTTCCAGCAGTTTTTCCCTCGTGATCCAGCCGTTTTTATAGGCGATCTCCTCCGGGGCGGAAATTTTGATGCCCTGGCGCTTTTCCACCATACGCACAAAATCCGCCGCATCCACAAGGCTGTCCATTGTGCCGGTGTCCAGCCATGCAAAGCCGCGGCCCAAAAGCTGCACATCCAGCTTGCCGTCCTGTAAGTAGCTGTCGTTCAGGCTGGTAATCTCCAGCTCGCCGCGCGCCGAGGGCTTCACCTGCTTTGCCCTGCCGGCAACGCAGCCGGGGTAGAAATACAGGCCCGTGATGGCGTAGTTTGATTTGGGGTGCGCAGGTTTTTCCTCCACGCTCACCACTCTGCCCGCTTCGTCAAACTCCACAATGCCGAAGCGCTCGGGGTCGTTCACATAATAGCCGAACACTGTGGCGCGCCCGTTTTCCTGCGCGTTCTTCACGGCGTTTTTCAAAATGCGGGAAAAACCGTTGCCGTAAAAAATATTGTCGCCCAGTATCATGGCGCAGGCGTCGCCGCCAATAAATGCCTCCCCCAGAAGGAATGCCTGTGCCAGGCCGTCCGGCGAGGGCTGCACCTTGTAGGAAAAGTGCACGCCGTACTGGCTGCCGTCGCCCAGAAGATGCTCGAAGCGGGGGGTGTCCTCCGGCGTGGAAATGATGAGGATGTCCTGGATGCCCGCCAGCATCAGCGTGGAAAGCGGGTAATAAATCATGGGCTTGTCGTACACCGGCAGCAGCTGCTTGGAGGTAACCATGGTGAGCGGGTACAGCCTCGTGCCGGCGCCGCCGGCAAGGATGATGCCTTTCATTGCTGTTCTCCTTTTCTTTTATTTTAGATATCAAACGGGCTAAGTACCGCCCACACACTTACACAGTTTGAAAACGCCTCTGCCAAGGCGCCGGGGTGCAAGCCCCCTTCAGCGCAGGCGGAACCCCCATTTGCGCCAGTAGCGCAGCATGGAAGATATTTGCCGGACAAACGGCTTCAGGCTTTTGTTCGGGCTGCGGTGCCATGCGTGATATACGTGCGTGCAGGGCGTGAAATACACCTTGCCGTAGCTTTGCGCCTTCCGGGTGATGTCGGCGTCCTCTACATACATAAAATAGCCTTCGTCAAACCCCTGCATCCGGCGGAACACCTCGGTGCGCACCACAAAAAAACAGCCCGTGCAGAAATCTATTTCTCTTGGCACGGTGAGATCTTCATCCAGCATCAGATAGTGATCTTCCGTCTTTTTCAGGCAGGCCAGCGGCACCTGCCGCGCCAACAGGGAAAGGAACCCCGGCGCCCGCTTTGCCGTATACTGCGGCGTGCCGTCCGGGAACAAAAGCTGCGGTGTGGCCATTACTGCGTCCGGGTGTTCATCCAGAAAGGCACACAGCTTGCTGACGGCGTCCTCGTCCAGCGTGATGTCCGGGTTTACCACGGCGTGATATTTGCTTTCCAGCAGGGGAAGCACCGCATTATGCCCGGCACCGAAGCCCACATTTTCAGGAAGGGGCAGCACCTGTACGCGCGGGCCCCACCGGGCCTGCAGCAGCCTTTCGCCCGTGCCGTCCGGCGAGGCGTTGTCCACCAGATACAGCGAAAGCTCCGTTTCCTTCGTGTGCTGCAGCAGACTCTGCGCCGCCTTTACAGCTTCTTCATAGCCGCCGTATGTGACAATGCAGGCGCTCACCTTTGTTTTTTCCATGCCGTGCCTTCCCCTTTCGCCGCGCAGGCACCGCGCGGAGCCGCCCTTTATTTGCTTTTATTATACCCTACATCCTGAATATTTTCAATGCACACGCATATTTCCCACAGGCGGCGTACAAGCTAGGTAACAGCAGAGCGCCGTCATCCGGCGCGCATGGAAAAGGGCTATGCGCCCCTTTCCGCGTAGAGAAAGAAAAGGTGGGGCACATATGAGACAGCGGTTGGCACAGTTTTCCGTAGGCGCGGCGGGCTACAGCGCGCTGGAGGTTCTGGCGCGCGGGCACACGCACTGGACAATGGCCGTGCTGGGCGGCATCTGCCTGTGCGCGCTTTGCGCCATTGCGCACAGCTTTGCGCACAAAAGCATCGTGTTTCAGGCGGCGCTGGGCACCGCCTTTATCACTGCGGCGGAATTTGCCACCGGCCTTGTGGTGAACCGCTGGCTCGGCTGGGCCGTGTGGGATTATACAAAAGAGGCGGGGAACCTTCTGGGGCAGGTGTGCCCGCTGTTCAGCTTTTACTGGTTCTGCCTGTGCTGCGGCGTGTTCGGGGCACTGCGGCTTGTGCGGCGCCATCTGGCGGGCAGGGTGAACACCTGACGGTTTTTTCCACATTGCAAAAGCGGCGGGCGCCCTTGGGCGGCCCGCCGTCTTTGTACTGAACGGGCTGTCCCCCCTGTTGCCTGCCCTCGCGCGGCATGGTATGATAAGAAGGAATCCAAAGCTGCCGGTGAATTGATTTCTGCAAAAGGAGCTTTCAGCAAAATGGTCGTTTTCACATCTATCTGCGCCAATTATTTGCATAAAGCCCGCGTGCTCGCCCGCTCTGTAAAAAAATATATCCCAGACGCCGTCTTCATCGTATGTATGACGGAGCGCGGGCTCACCGATTCCATGCGGGACGACGCTTTTGATTCTGTGGTGCTCTCGAAGGATATGTGGGAGGGCGATTTTGACGCCTACATATTCAAGCACGCCATTGTAGAGGCCTCCACGGCTGTGAAAGGGCAGTGTTTCCGCTGGCTGTACCGCCCATATCCAGCGGAGCAGCAGTTTGTACATCTGGACCCGGACTGCCGCGTATATTCCGATTTTTCCGAGCTGCGGGAACTTCTTGTGACAAAGCCTATTGTCGTATGCCCGCACCTGGTGGACCCCGGGAATGTTCAGATGGAGATATCCAGCATGGCGCACGGTGTGTATAATCTCGGCTTTCTGGCGGTAAACCGTTCCAAAGAGGCCCGCGCCATGATAGAGTGGTGGGCACAGCGCCTGTCCCAATACTGTTATGACGATATCCCCCACGGCATTTTCACAGACCAGAAGTGGATAGACCTTGCGCCCTGTTTCTTTGATGTGTATATTCTGAAGCATCACGGCTACGACTTCGCTGCCTGGCGCATGATGGATGCCGGCCTTGCAAAAGAGGGCGGCGTATGGACGGTGAAGGGGCAGCCTTTGCGCTTTGTGCACTTTTCCGGTTACGGCGCCACCATCGAGCATTGTATGCAGGAATGGGCGCCGGACGATTTATTTCTGAAAGAGCTGTACGGTGCATACCGGGAAGAACACGAAGCCGCCAATGCCGACTATGTCTCCCAAACACCGTGGTCTTACGGCTGCTACGCTTCCGGCGAGGCCGTCCGCACAGATATCCGGCAGGCATGGCGTGAGCACAAGGATGAGATGGCTGTATTCGGCAACCCGTTTCAGTACAGCAACTTATTTTTCAACCTGCGTCTCCATGTATATCCCGTCACCATCCGGGAGCACTCATCTATTCTGTGGAATGGATGCCGCAGCGCGCTGCGGGCGGGCGGCGTTGGCGGCCTGATGCGGAAGGCCCGTCAAAAGCTGCTGAAAAAATAACCGCTGCTTCGAAAAAATGCACCGGCGCGCTTTAGATAGGTGTCCGTAAAACAGCGAATTCTCCCTATGAGATTTTCACAGGGAGGATTCTATTTCTGTCATCGTGTTGCAGCAATATGCGGACTACACCGAATAGTGTATAGAAGTGCGTCTTTCGTTCCTATAAGGGATTTTGCGCCGGCTCAGCTCCTCGACAAACTGGGATTTGTTAATTTGTAAATCTTAACAAATATCCATTGGGATCTTGCATTAAAAACTCTATTTGCGTTTCTTCTATTCCATCAACTTGGTATATGTTTCTAGTTAGCTCTCTGTATAATTCTATTTTCAAATTTTTCACTAATTGATATTGTTCTTCAATATCATCGACAGCAATTGAAAAATTTATTCCTCTCCCTAAGGGATATACTAGCTCACCTATATTCCAACCATCATCGTGGATTTGTTCGAACATAAACTGACTACCTTGGAAAGACATGAAAACGAATTTATCTTCAGTGCGTTCATATTCTATTTTAAATCCTAATTGACTATAAAATTTTTTAGTTTGATCAATATCAAAACTGATAATTCAGGGATCATTCTATTAAAATCCATATTCTCTCCTCTACAAATTCCGCTTTGTCGAACTGTTTGTCCCCAGTTTATCATGAAAAGTGAACTCCAACAAGAACAGGCACAGCAAAACTGCTGTGCCTGTTCACTGTTTTATGCATACTGTCCTTTAGGGCGCGCCGGTGCATTTTTACAGGCAGCATTTCCTTCAAAGGGAAATACTCCGCTCAGGAAGTCTCTCAGCTGGACAGTTGTTATCTATTTTGCCGTGTTGATAAACCGGCGGTTGTCCCACAGGTATTTGACGCCGGAAATAAGCGTGACTGCGGCCACCAGCCAGCACAGCACCTGGCTGATGAGGCCGACGGCCATGGCATCCGCAGGGTCTGCCAGAGCCGCGGCGAAGTAATAATAGATAATAGTCACCATTTGCAGCACGGTTTTTACCTTGCCCCACATATTGGCCGCAATGACCTTGCTGCCCGCAGCCGCCACCATGCGCACGCCCGCCACGGCAAACTCGCGCGCCAGAATAACAGCCACCACCCAGATGCTGCACACGCCGTCGCGCATCATATACAGGAAGGCCACTGTGGTGAGCAGCTTGTCGGCCAGAGGGTCGGCAAATTTGCCGAAGTCTGTGACAAGGTTCCATTTGCGGGCCAGGTAGCCGTCCAGATAATCGGTAAAGCTGGCCGCGGCAAACACAATGCCTGCGGCAAGATACCACGCGCCGGTGGTGTAGCTGGCCGCGCCGTACTGGGTGACGCCCGCCAGCACCATAAACACTGGCACAAGCAGGATGCGCAGCATCGTCAATTTATTGGGAAGGTTCATCTATTCATCCTCCTTCATTCCACCAGAGTTGCATACAAATCGTATATATCACTGTCTATGATACGAACTGTATAAAATTCACCCGGCGTAAGCGCAGCATTGCCCTCCACACACACCATGGCGTCGATGTCCGGCGCGTCTGAACGTGTGCGGCACAGCCAGAGGCCGTTCTCTTCATCCCGGCCGTCGCACAGAACCTGTGCCTGCGTGCCCACCAGCGCGGCCTGCCGCGCGGCCATGATGTCCGTCTGAATGCGCATCACAGCCTCTGCGCGCTGTTCGCGCACCTCCATGGGCATCTGAGGCATCCCGGCGGCCTTTGTGCCCTCCTCCTGTGAATAGGCAAAGCAGCCCAGCCGGGCAAAGCCCTGCTCGCGCACAAAGGTGCACAGCTTTTCAAACTGTGCGGGCGTCTCGCCGGGGAACCCGGTGATGAGCGTGGTGCGCAGGGTGATATCCGGCATGGCGGCGCGCAGCTTTTCCAGCGCGGCGCGCACCGTGCCCTCGTCGCCCTTGCGGTTCATGGCGCGCAGCACGTCGGAATCGATGTGCTGAATGGGCACGTCCAGATAATGCAGCACTTTATCGTTGCGCACCATGGCGGCCACAAATTCATCGGTGATGCGCTCGGGGTAGGCATAGAGAAGGCGGATCCACGCAATGCCCTCCACCTTGTTCAGCTCGTCCAGCAGGCGGGCAACCTCCACCTTGCCCCGGTCTGCGCCGAAGGCGGTGATGTCCTGCGCCACCACAATCAGCTCTTTCACACCCTCGCCCGCAAGCCAGCGCGCCTCTGCCACACAGCTTTCCACCGTGCGGCTGCGCAGCGGCCCGCGGATGAGCGGAATAGCACAGTAAGTACAGCAGTTTGAACAGCCCTCAGCTATTTTCAGATATGCATAGTGGTGCGGCGTGGAGATGACACGCCTGCCGGAGAGCGGCAGCGCAGCCTTGGGGCCGTAGCTCTCGATGCCTGCCTCGCCCTGCGCCAGCCGCGCGAGGATGGAGACAATAGCGGTATTGGAGCCGATGCCCACCACCGCGTCCACCTCGGGCATCTCTTTTCGTATCTCTTCTTTATAGCGTTCGGCGAGGCAGCCCGTCACCACCACCTTCAGCGCCGGGTTCTGTGCTTTGTGGCTGCATGCCTCCAGAATGGTATCGATGGCCTCCTGCTTGGCGCTTTCGATAAAGCCGCAGGTGTTGATAAGCACACAGTCCGCCTCCTGTACCGCGGCCACTGTGGTGTGCCCCGCCTCCAGCAGGGCATGAGCCATCACATCGGCGTCCACCTGGTTTTTCGGGCAGCCCAGAGATATCAATGCAATTTTCATAATGCGCCGTTGCGCCCCTTTCCCGCTTAAAAATCGCAGCCTTCCTCTTCCAGCTGAGCCAGCACCTCATTCACGGCCGCCTTTGCCTCACCATAGGAAAACCCCCGCCGCGCCAGCGCCGCCAGCACCTTCTCCCGCTGGCCGGCGGCCAGCTTTGCGCGGTAATGCTTTTCCACCACTGCAAGGCAGGCCGCCTCGCTCTGCGGCAGTATCTCCTCCATTGCCGCGGAAATATCCTCTGCGCCAAGGCCCAGCAGGCCAAGCCGCCGCTCTATCTCTCTTGCCGACTTGTTCTGCCCGGCCAGATGGCGTGCGCGCGCCCTGGCAAAGGCGGCGTCGTCCAAAAGGCCAAGGCGCTGCATCTCCGCAACAGCGGCGGCGCTGGAGGGGGTGTCAAACTTCATGCACAGCTTTTCGTACAGCTCCTGCGAGCCGTAGCTGCGCAGGGCAAGGTAGCCCAGCGCCTTATCCTTGGCGCGGCGCGTCTCGCTGGCCGCCTGCAAACCGGCAAGGGCTGCGGCATCCAGCTCGCAGCCCTCGCGCAGGCCATATTTATAATATGTCTCCGCATCCACGGAAAACAAGAATTCATCCGCTTCTCCGAACAGGGCCATGCGGCCCTTTTTCGTCTCTGTGATTTTGGAAAGCCTCATTTATTCATCTTCCATCATGATGTCGATGCTGGGCTTTTTGGCGCGCGTCTTCGGCGCCTCCTGCACCTGCGGGGCCGGGGCGGGCGCAGCGGGCTTTTCGGCCGCCGCCCTGGCGGGCGCATTGTCCAGACTGCCACCGCGGCGTTTGCCCGCGCGGCCGGCAAACAGCTCGCTGGCGTGGGCGCGCACCTGTGCCTCAATGTCCGAGGCAAAGTCGGGGTGCTCCTCCAAGTAAAGCTTTGTATTGTCGCGCCCCTGGCCAAGGCGGATGTCCCCGTAAGAGAACCACGCGCCGCTTTTCTGGATGATATTCAGCTTCACGGCCAAATCAAGCAGCTCGCCCGATTTGGAGATGCCCATGCCGAACATGATGTCGAACTCGGCCTCCTTGAAGGGCGGAGCCACCTTGTTCTTCACCACTTTGGCGCGCGTGCGGTTGCCGATGATGCTGCCGGAGGAATCTTTCAGGCCCTCGATGCGGCGCACATCGATGCGCACAGAGGAATAATATTTCAGCGCGCGGCCGCCTGCAGTGACCTCGGGGTTGCCGTACACGATGCCCACTTTTTCGCGCAGCTGGTTGATAAAGATGGCAACGGTGCCCGTCTTGCCAATGACACCCGTCAGCTTGCGCAGCGCCTGGCTCATCAGGCGGGCCTGCAGGCCCACGTGGGAATCGCCCATCTCACCCTCTATTTCGGCGCGCGGCACCATGGCGGCCACAGAATCAATTACAATGGCGTCAATGGCACCGGAGCGCACCAGCGCCTCACAAATCTCCAGCGCCTGCTCGCCGGTATCCGGCTGAGAGACGAGCAGAGAGTCGATGTCCACGCCAAGGGCCTTGGCATACACAGGGTCCAGCGCATGCTCCACGTCGATAAAGGCCACCTCGCCGCCGGCCTTCTGCGCCTCGGCGATGCAGTGAAGGGCCAGCGTCGTCTTGCCCGAAGATTCCGGCCCATAAATTTCCACCACACGGCCGCGGGGCAGCCCACCGATGCCGAGGGCCAGATCCAGAGAGAGCGAGCCGGTAGAGATGGCGTCCACCTGCATGGTGACATTCTGCCCCAGCTTCATTACGGCGCCCTTGCCGAACTGCTTTTCAATCTGGCTCAGCGCAGTCTCCAGCGCACTTTTCTTATCGCCCGCCGCCTTGCGCTCCGGCGAGGGAACGGTCTGCTTTTTATCTGCCATGGCTTCCTCCTGCTGTGTGCGCGGCCGGGCCGCGCACGGTATCTTGTTCTGTATGTGCATGATACCGCACAGCGTGTCCCATAAAGCGGACTTTATGGCTGCCGCACGGCAATTCCTTTCATGGGTTAGTATACCCGAAACCGCGTGCAAATGCAATGAACATTCGCCTTTTCTGCACACGCTTCACGGTTTTTCGGCATATACGCAGCGCGGCAGGCCGGCGGCATCGCAGCGCACAAAAACGCCCGTGTACCCAGCCGCGGTGCAAAGCGCCGCCACATGCTGCGCCTGCCCGGAGCCGGTTTCGAATACAAGTGCCCCGCCGCTCTTCAGAGCATGAAAATAAGCCGGCGCGATATGGTGGTAAAAGCAAAGCCCTTCCTGCTGCGCCACAAGCGCCTCGCGCGGCTCGAAGAAAAGCTCCGGCGCAAGGGCCTCGTATTCCTGCGCCGTCACATACGGCGGGTTCGACACAATGACATCCACGCTTTGCGGCGCCAGAACATTTTCATAACCAAACACATCCGCCTGCACAGCCACCGTCCGCGGCGCCAGCGCGGCGCAGTTGCGCTGCAAATAGCGGAACGCCGCGCCGCTTTTTTCCACCGCTGCCACCTGTGCGGCAGGCACGCTGCGGGCCATGGCAATGGCAAGCACGCCCGTGCCCGCACACAAGTCCAGCGCCGCGGGGGCGCAAACGCAGCCCAGCTTTTCCGCCATGTGCCGCAGGGCGGCCATTGCCGTCTCGGCCACGCACTCCGTGTCTGGCCTCGGGATGAGCACGCCGGGGCCCACCTCTACGGTAAAATCAAGGAAGTCCCACTCGCCCAGCAGATACTGCAGCGGCTCGTGCTGTGCGCGTCTTGCACAGAGCTGCGCCAGACGCCGCCGGGCCGCCTCGCTCACCGGGGCCTGCGGGGCGCACAGGGGGTCTGCCCCACAGCACATGCGGCAAAGCTCGCGCGCATCAAATGCGGCGTCCTCAATACCTGCCTGCTGCAGAAGGGCCGCGGCCTTGCGCCAAAGGGCCTCCAGGTTCACCATACGCTTTCGTCGGGCCTGGACGGCAGCACGGGCGTCACGGCCGCAATAGCACATTCTATCATGCTGTCATCCGGCTCCTGCGTGGTGATGCGCTGCAGCCACAGGCCAGGCGCGCTGACGGCGCGGCACACGGGGTTGTCATATTTGCCGCACAGCTTGATAATCTCATAGCTCACAGCCACCACCACCGGCAAAAGCAGCAGCTTGAACACCACGCGCAGCGAAAGGCTGCCCCATGGGATGACGCTGTTCAGCAGGATGCTCACCACAATGACGATAAGCAGAAAACTTGTGCCGCAGCGCGGGTGAAAGCGGCAGCACTTGCGCACGTTTTCCACCTCCAGCGGCAGCCCCGCCTCATAGCAGGCGATGGTTTTGTGTTCAGCGCCGTGGTAGCAGAACATGCGGTGTATCTCCTTCACGCGGCTTACAGCCGCCATGTAGCCCACCAGAATGGCTATTTTCAAAACACCCTCTATCAGTGTTTTTGCACCGCCCAGCGGCACCAGCCTGGAAAGCCCGCCCACCAGCAGGGTGGGAAGCACCAGGAACAGCGCAATGGCCAGCGCCACACCGGCAAAGCTGGCAATGCCCATCAGCACAGACTCGCCCTTTTCGCCAAGGTGCTGCTGCACCCAGCGGTCAAATTTCGAGTCATCCTGTTCTTTTTCTTCTTCCGTCATGGAGATATCGGCGCTGCGCATCAGGCAGCGGTAGCCCACTACAAGGTTTTCTGCCATGTTGTAGATGCCGCGCACAAAGGGCCATTTCTGCCATGGCTTTATCGCAACGGGTGTCACCTCTGTCTCGATGCCGCCGTCCGGGCGGCGCACGGCGATGCACATGGCTTTTGGCCCGCGCATCATCACGCCCTCCATCAGGGCCTGGCCCCCCACAGTGGTTTTGAATTTTTCTTTTATCTCGTTTGCCAAAAAAGGTTCCTTTCCGCCCGGCTGGCCGGGCCTTTCATTCAGCGGCGTGCGCCTTTGTTTTATCCAGAGGCAGGCGCACCGTCACGATGGTGCCCCGGCCCACTTCGCTTTGCAGGCTCAGGCTGCCGCCGTGGGCCGTGACAATCTCGTCCACCACGGCAAGGCCGATTCCGCTGCCGCGCACGGAGCCTTTGCCCTTGTAAAATTTTGTTTTGACGTTCTCCAAGTCCTCTTGGGCAATGCCGCGCCCCTCATCGGTAAAATTCAAAAATGCGTTGTGGCCGTCCTGCAAAAGATCTACCGTGATGGCACCGCCGGGCGGGGAATATTTCACCGCATTGTCCAGCACATTGATAAACACCTGTTTGAGGCGCGCGGCATCCGCATGCACAGGCACGGGGGCCTCCGGCTCTTCCCAGCGAAGGGCCAGCCCCTCCTGCCGGGCGCGCGGCGTCATGGTAAGCACCGCATCGCTCACCTCTGCGGCAAGGTCCAGCTTCTCACATTCCAGCGAAAGACCATTTTGCATGCGCGAAAAATCCAAAAGCTCCTCCACCATATCGTACAGCCTGTCCGTCTCATTGGCAATCACCTGCAGGCCGCGCTGATAGTTCGGGTCTGCCGGGTCGCGGATGGTCGCCATCGTCTCCACCCAGCCCTTGATAGACGTGAGAGGGGTGCGCAGCTCATGCGAAACGGAGGAGATAAACTCGTTCTTGATGCGCTCGGTTTTGTCCAGCTCGCCCGCCATATGGTTGATGGTTCCGGCCAGCTTGCCTATTTCGTCATCGTATTTATTCGAGATGCGCATATCCAGGTTGCCCTGCGCCATTTTTGCAGCTGTCTGCTCTATTTCACCGATGGGGCGCACGATGCTGCGCACAAAGAACATGCCGCTCCACACACTGAACACCAGAATGGCCGCCGCCACCGAAAGGCTGAGCACCGCCAGCTTCAAAATGCTTCTGTCCACGAGGGTAAGGCTGGTGACAAGGCGCATAGCCACGATGTCGCCCGAGGTAAAGGGCAGGCGAACCGTCACCGCCATCACCTTTTCGCCCATGGCCGTGTGGTACACCGCCCGGCCCATGCCCTCCTCGCTGGCATAGGCCTCGGCCACATCGCTCCATCCCTGCTGGTCGGCCGTGGAAAAGCCCGTGGAGGATACCGCCATCTGGCCCTGTCCGTCCATCAGCATAAGTTCAAAGCGGTCTTTTTCATCAAACTGTTCCACCATGCGGCGCACCGCGGCACCCCGGCTCTCTTCCGTCTGGGTGCCCATGGCGGAAAGCTGGGTGGAAAGGGTATTGGCCCGCGTATACAGCGCGCGGGCAGTGCCGTCGTAATAATTGGTGATGGTAAAGTATAAAAACACAGCTTCTGCCAGGCACAGCGCAATAAATGTGAGCAGAAGGCTGCCACGCACCCAGCGCCGGGTGATGCTGTTCATGCGGCACGCCTCCTCTCTTCTGCCTTTGCTGTGCACAGGCCGTCAGCTATTCCAGCGGTAGCCATAACCCCACACCGTCATGATATGGCGCGGCGCGCTGGGTTCATCCTCTATCTTCATGCGCAGGCGGCGGATATTCACATCCACAATTTTTACATCGCCGTAATAATTTTCGCCCCACACACCCTCCAGAATCTTTTCCCGCACCAGCGCCACACCGGGGTTTGCAAAAAAAAGTTCCATGATTTGAAATTCCACCTGCGTGAGGTCGATGGGCTCGCCATTTTTATAAAGGATACGGCTTTTCTGGTCCAGAACAAAACCGCCGGATACCATACGCCCCTCGGCCTCCTGCCCGGCGTCCTGCCCGGCAGCACGCGCCACGCGGCGGCACAGCGCGTCCACGCGCGCCAACAGCTCGCTGACGGAAAACGGCTTTGTCATATAGTCGTCTGCGCCAATGGAAAGGCCGCGTATCTTGTCGTCCTCCTGCGATTTTGCGCTAAGCATGATAATGCCGATGCTGTCACTGTCGCGCCGGATATTTTCACACAGGGAAAAGCCATTCATCCCCGGCAGCATGATATCCAGCACCGCCACGTCGAACGGGGCGCTGGTATCTATTGCGGCCAGGGCGGCCTCTGCACTGCCCGCCTCAGTCACATCATAGCCGGCCATGCGGAGGTTCAGGGCAATCACTTCCCGTATCGCCGCCTCGTCCTCCACCACAAGCACTCTGCGCATGCTGCACCATCCTTTCCGTATCTCAAAGCGCCAGTGCACCGGCGCGCAGGGTAAGCGCGTCGCCGGGCGCACAGCTCGTATGGAAATAGGCCACCACCTTCTGCCCGCCCTCCAGGCTGAGCAGCTTTTCATAGCGGCCCACTGTAACGTCCTCCGGCACTACGCGCACGGTGCACAGGGCATCGCCCGCCTCATTGCGCAGCACAAAGCTGTTTTCAAAGGGGCCGTCCTGCAATGTCACCGCGCCGCGCCAGCCGGACGGCAGCCGCAGATAATAACCTGTCACTGTGTCCGCCACACCGTATTCACGCGTGGGTTCGGCGGCCAGATAATCATCCCACTCTACAAAGTAATAGCGCCGCACGGTGGTTCCGGTGTCTGCGCGCGTCTCGATATGCGCCAAAAGCACTGTGCCGCTTGCCGTGGTGCGCGGGCCAATCGCATCCGGAAGCCCCATGGTGCGCTCTGTCACGGTATCACCGCCGGAGGCAGGCCAATCCAAAAGCTGGCCGCCCGTCATGCGAAGCACCTGCTGCGCCGTGCCGCCCGAGGCAAGCCTGCCGCTTACAACAACGCCCTGCGCCCGGCCGCTGCGCGTTTCCAGCAGGCCAATGCAATGCAAAAAGCTGCTGTTCAGCTGCACCGTCTGCACGCTCTGCAGGCTGCCCGCCATGTCGCGCACAGCCTCCAGCGTCAGAACACCGGCCTGCGCGGTGGACTGTGCCAGATACACCTCGTCCACACTGTCGGAATTCAAATCCGCAATCAGCGATGCCTCGCACGCCTGCTGGTATTCCAGGGCAAGCTGGCCCCCGGCGTAGGAATATATCGTGAGGTATTGGTCTGTCAGGTTCGAGTTGGCATAGCCCACCACCAGCTGGGCCGCGCCCTCGCGCAGGCACACTGTCTGCACCTGGCTTATTTCGGTGGAAAGCCCCTCCGACTGGCATACCACCTCCCACGCGGCCTCGGCCTGCTCCAGCACGGCCACGCACACATTCTGCCCGCTTTTCTCGGCAGTGAAAAAGGCAATGGCCTCGTCTGCGCCGTCGCCGTCCAAATCTCGCAGCACGATGGGCGAAAGTTCTTCGCCGCCGCGCGGATATTTCATCTGCGGCGTCTCGCCAAGATACCCCACCAGCGCCTTCTGCACGGCGCTTTGCAGCCGCGTGGGCTGCGGGGCGCGCAGCAGCTCTTCCACATTGCCGCCCATCGAGACGGAAAAATCACACCCGGCCAGCACGGCCAAAAGCGCAAGGCACACCGCGCTCAGAACCAGCTTTTTCATGCGCGGCCTCCTTCCGGCGCGGCAAAAACTGCGGCGCAGCAAAGTTTATACACAGGGCATTATACCACTTCGCGCCGCGTTACACAAGGTAAAGCCCCACGCCCATACACAGGGTGCCCACGGCCAGCCCCACAGCGCAGGCACCGTTTTTCCCATAGGAAAAGCCGTCTGCAAGAAGCTGGGCAAACGACACCTGCAGCATCACGCCCGCCACCAGCGCCAGCAGGCCGTTCAGAAACAGAGGCGAGAAGAAGCCCCGCAGCAGAAAGAAGGCCGCCAAAGCGCCCGCCGGCTCTGCCAGGCCGGAGCCCAAAGCGAACAAAAGACTTTTTGCACGGCTGTGCGTGGCGTAATAAACCGGTACGGCCACCGCAATGCCCTCCGGGATATTGTGCAGGGCAATGGCCAATGCAAGGGACGGGCCCAGGGCGCTGTCTGCCGCGTTGGTGAACAGCGTAAGGATGCCCTCGGGCAAATTGTGCAGCACGATGGCCGCCGTGGTGGCAAGCGCCCCGCGCAGGGCTGCTGCACGCGTTTTGCCAGGCACGGAAAGGCGCTGTGCCAGCGTTTCGTCCTCCGGCAGGCTCTTTTCCAGCAGCAGGGCCGCCAGCATGCCTGCCGCGCACAGGCTGGCGCAGCGCAGGGCCGCGCCCACCGGCGCGGCACCAGAGGCAGCGTAGGCCTCCACGGCACTGGGCAGCATTTCAGAAAGCGACACCGTCATCATTACCCCAGCGGCAAACCCCTGTGAAAGTGCCATGATGCGCGGGCCGGGCGTTCGCATCAGCCACACCACCAGGCCCCCCAGCCCGGTGGAAAGGCCTGCCAGCGTGGTAAGCAAAAGCGCCATGTGCATATCCATCCCATCCTTTCCTCTCAAGGGAAGGATATGCGCGGCGCGGCGCCGCTATTGCAGGGCCAGAACACCTTTGGTGATGATGCCCTCCACCACGGCGGCCATCTCGTCCGGCGCAAGGGGCATGCCCTGTTCGAGCCACTGCTTCAGAAGGCCGATGCAGCCGGCCACAAAAAATGAAAACACGTAGCCGTAGCCCAGCCTGCTCTCCTTCCCCATCAGGGCCGCCCACTCGTCCAGCACACGCTCGCGCACAAGCTGGTTTACCTTGCCCACAAAGGCCGTCTCCTGCGGGCCGCACAGCAGAACGCGGCAGATATCCGCGTTCTGCGCCACAAAATGAAAAATACCGCGCAGGGGCCCGGCCGCGTCCGCCACCTGATATTCCGCCTGCACACCGCTGCGCAGCAACATTTCATTTGGGCGGAATGAGCCCAGCATAGCCTCAAACTGCGCCATCAGGTCGTCCACTATTTCGTCCAGCAGGGCGCGCACATCCGGATAATGCAGGTAAAATGTGCCCCGGTTGATATCGCAGGCCTCGCACAGTTCTTTCACCGTGATCTCCTGCAGCGGCTTTTTTTCCAGCAGGCCCGTGAGGGCCTTGCGAAGCTGCGCCTTTGTTTTTAAGACGCGCCTGTCCTGCGCACGCGGCATGGCAATTCTCTCCTTCACGATTTTTTTACAATTCTAATGAACACAGGCGGCGTTCTCTGTCGATTTATCGGCATGGCCGGGCCTATTTGCCGATTGCTTCCCGGCCCTGCTTTTATTATAATGAACTTAGCATTTTAATCAACACCGCGTTTATTACCGAACAGCTTGTCTGTTTTCTGGAAGGAGTTTTCCCATGCCGTTTCATCGTGCCCGGCCCGCTGCCGCAGCGCCCGCCTTGAACCCGCCCGGCCATTTTGTAGAACTGCGGGGTGTGTGCAAATATTATCAGATGGGCACTGTGCGCATCTCTGCTGCGGACCACATTAATTTCCACATCGAAAAGGGGGAATTCTGCGTCATTGTAGGGCCGTCCGGCGCAGGCAAAACCACCGTGCTGAACATGCTGGGCGGCATGGACACCTGTGACGAGGGTGAGATCTGGCTGGACGGCCAGCTTGTCAGCCGCTATTCGCCCAAAGAGCTCACCGCTTACCGCAGGCACGACGTGGGCTTTGTGTTTCAATTCTACAACCTTGTGCAGAACCTGACGGCGCTGGAGAATGTAGAGCTTGCCAGCGAGATATGCAAAGAGCCTCTGGACGCCTCTGAAACGCTGGAGGAGGTGGGCCTGGGCGGGCGCATGAAAAATTTCCCGGCGCAGCTCTCCGGCGGCGAGCAGCAGCGTGTCTCCATTGCGCGCGCACTGGCTAAAAACCCGAAGATTCTCTTGTGCGACGAGCCCACCGGCGCGCTGGACTACAAAACCGGCAAGCAGGTGCTGAAGCTTTTGCAGGACACCTGCCGCAGCACCGGCCGCACCGTTATCGTCATCACGCACAACTCGGCGCTTACCGCCATGGCGGACCGCGTCATCCACATCAAAAGCGGCACTGTAACGGCTATGGAGACAAACCCCGCCCCCACGCCCGTGGAAAGGATCGAGTGGTAAATGCGCAGAACGTACCGTAAAAACATTTTGCGCACCGTGCGCGCCACGCTGGGGCGTTTTCTTGCCATTTTTGCCATCGTCGCGCTTGGGGTGGGCTTTTTGGCCGGTCTGCTGGCCGCCACACCGGATATGCGCTATTCCGGCGACCGCTTTTTTGACGAGACACATATGTACGACCTGCGCATTCTCAGCGAGCTGGGCCTCACGGAAGAGGACGTAGATGCTATCCGCGCGGTGGAGGGTGTGGGCGAAGTGATGCCCGGTTATTATGCAGACGTATTTGCCGACACGCCGGACGGCGACACCGTAGTGGCGCGGTTTCACTCTGTTCCGCTGGAGCAGGTAGAAGAAAAAGAGCCCGAAAATTACCTGAACCGGCTGGAGGTGGTGGAGGGCCGCCTTCCTGTGAAAGAGGACGAATGCGTCATTAGCGGCGGCTCGTACCTCACGGGCTCCTCCTTCGAAGTGGGCGACACCATCGAGCTCTCTGCCGACAACGAGGACTTGGAGGGCACCTTCACCCGCACCAGCTTCAAAATCGTGGGCGTGGTGAAAAGCAGCAATTATTTTTCTGTCGAGCGCGAGCCCGCCAATATCGGCTCGGGCACAGTGTCCATCGTGGCGTACACCGGCGCGCAGAACTTTGCCTACGACGTATACACCGAGGTGTATGCATCGGTGGAGGGCACGCAGGAAATGAGCTGCTTCTCCGATGAATACAAAGATGCTGTGCAGGCTGTTTCCAGCCGCATCGAGGCCGTCAGCGGCGCACTATGCCAAAAGCGCTACGACGACGTGAAGGCGCAAACAGAGCAGCAGCTTGCCGATGCGCGCGCCCAGCTTGCCGATGCCCAGCAGGACTATGACGACGGCCGGGCCGAGGTGGCGGAAAACGAGGAAAAGCTGGCGGACGCCGAGGCCGAGATAGAGGCCGGCGAGGCAGAGCTTGCCCGGAATAAAGAGACGATATCCGGCACGCTGACGCAGAAGCAGCAGCAGCTTGCCGATGCCGAGGCCCTGGTGATAGAGGGCAAGGCACAGCTTGAGGCCGCGCGCACCCAGCTTGACACCGCCAGCGCACAGCTTGCCGCAGGCAAAACGGCACTGGAGGCCGCAAAGCAGCAGCTTCCCGCGCTGGAGCAGGCTGTGGAGCAGGCCGAGGCGCAGCGCCCCGTGCTGGAAAGACAGCTTTCATCCGCAAAGGCCGCCTTAGAGGCCGCCGAAGCTGCCGTGGCGGAAAAACAGGCCGGTTATGACGAGGCGCTGGCCCGGCGCGACGAAGCACAGGGCGAATATGATGCGGCGGCCGCTGAAGTGGCGCGTCTGGAGCAGGCTATTAAGGACGCAGAGGCCATTGGCGATACCGATACCGCAGACCAGCTGCGGGGCGAGCTTGTTCTTGCGGAGGCCGAGTTCAGCACAGCCCAAACAGACCTGGCAGAAAAAGAGACCATTCTGAGCGCGCGCAGCGCCGAGCTGCAAACGGCCAACAGCCAGCGCGATGCCGCGCAGGCGCAGGTGACAGGCTATGAGGCCGCCCTGGCGGCGCTGGATGCGGCGCCGGGCCAGCTGGAGGACGCCAGGGCGCAGATAGCCCAGCAGGAGAAAACGCTGGCCGAGGGCGAGGCACAGCTTGCCGCGGGCGAGGCGGAATATCAAAAGCAGGCCGCCGTGCTGCGCGAGGCTGAAAAAGAAATTGCCTCGGGCAAAACGTCCCTCTCCATGGCGCCCGCGCTGGCCCAGCTTCAAATGCAGCTGGCAGAGGAACAGCTTGAGGAGGCAAAGGCCGAAGTGACGGACGGCAAGGCCCAGCTGGAGGAGGCAAAGCAGCAGCTTGCCGACGGCAAGGCCGAGCTGGACGATGCAAAGCAGCAGCTTGCCGATGGCGAACAGGCGCTGGCAGAGCTGGAGGTGCCGGAATGGTTTCTGCTGACGCGCAGTGAAAACGTCAGCTATGCCTCGTTTGAAATGAATATCGAAAAGGTGGACGCCGTGGCCAAGGTGTTCCCGGTGTTCTTCTTTCTTGTGGCGGCGCTTGTGGCGCTCACCACCATGACGCGCATGGTGGAGGAGGACCGCCTGCAAATAGGCACGCTGAAGGCGCTGGGCTACGGCAAGGGCTCCATCATGGCAAAATATCTGCTGTATGCCCTGGCCGCCAGCGTGCTGGGCAGCGCATTCGGCCTTGCAGTGGGCCTCACCCTGCTGCCCACCGTTATCTGGAACGCCTATACCATGATGTACGAGCTTCCAAAGCTCTACTGCCTGTTCAATGCGCGCTTTGCACTGTTCTCTTCCCTCACCGCCATTGCCTGTGTGCTGGCCGCCACGCTGAACGCCTGCTGGGCCACCCTGCACGAGGTGCCCGCCCAGCTGATGCTGCCGCGCGCACCCAAGGCGGGCAAGCGCATTTTCCTGGAGCATATTCCCTTTATCTGGCGGCGCATGAAATTCACGCACAAGGTGGCCGCACGCAACCTGCTGCGCTATAAAAAGCGCTTTTTCATGACAGTGACCGGCATTGCCGGCTGCACGGCGCTGCTGCTGACAGGCTTTGGCCTGCATGACTCCATCAGCGACATCGTATACAAGCAGTTTGGAGACATTTTCCTGTACGACGTCTCCATCACGGTAAAGGATGCCGCCAAGGCAGAAAGCGGGGCTTTGGCAGACGTCCTGGCAGACGGGGATGCCGTGAAGGACGCCCTGCTGGTGCATCAGGAGAAGATAACCAGCCATTTCAACGGCGAGGCCTTCAGCACCTACCTGATGGTGCCGGAAAACAGCGCCGGGTTCCCCGATTTTGTGGACCTTCGCACCCGAAAGGGCGGCACGCCTGTGCCCTTCAGCGAAACGGGCGTCGTCATTACGGAAAAGATGGCAGAGCGCGGCGGGTTCAGCATCGGCAGCCAGATTACGCTGGAAAACGCCGACGGGGACACGGGCACCTTTACCGTGGACGGCATTGCCGAAAACTATGTGGAGAACTACGTATATCTCAGTGCCGAGACCTATGAGCATGGCTTTGGCGCAGCGCCGGTGTTTAACACCGTGCTGGCCATATCGGCAAACCCCTCCGGCGAGGGGCGCGATGCTTTGAGCGCACGCCTGCTGGGCACCGACGGCGTGTCCAGCGTAAGCTTCACCTCCGACCTGAAAACCAGCTTTTCCGGCATGCTGCAAAAAATAGACATCATCGTGGTGGTGCTTATCGTGGCGGCCGGGCTGTTGGCCTATGTAGTGCTGTATAATCTGACTAACATCAACATTGCTGAGCGTGTGAAGGAAATAGCCACCATCAAGGTGCTGGGTTTCTACGACAAAGAGGTATATGCCTATGTATACCGCGAAAATATCGTGCTCAGTCTTATTGGCACGCTGACAGGTCTTGTGCTGGGCATATTCCTGCACATGTTCGTCATTTACACCGTAGAGGTGGATGCCACCATGTTCGGACGCAGCATCAAGTTCTGGAGCTATGCTGCCAGCGCCGGCCTCACCATTCTGTTCAGCCTGCTTGTAAACCTTGCTATGCGCCGCAAGCTGCGCAATATCAGCATGGTGGAAAGCATGAAGGCCCCGGAATGACGCCTGTGTGCCACACGTTTTTCTCATCTCTCGTCCCCCTGCCCCGGCCAAGCCGGGCAGGGGGTTTTCTTTTCGGAAGGGTGCCACCGACTCTGCCAACGGGGGGGGCGGCGCAAAAAACCTTCGCGTCAGGCACCGGTAAAACATGCTGCCCGCCAGCAGGCAGTCCGCCTTGGAAAGCCTCCGCCGGAACAGCAGCCGCCCGCAAGCGGGCGGCAGAGCAGGCGGCGCGGGCGGAAGCCGAAGCCCGTGCAGCCTGTGAAATACAGGCCGCGCCCCCCTTACAGAGCTGATTTCAGCCGCCGGCTGCGGCGGCAGGCATGACAGCGCGTGTGCTGAACGGCACACAATGCCAGCTTTTTCTTGACATCGCCACCGGCAGAAGCTATAATCATAAAAGTTTGAATTTCAAACTTTGAATTTCAAAGCATTAGAAAGGGAACCCAGCCCATGCCGCAGATGACACCGCAAGAACAAAAACTGAACGATTTCCTTGTGGGGGTGTTCAACGACATCCTCCGCCTGGAGGAGGCCAGCCTGCGCCAGAGCTGCGGCAACCTTTCCGTCACAGAGCTGCATGTGCTGGACGCAGTTTTCCATTGCGCCCCGCAGTGCGGCATGGCGGACATTGCCGCAGCCCTGAAGGTGACGGCAGGCACAGCCACCGTGGCCGTGAAAACGCTGGAGCAAAAGGGATATGTAGTGCGCACCCGGCATGAAAAGGATAAGCGCCGCGTCACAGTGGCCCTTACAGGCGCCGCGCAGGCTGTGCTGGCGCACCACGAGGCCTTTCACACAGGCCTTGTGCGCGCCGTGGCACACGGGCTGCCCGCGCCTGAGCTGGACGCTTTGAGCGCCGCGCTCTCCCGGCTGCACGACTACTTCCGCACTTTGTAACACAAGCTGTGAGCTAAGGAGGAAATTTATGATACGCATTATCACCGATTCCACCGCAGACATCCCCCGCGAAGATATACAGACGCTTGGCGTGCGTGTGGTGCCCCTGCAGGTAAATATTGACGGCCAAATGTTCCGCGACGGGCTGGACCTTGAGCCCGAAAGCTTTTACGAGATGCTGGCAGGGGCGAAAAGCCTGCCCACCACCAGCCAGCCCTCCCCGGAGCAGTTTCTGGCGGAATTTGAGCAGGCGAAGCAGGCGGGCGACGAGGTGGTGTGCATCACGCTTTCGGGCGAGCTCTCCGGCACGCTGCAAAGCGCCATGATTGCCCGTGAGGATGCCGGGTACGCCCCCATCCATATTGTAGATTCCCGCAATGTCACCCTGGCCGAACAGCTTCTGGTGCGGCGCGCCTGCCACCTTGCAGCCGCCGGGCTTACGGCAGCCGGTATTGCACAGGACCTTGAGGCCGCGCGCGGGCGCATCCGCCTTCTAGCCATTGTCGACACCCTGAAATACCTGCACAAGGGCGGCCGCCTCTCCGGTGCCGCGGCCCTTGCGGGCGGCCTGCTTGGGGTAAAGCCTGTGGTGGGCATCACGGACGGAAGGCTGGGCATGCTGGGCAAGGCGCGCGGCATGGCCGGGGCATATGTTGCCCTGTTCAAGCTGATAGAAGAGCAGGGCGGCATTGACGAGGCCGAGCCGTGCTTTGTGGGCTACACGGGCAGCCGTGCGCAGGCCGCGCCCTTCGTACGCTTTGTCACGCAGAACCTGGGGCTGGAAAAGCCGCCCGTCATGCCCATTGGCACCGTCATCGGCACGCACGCAGGCCCTGGCGCCGCAGGCATCGCCTTTTTCGCAAAAGAGGGCTGACAGCCCTGTTCCCCTATTCCTTCAAAGCATATGCAGCACCGTCGCTTGAAAACGGCGGTGCTGCATATGCTTTATTTTATTTTTACACTCGCTTCTTCCTGCGATATGCCTACAAAGCTGCGCAATCTGCCTTTCCAGCGCCCCATATAGAAATCTGCTATCCAGCCCGTAAAAATAATTGCCACTAATGTGCCGTATCCCCATGCGCCATGCAAAAAAATGCCTATCAGAAAGATAGCTGCACTCACCACTGAAAAGCTTTTTCGATAGGTCCACTGCATCTTATTGCATATGGTCAGGATAATCATATCCAGCGGAGCCGCACCGCACTCACATGGAAGATATAAAGCGCGGCCCAGCGCAATTATGGCAGAGCCAAGCAGCGGGAGGCACAATGCCGCTATCAGCGGCATTGTGCCCTCTGGCAGCATTTTCTCCAGCACAGCTTCAAATAATGTTATAAACGGGCCTACCCCGAACGAGACAAATACAGACCCCAAGTTGATATAGTGCCTGTCTATAAAAATAAATGCGCAAAAAATGCCGCCGTTAATCAGGAAAGACGCCGCCCCTCTGGGTATATTCCAAGTGCGGTACAGGCCATCACATAAGGTCGAGACCGGGTCGGACCCAAACCCTGCATGAAAATACAATGCCGCACCCAGTGCCATTGTCATGGCCGCTGTAAACAGCACCAAAATTTTGCGAAGCATAAAATGTGTGTGTTTCATGTAATTTATTTCCCTCGTTTTCCATCGTTCCATCCCCAAATATTTCAAGCCGGCCGCACTGGTAAATAGAGAGGAATTATGATAACATAAAAGTAATTTGTGGCGATTGAGGCCATGCGCCTGGCGGGCAATACGTTTTCATGCATCTTTTATACATGACGGCAAATGCGCCTATGTCATGGGAAAGGAGTTCCTTTGAAGCGTTCGCAATGCAAATATTTTTGTATTTACCAAGATATTAAAGGCAAAATTTTAGACGGCACATATAAGAACGGCGATAAGCTGCCTATTGAATTTGATTTGATAAAGCAATACGGAACAAGCCGTGACACCGTCCGCCGCGCCATGAAAATATTGGAGGAAGAAGAATTAATCATACGCCTGTCGGCCAAGGGCACTTTTGTAAAATTCAACCGTGCCGAGCACACCATTACCCGCCTGCGCAGCTTTTCAGAAATCATGTCGGATGAACACACCCCCACTATTTCCAAATGCCTGGAAGTCTGCCTTATTGAAGAAGCAATGCCGGAGGTACAGCTTGCTTTGGAGCTTTCGCCCCTGCATCGTATTTACCGCATCACCCGCACCCGTTATGCGGGCGAGCTTCCCTTATCTTTAGAAACAGCTTATGTTCCCTACTATCTCTGCCCGAACCTAAACAAGTACGTCACGCCAAATTCTTCGCTGTTCCGACTATATGAGGCTATTTACCAGCACCGTTTGGGTGAAAGCTCCATTTCCATCCGGGCGGAGCTTCCCACAAAAGATGTAGCTGATATCTTGAATATCTCCTCTGCCACACCCATTTTAAAAACCATCAGTATAGGGCATTTAGCTGACGGAACGCCTCTTTATTATGCCATCAGTCAGTATGAGGGCTCCAAATACATTTACCGAACCACCATGAAGCGCTATTATTAGCTGAAGAAGGGAACACATTGTCCCTTCTTCTTTTTTATTGCCTCCCACTGAAAGCCATATTGCTCCTCCAGTGAGAAACATGGCGGCTTCACGCTGAAAATCGATTGAGCGGTAAAATACCCCTCGCCTTCTTTCCTGGTTCTGGGGCGCAGCGCTACCGCCAAGTTCGTACCAAACTGAGCATACAAAACACAATACAGCCCCGCCAGCATATTCAGCGCGTTCTCCAATGTGGCGTTTTCATAAGTTTCCTTTTCCGCAATAAAAAGCCGGTAATTTCCCCTGTACCATTCCGGCTGCTCCCTTTCCCAGCTCAAAAAGGGCCGCAGGCGGGCAGGGTATGCGCTGCAGGGCGGAAGCGAGACTTCATATTCAGACATGTGAAGCAGCGGTTCCAGTTTTTTAAAATCATCCCACGTCCAGTCGCGCCGCCTGCCAGAATAGCGGTTAGCCTTTAAAACCTGCGCAAAATTATGGTCCAGCTCATAGCGCACCTCCCTTAGCAGCGCGTATACCCTTTTCCCTCCGGCTTTCAGGGCGGAATCCGACGTGCCGAAATGAGCCAGCAAATTCCTCAATTTGTTTTCCAATCGGGCATATTCGTTGCAAAGGTCATGAAAATCAGACGCATAGCTTCTGTCCAGGCAATACTTATCCGATGTGCCGGGCCTCCACGCCCTGCAGTAGGGCTGCTGCAGCATATTCCGTCCCCTCTTTCTTCATCCTTTTGCCTTCACAGGCCGGCGAAGGCCTGTTTAATTCTTGGCAATCACGCGCTCAATGTCGCATGCAAGCTGCTTCAAATCAAAATGGTTCGCCTTGTCGAGCAGCGGCAGATAGTGCTCCGGATATACCTTCCAGCCGTACCACGCCCCCGTAATGGCGCCAATCACCGTTGCAACGGAGTCTGTATCGTTTCCGATATTGACGCCGCCAAACAGGCTTTCCATCGGGTCCCCGCCGTAGGCCAGCAAAATACCAAATGCCGCAGGCACCGCCTCGCTGATTTGCAGGCCGCTGCCCACAACCTCCGACAGGTCTCTCAACGCCTGTTCCGTACTGCGCGCCCGCATCACCAGTTCAATAGCCAAATCCATGCGGCGCAGCACCTTCGCGCCGGGAATGCTTCTGGAGGCTTCCGCCCCGCGTTTTTCGCCTTCTTCGGCGCCGTACATGCCGGCCTGAATAATTTCCTTCAGCGTGGGATGCTCCGTCATGGCCACACTTACCGCAGCCGCCACTGCAGCCGCGCCGGAAATGGCGATATCATTATCGTGCGTGGGCAAAGAGGCAATCACGGCATCGTCGATGGCCTTGTCTACATCGCCCGGATGGAGTACACCGCATGGGAATATCTTCATGGACGCGCCGTTTGTCGCCCTGTTTGTATGCACCACTACGGTTCCCGGCATCAGCTTGGGCGGGTTGCCCATCAGCGTTTCAATGCTTGCGCGCGTGGTAGGCCCCGCGAATTTGTTGTAGTACACCTCCGGTTTGTACCACTCAATCAAAGAATCCTTGACTACCTCGCTGGTAATTCCGCCGCTTTTCGCTATGCCCTTCAGCAGGTAATATGCAATGCTGAAATCATCCGTTACCTGGCCGCATTCATTGGTCTGGGCATTGTTGTCCATCGGCGGCTTGCGGAAATCCCGAATGGGCCCGCCATAGACTTCATTGATCTTGTCCATGCTGTACGTTTCCGTTATGGCCCCCAGTGCATCGCCTGCGGCCGCCCCGACAAAGCTTCCTAA
>ENA-ORTH01000147-ORTH01000147.1-human-gut-metagenome-genome-assembly--contig:-NODE-147-length-87710-cov-17.209446_pt1 | contig 87710 bp, 82 predicted proteins | sample MGYA00241914_ERZ509192 | MGnify/ENA primary metagenome ERZ509192 (study PRJEB26280, sample SAMEA2338826) | human gut metagenome | biome: human gut; feature: human-associated habitat; material: faeces...
GAGAAATCTTATCCATAAAAAATGCCCCCTTTCAGATAAACAGTTTTATTTTTTTAACTGTCTACCTAAAAGGGAGCATACCATTTCGCTTCAGGAGTTCGTCTGCTTTGCAGTCTCACAAATCAGAACTTGCTCCGCAAGTATCCCGGATTGTAATTTCACAGGGAAGAGTCATCCTCACCGGCATATTGTAGGAAAGCTTCGTATTACTTTCTGCCAGAAGCTGAATATAATGCGCCGCAAACTGTCCCATAAAATCAGCCGGAGCATGTACCGTTGTCAGTGGCGGATTAGAAAACTTTGCCACGTTAATATCGTCAAATCCCATAACAGAAATATCCTCCGGAATGCGGTAGCCTTTCTGGTAAAGGGCGCGCATCGCCCCAATAGCGATAGGGTCGCTGGCTGCAAAAACGGCACTTGGAAGTGTTCCTGCTTCGATAAGTTCCATCATCATCTGATAACCGGCATCTGCAGAAAACTCTGTTTCTTTTAAGTAAGGTTCATAAGAAATCTGGTGTTCCTTACAATAGCGGATAAAGGTATCTTTCCTCTGTTCAAAATAAACCGTATCATCATTTAAATATTCTTTTCCACCAAGATAAGCAATGGAGGTATGTCCAAGACTGGTAAGGTAGTTGAGGGCATCTACAACTGCCTGTTCAAAATCAAGCGAAATCGTGTTACAGTTGATTTTTGAAGTCTGCATATCAACGAAAATGACGTTAGGAGTGATAGATTCAAATAGTTGAATCTGTTTATCGTTAAACTTGCCAATACAGATTAGTCCCTGCACGCCCCGAAGGGTGTTCATGTAATCAGGGTCACTCTGAAAGGCGCGGCGGATTTCGAGATTCTCTGTCATACAATACCGCTCGATTCCGCTTCGAATCGCCTGATAATAAGGGTCTTCTAATTCCTGAAATAAAGTAACCCACTGAAAAATCCCGATAACCGTTTTGGAAGAGGGGGAAGATTTTTTTTTATAATTTAATTCGCGGGCGATTTCCTGTACCCGTTCTCTCGTTTGTGGAGTGACACTTAATGTCTCATCCTGATTAAGAATACGAGATACTGTGGCAGAAGATACACCAGCTCTTTTTGCAATATCTTTAAGTGTTGCCATAATAAGACTGACTCCTTTATTACTTTTGTAATTTTACAATATATTTGTAATATTTTTGATTGCAATTCATTGCATGTAAAGTATTTTAACACATTCTGGAATACTTTTTCTTCTGAATAATCATAGTATACCAAATTTTACAGAATAGTTGAAGAAAAAATTACTAAAAATAAAGTAAAATGTTTAGTAAAAATTTACCCTTGCATAATTTACTAAAATAATTTACTATATAAGCAACACGAAAACAACCACTAAAATATCAGATGGTAAGCGTGATAGCAAAGTATAGTGATAGTAAGAAACAGGAATGAAAACAGGACGGCTTTAAGAAAAGGAGTAGGAAAAGATGAAGACAACAGAATTAAAAAAAGGGTTTCAGGACGGAAAGTACGAGGAGTTATTAAGAGATATTTACATTGATGAATCTGTTTTAGACTACCAGAAAGAACGTTATATCAAAGCAATCGAGAGCTTTGAGGAATTATTTGGGGAAAAAGAAGTAGAGATTTACAGTGCACCGGGAAGAAGTGAGATTGGTGGTAACCATACGGATCATCAGTTAGGAAGAGTTCTTGCTGCATCGATTAACTTAGATGCAATTGCCATTGTAGCGAAAAAAGAGAATGGTGTTGTTTTAAAATCAGAAGGCTATCCAATGATCAATGTTTCTTTAGCAGACCTTCTTCCAAAGAAAGAAGAAGAGGGAACTTCCGAAGGACTCATTCGTGGTGTTGCTGCAAAGTTAAAAGAAGAAGGTTATGAAATCGGCGGTTTTGAAGCATACGTTACAAGCGATGTATTAAACGGAGCGGGAATGTCATCTTCTGCAGCATTTGAAGTGTTAACAGGGAACATTTTATCAGGACTTTATAATGAGGGAAAGGTTTCTCCAGTGCTTATCGCACAGGCAGGACAGTATGCGGAGAACGTATTCTTTGGAAAACCTTGTGGACTGATGGACCAGATGGCATCTTCTGTCGGCAATCTTATTTTTATTGATTTTGCAGACGTGAAGAATCCTGTAATCAAAAAAGTAAATGTGAATTTTGAGGACTTCGACCACAGTTTATGTATCATTGATACAAAGGGCTCTCATGCGGATTTGACAGATGAGTATGCAGCAATTCCAGAAGAGATGAAAAAGGTAGCTGCTTATTTTGGTAAAGAAGTATTACATCAGATTGATAAAAATGAATTTTATATTCATATCCCAGAAATCAGAAAAGTAGCAGGTGATAGAGCAGTCCTTCGTGCAATGCATTGGTTTGAAGAGACAGACCGTGTTATTGACCAGGTAAATGCATTGGAAAAAGAAGATTTTGAAGGATTTAAGAGCCTGATTAAAGCATCTGGCGATTCTTCTTTCAAATATCTTCAGAATGTATATTCTGTAAAGAATCTTTCCAGACAGGAGATGGCAGTAGGCCTCGCATTTAGTGATGTAATCCTGAAAGGAAGAGGAGTGAGCCGTGTGCATGGGGGTGGATTTGCTGGAACAATTCAGGCATTTGTCCCAAATGACATTGTAGACATTTACAAGAAAAACATGGAAGATATTTTTGGACAGGATGCCTGCCACGTATTAAAAATTAGAAAATATGGTGGAATGAAGGTATTATAGGATAATATTAGGAGGACAGAAAAATGGGACTGACAAAGAATATCAAGAAGCTTGTCCATTATGGTATCGGAGCGAAGCTGATTCAGCCAGAAGACGAGATTTTCATGATTAACCAGTATCTTGATTTATTCGGTTTGGATGAATATGATAATCCGGATATTTTCGGAGAAAAAATGGTGCTTGCGGATATTTTAAATGAATTGACAGATATTGCATTTGAAAAGGGAATCATTCAGAGTGATGATATTGTCACAAGGGATTTGTTTGATACAAAGCTGATGGGAATTATGACTCCAAGACCAGGTACAGTAAAAAAGATTTTTGATGCCTATTATGAAAAAAATCCGAAATATGCAACAGATTATTTTTATGAACTTAGCCAGAACAGCAATTACATAAGAAAAGATCGTATCCAGAAAGATATGAAATGGACAGTGGACAGTCCCTATGGCGTTATTGATATCACGATTAATTTGTCAAAACCAGAGAAAGACCCGAAGGCAATCGCAGCAGCCAAGAATGCAAAGCAGAGTGCATATCCAAAGTGCCAGCTTTGCATAGAAAATGAAGGTTATGCGGGAAGAATGAATCATCCGGCAAGACAGAATCACCGTATTATCCCGATAACCATTCACGGAAGCCGTTGGGGATTTCAGTACTCTCCATATGTTTATTATAATGAGCATTGTATTGTCTTAAATGGACAGCATACTCCGATGAAAATAGACAGGGATACCTTTGCCAAATTATTTGACTTTATCCGTCAGTTCCCACATTATTTTGTCGGTTCCAATGCGGATTTACCAATCGTAGGAGGTTCTATCCTCACACATGACCATTTTCAGGGGGGACATTATACCTTTGCAATGGAACGGGCCGAAATGGAAAAAGAATTTAAAGTGCCCGGCTATGAAGATGTAACCGCAGGAATCGTACACTGGCCATTATCTGTTATACGAATCCGTCATAAAGACCCGGAACGCCTGATAGACCTTGCTGACCATATTCTTAAAAAATGGCGCAACTACACTGATCCAGATGCATTTATCTTTGAGCAGACAAACGGAGAACCACATAATACAATCACACCAATCGCAAGAAGAAGAGGGGAAGAATACGAACTCGACCTCACATTAAGAAATAACATCACCACAGAAGAAAGACCACTCGGAGTCTATCATCCAAGACCAGAATATCATCACATCAAGAAGGAAAATATCGGTCTTATCGAGGTTATGGGACTTGCCGTACTTCCTTCACGCCTTAAAAAAGAGATGGAAAGCCTCGCTGACTGCCTTGTAAGTGGAAAAGACGTTTCCTCTGTCGGAGGACTGGAAAAACATGCTGACTGGGTAAAAGACTTCCTTCCAAAATACGCGGAAATCACACAGGAAAATGTGTGGGATATCCTCAAAGAAGAAATTGGGGAAGTGTTTGTAAAAGTACTCGAAGATGCGGGAGTGTACAAATGTACTGAAGAAGGAAGAAAAGCCTTTGAACGCTTCATCAATACTTTATAAATTGTGATTTGCCGCAGGCAAAGAGACGTTCTCAGAGAATAAAATAACCTATATTTGTGACTTTAGTCGCAGCGGTTTGAATACTCGCTTATACACGCTCGTATCCAAACCTTGCTCCAAGGCCACAAATATAGGTTATTTTATTCTCTGAGAGCTGTCTTTGGCTGCCCATGCAAATTCAGAATTTATTTTGAGAAAGATTTGAGGGAGGCTTCAGACTGTTGTGACCTTTTGAGGAATTGAAATACTGGAGGACTGACACTTATCTTATCATTTTAAATTATTTGATATTATAACTATCTTTGGAAGATTTCCGGGCTTTATCCATTCGCCTTATAACTTTTTTGCTTTCTTTAGCATTTTTACCGCAAATTGGGGCGTGCAGATTGTAGGAATGGTTTTTCAAACACGCTCTAGTTAATAGAAAAAAGTAGTGACCATAAATAACTATACGATTGTGGCACTGCTTCAAGTGTCAATCCTATAAAATTTCATTTCCCGGAACTTCTACATCTCCTGTCCTCTTCCCCAAATCCCTCCAACTGATTTTCTGAGCTGCCAACGAGCAGAACTCCTGAAGATAAATAAAGCATATTTGTGGCCTCGGAGCAAGGTTTGGATGTGAGCGCTGTAAGCGAACATTCAAACCGCAGCGACTAAAGTCACAAATATGCTTTATTTATCTTCAGGAGTTCGTCTGCTCCGCAGCCTCACAAATCAGAAGTTTATTTCTTCTAATACTTTGGAGAATGGCATTTCCCCGCCAAACAAATCGAGTGCACTTCCAATAGTAACATCCACCTTATTTCTCCCAAGTTCTTTTAATTTTCTCAAATCCTCAAAGGAGCTTACACCCCCTGCATAAGTTGCCGAAATTCCATCCCAGTTGCCAAGTAATGCGGCAATATCTTCCTCGATTCCACCTGCTTTTCCCTCTACATCTACCGCATGTACAAGAAATTCATCACAGTAATCAGCGAGCTCAGATAATACATCTTCGGTAAGTTTTACATCCGTAAACTTCTGCCAGCGGTCTGTGACGATATAATAATCCTCTCCTTTTTTACGGCAACTTAAATCGAGAACGAGGTGTTTCTTTCCAGTTACTGCAACTATTTTTTCAAGATTTTCATAGTTAATTTTTCCATCCTTAAAAACATAAGAAGTCACAATGATATGTGAAGCCCCCTGTTCCAGGAAAAATGCTGCGTTCTCTGCGGTCATTCCACCACCAATCTGAAGCCCTCCCGGATAAGCAGAAAGAGCCAGACATGCCTGCCGTACATCTTCCTCATAATACTGGCTGCCTGCTGGATTTAAAAGGATGATATGCCCCCCTTCAAGACCTGCATCTTTATATAATTTAGCATAAAAATCTCCATCTTTTTCGGAAACAAAGTTATCCTGTGCGTAATCTCCTTTATCTAAAAGACTCCCTCCGACAATTTGTTTTACCTTTCCATTATGTATGTCTATACATGGTCTGAATTTCATAATTTTTCCCTTTCACTTGTACTCTTTTACTGCTTTATTCTTCTATTGTTTACAAAAATATGAATATGATTTTTAAACAAGAAAACAAAAGACAATATCTATTTTAACTCGATAATCTCCCTGTCATATGGTACATACACATTACCTTTATAATATTTTTTTGCTTCTTTTTTATAAAGAGATTTTCTCTTACGAATATTTTTATCTTCTGTATGCCATAATAACAGATTCTTCACTTGTAATTCCTGCGCCAGCTCTGCACTGTCTTTTACCGTACCATGATGTTTTTCATATGGCTTAAATTCGTCCTTTTCCCCATCTAAGCAAAAAGCTTCATGAAGGAAATAGTCTGTCTGATATGCATATTCAAAACAATGCTCCTGGTATGGTTCGTCTCCACAAAATGTAAGACGCTTTCCATTATTTAAAGTTGTCACAAATCCAAACTGTCTTGCCTTTGTAGATCTTATATCGAAAAACTTCACTTTATAATCTAAAATCTGTTTTTCCTCTCCATCCTGCACCGGACAGAGAATAATTCTGTCTCCAATAAGATTGGTAATCTTCTTAACTAATGTCAGCTCACAAATTGTCTTAAGTACATTCACCAGCCCATCATGGCAATAAATCGTACAATTTCCTTCATATTTTCCTTTCTGAATTGCCTGTCCGATAACACGAATCATCCATATCATTCCCAGAAGATGGTCGGTATGTTCATGCGTAAGAAAAATATCATGAATTTCTGTAACCGGAATATTCATTTTTTCAAGCTGAGTAAGAATCCCATTTCCACCTCCGGCATCAATCATAAAATATTTTCCCTTTTCATCCTGAATAATAGAACAAGTATTATAACATTTTGTAACAGAAGCATTTCCCGTTCCAAGTACGATTAATTTCTCCATAATGTTTCCTTTCTATAACTCTATTTTTATTTCTTATTTATTTTATGTTTTTCTACTTTTTAGCGAGTACGTTTTTATCGAATAAATCTATTTTTATCAATCTGTTTTTATACACACTAATAATGACTATCTTTTACAATTTTATTCTTGGTAAATCTACTTTTCTAGCCTACCAATAAGGATTGTTTTTCTCAAGCCTACTCTCAATAAATCTTCTTTCTATAATCCCTCAGCAAGAATTGTTTCTTTCAAATCTATCCCCGATAAATTTGTTTCCGATAACATTCAAATGCTGAAGGAATTGCATATTTTTCTTCTAAATCTTCTCTTGATACGGCAATCCATTCTTCCTTTTCTAAAAGTTTCTCTGAAATGTCTCTCATTTGAATACGATATCCCCTCATCTGCCATTCCACATGAGAAAAAATATGTTTTCCCTCACCCAATGGCTCTATCATATAATCTCCGATTTCCCATTTTTTCATCTGTTCAGATAACTCTTTTGCAGAAAGCTCGCCATCAAGATTAGGCAATTCCCATAATCCACTTAAAAGCCCTTTCTCTGGTCTTTTGTGTAAAATAATCTTATCAGATACTTCTATTAAAAATACAGCCTTTTTTTCAATTTTTCTCTGTTTCTTTTTTGCTTTCACTGGAAAATCTGTTTCTTGACCGTATTTATGTGCCTTACAAATAGACTCCCATGGACAATTTTCACAAAATGGTTCTCCATTTGGAATACAAATCGAAGATCCCAGATCCATCAATGCCTGATTAAAGTCTCCCGGACGTTCTTCTGGCAAAACACGCTTTACTTCCTGTGTTATTTTTTTCTTTACTGAAGTTTTATTTATCTCCCCATCTTCTGCAAGAATTCTTGAAAAAATTCTGAGGGCATTTCCATCTACGGCAGACTCCGGAATACCAAATGCAATTGAAGCAATCGCGCCTGCAGTATACTCCCCTATCCCTCTTAAAGATAACAATTTAGAATAATCTGACGGAATTTCTCCATCGAACTCTTCCATTATCTGAACTGCGGCTGCCTTTAAATTTCTAGCACGATTATAATAGCCTAGTCCCTCCCAAAGCTTCATAAGTTCATCATCAGGAACTTCTGCCAAAGCTTTCACATCCGGCAGACTTTCCATCCAGCGGTCATAATACTTTTTAACCGCCTCCACCCTGGTCTGCTGTAACATAATTTCAGAAATCCAGACATGATACGGTGTCGGATCACTTCTCCACGGCAAAATCCTTGCATTATAATCATACCAGTTAAGCAAAACTCCCCCGATACCCGCTGGTGCCACTTGCAATGGGCCACAGATTTCCTTCCACTCATTTGTCAATTTTTCTATAGAAAATGCTGCATTTGCCGGACTTGTCGAAGGAAGTTTCTTCGCCTTTCTCCCGGTTTCTTTTTCCTGATACTTTCGGTAATACTCATATGATTTCGCACCATTACAGTAAATCTGCCTGATATCCGCACTTTCCAATATCTCTGATAAATCATTTGGCACTACATTACGAATACTGCTATCAGATGATCCTATAATATCACAGCTATGAATCACATCCCACACCGCAATACAGTTTCTGTGAAGGAAATCCTTCTTTTCCTCTACAGTTTCCGGTTTTTTCTCCGAAAGAATTCCCGCCAGAAGCTTCCAGAAACGATTTTGCTTATGTCCATAAAAAAATGCCTCTTCCCTGGACTTCACCGAAGGAAAACTCCCCAATATCAAAATTTTTGAATCTTTATCATAAAGAGGTGGAATTGGATGAATAATCTTCTGTCTTTTTGTTTCGTCTAGTTTCATAATCAATATTTTCCTTTTGTTATTAAATCTTACCCTTTATATTTCTTATAATTTCTAATTTTCAGGCATTATTCTGCTTCTTATAATCCTCATTTTTTCAGGCATTATTGTACTTCTTATAATCCTCATTTTTCTAGGCATTATTCTGCTTCTTATAATCCTCATTTTTTTCAAGTATTATTATATTTCTATAACTTTTAACTATAAATTAAAATAATTTTATAATTTGCAACTATTCATTAAATATACTACCTTATAATTCAGAAATTATTATTGCAGCTTATATAAATGCTATTTTTATTCCAATACACTTTAATATATAAAAAATTATAAATTAAAGTTATATCTGGCATACCAGAATTATAACATAAATTTCCTATATCTTCGTCAGAAAATAAAAAAGTCCGGTTTCCCGAACTTTTTTATTTATATCCTTACTACTTTTAATCTGCTAAAGCATGTTTAAAAATGCTCCAGAGTGTGTTTTTCTCCCTTTGCTATCTTCTAATCATTTCATACATTTATATGTAAATTACATGCCATCAAAATCTTCTTTCTTAAAAAATCTCATATTCTTTTCCATGCTTTTCAAGCCAGCTGCGACATTCCTTATATTCCGGCATCACCTTTTCCATCTCATTCCAGAACGTAGCCGAATGATTCATAACTTTTAAATGCGTCAGCTCATGTGCAATAATATATTCGATAATTTCCATCGGAAGCATTGCCAGCTTCCAGTCAAACTTCAGATTATGCTTACGATTACAGCTTCCCCACACTGTCAGTTGATTCTTAATCTCAATATTCTGATATGAAAGACGTGGCCGTCGCAGTGGAGACTGCCTCTTTTGACCTGTTATCATTACCTGATTATACTGAAGTCCCATCTTCTGTGCAAACTCTTCTACCTTCTTTTTAACAATAATCAATGCACATTTTTTATAATAACGCATGATACAATACCGCAGAAATTCCTGGCTATCCTTATCTGTCTTAATAATCAAATGTTTACCCTGATTCTTTTTATCTTCCATATAAATCTTAGTTTCTTCCTCATCAAAATCAGATAAATACTTTATCCTAAGAAGAACATCTGTCTTCCCAAGAAATGGAAGGTATAGCCCACCTCGGTAAACAATTCTTCCTTCCTCCAAATCCAAAGTAATTGGAAGCATCTGATGGTTTCGAACCTTTTTCTTCTCATATTCCTCAAAAATCATCGTTTCATTCAGGCGTACATACCGCTCTATCATCTCCCAGCTCATTCCAACAGGGACCTTCATATCTATTGATAAATCATTATGTATAATAAAATCTACATACCTGGAATTCACACTGATAACATTCACATATAAATCCCTTGAACCTTGATGAATTCTAATTTTGGACACGAGACTCCCCCTTTCTTCTGGATGATAGAAAATAATTTTTGTGTTATTTAATAGTATAGCGCGTTTTTTGGTCTCTTTCAACAAAAATATTATTACTATTTAATTCATCCTTCCAGCCACAGCACAGAAGCCATTGCCCCCAATAAGGCATATTTGTGGTTTCGGAGCAAGGTTTGGATGCGAGCGCATGAGCGAACATTCAAACCGCCGCGACTAAAATCACAAATATGCCTTATTGGGGGCAATGGCTTCGTCTGTTGTTTGTCTAATGAATTAAATAGTAATCTAAAATACCACTCCAGCTCTTAAGATTACATTTGGATATGGAGAAAATTCTCCTGTCCGGATGGCAAAACGGCATTTACCGCTGAACTTCTTTAAGTCTTCATGTGGCATGTATTCTACTTCTGCTTCAGGAAGACCTGCCTTAATGTACTCTTCTAATTCTGGATTAAATTCTTTAATTTCGTGAGCCAGATAATACCCTTCTACCTGTACTTCATCTAAAACAGCATCTAATACCTGCTTAAATGTTGGTACTCCTGCAGTTAATACAAGATCTACTACTTCTACTCCTTCAGGAATAGGCATTCCGGCATCCCCTATCATAAATAAATCCTTATGTCCCAGGGCTGCGAGTAAATAAGAAAGTTGCGCGTTTAAAATTCCTCTTTTTTTCATTTTTACCTCCAGAAGCGCCTTATTGCGCTACAAATCAGGAACAATTGACTATTTTAAAAAATGCCACGGTAACTAAAACACATAGTTGCCGCGGCATATTCAAGCAAAATTAGTATGTCTTACTCTACTGTGTAAGGCATTAAGGATACGTGTCTTGCTCTCTTGATTGCTACTGTAAGAGCACGCTGATGTTTTGCACAGTTTCCTGTGATTCTTCTAGGTAAGATCTTACCTCTTTCAGATACGTATCTTTTTAATTTATTTACATCTTTATAATCGATTACTGCATTCTTGTCTGCACAGAAAATGCAAACTTTTTTTCTTCTGCGGCCACCTCTTCTTCTCATTGGAGCATCGCCACGATCTTTGCTATATGCCATTGATATTACCTCCTAAATTCCTTAACTCTAAATAAAAGGCAGTTCTTCTTCAATTCCCTCTGGAATTGTCATGAATCCATCGCTCACTGCCTCACTTGGGGCTGGACGGTTTGTCGGTGCAGGTGCAGCCTGTGGCTCTGGAGCACTCTGATAGCCTCCCTGCTGCTGATATCCACCTGTATAGCTGGAAGCAGCTGCCTTACTCTCCGCAAAATCCTGTTCTTCAACAACAACATCTGTTGTATATACCTTAACACCGTCACGATTGGTATAACTACCTGTCTGAATTCTTCCGGAAATGACAATCTTAGTACCCTGTTTCAGATACTTCTCAGCAAATTCACCTTGTCTGCCAAAAGCAACACAGTTAATGAAGTCTGCATCCTGATCGCCTTCTCTGCGGAATCTTCTGTTTACGGCCAAAGTATATCTTGCTACGCACGTTGCCTTCTCACCCTGTGAGTATCTCACATCTGGGTTTCTGGTTAAACGTCCCATCAAAATTACTTTATTCATGGAATTCCTCCTATTCGTTATGCATCCTGTTTAACGCATAAGTATCTCATAACTGGCTCCATGATACGAACACGACGTTCAATCTCTGCTGGACACTCAGCTGATGCATCGAATTGGATGAAATAGTAATATCCTTCTCTCATCTTCTGAATTTCGTAAGCTAATTTCTTCTTACCCCATTCATCAACGTTAGTAATCTCTCCGCCAAATTTTTCGATTAAAGCTTTAATCTTTTCAATGGCATCTGTTCTAGCGTCATCTTCGATTTTTGCATTAATAACCAGAGCTAATTCATACTTATTCATGGTCATTTGCACCTCCTTTTGGTCTTTCTGGCTCTCTTAAATATTTAAGAGAACAAGGATTTTTACACATTACAGTTGTCCATTATATCACAAAGCACTTACAAACTCAAGTTTCATTTTCAAATTTTATTATATAAAATTTTCTCTTATATTGTTCCTTTTTTGTTCATTTTGCTATTATATGTATCTTTAAAATATCTCCTATGCTGCTTATATAGTCTGATTTTTTAAACACACTCTAGTCGATATCTTGATGAATATATCCCCGGAAGTTCTTCTCTACCAGTTTTCTTGGAACCATTACCTCACGACCACAGTTCATGCACTGCAGCCTGAAATCCATTCCAACTCTGAGTAATTTCCACTCATTAGCACCACAGGGATGCTTCTTCTTCATTTTAATAATTTCTCCTACTTTAAACTCCATATTTCCCCTGCTTTCTCTTTTTTCAATTAATCTTCCTGTAAAATTCACTATAGCAGAAAATATTTTTTACGTCAAAGTCTTCTTCTTTTTCCTATTTTCGCTTTTTCTATCTTATTCTATTTTCTTTTATCTTACTTATTTTATCCCATTTTTTATCTCATCCGCTATTTGAGCTACTCTTTCCTGTTCTTCCATTATCTCATTTACTGTTTCCGCTAGAGCGTGTTTGAAAAATGCTTTCTGTTTTCTTTTACTATATTTTCTTTATATATTTATCTTATTTCAGATTTCTTTTTCTTCTAGTAAAAATAAAGAGTCCACTGCCACTGATTACGATAAATATTCCCAATGTGCTTATAATACCTATTAACATATATTCTTTTTTATGTTCTTGATATTCTTTTACCGTTTTACTATCTGTTACAAGACAAACCTTTGTGTCCCCATTATCATTAGAATCTATTACATTTCCGGCCTTATCTCTTGCGATATAACGCACTGTCTGATATCTTTTATCTGCTGTAAGTGTCTTCCGTACCATATAATTTTCATCTAAGTCTTTCGGTTTTATAATAATCTTTTTTGTTCCTTTCTGACCTAATATATTCCTGTCAGTTTCCATATATAATTCTAGTTCTTTAAATGCATAATTATCCATTACACGAATAGTAAATTCATGTTCTTTCTCTTCATAGATCTGTTTATCCAAATTGCCAATATGAACTACCGGCGGAGTCTTATCTACAACAAACCGAAGCTCCTTTTCTTTCGTATCAGCTTGAAATGTAACACGATAATCCCCCTCTCTCTCAAAGTCTTTTTTAGCAAAATTGTAGTATTTTTCATACCAGCCATACCTTTCTGACTTTTTATCTGCTATCACACTACTTGTTATGCTACTTTCACCTATCACCTTTCTCTCTTCATTATCTTTTAAAATAACCGCCCTTGATTTCGTCTGCTTTACACACTGTTCCCTCAATTTGATTTTCGGTGCTTCTTTCAAATAATATTTATTTATCTTCTTTTTTAATGCGTGGCTTAAAATAAAATCCGCTCCCCGTTGATTCACACGGAACACCACTTTAAAATCATCCTTAATTTTATTTCCTGCCTTATCTTGTCCTTTAATTTGTAAATAGTATATTCCATCGCTATTTTCGGTCTTTTTAATATTATCCCACTGCACCTGTACTGTATTTTCACTTTCTGCTCTTTCGTAACTCCATTCTTTTTTCAAAACATTCCTATCATCTATTTTCTTTAAAGAAATCTCCACAGATTCTCTATCCAAATACTGATCTTTACATATTACCTGTGGCATTATCTTCTTTCCCTGATAAATTCCATTCTGTTTTACTCCAGCTATATGTACAGCAGGAGTCGTTGTATCTATTATAAATTCTTTAGTCTCTGCTGTTTCTGAGACATTTCCTGCCTTATCTGTACATTTTACTTGAATATGATATTTTGCCTCTTTCTTTAGCACCAGCCTGCTATAATATTTGTCTCCATCTTCCTGATATTTTACTGGTTTTTTTATAGTAATTCTACTTTTCCCATGAATTGCATCTATATTATATTCTACTTTATCTTTATCAAAATTCTGTTCCTGTATACAAAACGTAATAATTCGTTCCGTATTAAAATATGGGACTTGATCAGCCTGCTTTCCGATTCCATTTATCTGAATAGAAATCTGTGGAACGGTCTTATCAATCGTAAAATAATTCCTATCTTTCCACTCAGACTTATTTCCTGCCTTATCTGTTACCGACAGCCCTACCGAATAGTCCCTGCCATCTTCCTCGAAGCTAATTTCGCATACATAGGTACCCTGCACATTTTTCCATTCTCCAATCTGATATTTTTGATTATTTCCCTGTATATTCCACACTACCAAATCAGGTGAAAAATTCTTTTCCTTTACTGTCACAGTTGCTTTTCTTGAAAAATTATAATATTGTGTCTGATTATTCTGATCATACACCACTTCTATCTCTGGTTTTGTGTTATCTATGACAACTTTTTCGTTCAATATATTCTTCTCTGTATACCCAGCGTTATCTTCTAAATCTGCCTGGATAGTCAACGGATTATCTGCATCAGATTGTGAAAATTTATCTGCCTCTAATTCAATCTGTTGTCTTTTTCGATAAATTAAGTTATCTCCATCCCACATAATTGTCTTTCCCGTTTTTATTGAACTATCCTTTTTCTTTGTTGTTTTGGCATATAACTGAGTCTTGTAAATTCCTGCATAGGTGTCTTCAAATATGGCTTGAACCGGAACAGTACTATTATAATATCTTATATTCTTCTCTTTATCCGTAAAAAAAGCCCGCGGCATTTTCATTGTTATATTACTTGTCTCTTTATGTAGCTGCAATGATTCCGAAATTGCACCTTTACTCTTCACCATCTCACTTACATTTCCGCTATAATCTTGTCCATAAACCTTTAGATACCCTTTAAAATTCTCTTTTTCAGGAGATACTGTAATAGAAAACTCTGACAAATCTTCCTTTTCAAAATATTCATCATTTATTTTCTCTGCTCCTGTCCTTTCTACCTGGGAAAACTTATTTATATCTATTGGTTGTTCTTCATATGGAATAAAAGCATAATTTATTCTCTCTATCCCACTAATAGCATCTTTTATCCGAATGAAAACATTCATTTTTCTTTTACTAAAATACCGAAAAAAATGGTATTTATGAAACAATAGCAATGTATTTTTCTTTTTATCATCTCCATTTTCTTCTGCTTTAAAAATCAAATCTCCACTCTCATTATCAACTCCTGTATAAATAATCTCTGGTTTGTGACAATCGTATGTTATCTGCAAGTTTTCCTGATTTGCTACACACGCAGCACTATCAATAACCCCAAAGTTTAATGTATAATTTCCTTCAGCTTCTACCTGTATGTTTGTCTCATTAATTCTGATTCCATCCTCATAATAAGACTTCCATTGTAAGCTTTTCTCCTGGCTCTTAAAACGTTCCCATTCTTTCTCCATAACCATTCCATTTGAATAAAACATTTTCCCCTCTAAAGAAAAATTTATCTTATTAAAATTTTCTTCCTGAATTTTAATTGTAATCTGAGGAGCATTTTGAAAATACTGTCTTTTTCCTATCTTTTTCACTGCATTCTGGTTAAGAATCACACTTGTTATCAATGGTCTCTTTGTATCAACGGTATAGAGTGGACTTTCATAATATCCATTATAAATACACCTTTCTGTCTCGCTACTCTTTTCAGCTGTCATAACATTCCCAGCTTTATCTGTACAATGTATCATAAGTTTATAATGGCCATCATCGAGATTTGTAACAGAATATCGCATTACTGTTTTGGAATTTTTCTCTTGCTCTCCTTTTTCTAATTCTTGTTTTTCTGGCTCCTGCTTTATTTTTTCTGTTATTTCCTCCCATGATTCTTTGTTCTGTTCTATTTTCCCATTTAGACCATATTTTACACGATATAACTTTAATTCTATATTTTCCGCCTCTAAATTCATATCTTCAATGCAAATATCAATCGAATTTTCCCTTTTCATAAATAATTCATTTCCAGAAGAAGTAATTTTTTCTCCGTTACTCTTTAATTTTTTATTTATATTTGCCGGTGAGGATTCCGCTTCCATAACGTTAATAATGCCTTTATAATCAACCGATAGCTCTGGCGCCGACTTATCTATCGTAACGTCTGTACTCTCTATCCCTTCCTGTCCTGTCTGATTGGATACTCCTTTATTTCCTGCCAGATCAGCGCAATCAAGAATAAACTTCCATTTTCCTTCTACAGCAAAATCAAACGAAATTTGATGTAAGTTTCCTTTTTTAGTATGTGTCCATGCCAAAATGTCTAACATACCATCATTACTTTCAGCTTCATTTTCTTTGACTACTTCCCTCGCCCTATCATCTAATGGCATCGCCTGGATATGTATACTATCTAAATCAAGGTATTTTTCCCTTATATCTATCATTCCTTTTACTGACGTATTGTAATAACATTCTTCATCTATATTGTATGTTATATCTGTATTGCATTTTTTATCGGTATTATATATTTCATCTGTATTATAAGTTTCACTGACAGATTTCTTCGCAAATCTTATTCCTTCCTTCTTTTTATCTGCTTTCTCAAGCTTTAATCCTGCTATCTCCGGACATTTTTTATCAATCACCAACTTTTTACTTTTGAAAGTTCCTAATAAAATATTGCCGTAATTTTCTACCGCTCCTTTATCTCCAATTAATGGCATTCCCCATCTATTTATATATTCCAGATACAAGCTATACACTTTCTGTCTATTTTTTTCTGTCTCAAAAGAAAGTGTTTTTTGATAAATTGGATTGTCACTATCTTTTCTTTCAAACTCCCCTTGTTCATACTGTCTAATCTTATTAAAACCTTCTTGGTCAATACCACTTTCCTTCTCTGAAACCTGAAATAAAAATGACTCTTTTTCTAAGTCAGAATGAAACGTATTTTCCTCCACACCTATGGTAAATGTCCTGTTATCCTTACTAAAAAGATATTGTGCAAATTCTCCCGTTCCCCCAATCCATCCTTTTGACTCTAAATATAGTTTTGGACTTTTTTCCCCTATGTCACCAGCAGTATTATCCATAACTTCTGTATCTTCATCAATTGCCAATTGTGTGATTACAGCTGCTTCTACGTAGTATGTTCTATATGTATAGATGCTTCCAACTCCCACAAAAGCTAATACAATTAATTTAAAATAAGCTTTATTCGTTATCTCATTTTTCCCCTTGCCTCCTATTCGTCTCACTCTTTTTCTCTTTATTTTATTTCTCACATGAGCTACTTTCTTTTTCAAACCACTTATTAATATTACATATACATTCGCTTTTACAAAATACAATATTGCCGCCAGAAAAAAGCAACTGCATACTATCATCCCTAACACCGCACCTTTTTCCAGATAGCTTATCTTTTGTAATAGTCGTGTATTAAGTTCCTCCTGCATCCCTCACATCCTCCTTGTCTTTAAAACTATCTGCTATCTCTATCTTCTGCTTTGCCTCATTCATAAATTGATATAGTTCTTCCATTTGTTTTTTCTCCTTTATAAAATACTTTGTTCTCTCTTCTATTTTTTCTAATTCTTTATTTAACATTTTTTTATTTATTGAACTATCCTTTAAGAACTGCTCTGCATAATTCATAATTTCTATGGTAATCTCCCGTGAAATTAAATATGCTGCTGCAAGGTCTGATTTTGTACTTTTTTGTGTCACTTCAAATTGATTTAGAGAATGGAGCGTTTTATAAAAGTCCATAAAATCTCCTGTTCCTCTTTCTCCACTTTGATCTGTTCCATTAAGCAAAAATGTATTATAATAATTAGCTATCTTTGCATATAAACCTGCTCTTTTTCTCTTTTGCTTGCCAAACGCTTCATTCTCATCTTGCGAATTCATCGTATCAATAGCCTCACAAAACCATTTTTCTGATGCTCCTTTTCCCGTTATATTTCCCATATCATAGAAATATCCCAAGCCTAAAGCATAACTAAATTCTGCATATCCTAACGCATTGTGTTTTTGAAAGATCTCTATTACCGTCCCTTCTTCACAGACAGAATTTATAAGATCAAGTAATATTACTGCATCCTCTATCTGAAAATGATTTAGACGAATAAAATACTTTATCATGCTCTGATAAATCAGTTTTTCCTCTGGTATAAGTTCTAATGCCAGCTTATAATATTGACTGGCTTCCTTTTTATCTTCACTTTTTTCTGCTATGTTTATATATCTTACAACTGCTTCTTCCTTATAACAAAATGATACCTTTTTACACCCTATACAAAACATCAAAGATAACTGTCCTACCATCATAAAAATCAAAAACTTTATTATTTTCCTTCTCTCGTTCTCCTTTTCTTTCTGCTTTTTATAATCTATTTGCGATAAAGCGTAGGCAAGTTCTCTGCAATTCTGATACCGTTTTTCAGGCTCTGATTGTATACATTTTAAAAGAAGGCTTTTCATTTCTAAAGATATATGTTCTCCCCAATATTTCTCCGGATATATCTTATAGGGCGGCTTTTCCGGGTTATATCCCGTTAATAAGCTATAAAGCGTGACTCCCAGGCAATAAATATCCGTCCTCGCATCTGTCTGCCCCATACCTCCATATTGTTCTGGTGCTGCATAGCCTTTCGTTCCAAGATACATTGCATCACAAGCCGTATTCTTATAACAATATTCTCGGGCCGTCCCAAAATCTATAAGAACTAATCTTCCCGTTTTTTTTAATATAATATTCTCTGGTTTTAAATCTCGATAAATAATTGATGGCTTTTTCGAATGAAGATAAGAAAGAACTTCACATAACTGTTTGCCCCATATTAAAATCTCTTTTTCTTCAATCCGCCCTCTTTCATTTAAAATCTCTTTTAATGTTTTTCCCTCAATAAACTCCATTACCATCCAAATAGCATCTTTTTTCTCTATAATGTCAACAATCTTTGGAAGTCCTGGATGATCCAATCTTTTTAAAATATCCGCCTCTACTATTAGCTTCCTGCTTATCATTTCGTAATTCTCGCAATATTCCATACTTATTTCTTTAACCGCCCATTTTTGCTTTAGTCTTTCGTGTACTGCCAAATATACTGTACTCATTCCCCCTTGTCCGATTACCGATAGAATTCTATACTTTCCATCTAGCACAAAACCTGCCTTTAACATCTCCCCATCACATCCGTCAAAAAAGTATTAATCTATTTCCATTCTCTACTCCGCTTTCCTCTAATTTAAAATCAAGAGGTAATATTCGTTTGTTTTCTATACATGCCAGATAGAGTTCCAGATCTATCTGTTTCTCACAAATAATGCTTTCCTTATCCCGTATTACATCATATATTTCTTTTATGATATCTCTTATCAATGCCGTTTCTTCACATTTAAACTCATACCACTTTCCTACACCTGCAACAAAAACATCAACATATACCATCGGCAACTCCCCTATTCAGTACTTCTTTTATCTTTTCCCGGCGTTCATAATCATTATGTACATTCAAGGCCAATGCTGTTTGAAATTCTAAAATTCTCTCTCCATAATAAGCAATGCCACGTCCCGGAATCTCCGCCTTAGGAAATACAGAAATTTGTATTACATCAAAAACTTCTGTATAGGCATACTTATCCTTCATATATAAACAGATTTTTGTTTTAAAAAGCTCTGCTATTCTCATAGAAATATACATTCCAGAAAATGATTCTATCGAAATCATTACTTTTATTCCTAACTTTTCCCCCTCTCGTAATATCAAATACAGGCTATCATCATATCTCTGATATGTTTCCTCACAAAATTCAACAAACCCGTCCACTATAATTAAAATCAGCGGAAACTCTTCTTTCTCATTTTCTATTTGATTTAGTGAAACGTTATCTTCTTTTCCAACATCTCTTTTATCTTCATTGCTCTTATTCTCAATTCTTTTGCTCTTATTTTTATATTGCTTAAAATTACCCCCTGAAAATTTCTTTTTTCTTCTTTTCATTTCTTTTTTTATATTTTCAAATAATTCTTCTACTTTATCCTCTTCTTCCTCTTTTATAACCTGTTTTACCTGGGGCATTAAATCATATATGTCCATACCACTTCCATTGAAATCCAACAGATATAAACATACTTCTTCTGCTGTACTCTCTTTTAATAATGAAAATAGAAATGTTTGAAAAAAGGTACTTTTACCAGAAGCACTTCTGCCACAGATAGCTATGTGTCCGCTTTCCATAAGATTTAAGGAAAATATAGACTGTTCCTGATTTTCGGGATCATCAAAAATACCGACACATACTTCCAAGTTCTTATTCATGTCAACTCTTTGCCTTTTCTCTTTTAACTTTTTATCTTTATTCATTTCTTTGTGAATCTCATTCAAATATATATACTTCGCCAATGGCTCCAGCCATAATTTTCTTCCCTCTTGATATTCCTTTTCTTTTGCAAAACGTATAATATACTGTTTGATTGCCTGCAATTGTGTTATCTTTTTCTTTCTGTTCTTCTCAGCATTCTTTCTTCTTTTATATATGGTTCCATCTGTTTGAACCAGACATGCTGCCACTTCCGTATCCTCTTGCTGAAATAAAGCCCCGCTCCAGCCTGCCTGGAACAACTCATATACTTCATTATTCCCTACCTGCAAGTATCCTCTTCCTGTTTGTGTAATCTGGCAGGCATCCATGTTATGAAGCATATCCATGCTATCTTCCCTTTCCTGCACTTTAAGACAAATTCGGAATCTTGAATTACTCCATATCTTATCGTCAACAACACCTCCTGGTTTTTGAGTTGCCAGCAGCAAATGAACACCTAAGCTCCTCCCTACTTGAGCAACACTAATTAATTCCTGCATAAATTCCGGCTCCGCCTTTTTTAATTCGGCAAACTCATCAATAATAATCAGTAAATGAGGAATTGGTTCGTTTACACTTCCCGAATTAAACAACCTTGTATAATCATTAATGTTATTTACCTTACATTCTTTAAATATTCTTTGCCTTCGTTTATTTTCACTTTTTATTGATACCATTGCTCTATATGCCTGCCCATCTGATAAATTCGATATTTTTCCTGAAATATGTGGTAATTCAGAAAATAGCGCTGACATCCCCTCTCCTTTATAATCAATTAACAAAAAGCACACCGCTTCCGGACTAAAATTCACTGCCATGGATAAAATAAATGTCTGAAGTACTTCACTTTTCCCTGAACCTGTCGTTCCAGCCAATAAACCATGCGGTCCATGATATCGCTCATGTATATCTAAATAAAAAGGTTCATCTCCCGCTTTTTTACCTATTAAAACCTTTGCACTTTCAAAAATTCTATTCTTTTCCCATCGCTGTTTTATATGTAATTCTTCTATCGTGTGCACATCATACATTCCTAAAAAATCAACAACTTCTGGTATACCAGCCTTTTCTTCAATTTCCATCACTTTTATTCCTGAAATACTCCTTATTAATTTCTCCGCAATATTTTTTTCCGTATAATCAAAATTTATTTTCTCTTTCTTCTGACTGTGCCTTTCTATCTCATACCGCCCAGTAAATCCCCCATTTATTTCCAATACCATTTTACATGTATTCGGCAATTTTTTTCTCATCGAGTCCAGCCATACAACTGTCAATCCATATTCTTTTCCTCTATCTAAAATATATTTAGAAAACATTTCTCCTTCCAAAAATTGTTCTTCTGCAACAAATAAAATATAATGTGGCAAAATTTTTTCTGACTTATCGGATATGGATACCTCTTCTCTTTCTTTAAAAATCTGCAACAAATCATAGAATAACCGCCTCGCTTCTACCTCATTCCCTGCAATAAATCGCTTTTGTCTATTGGCATCCCATATATGCGGAAGCCACCTGCAAAAATCCCATTGCTGCGATTGAATAACCTTATTTTTGTTATAAATACATCCTATCTTTACTTCCGTATAACAATTACACAACGCAATCTGTAAAATAATACTTCTTACAAGTTCCATTCCTGCTATCGTATCTTTTGTTATGATTCCAATCTGACTATACCTTCCCATGTCGAGTAACACAGGAATCTGATGTAGAATCTCATAATGTTCCTTTATCTTTTTTGCTTCCCGCCATAGAATATTTTCCTCATCGCCAAACACTTCCTCAGGAAATTCTATTTTCATAGGAAACTCAACGTCACCTATACCAATTCTGTACATTAAAAAATCTTTATGATATAGATTTCGATTCCATAAATACATATCTAATAATGGGCTATCTAAATAAGTATCTGCCCGTAAATATCTACTTTGTAAAACCTTATATACCCGTTCATACTGCACTTTGATATATTCACTTTTTTTATTCAAATATCTCCTATAAGCCAGTCGCTCTTTATTAACTTTCTTCTGCTGTTCTCTTTTTTCATACTTTCTCGAAATCATAAGCCATAAAATAGAACATACCGCTGACATCACTGCCATAAACAGTCCAGAATATACATATATTCCTGCCTGATTCTGCTCTGATTTCATTCCATAAATTAAAAATAAGTTCATTCCTAACATTGGAAACATCAGATTCATGATAGTACCTATATCCATAAATATAGATTTTTTCTCCTGTACATCCACTTGGGGCGGTGCATCAACTTTTAATGATACTTTTTTTAATTCTTCCATTACTCTCGGTGCCCTGTGAAAAGTTATCTCTCTTTTTTCCTTCTTCCTAACATCCTCTTGTCCCTTTATCTCATTTTCTAATATTACTTCTTCCAAATAATCTGATACTGTATTTCTCTCACCAGCTTCTACTGCTATATAGTTCTCAAAAAATAACAAATATATAGTTCCAATACATATAACATCACCAAACTCTAATTGCTGCTTTTTCTCTAACAAAATTTCATTAATATATATTTCTATATTCCCACATTTCTCTATGAACCATTTGCCATACTCATATGAAATACCCATACTATTTTTTCTATTAATGGCTTTCTCCATCATTATGAATATATTTTTCTCTTTTATTATCCGACAATCTCTAAGTTTATATTTCTTATATATGCTCCAGTCATTCCTATATCGTATAAGCTGTACATAAAGATCCTTCCCACCTACCGATAGTTCATTCTTTCTCCCTATTGACAACTTGTAAAATATTCCTTCATCACTTTTCCGTTTTCCCATCTGAAAAAATTCTTCTGTTTTCAAATGACAACAGTCTGTTTCCTTGATAAACCATTCTCCAGATATATTTTTAAACTGTAAAAATACTGTCCTTTCCAAAGAGAAATCATCTTTAGGTAATAATATATGACACTCTGCCCTCTTATCGCTGACAAGCTGTGTGCGTTTCATCCTGCTTTTTCCGTATATAAAAATTAAAAATCTCATAGCTTCTTTACTCCTAAAGTGGTATACTATTTAATCAAATAAAAAATAAAGGAGCTGCCTCATGATAGCAAAAGATGATATTGTTATAAGAAAAGCTATTTTGCATATTTTAGACACCAATCGCGGAGAATGTATTCTTTCTAATACTCTCTTAGATCCAGGGCCAGATTTACATGATTTTATTCGAAACCATATTTATAAAATTGTCTCCAGCGATGATACCAAAAACTGTGAATTTGACCCAGAATATTCTCCAATCTATTCCATCTTAGAAACATGGGATGAATCAGATGAAACTTCTTTCATTGAAACCAGTCAGGCCATTGCAAATAAACTCTATATTGCCATGGGAGAGGGATTAGATATACCCGCTGCCGATTTATTATTCGTAACCTTTCAGGCAGAAGGAATTATCTATCTTGCCCTTTTAAAAATGAATTACAAGGAAAGCTATACGCATGAAGTCACCGAGACTCCTGATAATCCTGTTATTAATACAGACATCATCAAAACACATTCTCTGCTTCCTTCTGCAACTTCAAGAATACCTGAGGCCGTAGTTATTAATTTATCCGATTATCACATAAAGCTTTTGGAAAAAAAGTATGAGATAAATGGTGAGAAAGCTTATTATTTATCGGAAAACTTTCTTGTCTGCCGTACTAGTATTCCTCCAAAAAAGAAGTTAAATATTCTTACTCGTGTTATTAATAATATTTCTAATAAATACGATGGTGCCGATTTAAAAACAAAGATGGATACAAAAAGTGCTCTTCAAAAAGAATACGTTGATAACAAATCTTTCGATATAGAAGAAATAGGTAATAAACTTTTCGGAAAAAGTCCAGAAAAAAAATCAGAATTTGATGAAAAAATGGAACAGTACGACTTACAATATGATAACTTTACTGTCACCAATGAAAGTACTGTAAAGAAATTAGAAAAGCAGGTCATGGTAACTGATAGCGGAATTGAAATATCTATTCCAATGGAAACTTATAACAAACTGGCTAACTTTGAAGTTCAAACAGATGTAACTGGTAAATCAACGATTATCATAAGAAATATTGATAATCTTGTTTTAAAGTAATATTACATTCAGAATAAACTTTATAAACATATTAGATTCTAAATAAATATTACATTGATACTTCCACAATTATTACACTACTGTTTTTAATATTATTTACTTGTAAATATTCTAGAGCGTGTTTGAAAAACATTCTAGCTGTAAATATTTATTAAATTAAAAAACCTCCCACACAAAATCATCTCAAACTTGCAGTTTGTTTATCTTTTGTGTGAGAGGTTTCTTGATATCTTGCCTTAAATTTTTACTTTTTAGCTAATTTCCCGACATATGATATCTTATTCAAAGCTGTGATTATTATTTGTTACTTCTTCTCCAAATATGCATCTTTTCTGCTTCTTTAATTAATTCATCTCTGAAATCTGGATGAGCAATATTAATTAATGCTTCTGCTCTTTCCCATGTAGACATACCTTTAAGGCATACCTTACCAAATTCTGTTACCACATAATGTGTATTAGGACGAGTATCTGTTACTGTAGATCCTTCTGCTAAAGTAGGTCTGATTCTTGTATGCTTTACACCATCTTTGGATGTAAATGTAGAAGAACAACAGATAAAACTCTTACCACCCTTAGATAAGTATGCACCCTGAACGAAATCAAGCTGTCCACCTGCACCACTAATCTGTTTTATACCTGCACTCTCTGCATTAACCTGACCATATAAGTCAATATCAACTGCATTATTGATAGAAATAAAGTTATCAATCTGTGCTATTGTCTTAGCGCTATTCGTATAATCAACTGGTGCACTCATACATTCTGGGTTATCATCCAGATAATCATACATCTTCTTAGTACCTGCACCGAATGCATATACCTGACGTCCTCTGTCGATATTCTTCTTTAAGCCTGTAATCTTTCCTGCCTTTGCAATGTCAACAAACGCATCAACGTACATCTCTGTATGTACACCTAAGTCCTTTAAATCAGATTCAGCAATCATGGAACCTACTGTATTAGGCATTCCACCGATACCAAGCTGTAAACATGCTCCATCTGGAATCTCTTCTACGATAAGCTGTGCTACGGCTTTGTCTACTTCTGTTGGTGGTGCGCCAGCTCCTAACTCACCAATAGCTGGATTCTCGCCTTCTACGATGTAATCTACGCGAGAAACATGAATGCCTTCTTCAAATCCACCCAGACAGCGAGGCATATTCTCATTAACCTCTACGATAATTACATCTGCAGCTTCACAAACTGCCATCATATGGGACGCATTTGGTCCAAAGTTAAAGAATCCATGTTTATCCATTGGAGCAACCTGGAACATCGCAACATTCAAATGCTTGATATTCTCTCTGTAATAACGTGGAAGTTCTGAATATTTTAATGGAGAATAGTATGCAAATCCTTTACTGATTGCCTTTCTCTCCAAACCACCCATATGCCAGGAATTCCATGTAAAATGATCTGCTACATTATTTACCTTGAAAATCTCTGGTTCTCTTAATAAGATACCACCACGAATCTTAACATCTTCTAATTCATCTGCTCTGGCTGCTAATGCTGCATCCAATGCAACTGGAGTACCGGTTGTCCAACCATAATCTACCCAATCATGAGATTTTACTACCTTAACCGCTTCTTCTGCTGTAACAAGTTTCTGTGCATATTCTTTAATGAAACTCATGCTTCTCCTCCTAACAACTTCTGCTCTTGTTAAAAAAATATCATGAGTATATTCTACCACCGTTGTATAACTCGGTCAACCTAAATCGAACCTTGAATCCTTATATTTTTACAACATTTTTGCTAATTTGGCCTTATATTTCTGAGAAATTGGAATAACTGTCTTTTTATTCAAATAAAATTCACCATTTATCAAATCTGCTTTTTGAATAAACATAAAATTCACAATATAACTACGATGGCAACGAATAAAATAATCTGGCAGAATCTTCTCCAACTTTTGCAAGGAACTATAAAAAGAAATCTCATACTTATTTACATGCAAGATAATCTTTTTATCTCTTGCTTCTAAATACTGAATCTCTTCATAATGAAAATAATAAATCTCTCCTCCTGTCCGAATCTTTAATATATCTTCTTGCTTTTTCTTTCTACACTTATCCTTACAACACCATGTAAGACTTCGGTGTATAATCTTACAAGCTTTCGCATATACATATGGTTTCAGTAAAAGCATATCCGGTGAAACTTCCGGAATTAAATAGTACTCTGCTGAAATCTGATTAGTACTTACAACTAGCAATCGTCCTCTTGGGAAAATCCCCCTTATTCGTTTCGCTCTGCATAAATCCTCTATACCTGTGATTTCTACTACAAGTAAATCTGGCGGCTGTATTCCCTCTATATTCACCTGATGATATTCTTCATCGCTTATGATAAAATTACGTAAAAATTCTTTATCTATAAGCGCTACACACTGATTACATATCTTTCCAATCAAATCTCCTTCTCTTTTGTCGTGACAAAAAATCATAACTGACAGCATAATCTATTCATCTGTCTATACAATCTAAGCAATTACATTATTCTTTAATGTTGCCGCAACCTGTTTATTCTGTTCTTCTGCTAACTGGTATTCCTGTGCAATTGTTGTCAAATGCTGTGATTCTTCCTCTATCATCTTGCACATCTTGGCGATATCGGCATCCAATCCATTAAACTTACCAAGATATATACTACTCGCCTCTCCACTCCAGATGGAACTACTAATTCCCCTCACTAACTGAAGCATATCAGAGGTAGTTTTCTTAACGTCCTTTCCTGCCTGTTGGAAAGAACTTGCTGTCGCCTTTAACTTCTCTGGAGTTACATTAATTAAATCTGCCATAAATCCCCCTCCTAGCTTACCGCTGTCGCCTCATTCTTCTTCTCCGCTTTATTATAGATTGCAATAATCTTCTCTAGTATCAATATAAATTCCAAAATTGTCTTAAGTAAGTTCCGCATCTTTGAAATGTCTGTCTTAAGTTGCTTTACATACTTCTCTTTTGCAGCGCCTTCCCACATAGAATTAAGACTGTTCCCCAAAGTTTCTAAAAGCGAAATCTTATTCTTTAAGGAATTACTCAATACTATCAGTGACTCTCTCTTATTAGATATTTCTTTTGTTGAAGCAATAATTTGTGCCATAAATGCCTCCTCTCATATCTCGGTTAACTGCTGCAAGAGTATTATAACATATTTGGAATTAATTTCCACTATTTTTGACAAATTATGTTTATTTTGTGATAAGTACTTCTTTATTATGTTTACTTTTTATTATATATAAAATAAAAATGACATATTTTACTAATATAGCATCTATCTAATTTCTAAAATATTATTGGATATAGTTTTTCTAATTTACTTCGTGCATCTTTTATTGTGAACTATCAAATAATTATTCATAAACACTGAATGGATACTATACTAGAGCGAGTTTGAAAAATGCTTTTGCAAGATGTGCGTTACAATTTGTGGGGAATTTTTCCTGAATGAAGACGGCGTTGCGGGCTATGCCAACTGAATGAAAGTAAAAAAGACCACAGTTATAAACTGTAGTCCTACTATCTCACTTTAACAGGGAATCTTCAAAAAGATTCCCTGCATAAATACATTTTATAGAGTTCAGCACAAATCTCCTATATGCTTCTTTTAATAATGAATCGTCAATACACAAAACATCTGAGAATGCATATACTAGACTTCCACAAAAAATCTAAGTTTCAATCCTCAATCAGTAACTCACATAATCTAATGAGTCTGATATGATTTGAAATTATTTAACCTGAGCTTTGATTGCCTCTGTTAACTTAGGAACAATCTTTAATGCATCGCCAACAATACCGTAATCAGCTACATCAAAGATAGGTGCATCTGGGTCTTTATTGATAGCAATGATGATATCAGATTCTTCCATACCAGCTACGTGCTGGATAGCTCCGGAAATACCGATTGCAAAATAAACATTAGGACGAACTGTCTTACCAGTCTGGCCAACCTGCAAATCTTTTGGTTTCCAACCATTATCAACAACTGCACGAGAACAGGAAACTGTTCCGCCAAGTGCCTCTGCTAAATCGTCTAATAATGCAAAGTTCTCAGCAGAGCCAACTCCACGTCCGCCAGATACAAGAATCTTAGCAGCCTGGATATCAACTGTTTCTGTAACAGATTTTACAATGTCAAGAATCTCAACATATTTGTCATTTGGAGTAAATCCTGGATTGTACTCAATAACTTCTGCCTTTGCACCTGCAACAGGCTCTTTCTTCTGCATAACACCAGGACGAACTGTAGCCATCTGTGGACGATGGTTAGGACAAGCGATTGTAGCGATTGTGTTACCACCGAATGCAGGACGAGTCATTAATAACTGACCCTGACGAGGTTCTTTATCTCCACGAGCTTTGAATTCACCAATTTCAAGAACAGTACAGTCTGCTGTAAGACCTGTTGCAACTCTTGCAGAAACACGAGGTCCTAAGTCACGACCGATTGCTGTTGCTCCAACCAGAAGAATGTCCGGTTTGTATTCGTTGATAACAGATGCCAGTGCATGTGTATATGGCTCTGTTCTGTATTCTTTTAATTCAGGGTCATCAACTACGATAACTTTATCTGCGCCGTATTCAGCAAGTTCATCAACTAAGCCTTTTACGTCAGAACCGATTAAAACTGCTGTTACGTCTGTTCCTAAATCTGCAGCAAGGTCATTTGCTTTTCCAAGTAATTCTAAAGCAATGGCATCAATCTTATTGTCAACCTGCTGAGCATAGATAAATACACCTTTATATTGTTCTAAATTCATTCTATTCACCACATTTCCTTTACAATTAGATAACATGCTTTGTTAACAGTTTGTCCATGATGTACTCAACGCCTTCTTCTGCTGTTTCAGCTGTCATCATGACACCTTTACCTTTACGTACCTTATCAGAAGCTTTTGCGATCTGAGTTGGAGAACCTGCAAGACCTAAGTTGCTGTCATCAACATCTTTAAGGTCTTTTCTTCCCCATGTAGTAATTTCTGCATCATATGCATCAAAGATTCCGCCTGGAGTCATATAACGTGGCTCATTTAATTCGGAAAGTGCTGTGATAACACATGGCATTTTAGCTTTTAAAACATGATATCTGTCGTCATACTGTCTCTGAACGATTACACTGTCACCTTCAACTTTGATATCCTGAGCATAGGAAATTAAAGGAAGATCTAAGTGTTCAGCAATCTGAGGTCCTACCTGAGCAGTATCACCATCGATAGCCTGACGACCTGTGATGATTAAATCATAATCAATATTTCTAAGTGCTCCAGCGATTGTTGTAGATGTTGCCCATGTATCAGCTCCACCTAAAACACGGTCTGTTACAAGGATACCCTTGTCAGCACCCATTGCCATAGCTTCACGCAGAACTTCTTCTGCTTTTGGAAGACCCATAGTAACTACTGTTACTTCTGCGCCTGTTTCATCTTTTATTCTAAGGGCAGCTTCAAGACCTGCCTTATCATCTGGATTCATGATAGTAAGCATAGCTGCTCTATCAAGAGTTCCGTCTGGTTTAAACTTAACTCCACCTTTTGTATCAGGTACCTGTTTAACACATACTACGATTTTCACAGTATTTTCCCTCCTTATTTCAATAAGTTACCAGAAATAACCATACGCTGAACTTCTGATGTTCCTTCGTAGATTTCTGTGATCTTAGCGTCACGCATCATACGTTCTACGTCGTACTCTCTGATGTAACCATAACCACCAAGTAACTGAACACACTTAGTTGTTACATCCATAGCTGTTTCTGCTGCAAATAATTTAGCTTTTGCTGCTTCTACGGAGTATACTCTCTGTGTTGCTTTTGCCATTGCTGCTTTATAAACAAGTAACTTAGCAGCTTCTACCTGTGTAGCCATATTAGCAAGCTGGAACTGTGTATTCTGCTGTGCAGCAATTGCTCTGCCAAACTGTTTTCTTTCTTTAACATAAGCAATTGTAGCATCTAAAGCACCTTCTGCGATACCAAGAGCCTGAGCTGCAATACCGATACGTCCACCATCTAATGTGTGCATAGCGATTGCGAAACCTTTGCCCATAGGTCCAAGAAGATTTTCTTTAGGAATACGACAATCCTGGAAAATCAATTCATATGTAGCTGAACCACGGATACCCATTTTCTTTTCTTTTGTACCAAATGTAAATCCTGGAGTTCCTTTTTCTACGATAAATGCGGAGAATTTCTTTTTCTTTCTTCCTCTTGCATCTGTATCAACACTTGTGATAGCGATGATAATATAGTAATCAGCATAAGAACCGTTAGTGATGAAACATTTAGATCCGTTTAATACCCATTCGTCACCATCTAAAACAGCCTTTGTCTGAACACCCTGAGCGTCAGTACCAGCACCTGGCTCTGTAAGACCGAAAGCACCTAACTTTTCACCCTTTGCAAGTGGAACAAGATATTTCTGTTTCTGTTCTTCAGTACCGTAAGTAAGAATTGGATCTGCACACAATGATGTATGTGCGGATACAATAACACCTGTTGTACCACAAACTTTAGATAACTCTTCAACACACATAATGTATGTTAAAGGATCACAGCCCTGTCCGCCATATTCTTTTGGCACAGGAATTCCCATGAAACCTAATTTTTGCATTTTTGCAACGGTTTCTTCTGGAAAATGTTCTGTCTCGTCAACCTCCTGAGCAAGAGGTTTAACTTCGTTTTCAGCGAACTCTTTAAAGAGCTGTCTAGCCATTTCATGCTTTTTGCTTAATGTGAAATCCATTTTCATTCCTCCATAATAAATTGGTTATTGGGGTGGAGAACCACCTTAAAAGCCGTGGAGACGCAGAGCATAGTCCCCACGGCCGTATTCACTTTTTTAATTATTTGCTGTAATCGTAGAATCCAATACCAGTCTTCTGACCTAATTTTCCACCACGAACCATCTTTCTTAATAATGGATGTGGACGATACTTAGGATCTCCTGTTTCATTATATAATACTTCCATGATTGCAAGGCAGATATCAAGACCAACTAAATCTCCTAAAGCGAGAGGTCCCATTGGATGGTTAGCACCTAACTTCATAGCTGTGTCGATACCTTCAACAGAAGCAACACCATCAGCATAAATGCCAACTGCTTCGTTAATCATTGGGATTAAGATTCTGTTAACTACGAATCCTGCAGCTTCTTCTACCTGTACAGGTGTTTTGCCGATTTCTACGGAGATAGCTTTAATCTTTTCAACCATTTCATCTGGTGTATTAAGACCAGCGATAACTTCAATTAATTTCATAACTGGAGCTGGGTTGAAGAAATGCATTCCGATAACTGGTCTGTCAAGTCCTGCACCAATCTGTGTAATAGATAAAGAAGATGTATTTGTTGCAAACATACATGTTGCAGGAACGATATCCTGTAATTCTTTAAATGTCTGCTGTTTAACTTCCATAACTTCAAGAGCTGCTTCTACTACTAAATCAGCATCTGTACAGATATCTTTTGTACCTGTAGTGATTTTAGCAAGGATTGCATCAGCTTTAGCCTGATCCATTTTTCCTCTTGCTACTCTCTTTTCAAATCCTTTAGCGATTTTCTTTTTACCGTTTGCAGCAAATTCATCGTTAATATCACATAAGTATACTTCGTATCCTTCTGTCTGTGCGAATGCCTGAGCAATACCTGATCCCATTGTACCTGCGCCAATAACTCCAACTTTCATTGTCTGAAACCTCCTATAAAATGTAATGTATTCCGATAATTAATAATACAATATGTATAATTGATTAATTAGCAGTTTTTAAATGGCTCTTTTACTTTTTCTTTGTTTTTGTCAAGGAAGAATGCCATTCCGTATTTCTGGTCTTCTGTCTCGAAGCAGCTGCCAAATAACTTCTCTTCGATTACGATAGCTTCATCCATTCCTACTTCTAAACCTTCGTTGATAGCTTTCTTACATGCACGAACTGCGATAGGTGCGTTCTTTGCAATACCCTTTGCCATCTTCTTAGCCTGAGGCATTAACTCTTCAAGTGGATAAACTTCGTTAACCAGACCAATTCTGTAAGCTTCTGCTGCTTTAATATTGCGAGCAGTATAGATTAACTGTTTTGCTTTTCCAGGTCCTACGATACGAGCAAGTCTCTGTGTTCCACCAAAACCAGGTGTAATTCCAAGACCAACTTCTGGCTGTCCAAACACTGCATTCTCAGAGCAAAGTCTGATGTCACAGCTCATAGAAATCTCACAGCCACCGCCTAAAGCGAATCCGTTGACTGCTGCGATAACAGGGATTGGAAGTGTTTCAATCTTTCTGAATACATCATTACCAGCTTTACCGAAAGCTTCGCCTTCTGCTTTTGTAAGTGTACTCATCTCTCCGATATCAGCACCTGCTACGAAAGATTTCTCTCCAGCACCAGTAATGATAAGACATCTGATTGCGTCTAAATCTACTGCATCAATAGTTGCATCTAAATCTTTTAATACTTCACTGTTTAAAGCATTTAAAGCCTTTGGACGATTGATGGTGATAATACCAACCTGGCCATCTACTTCATAATCGATAAATCCCATTGTATGTATCTCCTTTCAGATTACATTAGCTAACTATTCAATCTAGATAATTAAATAGTTACAAACTATGTAATTGATATAACCGGATTCGAAAACTGAACCCGGATATATGTAATCATTCTATACGTGATTAGTCTCTTTCAACGATTGTTGAGCAGCCCATACCACCACCGATACACAGTGTAGCAAGACCTTTCTTAGCATCACGTTTCTGCATCTCATGTAATAATGTAACGAGGATACGGCATCCTGATGCTCCTACTGGATGTCCAAGAGCAATAGCTCCACCATTAACATTTAACTTCTCTGGGTTGATTCCTAATTCTCTTCCTACTGCTAATGACTGAGCTGCGAAAGCTTCGTTAGCTTCGATTAAGTCAAAGTCATCAATGCTCATGCCTGTTTTTGCAAGAACTTTCTTAGTAGAAGCAACTGGTCCAACACCCATGATAGAAGGATCAACTCCGCCTAATGCTCCTGCTATCCATGTAGCCATTGGAGTTACACCTAATTCTTTAGCTTTTTCTTCGCTCATAACAACAACACAAGCAGCACCATCGTTAATACCTGAAGAGTTGGCAGCTGTTACGATACCATCTTTCTTGAAAGCAGGACGTAATTTAGAAATACTTTCTGCTGTTGTTCCAGGACGTGGTCCCTCATCTGTATCTACAACAACTGTTTTCTTTTTAAGTTTAACTTCTACAGGAACAATCTCATCTTTGAACTTACCAGCTTCGATAGCTGCTGTAGCTTTCTGCTGTGAATTAGCGGAGAACTCATCTAACTCTTCTCTTGTTAAATGCCACTGTTCTGCAACGTTTTCAGCTGTAATACCCATATGGTACTGATTGAAAGCATCTGTTAATGCATCGTTAACCATACAGTCTTTTAATACGCCATTGTTCATTCTGTATCCAAAACGAGCTTTGTCTAAGCAGAATGGAGCTAATGACATGTTTTCCATACCACCAGCGATAACGATATCAGCCTCACCTGCTAAAATCTTTGTAGCAGCAAGGTTAACACAGTTAAGACCGGAACCACAAACTACGTTAATTGTTACAGCAGGTACTTCGATTGGTAAGCCTGCATTAATAGAAGCCTGACGAGCAACGTTCTGTCCAAGACCAGCCTGGATAACACATCCCATTAATACTTCGTCTACCTGATCAGCAGGTACGTTAGTTCTCTTTAACGCTTCTTTAATTACGATGCTTCCTAAATCTGCAGCTGGTACTGTGCTTAATCCACCACCCATTGTTCCGATTGCGGTACGACAAGCACCTGCTAATACAACTTTCTTTGCCATAGTTTCATTCCTCCATTTAAGTTATCAATATTATTTGATAGTTGCTTTGCTAGAGCATTTCTAGTACGATATGTGTTAATCTTATCACAATCTTCTTTGCTTTGCAACAAGATTATAAAAAAATTTTTAATTAATATTTTCATTTATGAAAGATTCACAGTTTCGTCACTTTTGAATACAAAATCCATCGTTGTTTTAATTAATTTTACCTTTATTTCTTCTTATATCTATGGACATTCTCTATTGATTAATTTTCTGATTTTGTGAAAAAAGGAAACAAAATACAAAAAACTGCCTAAATATGTGAAGAAATAGACATTCTGAGTTGGCTAATAGACGAAAAACCAGAGATACTTTACCTGCCAGATGTGGCTTTGGAGTGAGTTTTATGGCATTTTGCACAGTGAAATAAAGCATATGGTACATAAAGTATCTCTGGCTTTTCTATCTGTTGGAAGGATTTAGTTTAGAATGTCTATATGGAGGGATTTGAAAATTGCCCGGATAGCTGTAGATGAAATTATGTATATTTTGTATTGCAATTTGTTTTTATCATTGTAATTATATTAACAAAATCAATACCAAAAAATCTATATTTTAAATTCACACACTCTCCCCAACATCGAATCGTTGCACATCTAAGAATTTTTACTTTGTTTCCTTCAAAGCCAGCAATAGTAAAGCTCGCTATAAGTCTATCTGTGGCCTCGGAGCAAGTGTTGGATACGAGCGTCTAAGCGAACATTCAACACGCCGCGACTAAAGTCACAGATAGACTTATAGCGGGTTTTACTATTGCGTCAGTTTAAACAAATAAAAAAACACCGATACCAATGTACCGATGTTCCTCAAATTGCGGGGGAAGGATTTGAACCAACGACCTCCGGGTTATGAGCCCGACGAGCTACCAGACTGCTCTATCCCGCGATGTGAATTAAGAATGGCGGAGAAGCTGGGATTCGAACCCAGGCGCCGCGCTAACGACCTACCGGTTTTCAAGACCGGACCCTTCAGCCACTTGGGTACTTCTCCATTTATTTAATTGAATGGTGGACCCTGTAGGACTCGAACCTACGACCCGCCGGTTATGAGCCGGATGCTCTGACCAACTGAGCTAAGGGTCCATTAAACTCGTTGGTGGCTGGAGTGAGACTCGAACTCACGACCTTCCGGGTATGAACCGGATGCTCTAGCCATCTAAGCTACCCAGCCAAATAAAATTGATGGTCGGGACGACAGGATTCGAACCTGCGACCCCTTGATCCCAAATCAAGTGCACTACCAAGCTGTGCTACGTCCCGAATAATAGATGGCGCGCCCAGCAGGAGTCGAACCCACAACCTTTTGATCCGTAGTCAAACGCTCTATCCAATTGAGCTATGGGCGCACAAAACACATTCAGTGCCTATTTAATATAGCACAACCCTTTTTAACATGCAAGACAATATTTAATTTTTTTTATTTTTTTGTGATAAAGCATAAATGTATTGTCATTATTTTGTAAGAATTATTCAAAACAATATAGATGCATACGGTAAGGTATGTGACTTGATAAGGAGGTCGGCTAAATGCGGCAGTTTACATTGAAGTTTGATGTAGGCCATCAAGGAAAGGAGCCTTTCAGAAATGTATTCTACAACAGAATTACTTCTGATCTTGTTGATCCTACTAGTATTCAGCCGAATATATCGGAAATAATCATCTTCTGATATAGTCACAATCAAGTTGTGATAAGCATCGACTTCTAAACAAGGCGAAAGGGAGAAGCGGCAACTTCTCCCTTTCTTTTTGCATCGACACATGAATTATAAACTAGAAACCAACAAATATCAACAAATCATCTTTTAATGATCCTATTAGATATTTTTATTATTATATATTTTCTTTAGCATTACTTAATCGTGTTTTCTAACACAACAATTATTATTAAATACAATTTAACACTTATTGTCGTGCAACATTTCTAGTGATAAAATTAGCATAAAGGAGACTAGTATTATGAATAAAATGGAAACAACAAAAGGACAATTAATTGTATCATGCCAGGCTTTGCCAAATGAACCTCTACATTCTTCTTTCATCATGGGAAGAATGGCTAAAGCCGCAAAAGAAGGAGGTGCAAAAGGAATTCGTGCCAACACTGTAGTGGATATTAAGGAAATCAAAGAACAAGTAGATCTTCCTGTCATCGGTATCATCAAAAGAGAATATGGTGACAATCCTGTATATATCACACCAACCATGAAAGAAATCGACGAGTTAATGGAAGTTAAACCAGAAGTTATCGCAGTAGATGCTACTTGCCGCACAAGACCTGATGGAAAAACTTTAGATGAATTTGTTTCTGAAATCCGCGCTAAATACCCAAATCAACTATTGATGGCTGATTGCTCAACATTAGAAGAAATGCTACATGCTGATGAAATTGGATTTGATTTTATTGGTACAACTTTAGTTGGGTATACAGAACAAAGTAAAGGTAACAAAATTGAAGCCAATGATTTTGAAATTATTCGTAGCTTACTTGAAAAAGCTAAACATCCAGTTATTGCTGAAGGAAACATTGATACGCCTGAAAAAGTACGACGTGTATTGGATTTAGGCTGCTACAGCGTTGTTGTAGGATCTATCATCACACGCCCTCAAGTTATCACTAAACGATTTGTAGACGCTATAAAATAACCCAATTAACAAATTTTATTTTTTATAACATAAAGGTCAGATTTCTATTTCTGGCCTTTATATTTTATAAAAAATACTAATCCCCCTAGCACATAAAAAATTCCAAGTTATTCTCTCATTTTAATAAACAGCATATAACACTTTACAACAGTTAAATACTGTTATATACTGTTTACAGAAAGACAGGTCGATATAACATGAAAATTATTATTAACACATCTTCAATGGTGCCAATATACGAACAAATTGTAGATCAAATAAAAACACTGATTCGAAACAAAGAATTAAAAGAAAATGATATTCTTCCTTCTGTTCGCTCTCTAGCCAAAGAATTAAAAATCAGTGCACTCACCGTTAAAAAAGCTTATGACAACTTGGAAAGTGAAGGTTTTACAATTACAGTGCATGGAAAAGGCACTTATGTTGCTGCAACAAATACTGAACTACTCTTAGAAGAACAGAAAAAAGAATTAGAAGCTGATTTAGAACAAGCCATCCAAAAAGGAAGACGTTGCGGTATCCGTGATGAAGAGATTAAAGAACTATTTGAACTTATATTGGAGGGATAAGCCATGTTGAAAATAGAAAACTTAAAGAAACATTATGATAATTTTTTCTTAGAATGCTCACTTCAGGTAAACCCCGGACAAGTGACTGGTCTTATTGGTCAAAACGGATCTGGAAAAAGCACAACATTTAAAGCTATATTGGATTTAATTCATCCAGATGGTGGATCTATCACTTTATTTGGAAAAGACAATCAAGACATTACACCAGAGGATAAAGAAAAACTAGGCGTTGTATTATCCGATTCAGGTTTCAGTGGATATCTACGAATTAAAGATATCATTCCTATTCTTGAAAACATGTATAGACAATTTGACTCCTCTTTTTTCATCAAACAAGTTCAACGATTTTCACTTCCGATGGACAAGCAAATCAAAGACTTCTCAACAGGAATGAAAGCGAAACTAAAGGTCCTAGTTGCGATTTCACATGGTGCTAAACTTTTGATCTTAGATGAACCAACTGCTGGATTAGATGTTATCGCAAGAGATGAATTATTAGATATGCTAAGAGAATTTTTAGAGGAAGATGATGAACGCTCAATCTTGATCAGTTCTCATATTTCCAGTGATTTAGAATCCTTATGTGATGATTTATATATGATTCATGATGGAAAGATCATCCTTCATGAAGATACTGATATTCTTTTAAGTAACTACGCTTTATTAAAAGTCGATGGCAAACAATACGAGGCATTGGATAAATCTTATATCCTTCGTGTAAAAAAAGAGTCCTATGGATATAGCTGTCTTACAAATGAAAGACAATATTATTTAGAAAACTATCCCAATATAACAATTGAAGCAGGTTCAATCGATGAATTGATCACGATGATGATAAGGGGGAAATAAATTATGAAAGGACTGCTTATTAAAGACTATAAGTTAATACTGAATCAAAAGAACTTTTTCTGCTTGATGATTGCTCTAAGTGTTGGAATGTTGTTATTCTCCGATGATGTAATCTTCCCATTAGGCTTTTTAATCTTTGTGATCTCGTTATTCACGATCAGTACAATCAGCTATGATGATTATAATAACGGATATGCTTTCTTATTCACTTTACCAATCACTCGAAAAGGATATGTTAAAGAGAAATATTGTTTCGGTCTATTGTTAGGATCATTTAGCTGGATCTTGATAACACTTTTCGGCTTATTGGTAATCCTAAACCGAAATACCTTACCTATTGATGAATTTATGATCAGTGCCATATTAATTTTAGCTATGATGATTGCAATTCTTGCCATGACTCTACCATTTCAACTCAAATTTGGAGGCGAAAAAGGAAGGATCACATTAATTGGAGCTTTCGGAATAATCGCCATAATCGGCATTGCGATCAACCAAATTTTAACTTCAATCTTTCACATCAACATAAACTTACTATTAGAAAACATTCCTACTATCAATATCAGCGTGTTGGTAGGCCTATTGATCCTAATTGCATTCATTTGTTTATGGATTTCCTATAAGATCAGCACCAAAATCATGGAACATAAAGAATTTTAATAGAGTAGAGGGAAGAAATTAATCTTCGCCCCTCTCATTGCACCGTACGTACGGGTCTCGTATACGGCGCTACATTTATATGTTAATACAACCTATCTTAGATAGTATGCTAGAGGATTGACCAATCCAGGTCTTTCCTCTTTTCTTATGGCTAGAATATCCGCATTAAGTAAGAAATTAACTACATTCCCATTTGCTTGTTTATATAGGCCAAGCCTTGTATTCGCTACCGAGTAGAGTTGTTCATCACTGAAGTGATAAGGCAATTTCTCATTCAACTTTTGTAGATTTTTATATATTCTCGATGATGTTTTCCACTGTTTTAAGAGAATGACCCTTATTTTGTGCCTCAACCATTGTCCAAATTCATCTATGAAGTTCTTCATCCTTCCGATTCGAAAGTAGTTTATCCATCCTTTGACGATTTGGTTTATCCTGGTGAATGTTTTAGCGTTGGTCTGTGCTACACATTTCTTTCGAATGAGTTCCTTTCGACATTTGTCATACAGGCTTTTCTTACTCTTCTTTGTAGGCTTGCACTCCCATTTGGAGGAACCCTTCCAATAGGTGAACCCTAAAAAGTTGCTGTTTGTGGGTCTGACCACCTTTGTTTTCGTGGAACTGACCTTCAGAAACAGTTTTCTTTCCAACCAGGATGTAACCGACTTCATGACTCTGTTGGCTGCCATTTCACTTTTAACGAAGATATTACTATCATCTGCATACCGTACAAAGTGTAAGCCTCTCTGTTCCAATTCCTTGTCGAACTCATCAAGATAGATATTCGAAAGGATTGGACTCAGTGTCCCGCCTTGTGGCATACCTATTGTATTTGATTTAACGAGCCCCTTTTCCATGATTCCTGCCTGCAGGAATTTACGAACAAGATGTAAGGTAGCTGAATCAAATACACGCTCTCTAAGAATTGAAATTAATTTATCATGATTTACTGTGTCAAAATAAGCTTCAATATCCAAATCAACAACCCATTCATAGCCCTCGTTGAGATAGTCAAGCGTTCTCATAATAGCGTTTTGTGCACTTCGATTTGGTCGAAAGCCAAAGCTATTATCACTAAAAGTATCATCATAGATTTTTGTTAATACTTGGGCTATATCCTGTTGAATCACTCTGTCCACTACTGTAGGAATACCAAGCGGTCTTTTCCTTCCATTCGACTTTGGGATATAGACTCGTCTGACAGGTTGGGGCCTGTACTTCTTTTCCAATATCTGTTTCTTGATTGTTTCCTTATTGGACTTAAAGTATTCGTCAACTTCATCCACCGTCATCTTATCGACTCCGGCTACACCTTTATTACTCTTGACTCTTTTGATAGCCTCCTCAAGATTTTCATCCTGTAGAATCACTTCCATCAATTTCATGTTGCGCTTCTCCTTCCATTTGTAGATACTTTCAGAACCATTCCATCGACTTCCGTTCCCGTGAAGTTTACGACTCCTCACTTATGGAACATTCCTCGAATTCGAACTATCCAAACATTGCGTATGTGAGTTGCACCATATAAACATTAGGTCCTTCAGTAGCGGTGTTTCTACCTACTATGACCTCAGCTGACTTCTTGCGATAAACCTTTTTCGACCGATGGTACCATCACTGTTTTTAAAGATATTGGATTTAATCGTCCACAAGATCTCCCGAGGTAATTCATGTCATCCTACATCTTTCACAACGTCCGGATTTACTGTCTTGGTTTTTAATACGTCTACCCTTTTGGACTTTGGTTTGAACTGCAACCTTATCCACCATTTAGCCTTGTATCCGATTTCTGTTCGTACGCTCGAAAGAATCGCTACACCACTTCCTTCATCCTTGACATCACTGTCAACGACTTGTGGTTCACTACGCTTCGGCGGTAGATTCCATACGCGACTGGTTTAACTCCAGTTGAATGCATGCCATGCCCGGCACACAATAAAAAGCAGTTATCTATATTATATGTAAATAACTGCTTTCCTACTTAATCAAATAAATTTAATGTCATTTATTAATATATAAATACTTGCTTTTTAAATCCATAATGCCACCAATATTTATCACATTATTATATCCAATTTTCTCCAAAATTTTACACGCTTTATAGCTTCTTGCTCCGCTTCGACAATAAACAAATAATTCGCTTGAACGATCTATATCTAAAGTTTCTATCCTAGATAATGGACAATTAATACTGCCAATTATGTGTTCTGATGCATATTCATCTTCTTCACGAACATCTAAAAATATGACTTTAGAATCTTTCTTACCCTCTTGAACATACTCATCAAAAGATTTTCTTCTTTTAAAAAACATAAAATTCTCCTTTAAAGTTTAAACATTTGCTTTATCATACACGCTCAATTCGTTGTATTTGATTGCATGTTCTTCTATAAAACGCTAACGAAATTAACATGCATAAAGTTTCTGTAATAACAAATGCACTCCATCCTATCTCTAACCCAAACAAATTCATCAAGACATAAGACAAAGGAATCAAAAAAACCAATTGTCTACAGAGAGTTATCATTAGAGAAGCCTTTGAAAAGCCTGTCGCTTGCAGAGCAGCCCCCAAAATAACATTTATTCCTGCCGGTATAAAACATAAACCTATTATTCTTATTGCTGGAATACCAATATCTAACATTTGCTTACTTGCATCAAATAGCGCCAACAAAAGATCAGGCATCCCCCAAGCTAAGCATGTACCTAAAAACATTATACATATCGTTAACAATAAAGAAAAACGAACTGCTTTAAAAATTCTATCAAAATGACGAGCACCATAATTGAAAGAAACTATTGGAATCAAAGCATTGTTGATTCCATTTACAGCCATAAAAATAAACGTAGAAAGCTTAAAATAAATGCCAAAAACTGAAACCGTAAGTGCGCCATAAGCTATAAGTATCATATTCATAAAAACTGTCATGAAACTCATAATAGACTGTATCAATATTGCTGGAACCCCAATCTGATATATTTCTTTAATGACTATCCAATTAAGAGAAAAATCTTTAAAATTGACTTCGACTTCTTTGATTTTTTTATTCGTAATCCAAATTCCAATCATCATTGCTATCATTTGACCAAGTACGGTTGCAATTGCGGCTCCTTTAACCCCAAAACCAAGTACAAAAATAAATATTGGATCAAAAATAATGTTTATCAAAGCACCTACGCCCTGCATAATCATATTATAAAAAGCATGCCCTGTTGCCTGCATTATTCTTTCATATGCAATTTGGACAAATACAAATACTGAAAGAGAAGTACAAATAGACAAGTATTCTTCTCCTAATTGAATAATCAATGAATCATGCGTAAAAAGATTTAAAAAAAACTTAGTCCCAAATAATCCTAAAATAGCGAAAACAATTCCACTTATTACCGATAATATCAAACCATGACACAATACTGATTGTGCTTTTTTTTGCTCATGTTGCCCTAAATAACGAGACATCATTGCATTAATACCAACTCCGGTTCCACAAGCTACTGCCACCATGATCGTTTGAATGGGCGAGCATAATGATACTGCTGCCAAAGCATCTTCGCTTACACGAGCAACAAACATACTATCAACAATATTATAAAGTGCTTGAACTAACATTGAAATCATAATTGGAATTGACATTGTCAAAACCAATTTTTTTATCTCCATTACTTCCATTTTATTTGTCGTCATCTATTTTCACTCCTTACTTATTCCCTGAACAGTTTCATAGGGGATGTTCAAGAAAAACGACGATATTATTTTAATCTGTAACCCGTTTATTATTCAAGTACAAATCAGCGACCATAGGTCGCTGATTTGATATTTATTATAATTCTTCTCCATTTGTCTCGATAACATGTTTATACCAATAGAAGCTATCCTTCTTCAATCGTTTACCAGAGCCTTTTCCTAAATCATCTAAATCTACATAAATAAATCCGTAACGTTTACTCATTTCAGCACTTGATGAAGAAACAATATCAATTGGTCCCCAGCTTAAATAAGCTAAAATATCAACACCATCTTTTACACATTCTTTTAACTGCTCAATATGTTGTTGTAAATATTCAATACGGTATGGATCATGAATTGAACCGTCGTCCTCAACCGTATCTAAAGCTCCCAATCCATTTTCTGCAATCATCAAAGGAATTTCATAACGATCCCACAATTGACTCAAACAATTATAGAAACCTAATGGATCAGCTCTCCATTCCCAAGGCGTTGGTTTAAGATAAGGATTCTTTTCTGCTTTAAATGGTGTACCATCATCTGTTTCATGGTTAAATACGTATGAAGAATAGTATGAGATTGCCAAGAATTGCATCTTATTATTTTTTAATAGTTCTTCATCTCCTTCTTCAAATTTTAAATCAATATTCTTCTCTTTAAAATAACGTAAAGCATAGATTGGATATTCTCCGCGAAGTTGTACATCTGAAAAGAAATATTGTTGCATTCTATTTTTCTTCAAAGTACCTACGATATCTTCTGGATTACAACTCTTAGGGTATAAAGTACCATCTGCAAGCATTGTTCCCATCACAGCTTCTGGGTCAATTTTTTTAGCTAATTCAACTACCTTAGCACTTGCCACAAATTGATTATGAACCGCTTGATACATCAACTCTTCCATATTATCCGCTTCATCATCATATAATCCTAATGATCCAAAGGATACTGTTGGTAGTAAATTCACTTGATTACAAACAATCCAATATTTTACTTTACCCTTATAGCGTTCTAAAAGCACTTTTGCATATCGTACAAAGAAATCAATCATTTTCTTATTTCCAAAGCCACCATATTCTGTAATCAAATGCAACGGAATATCATAATGTGACATAGTCATAATAGGTTCCATGCCATCTTTAATAATTTCATCAATCAAATGATCATAGAATTCAAGGCCTTTTTCATTTGGTTCTAATTCATCTCCATTTGGAAAAATCCTTGACCAAGAAACACTCGTACGAAATGCCTTAAATCCCATTTCTTTCATTAGAGCTAGATCACTTTTGTATGTATGATAAAAATCAATTCCATAACGTTTTGGATAATAGGATTCCTTATCTTCAATTCTTCTATAAATCCCTGCTAAAGTATCTCCACGTTCTTTAACATTAGCTCTATTTAAATTTTTATCATATGCATGGATATCTGAAGAAGATAATCCTCTGCCATCTACATCATAAGCACCTTCAATTTGGCAAGCTGCAACTGCACCGCCCCATAAAAAACCATCTTTAAATCCTGTCGGTAATTGTTTCATTTCATTATTTCCTCCTTGTGCTAAATTAGATTAAGATTCTAAATCTGTTCCTTGAGAATGAATCACTTTTTGATACCAATAGAATGAATCTTTACGGATTCGGGCACATTCTTTTGGATCATCATCCGTTCTATCTACATAAATAAATCCATAACGTTTCTTCACACCATTACTTGTTGATAATAAATCAACGGCTGACCATGGACAATAAGCCAAGACTTCAACTCCATAATCCATTGCCTTTTTCATTGCCTTAATGTGAGCTCTTAGATAATCAATACGATATTCATCATGAATTTTACCATCTTCTGTTAATTCATCATAAGCTCCCAAACCATTTTCTGTGATCATCAATGGCTTTTCATAACGACAATAAATATCTCGGAAAATATATTCCAAACCTGTGGGGTCAATTGCCCAATCCCAATCTGTAGTATCTAGATTTGGATTTTTACACATTTCAAAGAATCCTGGCTGTGTTTCATAGCCTGACATTTCACCTTTTTTACCAGAACGATTGACTCCCGCAAAACAAATTTCCTTACCATCTTCAGGGCATGCTTTTGCACATTCACTTGCATAATAATTTAATGCCAAGAAATCTGAATATCCTTCTTTAATTAATTCCATATCTCCCGGTTCAATCTTAGGTGCCATGCCTGTCTTTTCTAAATAAATCATAGCCGATTTTGTGTAATGACCCTTAAAATAAATATCTAAATAATATTGATTGTGTAGATCATTTGCATTTTGCGCTGCCATCACATCCTCTGGTTTTGATGTTAATGGATAGACTGGGGCATAGCCAATTGCTGCACCAACCAATCCATTTGGCACTAATTCATGTACTAGTTTACATGCGATTGCATGTGCTAAATTCATATGATGATTAATTTGATAACGAATTTGGTTGTTACCCTTATACTTTTCTGGAATATAACACTTTTGCTCAATAAATTGAACAATGATACTTTGTTCATTGATTGTTGTCCAATACTTTACTTTGTCCTTAAACTCATTAATGACATATCGAGCATAATATTCAAAATCTTTTACGACTTCTCGACTGATCCAGCCATCATATTTATCTACTAATGCCATCGGTAAATCATAATGATATAAAGTTACAATTGGTTCAATATCATTTGCCTTTAGTTCATCAATCAAATCGCGATAGTATTGAATTCCTTCTTCATTTACTGGTCCTGTTCCATCTGGGAATACTCTAGACCATGCAATCGAGAATCGATAGGCCTTAAATCCCATTTCCTTCATTAAAGCAACGTCTTCTTTGTAATGATGATATTCATCACTTGCGATTTCTGCTGTCGCAAAACCGAATTTTTCATAACTGTCTTTATTAATAACATCTTGCTGGCTTAACTTTTTACCATGACTTGTTGCCGCACCTTCTACCTGATAAGCACTAGTACTTGCTCCCCATAAAAAATCTTTAGGAAATTTATTATCCATGTATATTGCCTCCTACATATTACTTTTTATTATTTTTAAAATATCAATCATTTCTGTACTCATATTGATTTCAGACATAATTGTCATCAAAGTATCTTGAGCATGGGCAAACAGCATCGAATACTCATATTTTTCACCGCTCATTTCATATTGTACCGTCTCTGTTTGAGCTTTGTGAGCTAAAGTAATACATTCATTAGCTAGTTTCATTTTTTCTTCCGCTAAATCAAAGTCAAATTGTTTGGCAGCTTTTAAAGCTTCCGTTGCATGATTTCTTGCATCTCCAGCATGCAAAATAATCTGCATTGCCACTTGTACTAATTCTTTTTGTTCATCCATACTCATTACTACCTCTCTTCATCCATACTCATTACTACCTCTCTATTATTTTTATTTATTCATTTTCTGCAGCTTCTTCAGCTAATTTTGTTCTTTCATAAGCCTTAAAGAATGGGAACCATACTGCCAAGTAAATCACAAATAATACAGCCCACCATAATAAAGCTCTCATGTCTTCTGTAATCATAACACTACAGATTGGTGCAGGAATTTGTCCTACCTGAATCATTTTTGAAGGAATATTTAATAAACCTGTACTCATTAAGATCCATACATATACTGGTCCAATAATTGAATTCAACCATGCTGGAATCATTAACACTGGATTCATTACAACTTTTCCACCATACATAATTGGTTCATTAATGTTGAAAATTGAAGGAATAATGAATACACGTCCTAATGTTTTTAATTGTTTTGATTTAGAGAAACACATCAATGCATTTAAACCTAAAGTAGCACACATACCACCCATTGTGATAAATGCCATTGTGAATACAGATTCACTCGTAACAATATTTGTTGCAACTCCACCTGCTGCAACCGCATCAATATTTGCTTGAATACCAGCCATAAAAATAGGTGTTGTAACAGCTCCAAATGTCCAACTTGAAATTCCCAAAGTATAAAAGAATGCAGGTATTAAGCAAATTAAGATAAATCCTGGTAATGTTTGTCCAATATTAGCCAATGGCATAAAGGCTGCAATTACCAATGAATATACATCTAATTTCAAGACATTTACTAAAACCATTGCGATACCTAAAGTAATAAGATTTGGAATAATTGTGTTGATCCAAGCTGTAACGAAATCTGGACAACTACTATCTTGCAAGAAATGAAGTTTTCCCCATAAATGGAAAATTGTTCCTACATATAAACCTACAATCAATCCTACCGCAATACCTGCAGCTCCAAGATTTCCCATTAAAGTAGAAATACTATCCGCATTATCACCTAATGGCATCGCAACCATTAGTAATGTACCAACAGCACACAAACCAGCATTGATTACATAGTCTGGGTGACCTAATTTTTCCATCAATTGGTTTCCCATCATAAATGCAACAATAACTGTAATAATACCAAAGCTATAAGTTAAAATAGGTCCTAAATCTGGTAATACAGGTACAAATGATTTAATAACATTATAGAAATAAATGACTGATCCCGTTAAAATAAACGGAATGATTTTTTGCATTGTTGAAGAAAATGCTGCAATAAATGGTCTACTAAATAGTTTATTGGCTTTTGGTACGAATGAATCTTCTAGCCAACTCATAAATTTGTTCATATTTTTATTCTCCTAATCATCTTTACTAATTTATTCTCTTTGTTATACAATATTCAAAGAGAAGTCTTTCACATGTAGATTTCTTTTTAGCTAAGATTGCCGTCTTAGCTTTTTTATTCGCCTTTTGCGATTTTTTGTGCAAATTCAATCAATCCATTTGAATCTAAAGAACCATAGATTTTTTCTGGAATTACACCAACACGCACACCATAAGGCTTACCGATTTCTTGGAATTTTTCCAAGTCCTTTGCATAATGAGGTCCAAGTAACATAACATCAATACTACTCATGAAGTCTGCAGCTTCCGCATAGCTTCTAGCTTCAATTGTCATTGGAAGTTTTTGCTTTTTAATTGCTTTTCTAGCTCCACTTGCTAAAAATCCACTAGACATACCAGCACCGCAACAAAGTAATACTCTTAAATTTTCCATAATGATCCTCCTTTCTTTTTTATTTCTGACACCATCATTATTCTATTTTTTTTATTATGCCTCAACTTGTCTTTTTCACTTTAGGGGGCATAACCATAAAATATGAATTTGCACTCTACGGTGAAAGTTAAAAATCGACACAGGATATCTGAATTGCTATAATATCTAAAGAAAAGTGAGGGCGAAATATGAAGAAAAAACAAAGCGAGTTAATTAAATATTTATCGGAAAACAACAAGCCCGTAAATAGTAAAGAACTAGCTCATGCTTTAAATATATCTTCGCGCTCCATTAAAAACTATGTACATGAAATCAATGAGCTTTATGGAAAAAATATCATTTTATCTTCACGTTCAGGTTATGAGTTAAATCCTACTAGTAATTATTCTTTGCTATTATCCAAAGAAGACACGGCCATTCCACAAACTTTAGAAGAACGTTCTTTTTATATTATCAAGCAATTGATCTTAAATCATTCTAAAGAAATCGAAATTTTTGATTTATGTGATTATTTATGCATTAGCTACTCTACGATCAAATCAATCATTTCAAAAATGAATAAATCTTTTTCTACTTATAATATTGAATTTACATGTGAAAATGACTGTGTTCGCATACAGGGTGATGAAATCAATAAACGTAAACTTTTAAGTTACGTGATCAACGAAGAATCTAAAAACAGTTTTATGAACACCGCAATTTTAAAGTCAAATTTTAATTCTATTGATATTGACGAACTTCAAAAAATCATTCTTACGACTTTCAAAAAACATAATTTCTATCTTAATGACTTTTCGGCCATTAATTTGTTGTTACACATATTGATCATTGTAGATCGTGAGATGAATGGTAATCATTTAAATTCTGGAAAAGATCAATTTGAATTTGATACCATTCAAGAAAAAGAATTTTTAAACGAGCTCCAATCACGATTAGAATCTCAATTCAACATCCAAATAAACCCATTTGAGCGATTTGAAATTTATATGCTTTTTAAAGCCAATGCGAATTTCTCCTTGTCTTCTTCCAATACTGATCTTAAGAGTGTGGTTGGTATTGATATACTGGAACTAACGCAAAAATATGTAAAAGATATTAATTCACTTTATATGATCGATCTTTCAAGTGATACTTTTACAACACCCTTTTCTCTGCACCTTAAAAACCTACTTTTTAGAGCAGAGAAAGGACGTTTTACCAGTAATCCAATGGCTGATACGATTAGAAATAACAGTCCCGTTGTTTTTGACATTGCGATCTATATTTCCTTAGACCTCATGGATCGTTTTCATATCAATATCAACGAAGATGAAACTGCTTTTCTAGCCATGCATGTCGGTGCCGAGATCGAACGTCAAGCAGACAATAAAACAAAAATCCCTGTCGTTCTATTATGTCCAAATTATCATGACATCGTTCAACAGACCATGAATACCCTAATGATGAATTTTGGCAATCAAATCAATTTATTAGGCTGTATACATAACGAAAACGATATTCATAAATTTACAAACCCTATCGCGATTTTGTTGACAGCAGTCCCTATACATCAGGCTTTGCCAAATATCTCTATTGTTCATTTTTCACCAATCAATTTACAGTCACAATTTGATATTATTCAAAACGCCATACTAAAAAGCCAAGAAGAATACCGAGATAATAAGCTAAAAATAAATTTTCACAATTTCTTTGAAGAAGATCTTTTTGTTGCAAACCCAAACCTTAATTCCAAACAGCAAATCATTACCTATCTTTGTGATAAACTCCTATGTAAAAACTATGTTGATTCAGATTTTGAAGAAAATGTTTATAGAAGAGAAAATGCTGCTACAACTGCATTTGGAAATATCGCAATACCTCATGCAGCAGAAATGAATACTATTAAAACAAGTGTTGCTGTAGCCATATCAAAAAACGGTTTTCAATGGGGAAACAACACAGTTCATGTCGTCTTCCTGCTTGCGATTAATAAAGCAGATAGAAGAACTTTTCGAAATTTATATGAATCTTTGATTTCTTTATTTTCAGATAACCGAATCTTACAAGAAATGCGAAACTGTAACAGCTTTAAAGAATTTGAATCCTACATCTATACATGGATTGGCGAAAAGAAGAGTTGATTAATGAACCAAAAATATATTTTTATCGATATTGATGGTACTCTTTTTGATCATAGTACAGAAAGTATTCCAGAGAGTGCACTTATAGCCTTAAATAAAGCTCACAAAAAAGGCCATAAGATTTATTTAAGTACCGGCAGAGCCAATACCGAAATCGATTATGAATACTCTGCTCTACCAATTTCAGGTATGATTCTCTCTTGTGGAGCACAAGTTATTGTAGATAATAAAATCATTTATCTCGCAAACTATCCAAGAAATGAACTGACACAGTTAATGGAATATATGTTAAAAAATGATATAGGATTTGCTTTAGATGGCTATAAAAAAAGCTATTTCAGCGATGAAGCTTTTCATATATTTTCCAGTTTGATCTTGCAAAATGAAAATCAAAATTCCGAATTGGCTCGTGCTAAAATGGCCCAAAAACGAATGTATCATCTTGATCAATTTCAAGAAAAAGATCTTGAGCAAATTCTCAAAATATCTTTGTTCTCCTCTAACTGGGAACGCTGTCAGGATCTGATGGATCATATCCCGGACTCATTACAAGGTTTTATTTATAAGAATAAAAACTATGGTCTGGTCAATGGAGAAATTTCCATGAAAGGCATCAACAAAGCCACAGGTATTGATAAAATAATCGCTTATGAGAATACAAGCTTATCAGATACCATTGCGATTGGCGACAGTTTAAACGATATCGAAATGTTGAAGCATGCAAAAATTGGAATTTCCATGGGAAATGGAGTCCAAGAACTAAAAGAAAGAGCTGATTTTGTTACAAAAGATATTGGAGATGATGGTCTAGCATATGCATTACAATATTTTCATTTAATATAAAAACTCAAACATATCGTTTGAGTTTTTATATTAAAATCCATTTATTAGAAACTATGATTTCAATCCTATTTTCACTTTTTTTAAACACATTAAAATCCAAACAATGGCAACCCCTAAAATAATATGTGAAATCCCAGCAACACCAGATAATGACGCATTCATAGCTGCACTAAGATCATATCCCATAACCTGTAAGATTCCTCGAACATAAAACATGAAAACCATCAAAGGCAAGCCTATATTATATAAAATAATCGCATTACGCATTCCTTTAATCTTTTCTAAATCAGTATGCATAGAGAACAATGCTAGAATCAAAAACATTATGGTTCCTAACACAAAAAAATGAATATGCGTAAATGCAAGGGTTGTAGTCCCCTCAAAATCAAGAAATTTTGTAAATTCTCTGTAAAACACTCCACTAATCATCGCTAAAATTGCATAAATAATAGCTAAATTAAAATATTTTTTCATTTTTTAAGCCCTCCTTTTTTCATCAATAAAATTAACACCAAACATTATTCCTGCCATTGTTAACGCAGCACCTAGTCCGGTATAAAACACAGCAATAAACAAAGTAGGTACAACACCTGAATACCTTAATAAAATTCCCCCAGTCATCATAAATGCCATGATTAAAAATGATGACTTATCAAAAAAATTCCAAAAATATTGTTTCTCACTCTCTAGAGCTCTTATTCGAATCGTATGTTTTTTAACTAATCGACTAAAAATAAATATATCAAAAATGCTAAACACTAAAACTGATAGAATAACATTTGATAAATATACACTATGTTTATAAGCTTGAACTCCGATTCTCAAAATATTAAATCCTGCTATAAACCACACTAAAGATGCTATAGCTAATAACCAATTTCTATTTACTTTCATATTTCCTCACTTTCTAATATATACATCTGCGAATAACATATAACAATCCATCACAATTATCTTGTTTTCGCAAAAGCAAATTAATCAAATTATCAAAAACAAATTCAACAAATTGTTCTTTCGCCATTTCTTCATTAAAAAAAACTGGATTTACTTCTTTATCTTGATTAAGGCAATCTAACAACTTGTTTTTAATATTTTGAAAATACTTCTCCATTGCAGCTCTACCTCGTGCTTTTTCCATTTTTGGTAGAATATAAACATGTACATTAAAAAAATCAGGATAACTTTCACTTCCTTCTTGAATCAAATAAAATAAATCACGTACTTTTTCATCAAAGCGATTACCTTCAAAATTGAATTTATGCAGTATTTCTTTCCAAATAGAATCAATCGTATCTAACAACAACATGCTCTTGCTTGGATAATAATTGTATATAGATCCAAGAGCAACATTGCACCTAGAGGCAACTTCCCTCATATTCAAACTATTTAGCCCTTTTTCTTTAAAAATTTCTTTGCACGCATTTATAATTTCCGAATTTGATGTTGATTTGTTTTTCACTATATCCTCCTATATGAACATTGTTCATATTATAGTTTTATAGACAGATTGTCAACGGATGGGTATTCAATTTCTTTTGGGGTCAAAATTTTTGGGGTCAATTTTAGGGTCAATCTTGGGGTCGACTTTTGGGGTCTTTTAAACGACCTCTTTTTTTCTCCTTTTCTTTATACTCTTTGTGTTGTGTTTTTCTTGATCATTTCAGGAGGTTTATTCAATCATGAAACATAACACAAACGATCATTCAAATGCTGTCTATTTTGCCCTTCTCAACCTGGCGGATGACGGTACTTATTCAATCACCCACGTTGAGATCAACGGTCCAGACAAGTTCATCCATATCGAAAAACATCTCAGACCGACTTTCTGCCCTTCGTGTAATGCCCGCATGCATTCCAAGGGCATCTATACCCGCAGGGTCAATCATCCCATTACACAGGATTCCATGAACATCTATCTGATCGTCCATCAACGCAGATGGATCTGTAAATCGTGCGGACATACGGAGAACGATTCCTTTCCTTTCCTGGATAAATATTCTCATTCCTCCAATATCACTCCCTACCTCATCCTCGATGCTTTCAGGAACCTTTCCCGATCGACAGCGGATATCGCTGCCCAGTTCAATATCTCCGACTCCAGCGCACGCCTGGTCTTCAAACGCTATGTGGATCTTCCCCGGCTTCCCCTGCCGGAATATATATCCGTGGATGAGGTATATCTCAATATCAGTAATAAAGATAAATACGCTTTCGTCATCATGGACTTTGCCTCCGGCGAGATCATCGATATCGTTCACAACCGCTGGTGTTCGACCATCGAAGATTATTTTTTGTCCATCCCCCTGAAAGAAAGGTTGAATGTCAAAGGTGTCATTTCCGATGCCTACAGGACCTATCTTAAGCTGCCTGAAGATTTCTTTCCTCATGCACTCACCATACTGGACAGTTTTCATGTCATCAAGCTCATCATTTCCCGGATCAACACCTATATATACAAAGTGCTCAAGCGATATAAGAAACGCGACGAGGAACGGCGGAAACAAAAAAATCACGATGAAAACCGTGACAGCCGGACTATACGTCCTTCCAGAGAAGTGATCCTGCTCCAAAATTATAAATGGGTCATCCTGAAGAATCAGGATGACATAAACTATTCGACAAAACGTTATTATCATAAGATGCTCGGCATGAACGTCGATACCTTTGCCATCGAAAAGATGTTCCTGGATCTGGATCCCAATTTCAAGAAGCTTCGCGATCTGAAAGAAGAATATATCGAGTTCAACGAACAAGACTATGCGGACTAGTTCGATGTATTGTCCAGTCTAAATACGTTGATCGACAAATACAGAAGATCCGATCAATCTATATTTCGTGATTTTGCCTTGTTCCTCAGAGACAATACGGATCCGATCGTAAACTCCTTCATAAAAGTAAAGGTCCATAGAAAAAGTGCATCTGGTGAAAAAGAATATTATGCACGTCTTTCCAATGGACCCATGGAGTCTTTCAATCGAAAACCGAAAGACCTCAAAAGAGAATCAAGAGGATTCTCCGATTTCGATTATACACGAAACCGCATCCTGTGGGCTACACGTGAGAACCCCAGCGTAAAAGGGATCCCCAGATCAAAGGAAGAGATCAAAACTAACGAAGGTAAGGAACGAGGTCCTTACAAGAAGAAAAAACAATCAAGCTCAAAATAAAGGATACTGACAATTTAACAATCAAAACAAGGAAAACACAACGAAAAAGAGATGTATTTCCTGCAGTCTATACAACCACAGTTCTACATCTCTTTTGATCTTCTCAAATTTTAACGAAACCTTCAGACCCCAAATTAGACCCCAATTGTTTACGCTAAAACCCTAAATGATTTTGGATACCCTATTATTCCAAACTTCGGATACATATCATTTTAGGCTTTTTAATATATCTAGTTAGAAATCAAACAAATCTTATAGTTATAGCCATTCATATAATACTTACTGCACTCAATGGTCCAAGCTTATATATATGATTTTTTTCCAAGATCATCAATATTGAACTATACTAATACATCCTTGTGTATTTGTTAAAATAGGCTTCATTATGATCCTCATTACCATCACAATTTAAAGATGCAAAAACAGGAACTTCGCAATTATTTTCAATCAGATACTTTGCACAGGCTACGTTGATGCTCTGAGCAATAAAAGCATTCGCCATACTGCTCGTAGGACACATTTTTTCATGAAGTCCTGGAACTTGTAGTATACAATCACCAACAACACCACAATTATCAATAACTAAATCTGCAATATCAATCAATTTCTTACCACTCTTATGTCTTGAAGTGACACTATCTGAATGGTTTTTGCTAGTAACCGCAATAACATAAGCTCCTTTTGATTTAGCTTCTAGTGCCATTTCAATCGGATATGCATTTCTACCTGAATTCGATGTGATTAATACGACATCTCCCTTAGAAACATTATATAATTCCACTAATATTTTGGCATAGCCAGAGAGTCTCTCAATATAAGAGCTTTTGGTTGGGTGTTCTGTCATTGTTAATTCAGTTGTCAAAATTGGAACCACAAATGCCAATCCGCCAGCACGTGCATAAAATTCCTCTGCCATAGTATGAGAATGCCCGCTTCCTGTAACAAAGAATTTATGTCCTTCCATAAATGATTTACCGATGATTCTGCCGGCTAGTTCTAATTTATCGCCTTGTGTTTCCTGTAATTTATTTAAAATTTTTAATCCCTCTTTAAACACTTCGTTCATAAGTTTCTCCTTTATATACTAATTGTATATATTTATTATAGAGCATATCTTCATATCATAAACTTCTTCTTACTTTGATATTATAGTTTTTCATATTTATCCATGCTTCTTGAAGCTATGATATTTGCTCCTGTATCACATACATTTTCTATTATGATGTCTTCATATTTGACTGGAGCTTTTATCCTTACTTCTTTTAGCTTTTTCATTACGTCAAACATTTTGTCTTTGGCAACTGCTTTATCTGTCATAACAGGTAACATAGGATGAATAGCACCTTCAATTCTCACAGTTGATGTAAGTATACGTTCCGGATGAATCAACTCTTTACAAGCATATTTTTCCCCTCTTGGACATGAGTTTCCTGTCACTAAATTTATATTTTTCATGTCATCCATTTCAATTTGTAGATGACATCCCATTGGACAAATAATACATATTAATTCTTTGATCATATTTCACTCACCCTCACTTTCAAGTCGAATGAAATATTATTTATTCCATCTTTTTTTAAAGTTATCCTTTCCATATTTGCCGGTAACATATATTTTTTCTTAACAGATTTTATTATTCTATCTCCATCTAGAAACTCAACTTTACTTTCTTTATAGGGTTTATTAACACGAAAATAAAATGTAACTTTTTCTTTTACATCCTTGTTTAATCTTTGCGGAAGCACATAATTAACTCCCTCAAGTGGAAATACATTGATTAAATTTGGCGTTGTTGTATATGATAAAATGTCTTCTGCTACAAAACGTCCTACTAATTTTGACTCCATTGTTACAAAATCAACCAAATCATGAACATGCAAAGCATTTCCACATGCATAAATGCCCGGTACAGTTGTTTCAAACCGATCATTAACGAGTGGGCCTTTAGTATGAGCATCTAATTGAATACCTGCAGTCTGTGTTAAACTCGTTTCTGGAATCAATCCTACAGCTAATAACAATGTATCAACCCAAAAATCTTTCTCAGTTCCTTTTATTAGTTTCTTGTTTTTATCCACTTTGCCAATCGTAATCTTTTCAACATGCTCTTTACCTTGAACATCTATTATTGTATGTGATAAGTAAAGCGGAATATCGAAATCTTTTAAACCTTGTACAATATTTCTCATTAAACCATTAGAATAAGGCATTATTTCCGCAACCCCCAATACTTTCGCCCCTTCTAACATCATTCTTCTGGCCATGATCAACCCTATATCACCACTACCTAAAATAAACACTCTTTTTCCAACTAATATATTCTCAATATTCAAAAGCTTTTGTGCTTCTCCTGCTGTATATATTCCCTTTACTCGTACTCCTGGAATTGAAATTGCTCCACGATTTCTTTCATAACAGCCACATGCGAGAATAATAGATTTTGCCTTTACTGAAACATAGCCCTCTTTTTCATTTACATAAGTAATCTGTTTATCTTTTGTTATTGATATAACAGTCGTTTCTAAGCGATAATCAATGTTATTGTTATTAACTTCGTCTATTGATTTTTGAGCAAAAGAAGGACCTGTTAGCTCTTCATTATATATTTGAAGACCAAAACCATTATGAATACATTGCTGCAAAATACCTCCAAGCTCATTTCCTTGTTCTAAAATCAATATATTTTCTACTCCATTTTCCTTAGCAGATAGGGCAGCTGCCATTCCAGCACTTCCTCCGCCAATTACTGCAACATCTATATTTACCATTATTTTGCCTCCGTCCCTAAATTTGAATGTTTTTCATCATACAGAACCTGAGCTAGCGGAATGTTTAACTCTTTAGATAAAATTTTTGCAACCTCTATTTCGCAAAAACCACCTTGGCACTTTCCCATGCCTGGACGAACGCGTTTTTTTATTGCCTTTATGGTCTTTGCACCACATGGAGAATGTATGGCATCTACAATTTCTTGATAAGATATTTTTTCACATTTACAAACAATTTTTCCATATAAAGGCTGAGTTTTGACCATATCATTTTTTTCTTTCTCACACAATTGATTCATTACCGGTGGCGCTTTTCTTTTGACATATTTCCTTTTTGGTAATAAATCTAAACATTTTTTTATATACTCTTGAATGACATATGCACTAATAGCAGGTGCACTAGCCAACCCCGGTGAATCAATACATCCTAAATGAATAATATTTTTATTTTTATATGAAGGCTTAATATAAAAATCACCATTATTTCCTGTTGGACGTAATCCACTATAGCTCCGGATCACTTCATGGTAAGGAATATTCTTGACAATTCGATTCAAATGATTTCTAACATATTCCAATCCCTCAGAAGTTGTAGAAAGATCTTCGCTTTCACAAATATTGCTATTTGGGCCTAACAATATATTCCCATGCGTTGTAGGAACTGCCAAAACACCCTTACCAACCTTCGTTGGAACTGGATAAATGATATGGTTCACAAATTTATTTGCCTGCTTAGACAAAACAAAGTACTCTCCTTTTTTATAAACTATATGAAATGGAGATTTTTCAATCATATTAGCTATTTTTTCAGCTCCACAACCTGCTGCATTAATAATCACCTTGGTGTTGATAGCCTTTTTTTCTGTATAAACAGTAAAAAAACCTTGCTTTTCATGAATTTTATAAACCTTTTCCCCCAAGATTAAATCAACCCCATTTATAACAGCTTCTTCCATCAAAGCGATTGCACATTGCCATGGATATATTATTGCTGTGTCTGGAAAACTAATTGCCTTAATTACATCATCTGATATATTTACCTCATTTTTTACAATTTCTTCTCGCTCCATATAATGTGCTCTAATATTTCTTTTATCAGCTCTATTTTTTAGTTGATCAAGTATTTTGATTTCTTCTTTATCACATGCAACTACATATGCACCACATTTTTGATAGTCTATTTTTAGCTCTTTGCATATCTCTGGATACATTTTTGCACCTTTTACATTCAATTCAGATTTCAATGTTCCATCCTCAGGATCATATCCAGTATGAATAATCGCACTATTAGCCATCGTGGTTCCATTTGCAATATCATTTTCTTTGTCTATCACCGTGACTTTTAAATCATACTTAGACAAATCATGAGCAAGAAAACTACCGACAACACCTGCACCAATTATCACAATATCTTGCATTTTTGTCCTCCCATTATATTATTTAATTTTTTTAATAAGTTATCTCTGTTCTCATTTTATAACTTCTACTTTTTCAAAACAATGTTCCTTAAAGTCTTTTTACCGAATTTATATCAGAATAGATATAATCGCGATAGAATCATTTAAAGGGAGTTCTTATGATTAACAATCTTATTCAATTTTCCAATGAAAAATTTTATAGTTTTCTAATTCTTTTTTTTACTTATTTTCATTTATATACTTTATATTCTCTTTTACAAAAAAAGAACAACAAGACAAATGTGTTATGAAAACCTAGATATACTGAAATATATCTCCTCTATCCTCATAATATTATTTCATATCAATATTTATATGAAAGTGGTTTATAAGATAGATTTTATAATCACAGATGTCATCACTCGCCTTGCCGTGCCTTTCTTTTTTACTATTGCAGGATTTCTAATTGCTCAAAATGAAAACAAGGGACCCAATTACATCAAAAACTACTTAATAGAATTATTTAAAACATACCTTTTCTGGAGCATTTTATATCTTCCGTTTGGTTTAAGATACATAATAAACCTACATATTGCTTGGTATTTATATCCTATTGCTATTTTACTAGGTATCTTATATATAGGAATTTATTATCATTTATGGTATTTTCCTGCCCTTTTCTTTTCAATATGCATTCTATCTTTTTGGAAGAAAAGATGGTCTATTTCTCTATTAACTTTTATTTCATTTCTTTTACTGATCATCGGCTCATCTGAAAGTTATTTTGGTTATTTTAATGACTTTTGGCAAAACATTTTTCAAACCTATTATTTTTCTATTTTTTACACAACAAGAAATTTTCTTTTCTTCGGACTCTTTATGTGACCCTAGGATACATGATGCAAAAGAAACAACTTGTTTGGAAAAATCAATACAACTATTTGTTAATTATTACACTTTTGTTTTTTACCTTAGATTGTATGATTGCGCAGACAACTCCTGGAATAGATCGAAATATTTTAATTAGTGCAACTTTCTTTGTTTTTTTCCTTTTTCTCCGTGTTTTATACTCACCGCAACTTCTTCCATTTATTGATAAAAGAAAACTTCGTAGACTATCTAAATATTATTTCGTTCATCCTTTTGTTTTAGAACTATTATTCTACTTCAAAGCATCGTATAGTATTCCTTTGATATTTTTTCTATCCTTGACAATGACACATATTCTAACTTTAGTATGTTTATATATCAAAAAACACTATCCTTCTTTACCTATGTAATTAGATAATTGCAATTTCTCTAAATTAAGATAAAAAAAGTGTTTTTCAAAAAACGAAAAACACTTTCAACTATTTTATAGAAATAGTCATTTAATATTAATATGCATGCTCAGCTTTAAATGCTGTAGTATCCTCTTTATCTGTCAGCATTTTAGCAAATTTACACATTTCGCTTAAAGCTTCATTCAAACCAGTTCCACCTTTTTTAGGCATTTTTAAGATTGTTACTTTATCTTTGTATTCTTCAATTGCCTGTTCGCATTCTTTAGACATGATTGCAAAAGCAGGAATACCAACTAGTTCATTAATTGTCAAAGCCGTCTTAGCAGCCATCAATCCATATCCTGCATAATTGAAACATGGACCACAGATTACTACATCTGGTTGGAATTTTTTAGCCATTGCCGCAAACTTCTTTGCATTCTTTTCTGGATCCTCTTTAAAAGTACCATCTCCGCACCATAAAGTTGCGATTACTTTTCCGTCATTTTGATCCATGAAACGTTGAAACATTCCACATGAACCAATGGCCATTGGTTTTCCGCCCATTGGAAGATCAGGAGATTCTTTCCCACCTAAACCAGCTTGTGTCTGATCAAAAATCATCATTACTTTCATAATTTTCAACTCCTTTTGTATTTTTATTATAACCCTTTCTATACAATAAAAACAGGCTCTTAGATCAGATGGCCTGTTTTTATATTAAATCCTATAGATCATCAAGATCTAAATCATCAAATGAAATTTCTTCTTCTTCACCAGCGTTAGCTTCTGCATTGGCTTCATCTTCAAGATATTTTCTATCCAATGTCTTGATGAATGGGAAGTACAATGCCATATTCAATGCTAACAAGAATAACTGCCAAACACTAGCTGTCCAAGATCCAGTTGATAACCAACCAGAGAATCCAATTGGAGTTGTCCATGGTAAGTTAACACCCGTTGTTCTTGGAATAATTTCCCAAACAGTTGCAAAGTATGAAAGAATCAAGTTCAAAAGTGGACACAACATGAATGGAATAATGATAATTGGGTTCAAAACAACTGGAAGACCGAAGATAATTGGTTCGTTGATTCCGAAGAATCCAGGAACAATTGATAAACGACCTAATTGTTTGATACGCTGAGATTTACATACTGTACACATTAAGATTACTAATCCAAGGGTAGAACCTCCACCACCGAAGTTTGTGAAGAAGTTTGAGAATGGGTTAGTAAAGATATAAGGTAATGGTTCACCAGCTTCGAATGCTAACAACTGTTCTGCAGTCAATACGTTACCGATGAAGTAAACAGAGTTGCATACAGCAGGACCATTGATACCGAAGAACCATAAGAATGAACACATGAATGTGTATAAAGCGTTAGCTCCTAAAGTATCTCCTAATCCAGAAAGTGGAGTTTGAAGTACAGCTACTACGAAGTCTTGTACATAACCAAATTCTGTGAATGAGAACAAGATACGAATCAAGAATGCTGCAGCCATAACGATACCACTTGGTACCAAAGCCGCAAATGAATCTGTTACAGCAGGAGGAACACCTGCAGGCATCTTAATTGTCCAACCTTTTTTATAAGCATAGCAGAACAACCAAACGCCTAAAATTGCAGCAATCAATGCCATAAAGATACCATTTGGGCCAATATAGTCAAAGCTTAATCCAGAAACAGTAACTCCTTCAACTAAATTTCCATCTGCATCAGAACCTAAATGAGATGTTGGCATCATAATAAAGAATGCAACCATTGCAACAGCAGCACCTTGGATCTTATCCCCACCAAATTCTCTAGCCATTGCATAACCTGTACCAAGTGCAGTTAACAAACCAGTACAGTTAAATGATGCTCTTGATACAGCTGTAAACCATCCTGCCCAATCAGTGCCTAGGATTCCTGTCCAGAAGTCTTCCCATCCAGGAATTGGGAAGTTTGCAAATAACAAGAAAATAGATCCGACGATCAACAGTGGTGTAGTGATCAAGAAGCCATCACGGATTGCGATCAGCACTCTATTCTTTGTAAGAATATCGGCTAAAGGCATCAGGACTTTTTCAAGTTTATCCATCATAATAAATACACCCTCTCTTTCTATAAAGTATTCTATATTATTTTGTTTTTCCTTAAAAACTAAAAAACTTCCTAGATTTTAGGAAGTTCTTTCCATTTTCTCACACTTGTTCTTCTTTTGTAGAAATGATATGTGTTTTGGCAATATGATCGTGGATCATCTTACGACTTGGACTAGCTACACCCATCAAAATAGAGATAGCGCTAATAATCCCAAACAGATATACGGATATATCCATTATATTTACATCCGTAAATAGCTGAATGATCTGACGAAGATAACTTGAACTGTTCGCAAGATACCCTTCAATAATCATCACGCCAAGTCCTTCACGCAATAAGATTGATTTAAAATCAACATCATTTCCATCATCTTTTACAACCTTTAATTTCATAATGCGCTTTCCAAAAGTCTGGCCTTTATATACTTTTAGCTCCAAGACAAAATAATATCCTAAATAGAATATAATCGCTAAAATCCCTGTAATAACGCCCCACACTAAAGGTAATTTGTTTAGTTCCTGAGTAATTACAGTCGTATGATTGACTATAGATGTAATGATTACGATAGGAATACTAGATACCATTGTCGCAACATACCAGTCAATGATATAGGCAACGATACGGGAAAAGTTATTCACATTGACTTTCTTTAGCTGAACCCCAAACTTTCCATTTTGATTTTTACTCATGTCGTCATCCTTTCTCTATTCTACAATCTTCGTAAGAAAATCTTCATAATCTTTCGTTTCTAACAATGAGGCAAAATGATTGGCATCATTGATCATGTTACTTAACCAAGTAAAGAACATTCGTAATACATCCTGATGTTCCTCATCGATTGCTAAAAGTATGACCATCTTTACTTCAAATTCACCCCATTGAATTGGTTTTTTCAAAAATGCAACAGAAATAGCCGGACGATAACTTCTTACATTCAAAGCATGTGGAACCGCAAAAGAATATACAAAACTCGTTGCTGCCATTTCCTCTCTTTTTAATACAGACTGTTTGAATTCAGCATTGCTATAGCCAAGTTTCTCTAAATGATCACACATATATGTAATAACTTCTGAAGGTGTTTTAAGATCTAGATCATAATGGAATGTTTCTTTTTGGATCAATCCGATCAAACTGTCTTCAAAATCTCTTTTAAATGTATTTCGATCCAAAGCATTTAATGTTTGAAAAATTTTGCTTTCATCTTCTGTATTCAAAAACAACGAAATTTGTACAGTTGGGATATCCAAATTATGTTTAAGCTGAAGTGTTGTCAATATTAGATCTGGTTCTAATTTACGTATTGCACTTTCTTCAAAAAAACTTACGCATTCTACAATATCCATTCTTTCAGAGAAAAGATTTTCAATCTTTCTTAAACACATATTGCTCATCGCCTGCTCTACAGGATAGATCATCACAGCTCTATATTTTGAATAGATACTTGTTCTTTCATAAGCTGCCCCTAGATGTAAAGCAAGAAAACCTATTTCATCTTCAGATATTTTCATATCCAAAGTACTTTCCATTTGTCTTCCAACACGAACAGCCAATTCAAATACCAGCGGATATTTACGCTTCAGTTCCTGAAGATAAATATTAGAAATATCCATATCGCGATTGATGCGTTCCATTACGCCTTGTAAATGCACTGCCAATCCATTTTTCAAATCTAAATCTTTAGAAAAATCTATATCAAATTCATCTTTGATCATCTTAATGATATCTTCAATAAATTCATCAACATTCATTCCTGTCTTTTTGACTACCAGATCACTTTGTACATCTATCGAACGTTTTCCCATTAATTGTAAAGCAAACAAAATAACTTCATCTTCCTTAACTTCGATAGGCATCTTTTTAGACAGTTTTGTGAAAAATTCTCTTGAAATGACGTATTCTTTTCGTTTCTTTAAATCCTGTACATTACGTGTTGTTTCAATATAGTTATGTCGAAACATACGTTCAATTGAAATACCTACATGAATCATCAATAAAGGCATTGACATTTCACGAACATGATAATTGTATTTATCTAATGTCTCTTCTAAATATTCTTTTACTTTCAATAAATCAAAATCCACAAACATGCTAGATAATTTATTTAAATTCAAGAAATTTCCTTGCGTTTCCTGCGACAAGAGTTCTTTATATAGTAATCGTTTGCTCTGTTCACTGCCTTCTAAACGAATACAATTTCTAGAACGAACCAGTTTTAAATTATCATAAGGTTCCAACATAATTTTAATTCGTTTTATATCATTATCTATTGAATATCCACTAATAAAGACCTGATCCTGCAGATCCAATAAATTAATTTCTTTTTTTTCAAATAATAATTCTTGTATGATATACACACACCTTTCCTGTGGTGTCTGAGGAATTGCTGAATTTAATTCAATAGGTAGCGTAACAAGAACATCTGCATTGATACGATATCCACTTCGTAAATTGGATTCGATCAGCTGTTTATCATAAAATCGATTAATATTCTCTATATCACTTCGAATTGTTCGATCCGAAACGTTCATCAACCGTGAAATTTCCTTTCCGGTGATCCAACTTTTCGATTCATCCAGCAACATGATTATCTTCTCCTGTCGCTTGTTTAACATATTTTCATTATCCTTTCTCCATATAATTAATATGGCATTATCAGCTTATTCATTATAACTTACATTCATTCACTTTGTTTGCCTTGCCATTTCCTAATATTAGGAAATGGCACTTTTCCCAATGCTTAGGAAACAATCTTATAATCATATTTTCAATTTATCACTATAATATCATTTGTGTTTAGAGGAGAGTTATTATGGCTAAACAAATTAAAAACCTAAGAAAATATAAATGGGTACGCTTTGTCATTTCAGTCATTATGACCATTGCCAGTTCTTTATTGCAGGTATATACGATCCAGGTTTTTATGGATCCTTGCAACTTATTATCCAGCGGTTTTACCGGAGTCGCTATTTTACTTAATAAAATAGGTACTTTAGTTGGTGTCAACATATCTACATCTCTGGCAATCTTGGCACTGAATATACCCGCCGCTCTATTGTGTTTTAAAAGCGTGTCCAAACGTTTTACCTTTCTTAGTTGTTTGCAGTTTGGACTAACTTCTCTATTCTTGCAGACGCTTTCCTTTGATCCATTCTTCGATGACCTAGTACTAAATGTCTTCTTTGGTGGAGCTCTTTATGGAATGAGCATCGTACTCGCTTTAAAAGCTGATGGATCAACTGGAGGAACCGACTTTATCGCACTCTATATTTCAGATAAACTTCATAAAAGCATATGGGATTATGTATTTATCTTTAATGCCTGTATGATCATTATCTTTGGAGCTTTATTTGGATGGAAAGCTGCTGGATATTCAATTATCTTCCAGTTTATTTCTACCCGCATGATTTCCAGTTTCCATCATCGATATGCACAGATCACAGTAGAGATTACCACAGATGATCCAGAACCTGTAACAGAAGCCTTTATATCTAATTTTAAACATGGAATGAGTGTAGTAGATGCTTATGGAGCTTTCAGCAAGAAACACTTTTATATTTGTAAAGCTGTCGTAAGTAGTTATGAAGAAGCCGACGTTGTTGATTGTATAAGAAGTATCAACCCAAATGTGATCATCAACTCTTATAAAACCAATCACTTTTATGGTAGTTTTTATCATAAACCCATTGAGTAAAGTTTTCTTCTTTCAATAAATCTTTATTGCTCAATATCACTTGGTACTTCTTAATTAATGAAAAACATCGAAAGATGTTTTTTCTTTTTGCCCAAAAATAAAGGAGGCCTGACGGTCTCCTTAAAACACGATTGATTTAGTCTATTTCCCCGAACTTCCTAATAAGCCCGACATTCGCTTAGACTCCATCTTCTGCAGTTCTTCATAAGAAAGTTCTTCACTTTCCAATTGTGGCATCTGCAAAAGCACGCCCTGGCACAAAGCCTTTTCATAAGGATAAATAATATACTCTTCTTTTTTCTGTTCGCTCCATGATTCCAATGCCGCTTCTTTAATGATGCAAATCGGTTTATCATTTACATTTGTGACTGGAGCCATATATTCGCCTCGATATCCTGAGTCAATAACTCCAGAACGTTGAGCGATTCCTTTCGTTCCTGTAGAACCTCTTTCTTTTAAGATCATTACATAACTGGCATCAAATGCCGTAGCTACACCTAATGGTACTAGGCGTGTATGTAATGGTTTAATTTCCAAATAATCTTCTTCAAAACAAGGATAAAGATCATACCCCGCGTCTTCATCACGTTTTGTAGGGATAATAGCATCCTCTTTTACTTTTGCCCAATATAATTTACTCATTTTTCAAGACCCTTTCATATTCATAGATCAAATCTTCTAAGCTAAACTTAGCATTTGCCGCCGATGTGGACGGGCATACGATTGTTTTCTCAATCAATTGTGGAAAGAAACGGCATAAATTATGATAACTCGTTTTTCCATTACAAATAATCCTTTGAATCGATGGATTTTTCTGTAACAAACTATCGATATCATTTGCCTTTACATCGCGAATTTTCGCATCCGCACTTGTTTGGCGAACACATGAATGACAAATATCCCACAAGGCAATATGCGCATATTCCAACAAAGCAAATTTTTCTTCTAGTGTATTACTAGGCCTTTGATAGAGACTTGTCAAAATTTTCCAGAACCGATTTGTTTTATTAGCATAATACATGTTTTGTTTTAAGCTTTCTTCACTTGGCATTGAGCCTAAGATCAAGATCGTATCATCACCATGAACAATTGGTTCAAACCCTATGATTCTTTCCATATTCCAAATAAATCATATTCCTTTGCATCTGTAATCTCAACTTGTACAAATGAACCTATATCTAAATCTTCATCACATCTGAAAATTACCTGTCCATCAACTTCATCTGGCGCATCCGCTTTCGAACGTCCACGATAACGATTTGTCAATCCTTCTTTTTCCTCTACAAGTACTTCAATTACTTTACCGATCTTTTCTTTATTCTTTTCAAGTGAGATTTCTCTTTGAATTTCCATCAAAGCAGATAACCTTTCATTTTGTATATCTTCATCGATTTCATCAGGATAATCATAGGATGGGGTATCTTCTTCTTTTGAATAAGTAAAAGCACCCATGCGATCCCACTTCACCTCTTTGATAAAGTCAATCAACTCTTCAAATTCTTCTTCCGTTTCTCCTGGGAAACCAACAATCATTGTCGTTCTTAAAGTGGCATCAGGGAACATAGTGCGAATCTTATGGATCAACGCCAATACATCCTCTTTCGTTCCTCTTCGATTCATGCTTTTAAGTAAGCGATTATTGGCATGCTGCATAGGAATATCAAAATATGGCAGAACACGCTTGCTTTCACGCATAGCTTCCAAGACCTTATCTTCGATTTCATCTGGATACATATATAAAATACGAATCCAGTGGAAATCTTCGATCTTATCCACCTCTTTGATAAGTTCAGCCAACTTTAACTCATTGTAGTTATCCAACCCATACTTTGTGGTGTCCTGAGCAATTAAAGTTAGTTCTTTTACCCCAATTGATGCAAGATATTTTGCTTCTTCTAGAATATCAGAGATTTCGCGACTTTTTTGATCTCCACGAATCAAAGGAATAGCACAATAAGCACAACGATTAGAACAGCCATCACTGATTTTTAAATACGCATGCCATGGTTTTCCACTCAGTAAACGTTCGCTCTTATAAAAATTTCCTTTTCCTTCATCATGTAAAAGTTCCTGTAAACGATTTGCCAATTCGCTATAATCACGAATTGGAATAACCGCATCAATTTCAGGAATTTCTTCAGTCAATTGTGAAGTATAACGCTGGGCAAGACATCCACAAACAATTAGTTTTTTTAGTTTATCTTCTTTATATTTTGCCATTTCAAAAATCGTATTGATAGATTCTTCTTTTGCCGATTCAATAAATCCACATGTATTAATGATTATAGCTTCCGCCTGTCTTGGATTCGAAACAATCTGATGATGATTTTCTTTCAACATTCCCATGATCATCTCTGAATCAACTAAATTCTTACAACATCCTAATGAAACAAATCCTACTTTCATTTTGAACCCTTTCTGTGATAAATCATTCTATTTTCCAACGCAAAAACACGAGGACCAAATTCTCCTGGCACGGTTTGATCAAGACTGTTTTTCATCATGACAATACGTGCATCTAGATTGTCGACCAAAGAAAGAACTTCTGCTTCAGGAATCATCGGAAGAACTGGAGATCCAAATTCCATTTTTCCGTGGTGTGACAAGATCATATGTTTTATCAACATCACCGATTCTTTATCTTGAATATTCAATTGATGCGCTACTCGATCCACTCGAGCAGACATTATTGAAATATGTCCCAACAAATTTCCTTCTATCGTATATTCTGGCAAGACAGCACTGGATAACTCTTCAATTTTCCCAATGTCATGCAATAGAGTACCTGAAATCAAAAGATCCTTATCCAGCCATGGATACTGTTTGGCAATCATCAAACAAAGTTCAACCATAGAAATGGAGTGAAAAGCCAAACCACCTACAAAATTATGGTGATTTCTTACCGCTGCAGGATAATTAAAAAAGTCATCTTTCGATTCCTGCAATATCGTTTTTGTCAAAGTCTTTATATCTTCATCTTTGATCATGGTAATATATTCATTGACTTTTGCTTCCATCGCGTTTCTAGTCATTGGAGCACTCCTTACATAAGCACTCAAATCATTTTCTTCTACAATTTCCATTTTATGCACACGCAACTGGTATGCATTTCGATGCAATATTACATCACCTTCAACGGCTACAACCATTCCTACCTTATATTTATTTACTTGTTCATCTGTCAAATTCCAATATTTCGTATCAAGAACCCCTGTATTATCTTCTAACGTCAATGAAAGATAAGGTGTATTTTTCTGGGTCTTTCCTTTATCACACTTTGTGATCAAAGCTTTGATAGAAATCTTGCCTTCACTGTTAATTTCATTGATTTTCAACTAATTCACCTTCCAATATTTCATCTATTTGGCTTGAAGTATAGCCTTTTCTTAAACAATATATACGAATCTTATTGCTACGCTTTGGTTCTTCAAAAGACGCATACAATCTTCTCGCCTTTTTAATCGTTAACTCTAATGATTTTGAATCATCTTCATCAAATTCAAAAGATTCAGATACTCGTTTAGCAACATCCAAAGAATATCCTTTTGTAACCAGTTTATTCGTTAAGGTTTGACGTTTCATTCGATTTGACTGTTCTTTTAAATTATGTACGAGTCTTTTAGCAACTGCATAGGCATTTTTGATTTCCGTTGTCTCTTCTAAGGTAGAAATTGCTTCCTCAATCAAGTCTTTATCTACTCCTGCTTTATACAATTTATTGCGTATCTGAGCACTATTTTGTCCGTATGAATGCCAAACTTGTGCTTTTTCCATAGCATATTGTCGATCATTGATCAAACCTTTTTGTTCCAATTCCTGCACGATCGTTTGTGCATCTTCAGATGAAACATCCAATCTTCTTAAGCAATATTCTTCTATTTCATGTGCTGTACAATCCACAGACAAAGCCCTTGTTTGTGCCATTTTTAAAGCCTTATAGAAATCTTGAAGTTCTAAATAATTTTCAACAAGATACGCATCTAGAATCGTATTGACAGAAATCTTTAAATCAAAGAAATCATCTAATGGAATTAAAAACTTGATAGGTTCTCTATCGCTATCTCTTTGAACTGTTAAACGTACATAATCATCAACCATTTTGATTTTTTCAACCACAAATGCCTGCGAAAAATCATCAATTGCCTGTTCATACACAGCCAAAGCTTTATGGGCGAACAATTCAGTATCAAATGGTTCTGTCTTGGCAATACACTCATTCACCATCATTTCTCTTTGTTCTTTTGATTTAGAAAAAAACAAATCAAACTTTTCAACCAGTTCATTCTCATCATCAAAATAATATCCTGTTTTATCTTCAAACACGAGATCGTTTAAGACCTCATCACGTCGACCAAATACACAAAGACCACTGGCCAAAGCTTCAATATATGTCATTCCTTGAGTTTCTGTCATCGAAGCAGAAACAAAGCAATCAAATGCTGCATAATAATACGGTATTTTTTCTTTAGGAACTCTTCCTACAAAGTGAACACGATCATTGCAATTTTGTTCATCCACAATTTCTTTGTAATAACCTTCATCTGTGCCGCCCCCTACGATTACAAGATGTAAATGCTCATCTTTGCTCTTGGCAACCGCACGAATTGGAATATCGATTGATTTTTCTTTTGCGATACGCCCTACAAATACTACAACATGGTCTTCTTCAGTTAATCCTAATGAAGAACGAATCTCCTTTACTTTCTTTGCATCCAAATTATTACGATCAAAACTAGATAGATCCAATCCCGTTGGAACCACATAAATCGGTGTATTAACCCCATAGCTTATCAAGGTGTTACGAGTTTTCTCACTTGGCGCTATCACAGCCTGTGCTCCATTCCCCAATATCTTTGATAAAGAACGGATTGCAAGCTTCCCCATGTGCTCCACAGTTTCCAAATCCATTGGATTGATATAGTGTGTATAGTCTTCATAAGTTGTGTGATATGTATAAACAAGCGGTATATTAAAGTTCTTTGCGCATTGTCTGGCAAACATACCAACTCCAAACTCTGTTTGTACATGGACAACATCTAAGTCCATATTGCGTACATATTCAAACGCTTCAAACTGAAAAGGACTACTCATTTTATATCCGTAAAACTTTTTTAATTCTAATCCAGGAAGACGTAATACATGGTCTTCAAAACTAATTTTAGAACTTTTATGATTTGAAATAACAAAGACGGTGTGTCCCAGTTCTTCTAACGCCTTTTTTAATGTGACAACACTGGAAACCACACCATTTATATCTGGTAAATAAGCATCCGTAAACAATCCAATTCGCATTCTTTCACTCCTTATATTGTTCTAAATCTATATTTGATATTCCTTTACTCTTTTTTTCATAATAATTCTTTGCCAAAGCAAATGTGATTCCACCAATCAACAGGACAATATGATATGTAGAAAAACGCCATAAGATCATAACTGCACCCGTAACAGAACCCATCAACGATCCAAACAACAGTGTAAACACAACTTCTGTTCCACCACTGGCACCGGGGATCGGGATAAAACTATTAGCCATTGTAACAAAGCTGGAAAGTGCAATTACATCAATCATTTGTTCAGGTCTCAAAGGAATATTTAAAGCTTTCCCAATAAAAAATGGTAAAGAATATAACAAAGTTAAACGGATCACATTTACCAAAGAACATGTAAGAATACTCTTTTTATCTTTAGAGATATTGCGAATTTCCGTGGTAAAACTTGTCATTTGCAATGTCCAGGACTCCAATGTTTTTTCTGGATCTTTAATAAGTTTTATCTTTGCCAGAATCTTAACCAAAGTTCTTGAAAGACGGATGTATGCCTTTGGAAACAAAGCCATAGTATATAGAGCCAGAATCACAATTGCATTAATTAGATATCCGACTAGAATAATCATAAACCAGCCAGACTGCGCACTATAATAAGAAAAGCGTAACAAGAACAATATGGTCACATAAATCATCATCGTTGTTTGATAAATGATAAAATCTGCCCATAACAAGCTTGCACCATCGCTGACCTTAATGCCTTGTTTTTTCATTATATATGCTTGGGCAAATTGTCCTCCTGTACTACTTGGTGTGATGCCAGAGAAAAATGTTCCCACAAACGATATAACAATACCATTAAACAAAGAGTACTGCTTATTGTATTTTCGTCCTAAAACCAGGTATACAAACCCCCATACTACCGTATACAAAACGCCCCACAGCAATATGATTACCAAAGACATCCAATTCATTTGTGAGATTGCATCTAGAATTTCCTTATAATTATCTTTGAGCGCAAACCATAAAACCGCTATTGTCAAAAGAAAAATTACAAGAAAGTTCAATAACATTTTTTGCTTTTTCATTTTTAACCTACATTTCTATTATTTACTCTTTTTCTTCAATAATTTATCCTGCTTTTCTTTATATGCATCTAAATAAAAGTCGATCCACATAGATAAAACATTTTCTTTCGAATAAAATTCACTTATTTTTTCACTTTCTTTAGCATAGGTTTCATATACAGATGAATCTTCTTTTAGTGTTTTGATACATTGAGCAAATCCATCGTTGCTAATATCTTTCATATAATGATCAAACAATATATTCTTATAAAGATCCAAATCACGTAAAACAAGTGGAATATGAATGTTGACAGCTTCAAGAATCGTCATTGGAAACAACTCATTATAACTTGGCATAAATAATACATCAGACATATTATATATATCAATCATCTCTTCACGCGGTATGATTCCAATAAAATGTACATTATCGGGATGATTCTCCTGGATTTTCTTTAATTCCTCATATCCATCCGTAATACGACCAAAACTAAATCCTCCAGCCCATACAAATTGAACATCTGGACTCTTTTTCGCTACATCGACAAAATCAAGAACGCCTTTTCGAGTTTGTACCTGTCCGGCTCCTAACACGACAAAATCATCTTCTTTTAAGCCATACTTAGCACGAATTGCGACCCTTTCTTCATTGCTTTTTTTATAAAACTTATCTTTTGAAACATAATTAGGAATATAGTAAATCTTCTCTCTCTCTATTCCATATTGAACCAATTCATCGATAAAAATTGGATTAACAACAACTAAACGATCTGCAGCTTTATAAAAAGAAATAACATAGCTTTGGAAAGTTTTCATAAAAGGAGCAGGTATATTGATACTGCCATCTAATGTATCAGGCAAAAAATGACAATATACGATACATGCAGCTTTAGGATCTTGCATTTTTAAGAAATAAAATGGATCCAAAGTATGAAAATGCTGAATATCTGGTGTTTTGATCCAGTCATTGATTTCTACATCAAATAAATCGGAAGCTCCCTCTTTGATTAAATTTACTTGTTCAAGATAAGCACTTCCAACCCCTTGACCATCAATCTTGTCAGCACTTGAATACATAATAATTCTAATTTTTTCACGCATATAAATCCCATCTTTCGTCAATATTATATCAATATACTTATTTTATGTCCATGACAGGCAACCCATATAATATATTGTGCTTTAAAATGAAAATCTAGAAAGAAAAAAGAGGAATATGACTTTAATTTATTGTCATTTCCCCATTAATAAATGCTATTTTTAAATTTTCATCAAATTCTAAAGAGTATGAAATATTGGCTTCATTTTTTCAAAAGTGCAATATTGTGTAAATCCAATTGATCTTAACAATTCTTTTCCCTCTTGAATATAAGCTTCTAAATGCTCAGGTTTATGTGAACCAGAACCTATTGTTATAATATTTCCACCTAAATTATAATATAACGTTAAAATATAACGAAATGGTGTAGAATCAGATAACCCATATCGTTTACTAGAGGTATTTAGTTCTATCCCTTTCCATCGCTTATAACAATTTTAAGAATTTCAGTAATTTTATTCTTAATCTTTTCAAATGAATAAACACCATCATTATCATAACGTGTAATCAAATCCATATGAGCAAGTACACTGTAATTTTTATAAGATTTTACTAATTGTAACATTTCATCATAATACCCCTCATTGTATTCTTTTTGCGTTTTACCTCTTTGATAATCTTGATTCCAAAACTCTAAATCATTTACTTGGTGAATAGACAAAAGTACAAAATCTAAATCATATTGAGAAAATAGTTTTTCATACAGCTTAATTGTATGCATCTGCATACCAAATTCCAATCCTGTCTTTATTGTTATTTTGTTACCATATCCTTTTTTCATTTGTTTGATAGTTTTCATGTATAGTGGATAATTGCAATTCGCTCAAGGTTCTCCATTTCGGTACACAATTTTCTTTCCACTATCCTAATCCACCTTAATCCCATAATCGACATGTTCTGTAAAACAAATTTCATCTATCTTTTTTGAAATTGCATCTTGAACCACTTGTTCCATAGGGTAGATTGAATCATCACTAAATGCAGTATGTACATGATAATCAGCAAACATTCTTAAAACCTCCACTTTCTTAATGAACTTTTATCTATTCAATTTAAGATGTTTTTATTATCTTGCTTTGCATGAAAAATAAAAGAAATATTTTTTGAATTTGCTAAAAAAAGAAAAGAAAGCTTTGGTTCAAAAATATTATCGATGTTTAAATTTTTTGAATAAGAAAATTTGATTGCATTTATTATATTTGAGTATTATTACTTATAAATATCACGAAGTTTATAAATCTAAAAGAAATCTTATCAAAAAAAACAACAAGATCTATCTTACATAGATCTTGTTGCCTAAAGAAAATTAGAGAAAGGGAATTTGATTATGAAGTGAGCCTCTATCCTCGGCTCGGCTATATAATACAAATAAATATTAAAATAATAATGGATTGAGTATGTGAATTTTTGTGATAATCATCTCAATTGTGTTAAATTAATCTTTTCCTTGAAAACGATCAATTTTAGCCAACAAACTTTTTTTACCATTTCTATGTGATAAAAAAGCAAGAATGGTAAATACACCAGAAATAATGGCACCAATCAAGGCAACCCATTTCACTACTGTACGAACCCCTTCACTAATATTTGGAAGCATAGGATCAATCATTCCTGACCAACCCCAAATACATAAGATGACGCAGGCTAAAAAGATAAGCGCACTATTTCTGATCATTCTTCCTAAACGTAATATCAATTCATTCTCTTTTTCGATGATCTTAGCTAATTCGTTTCTTTCTTTTTTTGACATGTGATTTTTTACCATACTCATACTATTTCCTCCTCTAAGTTAAAAAAGAAGCGAAGGCAAAGCCTTCGCCTAATAAACTAATACTTTTATTATCCGATTACGCCAACTACAGAACCAACGAATCCGATAACAACGAATAGTAACAATACTTTGATTGGAGTAATGTTCTTTTTAGCCATTAACCACCAAGCGAATAATACGAACAAGCAAGTTAATACGCCAGGGAAAGCACCATTCAATTTGTCAATCAACATTACTGGGTTACCTTCAGAGTCAGTAGCAATCTGAAGTGGAGTACTGATATTTACCCAAGAAGCAGCCATAGCACCTACGATAACCTGACCCATAACGATTACAGATTCACGGAAGGCTGTAGCTTTTTCACCAACCAACAATTCAACTGCAGATCCACCTAGTTCATAACCTTTCATATAAACGAAATATTGGAACCAAGTAGAAGTAAGATTCCATACGACGATATAGAACAATGGTCCTAAAACAGATCCACCTTCTGCAAGTCCTAATGCGATACCTAACAAGATAGGAATATAAGTACCTACGATCAAAGAGTCACCGATACCTGCCAATGGACCCATCAAACCAGCACGGATACCATTGATCATTTCATCATCGATACCTTCAGCACCATTTGCACGAGCTTCTTCCAAACCTGCAGTGATACCAACAACGATAGCACCAATCTGAGGTTCAGTGTTAAAGAATGGATAGTAAGCAGTCATTTTTTCGCACTGTTCTTCATGTGTATCATACAATTCCTTGATAATAGGAAGCATTGACCACATGTATCCAAATGTCTGCATGTGCTCCTGAGAGAAGCAAGTCAGGTTACCATACCACCAACGCCAGAAAGAAGAATTTAATGTTTTTTTAGAAATCTTTTTCATAATTAAATATCCTCCTCATCATCATCGATAGCTGCGCCTCCACCAGACACACCAGAAAGTTTCATCATAGTCATATTAAAGTTAATTAACGCGAATACAGCACCAACTACTGTAGCAGCGATCAATGTTAATCCCATTGATTTTGCCAAAGCGAAACCTAATAAGAAGTAGATCAAATCTGTTGGTTTAGAAACTACTGATTTCAACAGAATTGCGATACCTACAGCTGGAAGTACTGCACCAACTGCCAACATAGCTTTTACATACCATACATCTGTATTCAACTGAGCGAACAAAGATTCTACTGCAGTTGATCCATAGTAGCAAAGTAATGTAACTGGCAAGAAAGAAAGTACAAAGTGTGAAATCAATGGATAAATAGTTGCAACTCTTCCTAAGCAATCTAAGTTACCTTTATCCAACTGAGCCCAACCAATGTGCTGCCAAATCAAGTTCATCATTGCTGTTCCGTAGAACAATGAGATACCGATTACACCAGTCATTGCTGAGATACTTGAAGCTAATGCATAAGCTTCGTCTCCACCAAAATCCATACCTGCTGCTTTAGCACCAACATATGCCAAAGGAATACCGATATAACTTACGGCACGCAAGTCAGATGCTACTGTACCACCAGGTGTAACAAGAGCGATCCACATAACCTGCATTGGGATACCAATTAAGATACATCCTTGAACGTCGCCTAAGATAAGACCAACGAATAATGATGCAACCAACGGACGGTTCAATGTGTAGTTACCGACAGTTGTTCCCAAACAAGCGATTGTAGAAGCTGCTGTACAACTCATGATACCAATCAAAATTGCTTGAAATAAACTCATAATTCATCTCTCTCCTTTTCTAAAAATTATTATGAATTTGTATATCTAGACCGGTTGCTTAGTAACCGAATTTAGATCTAAATTTGCTCCAGTCACCGATAGCTGTTTCTTTTAACAATGCGAAGTATACTTCATATCCTGCTTTTGTCATTGCTTCGCAAGCGTCGGCTTCTTCCTGAGTAATACTTTGGTTATTTCCTAATTTAGTTGCACCTGGGCGATCATTACATGGCCCAATAACAACACGTTTAACATCATTAGGAACAAAGCCATCATCTACTAAGATTTCCTTCATATCGATAGGGTTCTTAGTAATTAAGAAATATTTCTTGTTAGAATTTTTAACTGTCTCTGCTTTTTCTCTCCAGTGTTCTTTTGTCCAAACAAAGACTTTCTTATCTGTACTAGCTTTAAATGATTGAGCTAATACAGGAGTAGTTGCAGCTTTATCGTTTACCGCAACGATCCCGTCACAAGGGAATTCTTTAGACCATCTTGTAACGATCTGTCCATGGATGATTCTGTCATCCACACGAATGAAACTAATCATTTCTACGTCCTCCTTTTATTATCTGTTTATGCCTATACGCGATTGCGTTTTAGCCTATTATAAATCTTCGTCTTCGTCATCCGAAGCAACGACAAAGTCAGTCAATCCTGAACGTCCTTCGCTCAACAACGTATCCTTTAAATCTTGAACGTTGTCAAAATTATCTTTCATCAACACTGCAGTAATTGCTAAAGGCATGTTCATTCCGGCAATAATCAATGTGTTTGGCAGCATTCCTTTTTGATCTAATACATTTAATGCATTAGTAAATGGAGATCCGCTCAAGATATCTGCCAATAAGATAACCTGATCATCAGTTGTAAAATCCTTAACCAATTCTTCAAAATTTGCTGCAAACTCATCTGCACTCATATCTGATTTAAGACTTGTAGATAGAACATCTTCACGATCCCCTGTCATCATCTTAACAGCTGAATGCAAACCTGGTGCAAATTCGCCATGACTTACCATTACAACGTATTTCATTATTTTTCCCTCCGTTTTATGTTTTTTACTATACTATGAGTATAAACGAAATGTTATGACATTGCAAGCGCTTTTCACACAATATACACATATTTTGGTTATTTTTTTAAGTTGTTTAGCGCTTGCATCACATATTCTTCGCTTAAGGTAATTATAGGTTCTTATGAAACTGTTTTCAACTTGCAAATGTAACTGGATTTCGAATTACATTTGTCATTTTACACTTTCCAACAAAGCATCTACTTGATCCTCAACACGACCGATAGCTGCTTCAATGTCATCTTCATTAATGCTCAATAATTTGATTTCTCCATCAATAAGTGCCATTGCCTGCTCATACCCATTAAATTCTTTGACTGGGATTGCATTTTCCATCATAGAATTAAAAAAACCTAAATCATAATCACTGCCCCCAGGTGTTTCATCTTGTAAAGAATCAATGATCATTTTTGTGTCTGTAATTGTATTTAGTACCGAAACCCCTTGTGAATATCTAAAAATATCTTTCTGTGTCTCTTCATTAAAAGAAAGTTCTTTTAAAAACTCCCAGGCAAGATCTTTGTATTTGGAATTCTTTGACATTCCAATTAAAAGTGTGTCTAACTGCGATACATTGCTTCCATCCGGTCCTGCAGGCATTGGAATACAATCCCATTCAAAACTGGAATATTTTTTTACGCTCCAAGGATAAGGTTTATACGCACGATATTCGCTAAAACTCATCGGACAAAATACGACCTGGCCTTTATCAAACATCTCACTTGTCACGCTCTGCCCTCGATTTAATTTTTCTAATCTTCTCATAAATTCGATTGCATCATATACTCTATCATTCTCCAATAAAGCATTGGACCCTTCGTCATTAAATATTTTTGCCCCATTGGAAAAAATAGCATTTTGCCAAGTATAACCAAATTGTCCAAATTGATCCAGTATCCCGTCTTCATTTGTATCTTGGGTCATTCTGGCACATATCTCATAAAAATCTTCCCACGTCCAGTCTTGTTTAGGCACTTCAATACCTTCACTCTCCAACAAAGTCCGATTCACATACATCAGTGTAGGAACACTCTCGTAAGGAAGAGCATACTGAACATGATTCACTTGTCCGGATTGATAAGAACTAAAGAAATATACTGATTCATCAAAATCTGGATCATTTTCGATAAAACCACTCAGATTTTCTAAGATTCCTACATCTGCGAAAGTTGCCAGATCATTAGAAAGCACCATAAAGACATCACACACATCTCCCGAAAGGGCTTGTTGTGACAACCATTCTGAATAATCTTCTTTGCGAATCCCAGAAATATACTCTACCTGAACATTGACATGCTCCTTTTCAAACCGTTCAATTGCATTATCCACAATTTTTAAAGCATCTGGGCTTGGAACATCCCAATTGCTTCCTGTAATGACACCTATTTTTAATGTTTTATTCGAATTCACGTAAAACAAGGATAAGATCAGGCAAAGTATTATCAAGGCAAAAATAGTTCGTATCTGCCATCTTCTCATCATTTTCGTCCTTTCTTCAAATACCAAATCGCCAGCTGAGTGCGATCACGAAGACCTAGCTTATCTAGAATTACGCTTAAATAATTACGTATCGTACCTTCGCTAAACTGCAGCAAAGAAGCTATTTCCTTGTTGGATAATCCGTGCCCAATTTGTTCAATGATCTTCCATTCGTTCTCGCTTAAATCTGGCAATCCATCTTTATCCCATGACAGATGTTCTGGATTATTGGCCATTTGTGAAAAGAAAGAAGTCAATTTTTTAGCTACATTTGGATTAAAGATGGCTCCTCCATTCAATACCGAGCGAATGGATTTGGACAATTCATCAAAAGAACATCCTTTTAACAGATACCCGCTTGCTCCATTTTTGATCGCATCGTAAATGTATTCATCATCATCAAATGTCGTCAGTATAATAACACTGATTTCCGGATACTTTTGTTTGATAATTCGCGTACATTCCACTCCATCCATCTGTGGCATACGCACATCCATCAATACTACATCAGGTTTATTGGCTTCAATACTTTCGAGGGCATCCTTGCCATTTCCCACAACATCAATTACATCAAAATCTTTATCTGTATCTAAAATAATTTTTAAACTCTCCCGAATCAATTGCTGATCATCCGCTATCAATATTTTAGTCATCTTATTCTCCCTGCCGTATTGGAATTTCGGCAATTATTGTAAATCCGTTTTGTCCATAGAATCGAATATCCCCATGCAATAAATCGATCCTATCCTGCATATGGTTTAGTCCAAATCCTTTTTTTATATCTTTACAGCCTTTTCCATTATCCTCAATGATCAAAATTAAAGTGTTCCCTTCTTTAGCAATAGTAACATAGATTACACTCGCATGACCGTGTCTTACGGCATTTGTGATTCCTTCCTGAACGATTCGATACACTACTTCCTGTTCATCCTGCTCTAATTCCAACGAAGGAATATGGCACATATATCGAATCGAAACATCCGTCATTTTCTGAAAATCAAACATTAAAATATCCAAAGCCTCTTTTAAAGTATAGCGTTCCAGTGCGTCAGGCTTTAACTTATCCACTGAACGTCTGACATCATCCAACCCTCTTCTGGCATTTTCACTCAATAATTTTAACTGCTGCTTTGCCATATCACGATCCTTATCCAAAATAACCTGGCAAGCTTCCAGACCCACTGAAATTCCTGTCAAAGTGTGACCCAGTGTATCATGAATTTCTCTTGCCAAACGATTCCTTTCTTTTGTTTCACCCATTTTTTCGCTGATATCCGCATAATCCCGTAACTGCTTATTGGCCTCTTGTAGTTGCTTATTCAAACTGATAAATCGTTGATTTTCTTCAATCTTATCTTGTACCAGAAAAAACAGATATAGCATAAATGCCACAATATTTAAACTAACCAAAGTATTCTTGGTCCCTAAAAGAACAGCTATCGTCTGCGATGAATAAATAGAAGTAAAATTTTCAAAACTCGCAACAGAATAAAAAGGTGAAATAAAATCACGAATTGCACCCATATACAACACAAACAATACAACCAATATCAAAATACGATACTTATTACTTGGCGTATATGTCATCGCATCTGCCATCACTAATAATAAGATCACATTGCTGGTAAAGTATGTATTTTTTATGATCAATAAACAAAGACAAATTTCAAAAGCATAGTAAATAATGATTTCTTTCCCATTTAACTTACGCATTCGCGGAATTATCATGATAAAGAGCAACACAAAGAAACAAATCATAGAAAAGATAAAATTAGTCAATCCATCTCCGGGAAGATAATCCAACATATCCATAAAACTTCTTGCCCTCGCTATATCTATAATTCTTTGAATTGAGATCGTAACGATTGCCCCTATAAAAAAGATCAAAGCATAATTTAATATGCACATCAACAGATAGATATAATCTAACCGATTTTTAAAAAACACCTTCATCACTGCCACCCCTCCAGTGAATAATCTTGAATATTGTCTTGGGTAATGATCGTCACCGCTTCAACTACATTCTTTTGAATCTTTTTACCATTAAAATAATCAAGAATCGCCTGCCCTGCTTTTTTACCCATCGTTTCTGGAGACTGTGCAACTGTTGCCTGCATGCGTCCTTCGTTGATCAACCTTTTGGCTTCCGGTGTTCCATCCACACCATAAACCAGCACATCTTGCAGCTTATTTTGCGATTCCAATGCCGCAAGAGCTCCCAGAGCACTTGGATCATTCAAGGCCATTACTACATCAATATTTTCATTTTCCTGTAAGTATTCTTCCATCAAAGGCATCGCCACTTCCAGTTGCCCTTGACATTCGATTCGTTTGATAATTTGGTAATTCGCATTCCCTTCAATCGTGTCAACAAACCCCTGAATACGCAAACAAGCCGAATTGGCTGTATTATGTTCAAGTAACACGATATTCGCTTTATCTTGACGTTGCATCATGTCTTTTGCACACTGCACACCTGCATCATAATTATCTGAAACAATGTTATATGTCACAAGATCTTCATCTATTACTTCTGTATCCACAGTAAATATAGGAATATCGGCTTTATATGCTTTATTTAACACAGTTCTTAATCCTTTATAATCAACTGGATTGACCACGATCGCATCAACTTTCTGATCAATTAGATATTCAATTTGTTCTCTTTGCGTCTTTAGGTCCAACACAGGATCTAAAGACATCAACGTATATCCTTCTGTCGAAAGAATATTTTGTAACTGTTCATCAATAATCTCAAAAAATGGATTGTTTAATGTCATATATGTGGCACCAATCTTTTTAGATTGCCGAATTGACATAATTGGGACCTTTTGTGTATAGGCATCGATTGCAAAATACCCCGCAATAAAAAGGGCACTTACAACTATAAATGTGATAACGATACGAAAAACACTCTTTTTATTCATACATGGGCCCCTTTCTAAAAAATGCCGCAACTTGCGACATCTATCTCATTAAAAATTGAATAAAATAAATTAAGATCACTGCTGCAATAGGGATGATAAAAATCATCGCATAACCGCGAACAAACTTTGTTTCCAAGGCTTTAAAACCTGCATCATCATAGTAAAATTTTCCATCCTCTGTTTGTCCTACAACACCTTCTTCTACCAGATTGGCAATTGTATAACTCAACGTAGTTGTTGTAAGTTTTAAATCTTTGAATGCATCAACCGGAAGTGCTGTTTCCTTATTTACCGCATTCTTTTTCTTTAATACTTCCAAGACCATTGAAGCTGCCGTAGCCTTTGCTCCCTTTTTTCTTTTTCTTGACATATTATCGACTCTCTCTTTCTTTCCTTATTGCCTCTGCTACGTCGGAAACTTCCCATTGAGCATGTTTTCGTATCGCATCAGATGCATGTCGCATTACATATGTACATTCTAACATATCAAATAGAGGAATATCATTCGATCCATCCCCTATAAATATAATCTCTTTTAAATTTAGATTTTGATGATCGATCAATTTTGTCATCGCATGTGCTTTATTGGTTGCCTTTCGAGTAATCTCAATATAATCTTTTGAAGTAGTCATCACTTCCACATTTGTGAATTTCTCTTGAAATTCGGGAAGCAAACGCTGTACATTCTCTAGGCTCTTAGCCGCAATACTAATTTTTGCCAATCCTTCTGTTCGGCTTTTCAAGTATGTTTTCAAAGATTCTTCTCGAACCCACCCAAGATAAGCAAATTCTTTCTGTATACGTTTTGGATCATCCTCTCGAAGAAAATAATTTGAACCATCCTCTGCTGTAAAAAAAGGATCTATTGTATCGAGATACGTCTCTAGTTCTTTTAATATATTTTTAGCAACAGATAAATCAATCAAAGACGCATCAATCCGATGGTCTTTCCAAAACGTCATTGCTCCATTGCACGTGATCAAACAATCCGGAACAATCTCATAACGATTTAAAAGATTCATACAGAAAACCCGATCTCGTCCTGTTACCAAGCCAAATAAATATCCTTGTTTTTGCCAATTTTTTATTTCCTGCACATCATCTGAAGAAATCATTGCGTTTTCTTCATGAATCAAAGTTCCATCCAGATCCGACAAAAATAAAGGAATCATTTTCTTTTTCCTTTCTTTTGTTTTTTCCATTCATCATAAGCATCGTTGATATAAACGCCCATTTTTTTAGAAACTTCCAATTTTTCCTTATCATTCATTAAAATACGAATGTTTTGAACAATGCCACTGCGAACCTCAAAATTAGCCATCATACGAAAACGATAAATTTTCCCAATGTAATAAATTCCTTCATCAATCAAATACACTCTTTTTCGAACATAGGTTTCTAAGGCAAGGCCAACAAAAATAACCGCAATTGCTAGATAAGCTAAGCGGAAATAGAATACCTGTTCTGTTTCCAATTGCCCTGTAACAAAGATCATCACAAAGGCAAAAACAGCCAAGACACTTGTACCAATCCACCAAATCGGATTATCTGTGAACAGTTTAGCATCTTTATGTGTGTTTAAAAAATTTGGTAAATTTTTTTTATATTCCGTATAAAGCTTAATACTTTTAAACGTCGTATACCCAACATATCCTAATATTAATACCGCAACCGCAATCTGCACAACTATATTATCAAACACGAATATCCCTCTTTCTAATTTAATGGCATTATTATAACACCAACTAAGACTTGTTCCAAACACATTTCGTGATACAATATCTAAAAAAAGGCAGGAGAAAATGGGATGGAAACAGTTCAAAACAATAACGATTTAATGAAACGCTTAAACAGTAGTTCACAATATCTTCAATCCAATGACATGCGCGTCACAGAAGTTAGGGAAGGATATGCAAAAGTGGAAATGATCATTGATGAACAAATCTTAAACGTTCATGGTTTTGTTCATGGTGGAGCTCTATTCTCGCTGGCGGATACAGTAGCCGGTGCAGCTTCTTTTGCAACAGGTAGAGATAGTGTAACTCTTACCGGAACGATCAACTATATCAAACCTGGAACAGGAGGAAAACTCATCGGTATCGCGCAGGAGATTTCGCGAGGTAGAACAACAGGCGTTTATGAAGTATTTATCTTTAATGACAAGAACACACTTTTATCAAGAGCAACATTTACGATGTTCTTCTTAGATTCAGATAAATACAAAGCAAAAAAGGACAAAGAAACAAAAAAATAAATCCTGGTCATTCATTTGATCAGGATTCTTTTTCTGAATAATCTTCTTTATCCAAAGCCATATAAATCAATGTGATCGAGATTCCAATAACTGCCAAACCAATTGTTGTAAGATTTGGTAAAGCCGCTAGTACAAAACCTAACGCAAAGAACAACCATGTTTTCTTTGAAGCTAATACATTGATTACGATTGCAAAGCCTAACGCTGGAATCAAACCACTTCCTACACTTAATCCTTCTAACAACCACTGCGGCATAGCCTCAAAAAGAACTACATAAAGATGAGAAGGAAGCACCAGCAAAATTGCTGCCGGGATAGCAACACGTAGTCCCTGCATACAAATTCCTGCCATTTGAAGTCTTTCAATCTTGCCAAAATCAGCCGTTTCGCTAGCAACATCCATTTTATGCACAAGTCCTATAGCTTTTGTTCGACATATCTTTGTTAAAGATAAACCTATTACAGACAGAGGAATTGCAATCGCAATAGAAGCTGAGATTACATATTCACCAGTAACACTTCCATTCAATCCCTGTACCATAAAAATTGAAGATGCCACCGAAGCTAAAGTAACATCTGGTGCAACACTGGCTCCTACATTGGCCCAACCTAAAGCCATCATCTGTAAAGATCCCCCTAAAATGAGTCCTTCTTGCAAATGATTGGTTACCAATCCAATCAAAGTACATGCCACCAAAGGCTGATGAAATTGAAACTCATCAAGGATCCCTTCGATTCCTGCTATAAATGAAATTACAATAATTAACGCAAACGATATTATCGACATCAAATACACCTTCTTAACTTTAACTGAATAATATCATTGAAAACATAACGTTTCAAACGATTTAAAGATATTTATGTCTCCATGCATAATATTCCTCATCTTTTTGCAAAGATATTCCTTCACCTAATGAATTCTCCCAGATCATGAATGTGTTATTTTCAAACATCTCCATAAAATCATCTTCTTTGATTTTCGTATGCCAATTCTCATTCATTAAAAAGTATGCACTTTCCTTAATGCATACAGCTGTTTTATTTTCAACAATGACTAATACATAGCCTGCTTTCAATAAATTATTTGCCTCTATGATCGATGTTATTTTTTTCTTCATATAATCTATTATAAGAAAAGTCATATTAAAAATAAAACCTTTCCTAAAAAAAACTCGCCGAAGCGAGATTTTTTAATTATTCGTAATGATCTTTTAATTCCTGGAAGTAAGCACGAGCATGTGCACATACTGGACATTCTTCTGGTGCCTGAGCTCCTACATGAATGTGTCCACAGTTCAAGCAGATCCAAACTGTATCTTCACCTTTGTTGAAGAAAGTATTTTCTTCAATTTCTTTTAACATTGCCTTATAACGAGCTTCATGATGCTTTTCGATAGCGGCTACGCCTTCCATTTTTTCTGCAATATCGATAAATCCTTCTTCACGGGCATCTTTTGCCATTTCTACATACATATCTGTCCATTCATAGTTTTCACCGGCAGCAGCATCTTTTAAGTTTTCTGTTGTTGTTGGAACTTTACCTCCATGTAAAGCTTTAAACCATAATTTTGCATGTTCTTTTTCATTTTTTGAAGTTTCTTCAAAGATGTTCTGGATTTTTACATACCCGTCTTTTTTTGCCTGAGAAGCATAATATTGGTATTTAACACAAGCTTGACTTTCCCCTGCAAATGCATTTAATAAATTCTGTTCTGTTTTTGATCCTTTTAGTTCCATGTTAACGAACCTCCTAACACTTATATTGTACAACTATTTAGTATAACACTCAAGTAAAACAACTGTTAAAATTAAGAATTATTATTAGTTATTTCCTTTATTTTAAGTAAAAAACAAAAATATCTTAAATTTATTGAAGTTTATCTAAAAAGTGTGTCCTTAAATAGTCTCCGACACCATCTTCATTATTTGATTTAAGCGTAATATCATCTGCAACTGCCTTGGTATCATCACTTCCATTGATCATACATACGCCCAAGCCACTTACCTCAAGCATCTCATTATCATTGGTCGTATCCCCAAAGGCAGCCACATTTTCCAATTCAAAATCATTCATCTCACAAATCTTTTTAAGCGCATACGATTTATTAATACGTTTATCCGCAAATTCCATTAATGTAGTCTGTGTTTTAAATCCATTGTAATTTTCATTAGGATGAGCTTCAACATAGGCTTCTATTTCAGGCATGATATCCTCAGTGACCCTAAACATGATCTTTGCGTTTTCCTCCTGATAAAAATCGGCATCTGATTTAGCAACAACAATCTCCTTGTCACTTGTATGAGCTGATTTGATCATCATATCGTCGATTCCTTTGGCAAGTAATTTATCATGGTAATAGATAAAATAATTTGATTTAAAAGGTCGCATAAATTCAATAATTTCCTTGATCCATTCTTTCTTTAACTTGAAATAGCTATATTCCTTTTGATGAATATTATCCCATAACTCAGATCCATTCATCCCAATCACAAAATCAAATTCAAAACTTAATCCCCATATTTTGGCATATCTTTGTAGTTCATCTAAAGGTCTACCTGAGGCAATTCCAAAATAAACTCCATTTTCATGTAATTTCTCTATCGTTTCTCTTGTCGTAGGCATAAGATTCCTTTTTGAATCAACCAACGTACTATCAATATCACAAATAACTAATTTTAAATCCTTCATAAACTGATCTCCTGTCTTGATTAAAGAAAGTATAACATAACTAAAATCAACTCTTAAGCTTTTGAATTAGACTTTAAAAAATTTATAGTTTTGTCTAATTTATAAGCAATTAACACAGAAGAATCCAAATTTTCATCATGCATGCATACACTGTTGATATGCATATTTTCATATGTCTGATAATAATAAATTCCTTTTGTAGCGTTCATACATGCCGAGTAGACAGTGTAATCTTCTCTATTTTCTTTTGTGATAACAGAACCTTTGATCATAGACACCTGGTTCAATACTCTAAAATATTGTTGAACATTTACTTCTTCTGTTCCAGATGATGTCATATTCTCTTTTAAAAATACAGTCTTTACAAACCTTGAAGGACTTGATGCATCTCCTGGCAAACCTAAAGCTCCCATACCATTGGCAAATGGTTCTAGATCCAAACGTTTGCTGAAACGATTCTCTGGATACTTTGGAGTCAAATTCAAATAATTCATCATATTTGAAAGATGATATGGAAATGGCGGATTATTAGTCAAAGTTCCAAAAATATTATCATAGATCATCAAACCATCTTTTGTTGACTCAACCACAAAACAATCATCTTTATCCGCAATGATCCAATGTAAAGGTGATAATGGCAAGTTAGGAGCAAAATCTTCGTCAATTATATTCATCTTTTCAAAATAACTTCTTGCCTCCTTGGCAGTCACACAATTCGATAGGATCCACGGAATAATTTCAAAAGGAGCAATGTTATCTTTGCCATCCATTAAATCAAAGTATTTGGCATTTCCTTTAAACTCCAAACCACATATTCCCAAACCATGTTCATTGATCGCCTCGGCATACAAAGGATATCCTTCGACAATTGTTGCCATTCCAATCATTGCAGAATGTTTCTCTATTGTTGGTTCATGTCTAAATTGAAATCTATATTCACGTGGCGTTATGACTACTTCTTCACCAAAGCCACAATCTAGATCTAAATTCCTTCCTAAATAAAAATCGTTGTTATAATACGTAAAACTGGTACACATATAGATACCTCCTTATAGAGCCATCATATCACTATTCCCTATTGAATGACACATATATGCATAAAGATATCAGAATCTTTATAATGATCACCCTCATTGTTTTGCATTCTTATAAAATATAAAAAAATAATTATTTTATTTCATTTTTTTTGTCATTTTGGACATTTCCGGTGTGATAGATAAGTGAGAGAGGATTGAAAAAACATAAATGCATGGTTCAATGACAATCCTGTTCTCTCATGATATATTGGAGGTGTGAAAAAATGATACAAAAAGAAAACAGCTATGGTACGTTTGATCAGGAAATCAATGCCTTCTTCAAGGATGCACATCACTTTGCCTGTCTGA
>ENA-ORTH01000149-ORTH01000149.1-human-gut-metagenome-genome-assembly--contig:-NODE-149-length-87592-cov-4.577664_pt1 | contig 87592 bp, 75 predicted proteins | sample MGYA00241914_ERZ509192 | MGnify/ENA primary metagenome ERZ509192 (study PRJEB26280, sample SAMEA2338826) | human gut metagenome | biome: human gut; feature: human-associated habitat; material: faeces...
ACCCGCCTCCGCTTTTTTCGTTTTCCGAATGGCGGATTCCCCTTTTTGTCCCTAATCTATGTCCGCAGGCGCAGGCCCTTGGGATAGCGGTTTTTCAGCCGGCCGCCCGTCCGCTTGCCGAAGCCCGTCACCACGCCGTCCGCCGCCACGGCCGTCCAGCCGGGTTCTCCCGGCGTTTCGATTTCCTCTCCCCGCAGGAAGGCCGTCAGCCGGGGATCCGCCGGTTCCAGGCAGATGCAGCGGCGGCAGTCCGCCGGTTTCATCGCCATGAACAGCCCGTGACAAGGCTCCACCCGGTTCTTGCAGACGATCGCCGCCGCCGCGCCCGCCTGCAGGACGCCCAGGCCCTTCAGTTCCGGCAGTCCCTCCGGCAGCAGTCGCACCTGGTCGCCGAAGCAGACGAATGCGCCGGTTGGCGTCGAAAAAAAGCACTCTTTGTATAATTCTGCCGCTGCGATACTATTTGTATCAGGTTTTGCATACAGATAGGGCCGGGGAAGGCTGTAGGCGCCGGCTTCCATCCGACGGAATTTGGCGACAAAGTGGCCCTCTCCGCCGTGAGCGGGGAAAATCCGGCGGCAGCGTTCCAGGGGGACACCCGCGCCGTCCGTTTCCGGCGCGAAGGGGGCCACCCGTTCCCAGGGCAGGCCCGGCATGCCGAAGCCCGCGCCGGTTTCCTCCAGGCAAAAATCCGGATGCGTCCGCACAAACCAGGCGGCCATACACTCGTTTTCCTCCGGGGCGAAGGTACAGGTGGAATAGATAAGGCGGCCGCCGGGACGCACCGTCTCCGCCGCCGCGTGGAGAATCTCCCGCTGCCGGGCGGCGCATAGGCGGATATTGTCCTCGCTCCACTGGGCGAGGGCCTCCGGCTCCTTGCGGAACATGCCTTCGCCCGAGCAGGGGGCGTCCACCAGCACCCCGTCGAAGAAGCGGGGCAGCCCGCCGCCGATCGTGCCGGCGTCCGCGCTGGACACCACCGCGTTGGCCACCCCGCAGCGTTCCAGGTTTTGCAGCAGGATCTGGGCCCGGGAGCGCCCATACTCGTTGCTCCACAGCAGGCCCTGCCCCTGGAGGCAGGCGGCGATCTGGGTGGATTTTCCGCCGGGGGCAGCGCACAGGTCCAGGATCCGCTCTCCGGGCAGGGGGGACAGGACGGTCACCGCCGACATGGCCGACGCCTCCTGCATATAATAGGCGCCCGCGTGGTGGAGGGGATCGGCCCCCGCCCGGAAGGCTCCTTCGAAGGCGAAGCCATCCCGTGCGAAGGGCACGGGGGACAGGGGAATGGGAAACCACGCGGCGAGATCCCGCGCCGTGTATTTCAGCGTATTGACCCGGATGCCCCGCCGCGGGGGCCGGTCGTACCCCTCGAACAGGATGTCGAAATCGCCGCCCAGCAACGTATGCATGCGTCGGAGAAAACCGTCCGGCAGATTTTGGGTCATCGAGGAGGCTCCTTTCATGTTGACAAACCTTCGAATTGTTTCTACAATAGAGGACGTGTTGGAAGGAGGCTGGAACTTGGAAGATTTAAATACGGCGTGGAACGAATTTTTGAAGAGGCTGATTGGGTTTCTGCCGCAGCTGTTAGTCGCCGCGGTGATCCTGCTGGTGGGGCTCCTGGCCACAAAGGTTGTCCCCAAGCCGGTAAAATCGGTGCTGAACCGGACCCGTCTGGACGCGGTGGCGGTGAAATACATTTTGCGGGTGGTCAAGATTTCCATCTGGGCGCTGGTGCTGATGATGGTGCTGGACACCGTCGGGGTGCCGGTGACCAGCCTGCTGACCCTGCTGGCTGCCGTCGGCGCGGCGGTGGCCCTGGCCATCAAGGACAACCTGGCCAACCTGGCCTCCGGCGTGGTGCTGCTGTTCACCAAGCCCTTCAAGGCGGGGGATTTCATCGAGGTGGAGGGCGATTCCGGTGTCATCAGGGAAATCGAAATGATGCACACCTATCTGGACACGCCCGGCAACATGCGGGTGGCCATTCCCAACACCAAAATGATGACCGCCACCATCACCAACTATTCCACCTACGAGACCCGGCGGCAAGATTTGACCTTTACCATCAGCTATGAGGACAATCTGCTGGAGGCCATGGCGGCGCTGCAGCAGCTGCTGGACACGCATCCCCAGGTGCTGCGGGAGCCGGAGGAGCCGATAGTGCGGGTCAAGGAACAGGCGGATTCCGCCATTGTACTGCTGGCGCGGTTCTGGTGCGCCAACGCCGATTACTGGAACTTGCAGTACGATTTGCTGCAGCAGGTCAAGCTGACCTTCGACGACAAGGGGATCTCTATCCCGTTCCCGCAGATGGACGTTCATGTAAAATAACGGCGGAAAACCAAAATGCTGCACAACGCATAAATGAACGCCCGGTTTCGCGTCTACAGACGCGAAATGCGGGCCACGATTCATGCGCCCGCGTTTTTTAAAGGCGCGTTGCAAAATCTTCGATTTTGCAACGCGCCCTATTTTTCTTATACGCGTACAAACTCCAGCGTGTCCACGAAATTTCGCACCTGGCCGGAGAACCGACGGAACAACTCCTGCCCCATACGGGCGTAGGCGGGGTCATCCTTCTTGCCGCAGAGGGATGCGAAGGTTTCCCCCACCTTTTCCTCCACCTGCCTGCCGTCGCGCACGCACAGATAATAGAAGGAGAAGGCGCCGGAGGCCTGCAGGTCGTCGTAAAACCGGGGGGCCGTGACCCGCAGGGAATTGTAAAAGATATCCTGGGCGGTCTGCGCCGTCAGGCTGTTGGGAAGCAGGGCGTCCAGCCCCACCTCTACGGCAAAGGACAGCAGGATGCGCCGCTGGGTGAGCAGAGCGCTGTCGTCGGTACGGCTGTCCCCCTCCACGGCAGACACCTCGTCCGCCAGGATGGCGCCCAGCCGTCTGGCGCGGCTGAGATTGCCGTTTTCCTTTTCCTGCTCGAGCAGCTGCGCCTCATGGCCGACATCGGCGCCGGCCTCGTTCACCGGTTCAAAATCGTCCCCGGCTATTTTCATATCGCGATCGTCTTCCAAACCCATCGTGCAGTCACATCCTTCGGGCGCCCGCGTCGCGGCGGGCACGCTTGGGGTTTATTGTTGCTCTAAGGCCTCCTGGACGGCCCTGGCCAGCTGATCCGGGCAGGAGGTGGATTTGAGGCCGCAGCGGATGCCGGACAGGCGGCGGACCGCTTCCTCGGCGGGCATTCCCTCCGCCAGCGCCGCCACCCCCTGGCTGTTGCCGTGGCAGCCGCCCTGAAACCGGACGTTTTTCAGCAACCCGTCCTCGATATCAAAGGTGATTTTCCGGGAGCAGACGCCCCGGGGCGTATAGGTGAATGCCATATCGTGCCGCCCTTTCGCTCTATTATGCGTTGCGCCGCCGCCGCTTATCCTTATAAGTCAGCAGAGATTGGACGATTTCGTCGGAAACCGACGTGCTGCCCAGCGGACGGGCCGTGCGGGTGTACATGCCATGAAAATCGGATCCGCCGGTGGACAGCAGGCCGTGCAGGCGGGTGAAGGCCAGCAGCTCGGCGGTCTCGGTTTCGCTATGGCTGGGATGCCACACCTCCACGCCGTCCAGCCCGGATTCCACCAGCTCCTGCATCAGGTCGTAGCTGTCATACACGCCGGGATGGGCCAGCACCGCGATGCCGCCGGCACTATGGATGAGATCCATAATTTCCCGTGTGTCGGGATACTCCGCCTCCACCAGGGCGGAACCCTGACCGGGGGCGAACAGCTTATCGTACAGCTCCCCATAAATGGAGTCGGCATAGCCGGCGTCCATCAGGGCGTGCATGATGTGCTGCTTATAGATGTTGGTGCTGCCGGTGGCGCACTTGACGATGAGATCGGGGGTGATGGGGTAATACCGCATGACCTTGCGCACCATGGCCATCGCCGCTTTCTTGCGGCTGTCGTTGGTGCGGCGGCACATGCCTTCCAGACGATCGGGCGTGTCACAAAGATAGCACAGGATATGGGCTTTCCGGCCCCGCTGCGTATCGAAGGTGGAGAACTCCACGCCGTGAATGACGGTCAGCTCCTGCCGGCGGCCGATGACGACCGCGCGGGTAGCTGCGGCGGTGGTATCGTGATCCGTGACGGAAATAGCCGACAGGCCTCTGCGTTTCGCGACGGCGATCAGCTCTTCTATCCCCATGGATCCGTCCGAAATTTTGGTATGACAATGTAGGTCGCTTGCCAAGGTTACACCCCCAAGTTATTCAGGCGGGTCTAAGCCGCAACCCGCCACCCATGAAAAGCGCCGCAAAAGGGCGTAAAACCCGAATATAAGCGTACTTTCATAATACTTCCAGTATACACCGGAAAGGGGGGAAAGACAAGCCCCGCCGCCTAAAACCGGATACAATGCCAAGTTCGGGCGGGGCCGGGCGGTTCGGTTTCGGTCAAAACGGCAAAAGCGGCTGTCGAAGTCGGGCGGATGATGGCGGCAAAAAAGGACAGGCCATATGGCCTGTCCTTTTCCTTTGGAGCGGCTTACGAGGCTCGAACTCGCTACCTCCACCTTGGCAAGGTGGCGCTCTACCAGATGAGCTAAAGCCGCGCTTTTCCGAACGCGTGTTGTATTATAGCACAGCGTTCGGAGAACTGTCAAGATCTAAATGCGAAATTCCTCTTCCTCGTGCCGGGTCAGCGCCGGCTGCCGGAAGGGGACCCGTTTGAGCGGATCGTAGGCAAACCGACGGCAGTGATGATACAGGGGCATGACCCCCTTTTTGGTGCACAGCACTGCCTTGCCGTCCAGGGAACGGCGCCCGTTGGCGCACAGCTCGCAGGCGGGTTGGATATTGTTGCCGTAAAGCTTCTGTCGCATGAACTCCCTCCGTTCTCTTTCGCCAGTATAGCACACTTTACCCCTTTCTGCCAAGCCTGGCCGGCCCTTTTCCAGTTAGCAGCAGCATGGCGCACATCAGCAGCAGGGCCACCGACGCGGCCGCCGAGGTGGTGAAGGGGGTGATGCGCGCGTCCTGCATGGGACTGAACACATCCAGCGGCAGGGGGACGAACCGGAACAGCAGCAGGGACAGCCCGCCTGCCAGCAGGCCGTGAAGCAGCCGGGAGATGAAGAAGTTCCGATCGAGCAGCTTGTGCTCGTGCAGGGTGGCGGCCAGCTGGCAATGAACGGACAGGCCGCCCCAACCCATAATAAAGCCCAGCAGAAAGGGCGCGGCCGCGCCGGATCCGGCGGCCTCCACGCAGCCGCAGCTCACCTCCAGAATGCCGGCCAGCAGATTGGGGATTTCCGCGGTGTCCGCCCCCGCCCATATCAGCGGTCGGGTGATCACATGCTGAAAGAAGCCCGCCAGGCCGCTGGCGTCGGACAGGGAGAGCAGGGCGGCAAACAGCACCACGAAGCCGCACATGTACAGCAGCGAGCGGCAGGCGGCGTTGACCGATTCCACAAACGCTGCCGAAACCGGCAGACGGGGGGCCGGCCGCCGGGCCTCCATGGGTACCCGATCCACCACCGGATGCCGGCCCATCCACACCCGCTGCCCGATACCCATCAGCAGAGAAGCGGCGATGTGGGCGGCAAACAGCACCGCCCCGTACCGCACGCTGCCCAGCATGCCCGCCCCCACGGCGGAAATGACGAAGGCTGGCCCGGCATTGACGCAGAAGCGCAGCATCCGCCGCCCCTGCCGGGGGGTGATGTCCCCCTGGCTGACCAGCTGGCCCACTGCCACCCCGCCCGCTGGATATCCGCCGATAAAGCCCACCAGGATCCCCGCCGCGCAGCAGCCCGGCAGGCCGAACAGCTTGCGGGTGGGTTTTTCCAGCCGCCGCCCCAGGGATTGGCTGACACCCGAGCGGACCAGAAAGCCGGCCAGCACCAGAAAGGGGAACAGGGAGGGGATGATGACCGAGGAGCAGATGGACAGCCCGCGGCTGACGCCGGTGGCCACCGCCCCCGGCCAGGCCAGCAGGGCCGCCCCGGCCCCCGCGATGACCAGCAGCAGCCCGAAGGTCTGGATGCCTGATTTATGTATGGTTTTGATAAACATGCGTCTCACGTCCTTTGTCGTGATAGGTCCGCCGATGGACAGCCTGTATTCTATGCATATGTTTGTCCGGCCGCATTATTCCAATTTCGGCTGCATAAAATGCGGTAGGCGAAGCGCGGAGGCGGGGCTGCTGACAGCATCCGCGGGATAAGAAGGAATGGGTGGTAGCGTGGTCAAATCAAAAAAACGCAGGCGGCAGCCGCCGCTGGCCCACCGGGTGGAAACGGTGCTCGAGCTGCCCGGCGGCACCTTGTCGGGCGAGGCGCGCATCGAAATGACCGGCAACCGCCGGGCGGTGGTGGAGAGCTGCCGGGGGATTCTGGAGTATGAGGAAGGGGTTATCCGCCTGAACACCGGCAGCGGCATCGTGCGGTTTATGGGCCGGGATTTGGGCCTGTCCTGCCTGACGGAGGACAGCGCGGTGGTCACTGGCTTTATTCTGTCGGTGGAATTCGTTTCCTGAAAGCCGGCAGAAGCGAAAACGGCCGCGCCAGGCCGGCCTGGCGCGGCGGCGATTGGGGCGGGGTCATCCCCGCGCGGGAAAGGAATGGTTGTCCGATGTTTATCATCCGGTTCCTCCGCTGGCTGCTCGGCTGGGTGGAGTTCGAGGCGGAGGGCGGGTTCCCCGAACGGCTGCTGAACCTGGCGGCCCGGGGCGGCATCCCCTTATGGGATACCGGGAGGCGGGGCGTCGTGCTGACGGCCCGCTGTTTTGCCCGCAAATACAAAAAGCTGCGCCCCATCGCCCGGAAGGCGGGGGTGCGCCTGCATGTGGTCAGACGCCACGGCGTCCCCTTTTTCCTGCACCGCTACCGGGCCCGCGCCGGCCTGGTGGCAGGGCTGGCCACTTATGTGGTGCTGCTGCAAATCTTGTCCCAGCAGATTTGGGTGATGCAGGTCAGCGGCAACCGGAAGGTGTCGGAGGCCGACATTCTTTCCGTTATGGAGGAGCTGGGGGTGCATAAGGGCGGGCGGATGAAGGATCTGGACATCCAGGCCCTCCAGATTGAGGCCCTGCAGAAGCTGCCGGATCTCGTCTGGCTGACCGTCAACCCGGAGGGCGCCATCGCCCATATCGAGGTGGCCGAGCGACAGCCGCCGCCCGCCGTCATTGACAAAAGCGCCCCCTCCAACATCAAGGCATCGCGGGACGGCCGGATCGTGCGCATGGAGGTGTATGGCGGCCAGGCCGCGGTCAAGGAAGGGGATGCAGTGGTGCGGGGGATGCTGCTGGTCAGCGGCGTGGTGGATACCTCCGTCGGCCCGGTCATGCGGAAATCCAACGCCAAAATCTTTGCGGAAACCAGCCGGTCTCTGGAAGTCAGCGTTCCTTTGAAGGAGACCAAGCTGCTGCCCGACGGCTATAGGATTCTGCGGCCCACCTTCCATCTGTTTCAATTCGGCATCCCCCTGTATACCGACGGCCCGCTGGAGGGGGAATTCCAGCTGGTGGAGAAACCGCATTTTTTGACGGCCAAGGGCCTGCAGCTTCCATTGGGCATTGTCAACCAATACTATCATCGTTTGGTCCCCACCGAAATCAACCGAACCGAGGAGGAGGCCGCCGCCCTGGCCCGGCAGCTGCTGGAGGAAAAGGAGCGCAGCGATCTGACCGGTGCGGATATCCGGGAAAGGCAGCTGCAGGGGACGGTGCGGGACGGACAATACGTGCTCACGGCCCGCTATGCCTGCGTGGAGGACATCGGCTTTGAGGAAGCCATCCTCACCGAAAGCAAATAATGGGAAAAGCCTCTCCGGATTTTCTGGAGAGGCTTTATTATGTCAGCATGGTAAAGAAATTGTGAAATGTTTATAAACAATAAATAGGTATATAGGGGATTTTCTTGATTATGAGAAATATACCGCCAAAATTTTGTAGATTATAGTAAATGACAAAGGAAAATATTATTGATATAATATATTTTGTTATGAGAACCGGGCGGAAGCCGGTCGGCAGCCTTACCGCCCGTTCATCAGGAAAGGAAACAACCCCCGCATGTTTGAACAAAGTATCAATGTGGACCGCATGGAACAGGCGGTTTCCCTTTTCGGCAGCTTCGATGAAAACATTCGGCTGATTGAGCGGCATTACGCCGTGGACATCCTCACCCGCGGCACCGACATCAAGGTCAGCGGGGAACCTGAGGCCGTCGCGAAAGCGGTGCGCGCCATCCAAGGCTTGCTGCAGCTTATCAACCGGGGCGAGCAGGTGGGGGAGCAGAACGTCCGGTATGTCCTCATGCTGGTGGACGAGGGCAGCGAGGAGGAGCTTCCCAAGCTGTCCTCCGACAGCATCTGCATCACCTCCAAGGGCCGTCCCGTCAAGCCCAAAACCATCGGGCAGAAGAAATATGTGGACGCCATCCGAAAGAACACCATCGTGCTGGGCGTCGGCCCGGCCGGCACCGGCAAGACCTATCTGGCGGTGGCCATGGCCGTCAGCGCCTTCCGCGCCAAGGAGGTCAACCGCATCATCCTGACCCGGCCCGCTGTGGAGGCGGGGGAAAAGCTGGGCTTCCTCCCCGGCGACCTGCAGTCCAAGGTGGATCCCTATCTCCGCCCGCTGTACGATGCCCTGTTTGATATGCTGGGCACCGAGACCTATCAAAAATACGTGGAGCGGGGCAATATCGAAATCGCGCCTTTGGCGTATATGCGCGGGCGCACCCTGGATGACTCCTTCGTTATTCTGGACGAGGCGCAGAACACCACGCCCGAGCAGATGAAAATGTTCCTCACCCGCCTGGGCTTCAACTCTAAGATGGTGGTCACCGGCGACGTGACCCAAATCGACCTGCCTGACGGCCGGAAAAGCGGCCTGCGGGAAGTGATAAAGGTGCTCAAAAACGTGGAGGACATCGCCATCTGCCAGTTCAGCGAAAAGGATGTAGTGCGGCATCAGCTGGTGCAGCGTATCATCCAGGCCTACGAGAAATACGAAAAATCCGCCCAGACGTACCGGGCGAAAGGAAACCTACCATTTAAGAAATAAAGGCCGGAAGGCCTGTAAATTTATCATAAAAGGACGGCATTGCGCTATGGAAAAAATCAAAGTGGTCATCGTCAATAAGCAGAAAACGGTCAAAATCCCCACCGGCGTGCGCCTGCTGATGCGCCGCTGCTGCCACGCGGTTCTGGAGCTGGAGAATTTCCAGGGCTCCGCCGAGGTGGACATTTCGCTGGTGGATAATCAGCAGATCCGGGAAATCAATAAGGAGCAGCGGAACATCGATATGGTGACTGACGTGCTGTCCTTCCCACTGGGGGAAAACGGCCAATACGACAAGAACCCCGAAACCGGCGCGAGCATGCTGGGCGACGTGGTGCTGTCGGTGGAACGCGCCATTGAGCAGGCGGAGCAGTACGGCCATTCCCTGCAGCGGGAAATCGGCTACCTGACCGTGCATTCGGTGCTGCATCTGCTGGGCTACGATCATGTGGACGGCGGCCTGGAGGCGGTGCGCATGCGGGAAAAGGAAGAGGCCGTGATGGCGTCCGTGGGGCTTCCCCGGGGCGAGAGCTATGTGATGTTCGGCGGCGGACGGTAGGCTTTCGCGCATGAGAGGGTTTTTGAGGGGCTTTATGTTCGCCGGCCGGGGTGTTTGGTTTTGTATCCGGCATGAACGGAATTTTCGCGTGCATATGGCGGTGGCCGCCTATGTGCTGCTTTTGGCGCCCTATTTTTCCCTGTCACGGGGAGAGTGGGCCGCGCTGCTGGCGGTCGTCGCGTTGGTTCTGGCCGCCGAAGCCGTCAATACCGCTGTGGAGCAGGTCGTCAACCTGGCCTCTCCCCGGCGGCGCACCCGGGCCCGCGTCGCCAAGGATGTGGCGGCGGGGGCCGTTTTGCTGTGCGCGGCCGGCGCCCTTGCCGCGGGGCTGTTCTTGTTTCTGAGGCCGGAGGCGTTCGCCGCCATGCAGGCCGATTTTCTGCGTTGTCCCTGGAAGCCCGCGTTGCTGGCTGCGTCCCTGCCGCTGGCCGTCTGGTTTGTCATCTGCGGCGGGCGCACCCGCCGTCGTCCAAAAAAATGAAAGAAGTTTCCGGCGCGGCGTCTGGCCGCGCCTGCTTGCGACCGCCGGGCTTGTCCGGCGAGAAATGGAGAAACGGTATGCCGGAACAAACAAAAAGCGCCTTTGTGGCCATCGTCGGCCGCCCCAATGTGGGGAAATCTTCCCTGCTCAACGCCATGGTGGGCCGGAAGGTGGCCATCGTGTCGGACAAGCCGCAGACCACCCGCACCCGTATCATGGGCGTGCTCACCCGGGAGGAAACCCAGCTGGTGTTTTTGGACACCCCCGGTAATCATCGGCCCCGTACCCGTCTGGGGGATTTCATGGTGAAATCCATCGGTGAGGCGGTTTCCGGTGTGGACGCCGGCATGCTGGTCGTGGAACCCAAGGGGGAAATCCGGGATGTGGAGCGGGAGCTGCTGGAGCAGTTCCGCCGTCAGAAGCTCCCGGCCGTGCTGGTGATCAACAAAATCGACACCCTGGCCGACAAGGCGATTCTGCTCAACTGCATCGAACGCTGGCGGGAGGCCTACGATTTCACCGCCGTCCTGCCCGTGTCCGCCCTGACAGGGGAGGGTGTGGACGAGGTGGTGGAGCAGCTGTCCGCCTTTGCCTTCGACAGCCCCCACTTCTTCCCCGACGACGCGGTGTCCGATCAGCCCGAACGGGTCATCGCCTCCGAGCTGGTGCGGGAAAAGATGCTGCTGCTCCTGCGGCAGGAAATCCCTCACGGTATCGCCGTGGTCATTGAGAACATGAACGAGCGGGAGACCGAAAATGGCTCTATCCTCGACGTGGACGCTTACATTTACTGCGAAAAAGACAGCCACAAGGGCATGGTTATCGGTAAAAAGGGCGCCATGCTCAAAGAAATCGCCACCCTGGCCCGCCAGGACATGGAGGCGCTGTTCGGCGTTAAGGTCAATCTTCAGTGCTGGGTCAAGGTCAAGGAGGACTGGCGCAACCGCCAGGGGCTTCTTAATAGCTTCGGCTATCGGCTGTAGCCCTGCCAGTTTATCCCGTAAGCGGTTTCCGGGGATGCGCCGTGTCCCCGCGCGTATCCTAATCCTATCGAACGATAGGAAGGGGCCATGGATGCTTATGCCGCACGGAGATTTATGGGATGCGTTTGTCAGAACCGGACGAATCGAGGATTATCTGCGCTATCGGGGCGTGGATATTTATCAGCATATGACCAGCCGCGCGCAGCCGCAGGGCTTGGCGTCGACGGCGGGAAAGGAGAACCGACCCCATGCGGCTGACCACCGACGCCCTGATCATCCGGGAAAACAACAATATCGGTGAAGCCGATCGGTTTGTGACCGCCCTGACCCGGGAGCTGGGCCTGGTGCGGGCCTCCGCCCGCGGCGCGCAGAACATGAAAAACCGGAACGCCTCCGCCACCCAGCTGCTGTCCTATTCCCGCCTGACCCTCTTCAAGGGGCGGGAAAAATACATAATCGACGAGGCGGAGCCGCTGCGCATTTTTTTCGATTTGCGGGCGGATATCGAGAAGCTGGCGCTGGCGCAGTATTTTTGCGAGCTGGCTGGCGTCCTGGCCCCGTCGGAGGAGCCGGCAGAGGAGTTCCTGCGTCTGCTGCTGACGGCCCTGCACCTGCTGGGTGCAGGCAAACGGGATCCCCGGCTGATCAAAGCGGTGACCGAGCTGCGTCTGCTGGCGCTGGCGGGGTATATGCCTGACCTGACGGCCTGCCGGGCCTGCGGCGGGACGGACAGCCCCGTCATGTGGCTGTCTCTGACGGCGGGAAGCCTCACCTGCGACGCCTGCCCCCGCCCCGGCGGCGCCGTAGCCCTGCCCCCCAATATCCTGGCCGCCATGCGGCACGGATTGTATCGGGAGCTTGAAAAGGCCTTCTCCTTTACCATGCAGGACGCCAGCCTGACCGAGCTGTCCCGCGCCGCCGAAGCGTTTTTGCTCGCCCAGCTGCAGCGGGGCTTTCGCACGCTGGATTTTTATCATTCCCTGTCGAATGGGGCATAATAAGGAGCTATATTGTATAATCGACTCATAAAAATACTTATTGTATAGAACTTTGCTGTAACGGCCGGATTTTTCGGCCTTCATGGAGGAACTTATGAATCGCAACCATCAATCCCTGGAGCTGGATAAGGTCCTGGAGCTGCTGGCGGCGGAGACCACCTGCGCGGACGCGGCGGTCCTGGCACGGGAGCTGACCCCTGTACCCTACCTGTCCCAGGTGCAGCGGCTGATGGAGGAAACCGACGCCGCCTATCGTCTGATGGCCCAGTTCGGTTCACCGTCCTTCGGCCAGGTCAAAAACGTGACCAACGCTCTGCGCCGCGCCGAGGCGGGCGCCAGCCTGTCGCTGCGCGAATTTCTGGACATCGCGGAAACCCTGCGGGTCATCCGTTCCCTGGCGGAATGGAGAGCCCACTGCGCCGGGGTGGAAACCTGCCTAGACGATCGGTTTTCCGTCCTCGCGCCCAATAAATATCTGGAAGAAAAAATCAACACCACCGTGGTGTCGGAGGAAGAAATTGCCGACGCCGCGTCCCCCGCGTTGCACGACATCCGTCGGAAAATGCGGGCGGCCTCCGCCCGGGTGCGGGATCAACTGGACAAGCTGGTGCGCTCCCCCGCCTATCAGAAGCTGCTGCAGGATCCCATCGTCACCATCCGGGGCGGCCGATTCGTGGTGCCGGTCAAGGCGGAGCACCGCGGCGAGGTCCCCGGACTGGTGCACGACACCTCCGCCTCCGGCGCCACTGTGTTCGTGGAGCCTATGGGCGTGGTGGAGGCCAACAACGAGCTGAAGGTGCTGGCCTCCCGGGAGGAAGCCGAGATCGAGCGGATCCTGGCCGCCCTGTCCGCCGAGGTGGGGAGCTTTGCCTCCGCCATTGCCGCGGATTACCGCGTGCTGGTGGAGCTGAACCTGATTTTCGCCAAAGCCCGCCTGGGGTATAAAATGAAGGCCGTCATGCCCCGCATCACCGACGACGGCCATATCCTGCTGCGCAAAGCCCGCCATCCTCTCATCGCCGCCGACAAGGTGGTGCCCATCGACGTGGAGCTGGGGGGCGGCTTCGACACCCTGGTCATCACCGGCCCCAACACCGGCGGCAAGACCGTCACCCTGAAAACCCTGGGGTTGCTCACCCTCATGGCCATGTGCGGCCTGATGCCCCCCGTCTCCGACGGCAGCAGCCTGTCGGTTTTCTCCGAGGTGCTGGCTGATATCGGGGACGAGCAGTCCATCGAGCAGTCCCTGTCCACCTTTTCCGCCCACATGACCAACCTCATCCGCATCCTGGGAGAGGCGGGGCCCCGCAGCCTGGTGCTGATGGACGAGCTGGGCGCGGGCACCGACCCGGTGGAGGGCGCGGCCCTGGCTATCGCCATCCTCGAGCGGCTGCGGCAGCAGGGCGCCCGCATCGCCTCCACCACCCACTATGCCGAACTGAAGGCCTACGCCATCCACACCGACGGGGTGGAAAACGGCAGCTGCGAGTTCGATGTGGCCACCCTGCGGCCGACCTACCGCCTGCTGGTGGGGGTGCCGGGCCGCTCCAACGCGTTCGCCATTTCCGAGCGGCTGGGCATGGACAAGACCCTGGTTGACCGGGCGCGGGAGCTGGTGTCCAGCGACAACCGCCGTCTGGAGGACGTGGTGTCCAACCTGGAGGAGCGGCGGCAGGCGCTGGAAGGCGAGCTGCAGCAGGCCCGCGAACTGCGCGCCCGCGCCGAGCAGGACGCCCGGCAGGCGGAGCAGCGGCTGGCTGAGATGGATAAGCAGCGGGAGCGTGAGATGGACCGGGCCCGCTCCGACGCCCGCGGCATCGTGGATCGCGCCCGCAGCGAGGCGGAGCAGCTGATTGCCGAGCTGGACACCCTGCGCAAGCAGAAAAACGCCGCGGAATTCGCCCTGCAGGCCCAAAACGCCAAAAGCCAGCTGCGCGCCCGGCTCAACGCCGTGGAAAGCGCCGTCGACCCGGTGTTCAGAAAACGAGAGGATGGGTATACCCTGCCCCGAGCCCTGCGGGCCGGGGACGAGGTGCTGTTGGTGGATATTGACAAGCGAGCCACCGTCCTGGGCCCCGCCGACGCCGGCGGCAACGTGGAGGTGCAGGCCGGGATCATCCGCACCCGCGTTCCCCTGTCCAACCTTCGTCTTCTGGAAGCCAAAAAAGCGCCGTCCCCCACCAAGGGGCGCGCCGTGCCCGCCGCGTCCCGCGGCCATGGCGTGGCCTCCCGGGCGGAACGGACGGTGAGCACCGAATTGGATCTCCGCGGCCAGACCACGGAGGAGGCCCTGCTGGAGGTGGATCGCTTCATCGACAACGCCGTGCTGACCGGGGTGGAGCGGGTGACCATCATCCACGGCAAGGGCACGGGCGCCCTGCGCGCTGCCATTCAGCAGCATCTGCGCCGCCATCCGTCGGTGAAGGTGTTCCGCCTGGGCTCCTACGGCGAAGGCGAAACCGGCGTGACCATCGCCGAGCTGAAATAAAGCGAACCCCGCCTCGTGAGATCCACGCGGCGGGGTTTTGTGGTTAACGCTGGGGAAGGTGGGAGGAGGCTTCGCACGACTGCGGCGGCGCTGCATGTATCCGGCGATCCGCCCCGTCCGCCGGCTTGGCGGGCGGGGAAACAAAACGCCGGTCAGCCGTTCCGATAGCGGGTTTCCCGCCGCTGGATGACGGCGGCAATCAGCAGGAGAACCAGCCAGACGACGGCCAGAGCGACGGCAGCGGGGACGCTGTCCAGTATGGCGGCGGACAGCCGAACGCCCAGCAGCAGCCCGAGATTGAGGGCCAAAGCGACGCTCAGCAGGAAAATAACCGTCCTCAGCCAGCCCGTCCTGCACGCGCGGGAGCCGAGCAGACAAGAGGGATACTTGCCGGCAGCCATGTGCGAAACCTCCTCTCACCATCGTAGAGGGGCCCCTTGCTATTCTATGCACGCCGGCAGCGTCCCGTCCGCCTTTTCTGCGGCAAGCGCGCCCCGTTTTCCGGCAGCCGTTTCCTCCGTCGTCCCCATGGTCATCTCGGTGATGTTTTTCCAATACTTTTTCGGCATATGCTGCCGCCGGCAGCGGGGGTTGATGCGCTCCTGAATCGCCACCGTGTCGTAGAACGTCTTCCAAAGCCGCCGATAGTCGGCTTCTTTGTCCGTGATGGCCGGGATGTGCACCTCATCGGCATAGGTGATGTACCATTCCTTGGTGTCATACACCCCGTACAGATTCCGGTTTTTGTCGTGGATAATGAAGGGCTGCGTCCGCAGCCGGTCGACGAAATGGGGCATCATCAGCGCCACCACGTCGTATTCCGGCTCGATGCCCGCGTAATACACGCCTCCCTCCCGCTGGGAAAAGCGGACGAACTGAACGAACCGGGCGCTTTCGAGGGAAACCAGCCCGCTCCATTTGTGCAGGCGAATCACCCGGTCGTCGGTCAGCATCAAATCGATGCGGCGGCCCGCCTCCATGCCCAGCCGGACATAATCGTAAATCCATTGTCCCCGTTCCCGCTGCTCGCAGCGGAAGGCCGTCCAGACTCGCTCGTAGGCGTCCGGCCCCATGGTTCTCCGGATCCCCGCGATGACCCGATCGGCTTTGGCTTCGTCGACGGCGACGTCCATCGTCCGTTCCGCGAATTGGGGCTGGTAACCCGCCGCTTCCCGGATAGCGTCCGGCATGGGCCGGTGGGCGTAGGCCTCGAACACCGCGGTCATCAGCCCCTCGAAGGTGCCGTCGTACAAATACGCTACAGCTGACCGGTCAGACATGCCATCCTCTCCTCCCGTCCGGGCAGAAGCGCCGGGTTGTCAAACAGGGACAGCTGCTGCGGCGCGGGGCCGAGGGGCAGTTCCCCCGGTTTCAGGCGCACGTCGGCCGTCAGGTTCTGGTAGATGAAGGATTGGCTGAACTTGGCCCCCGGCATCATTTTTCCATTGCAGGTGATGAAATACACCGCCCGCTTGAGCACCACCCCCAGCTTCTTGAGCCCCTCGAAGGTGAGGGAGCCCGCCCGCCGGGCGGTAAGAATTTTCAAAGCGGATTTCACCCCGATACCCGGCACCCGCAGCAGCATTTCCTTATCCGCCCGGTTGACCTCCACCGGGAAATGCTCCAGATGGTTGACAGCCCAGTTGCACTTGGGATCAAGCAGCGGGTCGAGGGAGGGATGCTCTTCGTCGAGCAGCTCGCTGACCGTGAAGCCGTAGAAGCGCAGCAGCCAGTCGGTCTGGTACAGCCGGTGCTCCCGCAGCAGGGGCGGCGGCACGTTCTGGGGCAGCAGCGCATTGGTGCCCACCGGGATATAAGCGGAGTAAAACACCCGCTTGAGGGTGTACTTTTTGTATAGGCTCTCGCTCAGCCGCAGAATTTGATAATCCGTGTCCGGCGTGGCGCCGATGATCATCTGGGTGCTCTGCCCCGCCGGGGCAAAGGACGGCGCGTGGCGGTAGACGGCCAGTTCCCGCTTGTTCTGCGCCAGCCGGTCGCGGATGGAGGACATGGGCCCCAGGATCGCGTCCTTTTTCTTGTTGGGGGCCAGCTGCTTCAGGCTTCGCTCGCTGGGCAGCTCGATGTTGACGCTCATCCGGTCGCAGAGCAGCCCCAGCTTCTCCACCAGCTCGGGTGAACAGCCGGGGATGGCCTTGGCGTGAATATACCCATTGAAGCGGTAGGGCCCCCGCAGCAGCTCCAGTACCCGGCACATCTGCTCCATGGCGTAATCGGGGTTGCGCAGCACTCCGGAGCTGAGAAACAGCCCCTCGATGTAATTGCGCCGGTAAAACTCGATGGTCAGCCCCGCCAACTCCTCCGGGGTAAAGGCGGCGCGGGGCACGTCGTTGGAGCAGCGGTTGACGCAGTATTGGCAGTCGTACACACAGCTGTTGGTCATCAGCACCTTGAGCAGGGAGATGCACCGCCCGTCCGCCGCAAAGCTGTGACAAATGCCGAACCCCACCGCGCTGCCCAGCATCCCCGCCTGCCCGCCTCGGTCGGACCCGCTGGAGGTACAGGCCGCGTCGTATTTGGCGGAATCGGTGAGAATGCGCAGCTTATCCATCAGATCCATATGCCGGCCTCCTCTGATATGGTATTCTCAGTATAGAACATATTTTCGTTTTTGTCAAACATTTGTTCTGCATTTATTCTGCGCTGGTTTTCCCGGTTTATGATTCCGAAAATTACCAACCGCGGGGAGAAAAAGCCGGGCGTATTCGGGCGTTTCCCGTCTTTTATTTTGTCGAAGATTGTGGTATACTGAACTATACTTATATAGATATGGGGGATCCCCTGCATGGAACAAAGAAAAACCGGCCCCGCGCCGACAGCGGACGAGGCCTTTTCCGATCGGCCGCAGGAAGATATTATCGCGGGGCGCAACGCCGTGGCCGAGGCCCTGCGCGCGGGGCGCGCTATCGACAGCGTGCTGCTGGCCAAGGGCGACCGGGCGGGCAGTATCAGCGCCCTGGCGGCCCAGTGCCGCCGCAAGGGCTTGCTGGTCAAAGAGGTGGATTCCCGCAAGCTGGACGCCCTGTGCGGCCCCAATCATCAGGGCATTGCGGCCCTGGCGGCCTGCAAGGAGACGGTGACGCTCGACGAGCTGTTCGCCGCCGCCGAGGCCAAGGGGGAGCCGCCCTTTTTCGTGGTCTGCGACGAGCTGGAGGATCCCCACAATCTCGGGGCCATCCTCCGCACGGCGGAGACGGCGGGCGTCCACGGCGTGGTGATTCCCAAACGGCGGAGCGCCGGCCTGACCTCGGCGGTGTACAAGGCTTCCGCCGGTGCGGTGGAATATGTCCCGGTGGCCCGGGTGTCCAACATCACCGATGCCTTGCGGGAGATGAAAAAGCGGGGCGTCTGGGTGTACGGCTTGGATATGGACGGCGAAACCTGGTGTTCCGTCGACATGAAGGGCGCAGCGGCGGTGGTGGTCGGCTCCGAGGGCCGGGGCATCAGCCGGCTGGTGAAGGAACAGTGCGACTTCATCGTATCCCTGCCCATGCGGGGACACATCACATCGCTCAACGCGTCGGTGGCCTGCGGCATCGTGCTGTATGAGGCGGCCAGGCAAAGGCAGGGGCTCGCGGCGAAATAGGCCGCTGCCGTACAGACAGTGGAGGTTGGCTATGGATCGCTATGACATTGACGATATTTTGGAGGAAGCCCGGCGGCTGAAGGAGCAGCGCCGGGACGTTCCCGCCCCATCCCGCCCGGCCGAACCCGCGCCCGCGGCGCCCGCCGCCCCGGCCGTCGTCGCTGAGCGGCCGGCCCCGGAGTCTCTTCCCCCCGTCGTGACGGGGCCGTGGGAAGAGCCGGAGGAGGAACCCCGAAAAAAACGGGTTCTCTCTTTCTTTTCCAGAAAAAAGGAGAAGGAGCAGGAGTGGGAGGACGAATGGGAGGCGCTGGCCGCCCCCGAACAGCCGGTGGAGAGGACGGAGGAACTGCCTCCCGTTCCGATCCCCCTGGTTCCCGCAGGGCGGGAGAAGCCGGCCCCCGTCCCGCCGGCCCCGGCCGAGCCGGTCAAGCCGTCCGCCCCCGAAAAGGCCGACAGCGCCACCCGGGTCATCGAGCTGCCGCAAAAGGAGCCGCCGGCCAAGACAAAAAAGCCCGCCAAAGACGCGGCCGCCCCGCCCATCGAGGATATGGAAGGGCAGATGAAGCTGGACGATTACGTGGAACCGGCCGTCTCCGCGCCGACGGAAGCGACGGCGCCCGCCGCCGAACCCGCCGCGGTTCTTCCCGAGGGGCCGGCGCCCGCCTCGGCTGCGGAAAGCGACGGCCCCACCCTGGAGGAGCAGCTGGAGCAGACCCGCCGGGAAAAAATCGAGGAATTTCAAAAGAAGCGGCAGACGCATGGCCTGGATTTCAAGCTGGCCGGAGACGAGGAAGAGGACAACGACCCCGCCGAGGAGCCGGTGACTTACGAGGAGGAGGAGCTGGAGGATTACGGCCGGTATGAGGAAACCCCTGCCGTGCAGAACGAGCTGAATTACCGCCGCCGCACCGGCTGGATCGGCGTGTTCCTCACCCTCTCCCTGGAGGCGGTGCTGGTCACCCTGTCCCTGCTGGTGCATATCACCGGCGCTCCGCCGCTGGATCCGTATCTCTATATCGGCCTGCATGGCTTTATGCTGCTGTTCATGATGCTGGTCAATCACCAGATGGTGGGGGGCGGCCTCGCCTCCCTGGCGCGTATGCAGGCAGACGGGGACAGCGCGGCCGCCGTGGCCGCCGTTGCGGCCCTTGTCCATACCCTGCTGCAGTTCATCCGCCCCGCCGCCGTGGCGGACGGAACGCTGGAGCTGCTGGCCCCCGTGGCGGGTCTCAGCATCCTGTTGGCCGCCCTGGGCCGGCAGGCCCGTGTCTGCCGCATCTGTGCCAACTTCCGCTTCGTGTCCTATCCCGGCGAAAAATTCGCCGCCCACCGCATCGAGGACCGGCAGACCGCCGAGGAGGTGGGCCGGGCCGCCGTGGCCCTGGGGGAGCCCCAGGTGGCCTTTTTTAAAGGCGCCCCCTTTCTGACCCGTTTTCTGGAAAACTCCTATGCGGAGGACGGCGGCGACCGGGTGATGAAGCTGTTTGTCCCCCTGCTGGCCGCCGCTTCGGCCCTGCTGGGCGTCGGGTACGGCTTGCTGCATCCCGACGGCTGGTGGATGGCCCTGACCGTGTTTGTCTCCGCCCTGTGCCTGGCCACCCCCGCCGCCATGACCGCCATGAACTTCCCCCTACTGCTGGCCGGAAAAAAGGCTCTGAGCCGGGGCGGCATGGTCAGCGGCTGGAACGCGGTCAAAGAGTTCGGCCACCTGCACGCCGTGGTGGTGGACGCGGCCGACCTGTTCCCGAGCGAGAGCGTGCTGCTCCACGGCATCAAGACCTTCTCCGGCACCCGCATTGACGAGGCGATTTTGGACGCGGCCGCCATTTCGATCCAGGCGGGCGGCCCTCTGGCCGCTGTTTTCCGCCGGGTCATCGAGGATAAGACCGATATTCTTCCCGCCGTGGACAGCCTGGTTTACGAGCAGGATATGGGCCTGGCCGGCTGGGTGGGCGGCCGGCGGGTGCTGGTGGGCAACCGCCGCCTGCTGGAAAACCACGGGGTGGACGTGCCCTCCCGGGACTACGAGATGCGCTATACGAAAAACAACCGGCAGCTGGTCTATCTTTCTGCCGCCGGTGAGCTGTCCGCCATGTTCGTGGTCAGCTACGTGGCCGACGAGGGGATCGCCGAGGCCCTGCATTCTTTGGAAAAGGCCGGTATCACTCTCCTGGTGCGCACCTGCGACCCCAATGTGACCGAAAGCCTCATCTGCGACGTGCTGGATATAGACGGCTATTACGTCGAGATGCTGGGCACCGTGGCCGGCCGGGCGTTCAGCCGGGTGGAAGCGGTTTCCTATGGGGAGGTTCCCGCGGTGCTGGCCTCCAACGGCCGGATCGAAGGGACGGCGGCGGCCCTCTCCGCCTGCCGCCGGCTGCGCATTGGGGCAGGCCTCGGCCTGGCGGCGCAGATCGTGGCCGCCGGTGTCGGCTTTGCCTTGAGCCTGATTCTCGCCTTCCGCAGCGGCATGGTCATGCCCCCCGCCTATGCCCTGGGCTATCTGTCCGGTGCGGCGATACTCTCGTGGATCTTGCCCGCAGTTAAACGAATTTGAACGACTAATGAACAATAAATTGGGATAAATATACAAAATCACTCACCGCCTGTTGTGGCAGTGGGTGATTTTTTTGGTTTGATGAACTAGACCTTGAAATTTGATAGGGGATAGGCTATACTTATCAAAGAGGAAGAATTCTTGTGGGTATATTTTGTGCAACATAGCTCACATTCTGCCGAAGCGCTCCGAACGCGGTCGAACTTGTCTACGTCTCCGGGGCGGTCGGTTCCCTCCGTATAGAATTTGAAAGGGGAGTTCACACTTGAAACAGTACAACGCCAAAACCATCCGAAATGTTGCCCTGGTCGGCCATGCCGGTTCGGGAAAGACCTCGCTGGCCGAAGCGGCTTTTTATCTGACCGGCCAGTCGGAGCGTCTGGGGCGTGTCCCCGATGGGAATACCATTTGCGATTTTGATCCGGAGGAAATCAAGCGGAAGGCGTCGGTGTCCACTGCCCTGCTGCCGGTGGAATGGAAGGATACCAAGATAAACCTGCTGGACACCCCCGGTCTCTTCGACTTTGCGGGGGGCATGCGGGAAGGCATCCGCGCGGCGGGCAGCGCCGTGGTGGTGGTATCGGGCAAAAGCGGCGTGACTGTCGGCGCGGAGAAGGGATTCCGCGCGGCTCAGAAAAAGGGCATTGCCACCATGTTCTTCGTCAATAAGATGGACAATGAGAACGCCGACTTTTATAAGGTTTTTGAGGAGCTGAAAACCAAGTTCGGCCCTATGGTCTGCCCTCTGGTGGTGCCCTATGTGGAGGATCATCAGGTCAAGTGCTACATAAACCTGCTGGAATATAAGGCCTATACCTATCAGAACGGTAAAGCCGCGCCCGTGCCCCTGCCCGACATGGGCCACCGGCTGGACGGCCTGCGTACCGCCATCAACGAGGCGGTGGCCGAGACCAGCGAGGAGCTGATGGAAAAGTACTTCTCCGGCGAGGATTTTACCCCCGATGAGCGGATCATGGGCATTGCTTCCGGCGTGCGTAAGGGGGACATCGCTCCGGTCTTCTGTGGATCTGCCCAGGATCTCAGCGGCGTGGATCAGCTGCTCAACGGTCTGATATGGCTGGCCCCGTGGGCGGAGTCGGTGGCCGGGGAAACCGGCGTGGATCCCAACGGCAATGCGGTGGAACTGGCTGTCAATGACAACGCACAGACCGCCGCCATTGTGTTCAAGACCATCGTCGATCCCTTCGTGGGCAAGCTGCTGTACTTCAAGGTGGTCAGCGGCAAGATGACCCCGGATACCAGCCTGATGAATATGCGCACCGGTGCCATGGAGAAAATCGGCAAGCTGTTCGTGGTGCGGGGCAAGAAGCAGGAAGAAACCGCCTGCGTGCCGGCCGGCGACATCGGCGCGGTCTCCAAACTGGCGGGCACCAACACCGGGGATACCCTGTGCGCCCCCGCCCGCCCCGTCATCCTGCCCGGCGTGCCCTTTGACGAGCCTTGCCTGTCCATGGCGGTGCATACCGTCAAGAAGGGGGACGAGGAGAAGATGGCCTACGGCCTCGGCCGTCTGATGGAGGAGGATCCCACCATCGTCTTCACCACCAACCAGGAGACCAAGGAATCCATCCTCTCGGGTCTGGGCGAGCAGCACTTGGACGTGGTGGTGTCCAAGCTGAAGAGCAAGTTCGGCGTGGAGGTCACGCTGGAAACGCCCCGCGTCCCTTACCGGGAAACCATTCGCAAGAAGGTCAAGGTGCAGGGGCGGCATAAGAAGCAGTCGGGCGGCCATGGTCAGTTCGGCGATGTCTGGGTGGAGTTCGAGCCCTGGGACTGCGAGGAGTTGGAGTTTGCCGAGAAGGTGTTCGGCGGATCGGTGCCCAAGAACTACTTCCCGGCCGTGGAAAAGGGCCTGCGGGACAGCGCGAAAAAGGGCGTGCTGGCCGGCTTCCCCATGGTAGGGCTGAAGGCCACTCTGGTGGACGGATCCTACCACCCGGTGGACTCCTCCGAAATGGCCTTTAAAACGGCCGCTAACCTGGCCTATAAGGCCGGCATCCCTCAGGCATCTCCCGTGCTGCTCGAGCCCATCGCCAGCCTGAAGGCCTATGTGCCCAACGACAACACCGGTGACATCATGGGCGATATCAACAAGCGACGGGGCCGGGTGCTGGGCATGAATCCCGCGGAGGACGAGGATTTGACCTGCGTGGAGGCCGAGGTGCCCATGGCGGAGGCCGGGGACTACGCCACCTTCCTGCGCTCCCTGACCCAGGGCCGCGGCTATTTCCGCATCGCCTTCGAGCGGTACGAGGAAGCCCCGGCCAACGTGGCCCAAAAGGTGATCGAGCAATACAAGGTGGCCGACGAAGACTGAACCGCGAACCGGAGGGGAGCCGCCCCTCCGGTTTTTCTTGTCGGAGAACTATTTAGATTTTGTAAAGATCGGGCCGGTTTTCTTGCGTAAAGGCGGGAACTATGGTACTGTAGTCTCACTACCCGCCCCGATTGACCGGGGCGGGCCAAGAAAGGACAGAACGTACCCGATGAAAAAAGGTTTAAAATCCCGCGTGATTTGCGGCGTGCTGGCTGCTATCGTGATCTTTTTGCTGTATTGGTTCATGCTGCCCCCTCTCCATCCCGCCAGCCCCCTGTTCTGGACGTTCATCGTCCTGACCCTGGTGGTGGTGCTGGCTGCCGTTTCCCTCCCCCGGCTGCTGACGGCCCTGGCCGGCCTGCCCGACTTCACCGTCCGCGGCAAGGCGGGCAAGCCGGTGGCGGAGCGCCGCCCCATGACCCGGTTTACAAAAGTGATGCTTCTGATCCTCGGCGGAATTCTTGTCCTGGCGCTGGTGTTGATGCTGACCGGCGTCCCCCTATTCCATTCCGCCCGGTATCGGGATCTGCTCAAGACCGAAACCGGCGATTTCACCGCCGACGTGGCCGAGTTGTCCATGAATCAAATCCCCGTCGTCGACAGGGACACCGCCAAGCAGCTGGGCAAGCGCAAGCTGGGCGAGATGGCCGACCTGGTTTCCCAGTTCGAGATTGCGGAGAATTACACCCAAATCAACCTGAACAACCGTCCCGTGCGGGTCACCCCCCTGGTTTACGGCGACGTCATCAAATGGTTTAACAATCACAAGCAGGGCCTGCCCGCCTACATTCAGGTGGATATGGTCACCCAGGACACCAAGCTGGTGCGTCTGGAGCAGGGGATGAAATATTCCCCCTCCGAGCTGTTCCTGCGCAATATTGGCCGCTATGCCCGGTTTCAGTATCCCACCAAAATGTTCGATGAGAACTTTTCCTTCGAGGTGGACGACAGCGGCACCCCCTACTGGATTGTCTCCACTGTCACCTACCGCATCGGCATGTGGGGCGGCCGGGACGTGGAGGGCGCTATTCTCATCAACGCTGTCACCGGCGGCCATCAGTATTATCCGGTGGATAAAATCCCCACCTGGGTGGATCAGGTGTACCACGCCGATATGCTGCTGGAGCAGATGACCTATAACGGCCAGTTTCAGTCCGGCTTTTGGAACGCCTATATCGGTCAGCGGGGCGTGCTGCGGCCCACTGAAGGATACAACTACATCGCTGTCAACGACGACGTGTATCTGTATACCGGCATGACCTCCGTCACCGGGGATCAGTCCAACGTGGGCTTCGTGCTCATCAACATGCGCACCAAGGACACGAAATTTTATGAAATTCCCGGCGCCGAAGAATTCTCCGCCATGAGCTCCGCCGAGGGTAAGGTGCAGAATCTGCGGTATACCGCCACCTTCCCGCTGCTGCTCAACGTGGCGGATCGCCCCACCTACTTCATGTCGCTTAAGGACAACGCGGGCCTGGTGAAGATGTACGCCTTTGTGGATGTGGAACAATACCAGCTTGTGGGCACCGGCGGCACTGTGGCCGAGGCCCGCGCCAGCTACGTCAAGGCCCTGAGCGACGACGGCGCCGTCTCGGCGGGGGGCGAACCGGTGACCGGCGTTATTCAGGAGATTCACAGCGCCGTCTCCGAGGGCTTCACCCGCTATTACTTCAAGCTCGACGGCGCCGATACCATCTACGTGGCGGGGATTCAGACCTCCAGCAAGCTCCCCTTCTACAAGGCGGGGGACACCGTGACCGTCACCTGCTCGGGCGAAGGAGCTGTGCGGGATGTCCTGGCCATCGAATAATCCCTCAGGGCGCGGAAAGAGACGCTTTCCGCGCCCCTTTTTCTTTATCTAAAGAAAATACAGGAAAATGCAAAAAAAGGGTTGCAATTTCCGAACAGGTACTATATAATAGTAAAGCGCTCTGAGAGAGGCATACATCGCGGGGTGGAGCAGTCCGGTAGCTCGTTGGGCTCATAACCCAAAGGTCGTCAGTTCAAATCTGGCCCCCGCAACCATAAACCCGCATGGCCGTTGGCTTTGCGGGTTTTTCCTTTTTCCTTCGACGAAAGATACACTTGAAAAATGGTTTGTTTGCAACAGCCATCTTTTTGCAAGGCTTCTTGATGTATTATGCAATTTCATTTAAACACCTACTTTCGATTATTGATGCTTCCTATGGGTTTTGACCGCTATTCTGACCGCTATTGCTGAATTACACCCTCATACGCCTCCTGTCTATTATCCTTACTATGTGGAATATTCCCTACATAGCCCTATCCAAGCGGCGATTGAACTTTGCCATATTTCGCTTCTTTGAATCATCCAGGGAGTGTCCATACATATTCTCCGTTGTGGATTTTTGGGCGTGGCCCAAAATTTCCGCCAGGGTAGGAATATCAAAGTCCAGCTCAAATGCTCTGGTTGCAAAAGTATGGCGTAGCGTGTGGAATTTTTGATAATCTACGTTCGCCAGCCGTAGAACGTCTTCATAGAGATCGTGGTATGTCCTTGGTTCATAGGGGTTCCCGTTGGCCTGTAAGAAAACAAAACCGTCAGGCTTATAGAGGCCCTGCGTTCTCTGTTGCATTTCAATGTCATAAAATGCTGCCACAGCTTGGTCGGACATATGGATCCGCCGTTTGCCGCTGTCAGTTTTGGGAGGGCCTAAATAGAGAGCGGTTGAAGCATTAGGTTTTGCTCCGACAATAGGGATCTGACGGTATTCGGGTCTGTCCTTTACCCACTTTTTGGATAGACGTTCCAGAATAGATGAGATATCGAAATATTCTTTACTAGAGTTAAAATCTTGCCAAGCAAGTGCACACAGTTCGCCGATCCGCAGACCGGTATACAGATCAATTAAAACCAGCAGGGCATTTTTATTTTCATGCTGTAAGGCCGCCAGTTCTATACGTTCCTGATGCCTTTCTGTGTACACCTGAATTTTAGGAAGGGTGACTTTTGGCGTTCTTAATCCCGCCATCGGGCTTCTTGACAGCCAGCGCAGATTGTTAATGGCGAATTCCAAAGCCTCGGACATCATATTCCGTATATTCCGCAGGGTCTTTGGAGCCAAACCGCCCGGCTTGTTGTCGAGTCGTCCGGACACCTCTTTCATTCTGAAAAAGGAAACAAAATCATCCAAACACAGCTTTTTTAAAGGAATACTTCCAAGACGGGAATTATAGATGTGTCTTTCAATATAGGTGTCGTAGTTGGAATGTGTGGAGGGTCTTACCTTTATGTAATCCATGTGCCATTTGTGCAGATAGGCGTATAACGGCATTTGACTTCCATCAATGTAAGTAGATAAATAGATTTTCCCAAGAATGACGTTAAGACGCCCTCGGCAATCTTCCTCCGTCTTTCCGTAACAGCTCTTCCGTTCCCCTTCAAAATAGTACTGGCCTTCCCATCGTCCATCGCTACGCAGACGAACGTGGCCGGTACCATTACGGGTCTTTTTCCGTTTTTCTGGAGACACCTCTTTCATGTCTCTTGGTTTGCTCATTGTTCAACAATCCTTTCGCTCGTTTATGACTGTTGAAGCAATTTGACATCTTTATAAGCAGATATGCACTTTTCAAGGTACAATTTTCCTATCTGCTTATCAGCATAATACGCAATACTTTAGTCTGTCAAATTTCGTTTGCTTCTTTTTTTCGATAGTGACAGTTGGAAAAATACCATTGCAGGAACAGCGGTCTGGGCACGGTGAGCTTGGATATGCCAGTTCTGACGTAAGGGAAACCAGGCTGCTGTGTAATCTTCCGGGTGGTGGATTCACAGAAGCCCAGGAACTCGATCAGATCCTCCAGATGCAGATTGTAGGGCATCGCATTGATTTTCTCAGCCATATCGGAGTCTGAACTGATGATCGCTTTGATATCGTCAATGTTCTCCATGTTTTTGTCAGCTCCTTGAAGCAAAATGACTTGTTGGGATTATCTTTTTGAGTTTTTTCGGTCCCACCCATAGGGGATATGCCGCGACGGCTGACAGTCCCATAACTTTATGCACCGGATGCACAAAGTTATGGGAAGGAACCGCTTCATAACAAAACCGTTACGGCCGTCTGCAGACGGCGCCGCCAAGCTCCAGCGGCAAGTGTCTGCCGGATCGTCGCACCGCTGTTCTGTCGTACAGCGGATTTACCGCTTTCTGCGCGCTCCCCGGATCGTTCCGCGGCATATTACCATGATGCCTTGAGGCATATTTGTCAAGGTTCCACAGGGACATCTATCTCACCGGCCTCGCTTCCCCTATGAAGTGGGCGACGGCACGATAAGGACTAAAATACATTCTCCGTTCAGATAACGGATAAGTTTTCTGCGAAGGGGGATTAGACTTCGCACAAGGGTGATGCGCATTTCCTGCCGGAGATCTTCGTTCAGACGGGTGCCGCAATAGCAGCCATCGTCTGCATACACGGGCTCGACAGACGCCTTGCGGATATAAGACTCATAAAACGACAGAAAGTGGTTATCCGTTTCCGGAGCCGAGCGGATCAGATTCAGAACCAGGTCGGCCGACGGTACCGGATAGTTGTAGTGATTTTTATCCTCCATCAGCGCTCATCCTCCTTTTTATGGCGCGTATGGCATTCATCTTATGCTTTTCCACCATGCCAATACTGACTCCAATTTCAAGGGCAATCTGTTTCAAGGGGACATTGAGTACGACATTTTTGAGCAGCACCAGTCTTTGCGTTTCCGTCAGACTTCGCAGGGCTTCGGCCAGTTCCGGGTTTAATACAGGTATTTTGGTTCCTTGCACGTCAATCAGCTGACAAAGTGCCTGCTCAAATCCCGGATCGTCATAGTGCAGGTCTTCGGCGTACTTATCCAGTTCAACAAAGACAATGCCGTATTTACGGAAACGCGCTTTATTCCGGTAGTAACGTCGCTTAGTGTTATTGATGACGGTCTTCAGGTATTTGTCTACGTAGTGGAGCAATTCCTCGGAGATGTCTTCGTGCAAAAAATCCATTTTCATACGCTCTCACCTTTGCCCTTTCAAAAAAGCGACAAGGCAAGGTGATAGACAAAATTATACCTGGATTGAGAAGAAATGGTAAAATTAACATATTTATAAAATCGTTGCACGTGGCTTAAGAAAGAAAAAGCCAAATTCTCCTTTGACCGTTCAAGGGAAAATTTGGCAGTAAGATTTGGTATTTACATGGAGCCGGAAGCTATACCTGCTTTTTCTAAATCAACCTATCTGATGCTCACCGGATCTCAATAAAGAATATGGGGTCCTCCCTTGAATATGTATCGTTGTCTTAAGGCGAATATCACGGGAAGAAGCCCCGATCAGAATATCGTAATTTCCGTCTTCTACAACCCAGTTGTGCAGCATGATATTGTAATAGGACAGGCTTTCCAGCGGTAAGTCAATGCGCACCTTTTTGGTCTCGTCCTTGCGCAGAAATACCTTTTCAAAGTATTTTAATTCTTTTACGGGACGGGGTACCGTAGATAGGCAATCACTTAAATACACTTGGATAACTTCACTCCCATCCCATTCCCCGGTATTCTTCAGGGAAAATTCCATATGGATATGATCGGCCTCCACCTTCGCAGCGATATGGCTATATTCGAAATGGGTATAAGAGAGTCCGTGACCAAACGGATAACATATTTCTTCCGGATGACGGTCATAATACCGGTATCCCACATGAAGCTTTTCGTTATAGCAAACCATTTTGCCGTTTCCGGGGTATTCGAAGTCATGGCGCATAACTCTTGGGAAGGTTTCCGGCAGCCGGCCACTGGGATTCACAGCTCCACAAAGTACGTCGCAGACGCCGTCGGCCCCTTCGCCTGCAAGCCACATTTCAACCACCGCAGATGCCATGTCGTTCCATTTCCCTGGAATAATGGCACTGCCGTTCTGTAATACAACAACCACTTTTTTCCCTGTATAGCACGCGGTTTCGATAAACATTTCAAAGTTCGGATTTAGATGGGCGCTCCGCCTGTCAAAGAATTCCGTATCTTCCGACTCCATAGAGCCGGCGAAGAAAAGGACGACATCGCTGTCCTGAATAAAGTCCGTCAGCTCTCCGCAGGTTGGCCAGAGCATCTGCGAAGAATAGGAACCTTTTTTATACTTTTCGAGATAGCGGATCTCCGTATTGGGAAGCCTTTTGCGCAGCTCTTCCAGCGGGTTGTCGGTATACGCTTCCGACTGCAGGACTTCCGCGCTGCCCTGCCCGGAAGTCAGCGGGTGGACGGCATATTCTCCGATAACGGCGATGGATGTATATTTATCCTCGGTAAGCGGCAGCGTCTGGCCTTCGTTTTTCAGCAAAACCGTCCCTGCAGCGGCGATTTCCTGCGCTGTTTTATGCTGTTCAGCTCGGCTGTATTCCGCCTTCTGCGGCTTTGGTCTCATCAAAAATTTTAAGACATTGGCCACAGCATGGTCGATGTCCTCCATGGAAATTTCCTTTGTTTCCAAGCCGCGTTTCAGCTCGGCAACAATGTTTCCGTTATGCGGCATCTGAAAATCGAGGCCGGCTCGGACGGCCTTACATATATCCTGTACAGCGCCCCAATCGGAAATGACAAACCCGTCGAATCCCCATTCCTCTTTCAATACCTGCTTGAGCAGAAATGGATTTTCCGAGCACCAAATGGAATTCACTTTATTGTAAGCGCACATAACACTTGTGGGCTTTGCCCTTTTCACGGCGATTTCAAAGCCCTTTAGATATATTTCACGTAAAGTGCGCTCGTCAACCTCTACACTGACATCCTGCCGAAACTGTTCCTGGTTATTGACAGCAAAATGCTTCAGACTGGTGGCGACGCCCATTTCCTCCACGCCGTTTATATACTCTGCCGCTAATTCACCCGCCAGAACCGGATCCTCCGAAAGGTATTCAAAATTTCTGCCGCACAGAATATTCTTTTTGATATTGATCCCCGGGCCCAGGATCATATCTACATCATGTTCCACGCAATCTTTGGCGATCCCGTTTCCCATTTCTCTGGCGAGACGCTTATCCCAGGTGGCGCCAAGGCAGCAAAGGTTAGGAAAATGTGTACAGTTTTCTTCTCGTGGATGTCGAACGCCATGAGGGCCATCCGCCAATTTCTTTTCCGGAACACCGTACTTTTCCAGTTTTGCCGTTTCCATATCACCGGTACCGGTAAGAAGCAACGCCTTCTCTTCCAATGTCATTTCGGAAATGATTTGATCAAAGTTCATGCAATCATCCTATCCTTTCGCCGCAGTGACCGTTGATGCGCCGGCTTTTATTGATGAGGAGCTTCCTCATGCAGACTCATATAAAGTTTCACAACAGCGTTGCCTGTTATAGTACATTTGCCGTAGCGGCCGTTTTCCAGTCGTTGAAGCATACGGGAACTGGCTGAAAATCTGCACCGCGGCCGAACACCTCCAGAAGCGGTTCTTCCAGCTCTTCGAGGGTCTCGATTTGTCCGTTCAGATACTGGGAAAGCCGCTCTCTGCAGTGTGTTACACGCCGTATCAAACCACCGAGCCGGATATCCTGGACATCAAAGCCATGAGGCTTGTTTTCCGTCATCCACTGTTTCTCAAAAGCCTTATACAATATCTCCAGCTTGGAGACCAAATCCTCATACCGAGGCAGCAGGGCCTGAAGCTCCAACCGATCTTTTTCCTGGTAAGCCTTCCGGGTGCGCAGTCCCAAATCAAATTTACAGGCCAATACATCGCAAAGCGCCTTCTGCGTTCTGAAAATATAGGACAGCGGATACTCTTCCGGGATTGTCGCCAGCTTTTCGGCACAGGCTTTATACCGCTGCGCATCGGTATCCCGGACCGTGCTGTCCCACGGGCCAAGGAAGCAATCGCTGTACAGCATATACTTATCCGGGTTGCAAACGCCCTCTGCGTTGGCCGTGTCCGGGAGTTCCAGCAGCATGAACTGATCAAAGCTAAGGCCGAACATTTTTTGAAATTTGCACCGGATGTTTTCCATGTCCGTATTTCCCTTGACCAGCTCGGAGAGGGTAAACAGGGTCGGCAATGCAGAGAACTTCGAGCATTCGTTCCCGTTATCGCCCCACAGCGTTACCAGCATATGGGGAATATGATTGTCTATGCAGCAGTCAACCGTTTTCCGGGCTGCCTCGATCGAATAGGAATTGTGGGGAGCAAAGCCTGTCCAGGTATAGGCGCCGCCGGCAAACCAGATGTCCTCCCCAAGCTCTTTATGCCTTTTCATCAGGGAATCATAATGCGCCTTGTCCCAGTTGTCATAATCCCAGTATATGAGCTGTACATTCTTCGGGATCAGGTCTTTCACCCGGGAATCCAGTTTACCCTCGCCGTAATGCTCACCCGTTGCCAGACGGAAAAACATATCGCTCCACATACAGAGGGTAAAGCCGTATTTTTTCCCGATTGCTGCCACTTTGTTCAGATGGGAAAGGAAGATCGACGTTCTGTCGGGATACCCGTTTCTTTCCCGATACCGCCCCAGCCCCAGCATATAGGCTTCGTCCATTCCGATGTTCACGGTACGGCTGGTGAAGCACCGGTCCAGCGTGGCAAATATATCTTCCAGCAGCTGATAAACGCGATCATCCCCGATGCACAGAATATCGTCGCAGTCGGACATATCGCGGTATTGCGGCCACCGCATAATCGCATTGAGATGAGCCAACGCCTGAATGCAGGGGATCAGTTCGACCCCTTTGCTGCGGGCGTATGCGTCGATTTCCATCAGTTCCTTTTGGGAATACCGTCCCCGCAAATGCCCGAAATACGGCTGGTTATCCACCTCATAGGTATCCTCGGTATACAGCATCAGGGTGTTGTAGCCCATTTGGCTGAGATAATCGATCATGGTTTTGACAACTCGGGGTTTCATTACGCCGTTGCGGGAGCAATCCAGCATCGCCCCGAAATGCTTGAAAGGAATTTCTTTTGCCATATATTTTCCACCTTCTCCAATTTTATTGACCGCTCAGGCTTCCTGTTCGGCCGGCTCCAGACTGAACGCAAAATGGATGGCTTTTTCACTCAGGCGGTAGGCCTCGGGTAATTCCGGCCCGCAGGATTGCGACCCCAGGCCGGAGTCCTTGTAGTCCACCCGCAGATAGGTGTGCGCGGACTCGCCCAATTCATCGGTATGTGCCGCCCTATATATCTGCCCGATGCTGTAACGGGATACGGCGGCTTCAAAAGCCTGCGATGAGCGTACCGTAAAGGCATTCTTTATGGTCAGCTCCCGTACCCCGTAGTGGTTGCCGTGCTCCTGCGGCCTCACATATGGGACATATTCTTTTGCCGCAGTGCTTTCATACAGGCCGCAGGGCGCATGATGATAGCTGTCGCAATAGCTTTCTGCCGGTCCATGTCCATAATACTGAAAAGATTGCAGAATCTTGGGAAGGATGAATTCAAATCCCAAGCGCGGGAGCCAAACTGCGTTGTCCGCCACCTGTCCACACAGGTCAAACGCAATCCGGCCGTCTTGGGAAACGGCTATTTTCAGGGTATAGCGAAAGAAGGGACGACGGGAGACTCCGGCAAGCGAGCCATTGACAAGGATTTCGCCGTTCTCCTGCGAAACGTCGTAGATCTTGCTGAAAAGGCGATCCAGATTTTCCCCCTGCCAGATATTCTCCAAAACCCATAGAGGCTTCATATGAGTTTCCTCGTTGTCCGTGGGCGCCCGAAAGGCGGTCAGGCCGATTGGCGCGTCCAAACATTCGCGGTCGTCTATCATCAGGCTGGTGAAATTCCCAACCGCCTTGGAAAACGTGTAGCAGAAGCGCGGGCCTTTTGCCACAAGGACTTCTCCGGTATCCTGAAGGAAGCAGGGGGCTTGGTCGGTTTCATCGCTGGCTTGGATGCGGCAAGGCAGCGGGCACTGCAAAACGAAAGTGTTATCCTGCCAGTCCGTCAGCCAGACGGTAATAAACAGGCCCAGCCGGCACGTCTCAGGCAGCGGGGAGGCTAAGCGGAAGGAGGTCTCCCGCCCCGGAGCCGCGCACAAGCTGACGGTTCCCTGCTCGACAGTCTGGCCATCCCGTTCCACCGCATAGCGAAAACGGCATTCCTGAAAGTCACTGAAGGAAAAGCCGTTGCGTACATACACCTTGCCGGAATGAAACCTCAGCCGAAAAGGCGCATAGGCGGCTCTGGCTGAAAGGGAACCCGCCTTGAAACTCCGGTCGGCAAATACCAGTCCATCGCAGCAAAAGTTGCCGTCATGCGTCATTTCTCCGGCAAAATCGCCTCCATATTTCTGGACGCCGCCGACCTCCACCACATGGTCGCACCATTCCCAAATACAACCGCCGGCCAGCTTGGGCTGCTTCCAGATCTCCTCCCAATAATCCCATAAACCGCCTGGTCCATTTCCCATGGCATGGGCATATTCACACATAAAAACCGGCTGCCGGATATGGGGATCCTGCGCCCAGTCCCTCAGCTCCGAGAGGGATGGGTACATACGCGAATAGATATCGGCCTTCTCCGGCTGCCCCAAACGGCTGGCATCCTCGCAGTGGATCAAGCGTGTGTCATCCTGCTGCTTCAGCCAGGCGATCATGGCTTCCTGATTTTCTCCAAAGCCACTTTCGTTTCCCGTTGACCACAGGACGACGCTGGCATGGTTTTTATCCCGGTGATAGGCGCGCTGCATCCGCTCGAGAAACGCCGCCTTCCATTCGGGACGGCGGCACGGCCAATCCAAGGATTCGACGTCATAGCAATACTCGACATTCGGGTTGCGCCGCAGCACCCCATGAGATTCCAGGTCGGTTTCCAGCATGATATACATACCGAGCTCATCGCATAGATTCAGAAATTCCGGATGCGGCGGATAATGGGAAGTGCGCACGCAGTTGATGCCCAGGCTTTTCATCAGAAGGACATCCCGCTTCCATTCTTCCCAGGTCATGCACCAGCCGTTTTGGGGGCTGGTATCGTGATGGTTGACGCCTTTGAGCTTGACCGGTGTGTGGTTGATACACAGTTCCAACCGATCCGATATACCGATGTCCCGGAAGCCCACGCGCTGTATAATGCGCTCTCCCGCACAACGCAGCTCCACCGTATACAGGTACGGTTTCTCCGCATTCCATAGAGTCGGGTTCTCCACCAGCATCTCTATGTAACCGTCTGCCTGGTGTTCCTGCAAAAGCTCCTCACCGTCAAACAGCCGAACCTGTGTGCTTCGGTCTGTCCAGACCTTCAGCCGCCCCGTGGAATCCGCGGTTATTTTTATATCCGTCAAATGCCCCTGGGGCCGTTCCAGAAGGTACACATCGCGAAAGATGCCGTTATACCGGAAAAAGTCCTGATCCTCCAGATAACTGCCGCAGCACCATTTTCGGACAAGAATACGCAGGGTGTTGGTTCCCGGCCGCACCGCCGCGGAGAGATCGAATTCTGCCTGCAGATGAGAACCCTGCGTATACCCAATGGAGTGTCCATTCAAGATCACCTGAGCGCAGGAGGATACGCCCTCCAGTACCAGATAGACGCAGGGAAGATCACCCGTATACTCGAAATCCCGTTCATAGATGCCCAAGGGATTGATATCCGGCACATACGGCGGATCAAATGGATAAGGATAGTTGACATTGGTGTAATTGGGAGAATCATATCCATATAACTGCCAGCAGGAAGGGACCGGTATCGTTGACCACTTTTCGGGTTCCCCCGCCCGGTCCCCATCCTCAAAATAGCAAAATTTCCAGTTTCCATTCAGCAGCCGGTATTTTGCCGCTCCCTCCGGGATGTAATAGCAGCGCGGCGGCTGCCGGTTCTCGCCGGTATGGTTCAAATCCTCGTAAAAGCGCACGTTCAAGGGTATTTCTCCTTCTGAGATAAATATAAGGGGACTACTGCAGGCATAGCATAAGACCAGGTTCGGATTCGTCCGACTGTGCCGTGGTTCCGATCTTTCGGAGCGTCTCCCCGTCGATATACAGCCGGTTGCCCCGTGTTTTCACGCGGACCGTAATATCCTCCGCCTGAGAGGCCGCCAGATCCTGGGCGAATACGCGTCTTCCCTCAACGGCCGTTGTATAGTCGATTTCGACGCCGTTAAAAAGCCCAAAAATTCCGACAGGAGCTTGCACCGCCACTTCAGGCAGCCTGACTGTACACAGCGGCGTTTCATAGCGCCCATTCGAGGCTAAATACCCCAAAGCAGCCACGGCAACCGCGCCGTTGGGATGGCGGGAAGCAGCCAGCAGGGGGCGCTCTCCGTCATAGGCGATGTGCTTTAGAGGCAGACCGCGGCTCACATATGAAGGACAAGTCTGCAGGATTTCTTTGTGAATGTAATCACCCATCCAGGTTTCCGCCGAACCGAAGTAATGCCGCGAAATCACCGCTTCTCCGCTTACATAGGTCTTGACGTCCTGAATGGGAAACGGCGGCGCCAGATACTGCCATCGCACAGCACGCTGAATTTCCGTGGTTTTGTGCGACAGTCTCTGCGGATCAAAATCATAAATGGGCAGCTCCTTGTTTAGAGAAGAGCGCATGACGCCGATGTTCCATCCCATCGCCGCGCCGATATAGGCTTCATCCTCACAATTCAGGATAGCCGGAGACTGCGGAGACTCCTGGAGAAGAGAGGCGATCCGATCCATGGTGCTTATCTGAGAAAATTGAGGAAGCACATCATAGGTGCGGAACACCTGCGTCCCGCGCAGCATATCCGATGACCTCTGCGGGATATCCCACCATTCGCCGAAGCGCCCGCTGCTTATCTGCCGGTCGTTTTCCAGCACCACATTGTTCCCCGGCGCAATCGGCAAACAATGCTCAATAACCAGCTCCGGATAGATCAAGGCCCGCAGCTCATCCAACCGCCGCCGCCAGGCAATATCCTCCTGATGGGTGCCCCAGTCCACTTTCCAGTAAGCGACACCAGCGTAGCGCGACCACCGTAGCCGTTCACTCCAGTAGGCATCCGACTCATCGGCACTAAGCTGGTGTGAACCGCTTTCTCCCACGGCCTGAGCGCTGACCCAAAGCCCCAGACCGCGCCACCCGGCCTGCATCACCAGATTGCTCAGGCCCTTCAGCCTTTCGGCAGGGGTCCCGGTACAGGACGGAAACCGGTCAGCCGCCACCTCCAGCGAGCCAAACCTCTCCCTTTGGGTTGTGGGATGTACACCGTAAGACACATCCCAGCCGTCATCCAGCACGAAATACAGATCTCTCCGTATCGGATCATACTGCGAAAGAAGACCTTCATGCTCCGTCAAATGCTTTTCATCTAAAAAATCCCGCGCTTTTTCGGCGCCTGTTCCCCCAATAAAAGCGGCTGGATCCGTTTCCTCCTCTGCACCATGCCTTCCGAAGTTTTGCGTCTGCCATGTACAGTAGTAATTCGAAGCGGAAGTGGACGAATTCGTAATCAAATTGACAGGCATAAATCTACTGCTCCTCAAAATAATTTCTCCATTTTATTCGGCGTCTATCCGAAGATAGCTGCCGGCTCTCACAAGGTTATCGCCGTCACGGTAGTCTGAAGATCCATAGTTCACATAAATGCGCGTCCCATCGGCATAAGTGGTCACTTTGACCTGCTCGCCCAGCGATTCGTGCGCCACCATTGCCTGATCGGCCAGGCCGTTCAGCGCCTGGCGTAAAACGGCGTACTGTTCGGTGATCCGCTCTTTGTTCTGTGCATAGTTGCTGTTGTACAGCTCGTCAAACGTATTTTGGTACAATTCATCAAACGGATTAGCCGTCAGCGTATACCGCAGATCGCTTCCGGTTTCGATCCGCTGCAAAAGCGCTTTATCCGGATCGCTTTCTTTGTTCATCGCGCCGCCGGAATAGGCGATATGCCCGTGAAGCACCATCTGGACAAAGGGGATATCCTCGTCAAACAGATTGTTTTGGGAGGAGGTTGCCGGCAACTGATCAATATAGGAGAGATAAGGCAAGGTATACAGATTTCCGCCGGTCCCCATCACGGCTGCCCCGCTGTCCTTCATGGATTGCAGGATATTCTGGATCGATTTCATCGTATCCTGCCGCGTGACCGTTGTGCCTGCGCCATAGTCTCCATAAAGGGTGGAGGCCAGCTGCGATACGCTGATTCCCCCGGCCTGCACCGCCTGTGTGCGATATTTTTCCCACAACGTCTCAAACTGCTTCGACGACACCAGCTGATAAGATGTTTCCATCCACGTACCGTACGGGGAACCGATAAGGAAAAGGTTGACAATGCTGTTGTTCAGCGCTCTGGCCGAACTGGACAGCGGGAAATAGCCGTTCAGACGCGACGTCCATGCTGTGGTGAATTCCCAGTTGGTATACAGGCCGGTATTTTGCTGTTTCAGACGATCCAGCAGGTCGGCATACGCTTTTTCTCCTCCGGCAGCTGAACTGATTTTTGTGGAGCCGGGCAGTTGACAGTTCAGCCCCTTCTTATTCCACCCGTTCAGCAGCAGCGTCACATTGCCGGTTCCCAGCGATTCGCTCAGTTCCGCCGCCATATCGCCGGCCTGCGCGAAGGTTGTCATCGGATATTCCCGGATGACCGGCACCAGCCCCGCAGCCTGTTTCCAATAAGGAATACTGTTTATGACTTCTGCCAGAAGCTGCGGGGAGTCCCGTTCTACAGCAGCGTTGAGCACTCCCTGGTTTTCCAGCCGCAGGCGGTACAAATTGGCCATATCCGAATACGCCGTTTGCTCGGTGGTTTCTGTCAGCAGCACGTATTCCACGGACAGCGTGTCCAGCGCCAGATCCGAAGCGAACAGACTGGTATCGGTCTTCGTCGCCATTTGATAAATACCGGTATCGATGGTCATAAACGCCGGGTATATGCCGGAATACGAGGCCGACTTATTCACACGGAATTCGGCCTGCTGTGCGCCGTCCTCCACAACGCACAGAAATCCGCTTCCGTTTTTGTACTGACCGAAAACCGGAAGGGTACAAACCGCCGGCGATGTGTCCAGCTTACTTGTCAACGCGATGTTCTGCCCATAAACCGGAAGCGATACCGCCTGTTCTCCGACCTGGCTTTCTCCATCAACGCGCACCAGAGCGCCGCTTCCGGAGGGGATGACCATATATCCGGTTTCTCCGGCGGTGAAGCTGTCAAAGTTGGGAAGCAGCTCAATGTTGGTCAGGGGATAGTCCCGGTAAAAGCTTGCGTCCTTCATGTTGACCGAAGCGGTGAAACCGGTATCGGTCAGACGATACTGCACCCGCACTTTGAAGGTACGGGGATTTTCGTGTACCGCCTCCTGGCCGGCGGTATCCGCCAGCCGGTCTTCCTCGGTATAGCCGGCCGAACGAAAAATCTCGTCTGTACGCTTCTTTACGTTTTTGTTGGGAGCATCAGTCAGAATATACAGGTCTTCTTCCGCAAGACGGGGATACTCGCTCAGCAGATAATCACGGGTGGCTCCTTCCGCCGTATCGAGGCTGTACAGCGTATAACGCCTCTGCAAATACTCCACGCTTTCCCCGTCCATCCGGGTGAACAATTCTTCCATGCGTGTCTGGGAGATCTGCTCCGGATACACATAATCCGGCTCCATATCGCCAAAGATATACTCCACATCCACACCCTGTCCGCCTGCGGAAAATACCCGCACCTGCTCTTTATCGACACAATGCTCCTGGCTGTAAAGGGTCGTCTGCGCATTCTTGGCATAATATATCAGATTCAGCGAGGAGGCATAGCGACTGCCTTGGGCCGCCGCATCATCGGGCACCGCTTTCCATACCCGCCCGGTTTTCAGGCAGCGCACCACAATGTCCGCACTGCCTGTCAATTCCAGCGCAAAGTTTGCGTTCTGCGCCGCCACATAAGAAGATCCGGATATCACCTGATCCGTAATATCCTCTGAACTTTCTGAAAAAGTAATCTTTCCCTCTGTCAGCCCGTAGTTCAGCGTCTTTCCCGACGGCAGGCACAGCAGCAAGGCAACTACGGCAGCGACTACTGCCGCCGATATTCCCCATTTCATAAGCCTTCTTTTCAAAACCGTCACGCCCCTTTCTATACACTTGACCTGCGGTTCTGAACCGCTGATTCTGAGCGTTATGTTCGCATCTGAATTTCTTCATAAAGGTTTTGCACAAAGCCCGTCATTTGCTGCAGAATGGTCATGCTCAGCAAAAACAGGAAGAGAATCACAGCGATAGCGACGATGGTCACAAGGATGGCGGCCACTGTCTTTTTGGGCGTATACTGGTGAACCGTCAATGTCCCCGAAAACAGGAGAAACGCCACCCAAATATACAGCAGCATCTGCAAAATGCTGTATATCGCCGCTTCGTCTTTGGTAACGATATGGCTCAGCAGGATCAAAATCGGCTGACCGAACAGCAAAGGCGTCAGCGAATAGCAGGTATACATATAGATATTGGCCATGCTGCCGGATCCGTTCATCAGGGTGGTCATGGACCAGCTTGCCACGCACCATAAGGCCACCGGCACCAGAATGCCGAGACACCCCTTTATCAAAAGATTCTCTCGTGCCAGACTGCTCCCGGCTACGATATATCCCGTACCAGCCATGCCAACCAGATTGATCAATGTCACCAAAGCCAGAATGATTGTAGCCGCCCTGAGACTTCCTCTTTTTTCAAAACTCATATCCCAGAAGCCGTCGAACGGATGCCGCATGATGTAGGTGCCGTAGCGGACACCCGCTAAAGTCTGTGACAAGGCTGAGGGCGTACCAGCCGCCGCCTTTGCCGGCCGTTTCTTTCTCCAACTTTGGAGCAGAGCCACGCCGACGCCCAAAACCGCCAAGGCAAGAATTCCCCAGCCGATCATGTTCGCCAAACCATCCTGCCGGTAAAGGCGGAACGCTTTGGAATAGTAATCCTGGTCGTCGGCCAGCAGGAACCAGCTCATGGCCGCCGTATAGTCTTTGCTGCGCATACATTCCCGACCCTTTGCCATATACGCCAGACTGCTGGTGGAATGCTGCTCCAGCACAGCGGCCCAGCCGGCCGCCGCCTGCTCATAATCGCCTTCTTTTTCGTTGATAACCGCCTGATTCAGCGTCTGGGCGTACTTCGAGGGTGCAAAAATTTTCACGGATGCGTTTCCTTGATCGACAACCGCTATTTTTTCGTTCCAATAGCACAGCGCTACCGGGTCGATCAAACCGGTGGCCGTTTCGTTATTTTCACCGAAGACATATAGCAAGTCTCCATCGCTGCTGTATGTGAATACACGGGAACGCGTACTGTCCAGCGCACTGTACAGGCCATTGTCCTGTACGGCGATATCGATAAACCGAGAAGCATTTCCTGCACGGGTTGCCGTCATCGGGAACTGAATATCGCCGGCCGGGGGCAGCTTCCCGATACGCAGCAGCACATCTTTTCCCTTGGAATTTAACCGGCGTATGGGCGCCAGCTCTCCATCACCGTTTTCGATAAAGCGCAGCATATCGCTGTCGGTGTTGGTGGCTACGGTCGTGTAAATGAAACCGGCTTCATCGATATCCATGCCGCTGTATTCCGTGGGAATAAACAGCAGCATCCGCGCCCGCTGCTCCTTGGTGGATATCATGCGCCATAGCCGTTCGGTAAGGCTGGGATTGACGGGAACCGATCCGAAAAACCCCAGGAACTCACCCTGCATATTGAGCTGATAGATACCGTTTGTTTCGTCGCGTGCCAGTACATACAGCCTTTCTGCCGCATCCACCACGACGCGGATGGGAGCATACTCCACCTCAGACATGGTCTTGGCGGGATCCGGCGCTGGAACAACCGCCTGTACCGTACCCTGCATATCCATTTTGACAATGCGGGCATTGCCGGTATCCGCTATATACAGCGCACCGGAACGGGATACAAAAAAGCCCTCCGGCTGAGTCAGACCGGCGTCCGCTCCCAAAACGGCGGACAAATCCCCCTGCTTATCCACCACCATCACACGGCCGCCCTGCTTGTCGAGCAAAAACAGCCGGTCGTCATAGGATGCGGCATCTACAATGGCCCCTGTACCGTCTACTCCCAGCCCTGCCGGTGTCAGTTCCGTTTCCATAGTGAAGGCTTCCGGCGCACCGATGGGGGAGCCATCCGTAAAGTAGTTATAAGACGGGGACTCTGGAAAATTGAAGGCGGACACACTGAGAGTTCCACCCAACATGAGGGCCAGAGTTAACAATATAAGACAAGTCACTCGAAAACTTTTCCGTTTCATCCGTCGTACCCTCTTAATCTTTCAGGCCAGATGTGGCCATTGTCTGCAGCACGTTGGACTGTGCCAGCAAAAATACAACAACCGGGGGCAGCACCAAAATGAACGCGATGGCGGCCGATACGCCCGTGCGCGCGATACCACCGGCTACCACATTGTTCAGCGCCGTGGGCAGGGTTTTCAGCTTCTCATCAAAAATCATCACGCCGCCGGTTGTGTTCCATATGCCGGTAAAGGAAAAGATGATCAGCGTCATCCACGCCGGACGTACCAGCGGCAGGCAGATTTGAAAGAAAATCCGATTTTCACCGGCGCCGTCCAGCCGTGCCGCTTCTAAAAGGGTGTACGGCACCATCTGATCCATAAACTGCTTCATGAGGAACAGGCCGAGCGAGCTGGGAATCAGGGGAAGGATCAGCGCCCACATGGTATTGACCATATGCAGTTTTGTCATAATGATATAATTGGGTATTGTCGTGACAACCGATGAAAACAGCAGGGACAGCACGACAACCTGAAACAGGACCTTGCTTCCCGGAAACTTAAACTTGGACAGCACATAGGCCGCCATGGAGGAGAACAACACGTTGCAAACGGTGCCGATGACCGTCACAAACAACGAGTTGAATACATACCGCGAGAACGGCAGCCATGAATCGCCCAAAAGAGAGGACAAGTCCTGAAAGTTCGTCAGGGTTGGCCGTTCCGGGAAAAATTTGGGTGGAAACAGAAAGAGCTCATCGATTGGTTTGAAGGCACTGGATACCAAAAACACAAGGGGAAGCGCCATGAACAACGCGATGGGTAGCAGAAAAAGAAAATTGCCTATATGCGACCATATGCTGCGGGAGGAAGCCCTCCCCATCGAATGCTTCATCTTTTCTTCCCCCTTACCGTCCCACGTTGTTCAGCAGCCGTTTAATCAATTCGTTCAACACGACCATCACAGTAAACAGGATCGTCGCAATCGCGCAGGCATAGCCGAACTCATACCGCGTCGTGGCATAATCCTGCATATGATTGACCATCGTGTGTACCGCATAGTCGGTACTGGGATTGCCGCAGAGCAGCTGCCCCACCGTTCCTACCGTGAAGGCTCCGGTAATGGACATAACCGCGCCAAACATGAGCTGGGGTTTTAGCTGGGGAAGGGTAATATACCAAAGCTCCTGCCAGCGGCTGCGTATGCCGTCAATGGCTCCCGCCTCATACAGAGCGGCGTCCATTCCCTGCAGACCCGCCACAAAAGAGAGAAACTGTGTTCCCATGCTCATCCATGCCGTTACGATGATAATAACGGGCATCATGTATTCCGTATCCTTTAGAAACTGAATCGGTCCATTTATAAAGCCAAACTGCAGCAGAAAGGAATTGATATAACCGAACTGATCGCCGGAAAACAACAGCTGCCAAATGACAAAGGCGTTGCCCGAGATTGAGGGAACATAAATCAAAAACACCATCAGTGTGCGAATCTTGGGCGGCAGCTCATTGAGCAGCCATGCCAGCAGGAGCGAACCTATATAGGATACCGGTCCGACCACCAGCGCCATGGTGAGCGTGTTGACAACCGACTTGATAAATATGTTGTCTCCCGACAGGAGAACCGCATAGTTGTCCAGCCAGACAAAAGACGGTGTCTGCATCATATTGAAGTTCGTAAAGCTCAGCACAATGGCAACCACCACCGGTGCGATCACAAACAGTGCAAACAGCGAGAAAAAGGGCAGCAAATATATATAGCAGAACCCATGCTTTTTTAAGGTATGGAAAGCCCCTTTCATTCTCCATTCACATCCAATCTAAATTCCAAACGTTTGCGTGTGATTTCTGCGTCGATAATTTCGGTATACTCCAACACGGTATCCCGCAGGTTGGCATTCCGGTCTATGACTGCGCGAAAGATATTGTCGATATGCCGGGACAAAAAGTAACCGCCCGGCACCTGCTTAACGGACAGAGCCGTTTCCCGCTGAGCCTGCAGGGACGACAGGGTTGACGCCGTCCAGGGAAGCTGTTCAAAAGCCTTCAAATTTGCGGTTGCAAACCGTGCCGACGTACCCATCCGGTTTTCAATAGCGGTAGCAAAGGCCAACTGCTCCGGTTCGTCCGTCCACCATTTCAGAAATTCCCAGCTTTTATCCGGCTGTTTGGTGTCGGACAGTATGATGGCGGACGTCACCGTGCTGACGCTGTTATGCTGAACGGTTCCATCCTCTTGTTTCGTCCCCGGTACGGGGTGCATACTCCACAGACCGCGGATTTCCGGAGCCGATACCTCCAGCGTGTTGTATGTGCTGTAATCCACGATTCCTACCGGCATATCGCCGCTGCGAAACCGGTTGACAAAGTTGTATTCCTTAGATAAGTCATACTCTTTATACAGGGAAATCCAGTTCTCAAAGGCGTTCATGGCTGCACCGGTATCCAGAGCCGTCGATTTTCCGCCGTCGTGATAAAAATCGGACTGCTCCTGAAACAGCAGCAAAGCATAACTGGAAACATCCTGATTGCTGGGGATTGGATACGCAAAATCCATGTTGTTCAGCTGAAGGATGGTCAGCATATTGTAGACATCGTCCCATGTCTGGGGCACTTCAAGGCCCAGCTCCTGCAGCAGATCGTCCCGCGTAAACATCATCAGGAAATTGTGGGTGATTGGCAGCGCATAGACGCCGCCGTCATGCTGAAAGGGAACAATGGCCTCTTTTGAAAAACGCCCGGCCACCTCATCGTAATCCGGGAATGCGGATAAATCCATAACCGCTCCGCGCAGCGCCAGATTCACCGGTTCGACTCCATTGGCAAAGAGGAACACATCCGGGGCAATATCGGCGGCAATCGCTTCGATCAGTCCGCCCGTAATCAGCTTGAGATCAACGGGAATTCCATTCTTGGCCGTAAAATCGCTGTCTATCTGTTCCTTCAGGATTTGGTATTGATCCCGCCCCTGAAGGATCCAGACCTCTATGGTTTCTTCTCCCTGATTCAGATTTCCTACCATGCCGTAATCCTCGCAGAAGGACTGAAAGAACTGCCGTATATGGAACCAGATGGTCTGAAAGAAAGAAGTGTGAGGCGCTTGATGCTTCGTTCCGGCAGGAACCAGTTCCAGATAATCCAGGCTCAGCGGCTGGGTCTGCCGGTCCTGTATCCACTGGCTCACCGCCGTAACATTGCTCAGATAGAGCCGCAGATTCGCCGGGATGGTTTCCGGATATTTGATGAACTGTCCAAGCTGCCATGTGATTTTGTTCAGGGCGGCCGCATCCTCACCGCTGCTTTTTCCGCCATACAGTTCATCGGACAGCGCCGTCAGAACAGCGAGCTGCTGTTTCATATCGTCGATAACGTCCGGCAGATACTTTTCAATTTGATAATCCCGGTATTCGTCCGGCGTGGATCCTGTCAGGCTGATAATTTTGCGGTATATGGTATTCAAGGCATATAGGGATTCCTCGGCCGTGTGCAGTGCTCCCGAAATGTCTCCATAGCTTACTTCAAGGGTAAGCATATGGGGACCCGCTTCCAGATACACCTGATAGGGGACGCCTTCCGCGTCCCGGGGTTCCAGCGTATTCCAGCCGTTCTTATATGGAAACGTGAGATATTCCAGTCCCTCACACGGCACCTTACCGTCAATGAGCAGCCGCCGCACCGAGGATTTTCCGCTGGAAAAATTCTGCTTGTAGCGCAGTGCCAGGGAATAGTAGCCGCTCTCTTTCACCTGTACTTCCCAGGTCACACTTTGTCCAACCTGAGACCAGCCGGATCCGCCAATGGCGTTCCAGCGCTGAAGGCCTGTAAAGGAGGGCGTCATATCCGGCGTCGTGCGATCACACAATTCCAAAATAGCGCTGTCGGAGCGCAGCGTGGGGAATTCCGCTTGAACCCGGACAGGTTTTGCTTCCGTGCTGCTCGGAGCACCAGAGGGTGCTTCCGGATACGATTCTTCCCCCGGTATCCATTCCAGAGCGGATAATTCGATATCGCCCTTTTCTGCCGTGATGGTTAGGGCGTTTTCCCCCTCTTCCAAAGCAAACAGCAGAGGATCCAGATAGTAGCCGGATGCAGCCCGCGCAACGGTTGTCTGCCAGCCTGTATCCTCTGTAAGCTGTACGGAATACTGATTCCCGCGTTCGTCCTCTCCGGGTGTATCACCCTGCCACTGTCTGTTCAGTCGAATTCCAGAAGCTTCGCTGAAAGGGAGCTTGCCGTTTAGTTCTATACGGCATTCCCCGGTGCGGCTGTTTCCTTCCCCCATGCGATAGGTTATACGCAGCGCAGCCAGACCTCCCACAGCAGAGAAAGGCACCGTGTAAGACGCCCCTGCGGGAATATGCGTATTGGCTTCCATACGGATACTTTGCTGGATAACCGTCCAATCGTTATGCTCCGCTAAATAGCTGTCATACGAGTTCCCGGAGGAAACCATGTTGGTTCGCTCACCAGCCTTATGTACGGACGGTTCCTGTTCCGGATCCTGTGCATAGGCGGGAGAGCCGGCTGTTGTCAGCATAAAAACCGCCGCGCACAGGGTGGCCACTGTTTTCCTGACTGTCATATCACAATTCCCTCCTTACCCAACCAAGCCGGTTGTTTCCACGCTCTCCACTAAAAAGCGCTTGCCAATTACAAAGACAATCAGAACCGGTATGAGATAGAGAACCAGACTGGCGTTCTGCAATATGGCACGATAATACACATCGTCTTTGTCCACGCCGGGCAAAAGCGACATATTTCCCTCAATGGAGGCCAGCTTCGTCCAAATAAACTCTTTATCGGGCATGAAGACGTTGGTATAGGTAGGATCCGTCCATTTCCATACGAAAATTAAGACAAAGCAGGTTACCATAACTGAAACCGCACCCGGCAGCATGATGCGCCAAAACACGGAAAAGGTTCCCGCCCCATCGATGGATGCCGCTTCCTCCAGCGCCTTGGGATACGCCCTGAAATGCTGCCGAAGGATAAAAATCAGCAGGCCGTTCTTCAAACCCAGCGCCGTAGCAGACAGCAAAAACAGAGGAATAGGCGTTTCCAACAGGTTCCACTGGAACGGGCCGAAGCTGCTGAAGGATAAATACAGCGGCGTAAAATAGGCACTGGTGGGTATCAGGAGCGTCAGCAAAACACACGCAAATAAAAAGCCGTTTCCGCGGAAAGAAAATCGCGCAAATCCATACGCCACCAATGTGCAGGAAAAGATTTCAAAAAGGCACAGCGCCGTATTCAGCAATACCGATTTCAGCACGGTTGGGCCATACTCCAAAAAGATCGCGGCGTTTTTATAAAAATCCAGAGTAGGAGACAGGGATAAATAGCGAACCGATGAATTCGTAAAATCCGAAGGCGACATAATGGATATCATGAGGGTAACCACCAAGGGATACAGGATCAGAAAGCTGAGTCCTGTCAATATGAAATATCGGAGCACGGAGACGCCCGCCCGCTTTATCCATTTTTTTGTACGCATCATACTTCCTCCGTGTCGTCAGGCGTAATGCCGTATCGCTCTTCTGAGAATGCCGGAAAAAACGAAAGTGATCACCAGGATAATAAAAAAGTAGGCCCAGGAAAGACCGGCAGCATAACCGAACTGGAATCGAACGTAATTGTATTCGGATATGCTTTCCATCACCGGGTTTACATTGTTTACAAACGCATCGATAATCGTGTACGTCACGTTTACCAGAGCATGAGGAAGGATCATGGGAAACGTGATCCGCCAAAAGCTCTCCCACGCTGTCGCGCCCTCAATGCTGGAGGCTTCATACAAAGAGCGGGGAATCGATTTCAGCGCCATCAGAAATACCAGAATCTGTATGCCGGAGGAATTTACAACCTCCAGAATGTTGGTAATCGCATACATGATATAGTTGACAAAGCCTGTGGGAAAGTTCAGGTTCATCAGGAGAGCTGTCATCTCGGTCGTATCAAAGGAGGAGACGGTATCGCCTGTCATGGAAGCAGCGTTGATGACGGATTGGCGGATCATATCGCTGCTCAGAAGGTTGGGAAGGATGCCGGAAGATACAATAACAGGGATAAAAAATATAATCTGATAGGCGGATTGTCCCGGAAAAGTTCCGTTGAGGAATACGGCGACAACCGCGCTGAAAATGAGAATGATGGGGACGGATATCAGCATACTGCCTACAGAGCTTACCAGCAGTTCGCGGTATTCCGTATCGACCAAAAAAGCCCGTCTGTAATTTTCGAGCCCTATAAAATCCAGATGCAGTGCTCCATCAAAGGACACATCGTTAAAGCTGTAAATCAGCGATTGCAGCATGGGAAACAAGATGAACAGAAAAAATCCAATGGCAAATGGGGCCACGAACCAATATCCCTTGCGCTCGCGGCGGTATATCAAAGCACTGGACTTTTGACGGCGGAAAACAGACATATTCAACACCTCAATTCACTGCCATATACATTTGTCGGCATTTTGCCCGAAACAACAGACGTCACGGGAAGCGGCCGCACTTTGATTCATAGGAAAAGGCCGCTTCCCGTGACGCTACATTTCATTTGTCCCGGCCGCCGTCTGAATACTTGCGGCCGATATGCCGTCTTCTACTGAAAATCGATACGGATGATTTGGTTCAGGCCAGTGCCCATGCCTTGACCCAGTCCGTCTTCATCTCGTAGGGGAAACCGGTTCCATCGTATATTCCGCCCCAGCCGGGCTTCGTATTTCCGTTCTCGTCCTTTTCCGGATATTCAGGATTCAACTGAAGCAGCAGATTCATGGGGCCGCTGCCCTCCGCCACCCCTTCTCCGGTATAGGAGGAGATAACCTGATCGTCAAAGTACCAGTAAATAGCTTTGGGGGTCCAAACCACGGAATACACGTGATAACCGTCCCTGATATTTCCGGCAACGGACACTTTATCGTTTCCTTCACTGCGGATATAGTTGGGGTGCCAGGCATAATAGTGCAGCGCGGTGGACAGCCGCTGGTTCCCCCAGGTGGGGAAATATTCCACGATGTCGATTTCGCCACCGCTGGCGCTCGGCATATCCGGATTCTTTATGTACCGGACGCCGTCATTCGTTTTCATCCAAAACGCAGCGTTCGCCTGGCCGGATTTGGGCATATCGATCCGGGCGGAGAAGCAGCCGTAAGCCTGGGCAAAACCCTTTGTCTGCATTTCGAACAGCGTATCGCCCTCTTTTTCAAGCCGGAATACCAGATTTCCGTCCTTGATCTCGCCCCACCGGGAACCCTTTTCCGTATAGAACAGCTCCCACATATCCTTATCCAGCGCATTGAAGTCATCCGCAAAGGTGGGCTGTTTTGAAAATTGCTGGAATGTGAAGGTGAAGCTGCCGGCCTTCACCGGTTCGTTTTTCAACTGAGCGGTCACGGTAACGGGTTTGCCGGCGGAACGCACGGACCACGGAACGGTCACCACGTTGCCGCTGATTTTCACCGAAGCCGTATCCGTTTTCAGCGTGTAATCATCCGATGCGAATACATTCTGCATCTTATCCGAAACGCTGATCTCATAATGGGCATCCAGCCCCACAACACCGGGATGGTTAACGACAGGCCGTACAATCAGGTAGTTTTTGCCCTGCTCGGCGGAGATGACCTTTGTCGGCGCGGGTTGGGTTCCTGTTGGATTCGTATTGGGGTCTGTAACACCCGGCTCCTGACCGCTGGGCTCCGTGGTCGGGACAGAGGATGTCGTAGGGGGACTGGTCGGATCCGTAACTCCTGCATTGGTTGTTGTCGTACTTTCTGTCGTTGTAGTGGCAGTCGGTGCAGAGGAACTCGGTGATTGTTTTTCGCAGCCTGTCAGCAGCAGAAGAGAGGCAATCAACACGGCAATTCCCTTATAGAGATGTTTCATGGCTGGTACCTCCCTTCGTTATTTCCAGAAGTCCGCAATCTTTCCCTTGGCTTGATTCTGAATGGACTGAATGGCCGCGGCCGGGGTGGTGCTGCCCGCCGCCACGTTGCGGTACACTTCTTCGTCGAGTCCAACCGCCTCGGCGTAGTCATAAATATAATTGCCCGAATTCATAGCTTTTTCCGCAGCCGCATAGGTGGCCTTTACGCTGGGATCATCCAGTGAATCAAAAATATTCTGTTTCTTGTTCTGCGCTTTGTAAGCGTTATAGACGGTCCAGAACAGTGCCACATCGTCTGGATTGGATACGCCAGCGGGAATAACCGTGGCGCTGGGCTCCAAAAAGGCCACATCCTTAGAGGCGTCCGGTCCGTGGGGGAACATAGTCAGGCCGACCTTGAAGTCCACACTGCTCAGCTGCGACATACTGTTCTCGTCAACGATCAGCATGGCGCCTTTGCCGCTGGTGAAGGTAGTGATAGTGCTGTCCCAGCTTTTGCCCAGAACGTCGTACATGGCGCCCTTTTTGCTGTTCCACTCCTGCAGCGTGTTTAATGCGTTGGTGGCCTTATTGCCATTGAGCGTATAGGACAGGGTCTTTCCGGTTCCTTGCCGGGTGACAACTTTTACGCCGTTCATATTCAGCAGGAAAGAGCCCAGATTGCCGAAGTCATATTTGGGAATCAGCCCATAGCGGGTGACGTTGCCGCCGGCATCCACCTGCGCCGCTTTGCCCATGATGTCATACAGCGTATCCCATGTCAGCTTTCCTTGTGTGCTAAGAGTATACAGATCCGGCCAGTTGTTCTTCTCAAACATGGTTTTGTTGTAAGCGAGCATACTGCGGCGGGCCACCGATTGGGTCACGCCATAGACATGACCGTCCAGCGTGCTTTCTGCGGTGACTGCTTTATTCCAAAGCGGGTCGTTCACGTCCATGCTCGGCAGCGTATCCAAAGCGATGAGCATATTCTTATTGGCCATATTCAAAATGGGAACATCCCGGGGTACAAACAGATCGGCAATGGGCGCGCCGGCCAGAATGGACGAGTACAGCGGTGCGTAATCGGTCAGCTTGCGCTCCACCAAATCGCAGTTGAACTTTTTCTCCACTTCCAGAATCAGCTTGTAATCCTCCGTGCCGGACGGGGTGGGATCCCACCAGCCAACCACGGTGATTTTCCGGCCTTTCAGATTCTTATATTTCGTTTCGAGATTATCACCAACCACTCCGCCGGACGTCGGTTTTGTGGTGGAATTGCCGGTTGTAGTGCTGGCTGTATTTCCCGATGTTGTTTTTCCGGGTTCGACCGGATCCGTCGCGTCGGCACCTGGTTCCGTCTCGGACGGTGCGCTGCTCTCCGATGCTGAAGTCGTCTCTCCGGGGCGTGTCTCCACGCCGGATACGTCCGATCCGCTTGGTTCCTCCGGTTTGGCACCACAGGCCGTTAAGCTGAGCAGTAACAGCAGTGACATGGCGGCGCTGGTTATTTTACGCCAGGTTTTCATCAGATGTTTGCTCCTTTCTATTTCTGTCAGAAGTGTCATCTTTCGGCAAGCTGCTTCTTATTGCGCTTTTTGCGCGTGGCTGACACAGCAAGCAGGGTCGCGGAGACCCCCAGCAGAACCGCTGCAGCAACGGGAGCATTCACGCCGGTATCCGGAAACACAATCGTGTCGGCCGGAACCACCAGAATAGCATATTCGCCCAGATCATAGCCGTCCCGTTGCACGATCATGGTCATACCTTCCTGCAGAATAACGCTGTCGTCCGTAATCGGAGTACCCTCTGCGTCGAAGAAAAGTACGCCGACATTTTCTTCGTCAAAGATCAGGCCGCTGAGCAGCTCCCAGATGGGCGTGTTTTCCTCTACAGTCAGCGTCATCTTGTCGAAATCAAATACCGCCTTCACCAGGCTGGTGTCCAGATGGAACGGAAAATCGGTGGGCGGTTCGGGTTCAGGTTCCGGCTCCGGTTCAGGCTGATCCACTGCCACATTGGAGAAGAAGGAGAACGCGGACAGATAGAACCCTTCGTCAAAGGGCTGGATTCCGTTGATTTTCATCCATCTCACGGAATCCAAGGGCAGACCCATGGCCGCCAGATAATTCAGCGGCACGCGCACACGCATATAGCCGTCGGGTCTGGCTTTGGACTTATCGTAGGTCACGCGCAGCGGTACGTTGAATTCCGAACCGCCGTCGGGCGTGGAGGTAATCACAAAGGGAACCGTCAGCCCGTCCTTTTCGGACTTGATGAAGAATTCCAGATAGCCTTCCTCCATATAGGAGGTCATGTCATCCTGTGTCAGGGCATGATTCTTGGGATGATAAAAGTCCAACTCGTAGTAATCTTCTCCCATATGTTCTTTTTTAGGAGAAATGAACCAGGGGCTTTCACCGCGGAACTGGGCGAACCACGCCAGGCTCCACCCCAGCATACTGGGACGCTCGTCGTTATAAATGACTTCCCAGGGGCTGACGTCACTGTCGGGATCGCCGATGATGCCGATTTTCTCGTTGGTGTCCTTCACCGCATAGTCACTCATATCGAGCGCCATGTCAAAGCGTTCCTGAATGCTCTTGCCGGGGGCGGATTTGCTCCAGATCTGGATTTCTGAAATGGACAAAACGTCTCCTATTCCACGTTCACTCAGCGAGAAGGTCAGGGCAGAGGGCAGCGTGTCCGCGATATCCTTGGCGGAGATGGTAAATTCGGTCCAGTCGGCGCCGACGGTGAGTTCCTTCGTCTTATCACTGCCTTCAGCGCCCAGAGTCACCGTGCGGTTCGTCGAACCGTCGGCCAGAGTCAGCTTGGCGCGGAAGGTGATTTCCGCCTCCTCGGGGATCTGCGCCTTTGCAAACGTATTGGTCAGGCCGTAAATCGTCAGTTTTCCCTCGTTTGTAGTGACCTTGAAGTCCCAGGCCGACCCCTGTCCGTCATAGGAAAGGGTGGTTTCGCCGGAAAACTGCGGAGCTTTGTTGCCGGCGACCGATTCGGCGTAGAACAGCACCTGCATCTTGTCGGTTTCCTTTACGAACACGGGAGTGATCGTGACCGCATCATCCGGCATGGCGAACACCACATGGGTTTCGTCAACCCGCGTCATGCTCACGCTGGCATTCTGGCTGTCCACGATGGAAACCCGGCTCAGCCGGTAGCCTTCTGTGGGCTCGGCAGTGAGCTTCACTACAACATTTTTCTTGGCATTGGATTGGGAGGCGATCAGCGTTCCCTTCTCCGCACCCTTTACTGTCACAGCGTGGGGGTCATAATGGCTGCTGTACGGGCTTTTGGTATCGAACGCCTGCAGCAGGGAGAAATAGTCTTTGTTTCCCGCGCTGTCGGTGCCGATCTCCAGGGGATTGCCCTCCCAGTCGGCGGTGAAGAATTTCACAGAATCAATGCCGGAGATCTGGCTCAGGGTCTCATTGAGCGCCAGCCGGTCGCTCTCCTTGACCATCATCCGCAGGTTGCGGATATCGACCGTGATCGGATGCTCTGCATCAACGGCGTCATCGCCCTCACCCCAGACGGCCAGGCCGAAATCGCCGTTCCACCAGTTGCCGTTGGTATAGAAGGATTCCGCATCCTGCCGGACGGTCACCCATTCGCCAATGTCGTCGCTGTCCAGTGTATAGCCGTTGACAAACGTGCCGCTCGAGCTGCTGGTTCCGGCTATGCCGTTGCCCTCGGTGGCAGGCCCCATATACAGCTGCGGGTCGCTGCCCTCCGCGCCGGTGCGGCGCACGTCAAACTCGATATAGGCATAGGCGGTCAACGCCTTCATCACGTCAGCGTTTCCAGACCAGCCCAGGGTGCCGGAGAACAGGAAGGTGGGAAAGGGGATGAACCCGTTGCTGTCGTTCCTGGTAATCTCCGCACGGTAATACGGCACGCCTTCGTCAAACTGCAGGGTACCGGTACCGGTCGGATTCGACCATGTGGGCAGGCCGTTGGGGTTGGAGCTCCGGATTTCCTCCACCGAAGCGCCGTTTGTCTGGGTCGGCGATGCTTTATCCGGATTAGCCTCCCAGAATACATAGCTTTCATCGCTGGACGGCGCCTGTGCAAATGTTGCCTCCACCGTTACATCCTCGGCAGGCATCACAAAGGAGAATCCGTTCGGCGCGGTACGGGTTACTTCCACTTTTTGTCCGTTCGCCAGCGAAACCGCCAGGCCGGCAGTTTTCCAGCCGTCGTCCGGCGATGCGGCGATATGTACCGTATCTCCCTCGCGGGCCGTGCTGCCGGGAAGCTGGACAGAACCATGTGCATCAGCATCGGTGGCATCATGCAAGATATAGGAGGCCCGCCCGGTGCTGTAATTGCTTTGCGCATCATAGGCGGTGAGCAGGGCAAAATAGTCGGTGTTGCCCTCGTCGTCTTTGGGCAGTTCCTTATCTCTGGTAAAGTAGTTCACGTCGTCAATGCCTTCGACCGCTGCCAATTTGGCGTTGATAGCTTCTTTATCGGCTTCGTTCAGGGAGATGCGCAGCCGCCGTACATGAACTGTCAGCGGAGAATCGGCGCTGACCGCTTTTCCCTCACCCTCACGGGCAACCGTCACCAGAATGTCGCCGCAGCACCAATGGTGGGATCCTTCCTGAAGAAGGGCCATCCCCTTGGTTATCCGGCTCACCCAGGTATTTGCTTCGTATACGTCGATGCCGTCCAGGTTGCCATACTCATTATACGGCCCGTTTTCCGACCATTCCGCTACGGGTTCAAAATTGATATGGGTGTAGTCACCGGTGTCTCCCTCTACATATACGTCATAGGCGATCACCAAATAGTCCTTGATGGCCTTTACAATCTCGCGTTTCTCCAGCCACCCCATGTTGGCGTCGGCCAGTCGGTTGTTGAAGCCGTTTTCCAGAATCGCACCGCCGCCGTCCCATTGGCCGGTAAAGGTGCAGGAATAATAGGGGATATCCTGATCGTATTTCACGATGCTGGTGCCGTTGGCTTTCGGCGCAAAGGCCCATTGATAGTCATCTCCGGTCACCCACGCCGGTTTTGCCGACGTTCCATCGATTTGCGATACCTTTGTTGGATCGGCGTCCCAGATCACCAGATCGCGGGGCTCCTGGGCAGGTTTGACCCGGTAGTCGCTGTCCGCATTGTACAACGTCAGCAACTTGAAATAGTTGACCGATCCGTCCGGTTCTTTGGCTAAGCCGAGTTTTGTATTGTCCTCGCCTCCGGCTTCCCAGTCGTCGGTAAACCATTGAATGTCGTCGATACCGGGAATGGCCTTCAGTGCATTGTGGATGACCTCTTCATCCGCCGGGGAGACGGTCAGGCGGAAACGGCGGATATCCAGTTGGATAGGATTTTCCCGCGTGTCCGCGCCGCCATTCCATATGCCGATTGCCAGCGCGCCGGTACCCCACACCTGATCGGAAAAATTATCTACGGGCAAGGACACGGATTTCCACTGGTTGGCGGGAATAGACCCTATATCCATGCCGTTCACCAGCGCGGCTGCTTCTCCTTCGCCGATGTCATGCATGGAATTATTGTCATCAGGCGCAATCGCCGGCAGGATATACAGCTTCTCATTGCTGAGCGATGAGCCGTTCCACCGCACGTCGAATTCCACCTGGACATACTGCTTAAGAACCGCCAATATCTCGGGCTTGACAAACCAACCGTGAGTGCGGCACAGCTCGGCGTTGCGCATTCCCGTGTTGACTGTTGTCAGCCCTTTGTATGAATTATCCTTAATGGTTGCGCGAAAATACGGGGTGGATTCCTCCAGCTTGACCGCGCTTGTCCCGGTGCTTTCGTTCCAGCCGTTCCAAGTGAAATCTCCATGCGCCGCCGAAGCCCCATCCTCAAGCTTAAGATTCAGGGGGTTGGCGTCGAAGATCACCAGCCGTTCCCCGGCTTCCGCATTCTGGGCATTCACGGATGGCAGAACAATTGCGCCGCCGAAGCCCGTTGTCATAACCGCTGCGGCCAGCAAACCGCTGACCCATTTTTTCAGCTTACGCATCTCTTATTTCCTTTCTAGTGCCAAGTTTTCCGCCTTCATTGGCTCGCCTATTCTTCTTTTCTCTGCCGCCGGGGCCTCCGCAGGCTCCAGGCCGTACATAGAAGCACAAGGGGAAGAAGCAGGCATAGCCAGAGGATCCTTTGATCCGGCTCTCCTGTGCCCGGACTGCTCTGCCGTGCTTCAAACGTGATACGAATTTCCGTGTCGCGCAACGCCGGCGGCAGCGTCACTATGCCGTCATCCCCTACAAGAGAGGTCATGTCCTCGCCGTTATATAAAAATGTTTGAAGCGTGTAGCCGGTGTCCGGCAGCACGACAAGGCCGACGCTCTCGTAGTGCCGAACAGGCAAAGAGACGTCTACTGCGGTGCCGTCTTTCAGCGTAACACGGCCTCCCTCGCCGCAGACAACCGTGGCAGAATGTTCCGCCGCTACCTCAGCCCGCAGTTCCAGGCTGGTGGATTGCGCCAAGGCCGGCTGCGCCAGGCACAGGCAGCAGACAGCGGCCAACCATACAGCGCGGCTCAGCCGCTTTCTTATATGCATCGGATGCCCTCTTTTCGCTCAATGTGGCCGCTCATAAGCAACATCGTCAAGCCACGCCATTGGCCGCGGCCGTAAAGGTCAGGGTATCGGAATAGGCGCCGGCGACCGTGGCCTGCGCGGGGTCGGTGACGGTGAGGTTCACCTTCGTCAGCGTACCGCTGACGTCGTCTTTATCAAAGCTGTATTTGTTATCAGCCGCGTCCAGCGTGTAGGCCACAGAGACCGTACCGTTTTTCAGCGCAAAACTGTTGGCCGACGTGATCGTGACGTCGATGCTGCCGGTGGTGAAGTTAGCGGAGGTGAGCCCGATTTCGCCGATTTCCTGGGCGCTTTCCGAAGCGATATCCACCGTTTTGGTTCCGGAAGGAATCGACAGGGTATAGGATACGCCTTTGGTCGCATTCAGAGTCAGTTCCTTGCTTCCGGGAGCCGTGACTTCCTCCGCTAAAGCCTGAGAGGAAAATACAGAAAGCGCTATAACAACTGCTGCAAAAAAAGCTGTCTTTTTCATGGTTCGCTGCCTCCTAAAATTTTATAAAGTTATCGAACGCTCAGTTCGACGTTGATTTCCGCTCCGTTGAGCGGTGCCTGGGTGGTCAAATGATAGCATTCGTACCGGATGGTTGCCGTATAAGTCCCCACAGCGGGGATTGGATCTGCTTTCACCTTGTAGAGCGCCTGTCCCGGCGCGATCATCCCGCTTCTGTAGATTTCTCGGCCGTCTGCCGTAATAGAGATCACAAAGTAGCAGGGGTTGCCTTCCGGGTTATGGGGTGCAATGTTCAGTTCACCGCTGGCCGCGTCAATCTCCACAGACTTGTACCCCGGTATCTGGGTGTTGGCCGCATCGGGATCGCCTTTGTTCGGCAGTGTTTTCTCGCCGACATAATCCTGCGCGTTGGGGTCTGTGGATACGCCCGGCGTATTCGACGCCGACGGGACAGCAGCGATGTCCGGCCAAAACACTGCTGCCAGTACGGCGCCGGCAACCACTACACATACCGCGAGCACGGCCAACAGACGCTGGGCCAGCGCCGGCTTCAAAAGAGCCACATACCGGTTGCCTCCGCATCCCCAATAGCCCTTTTCGGCGTACCGCCACCGGCTGTCCGTTCTGGGCGGACGCAGCGCCTTGTTGTCCTCAGCCGCTTCGCCGGTCAGTTCCGCAGCGCGGCATTCCCCAACCAGTTCATAGCCGTTCGGATGAAACGCCTTCAGCTGTTTTTTGGTATAGCAGTGCAGTTTCCGGCCGCCGATTTTCACGGTTCCGCCGTGATTCTCGGCTTTGGCCTGCACTTGCAGCATAGGTTCCATATCCATGCTGATTCCCCTTCATGAGCGCCGGACTGCGGCCCTATCCGTCGTCAGCCGGCGGCGATATATGTGACCGTAAAGGTTACCGTATCGGTATAAGAGCCTGCCGCCGCCGCATTCCATGCGTCTTCGGTAATCGACACATACAGATCTGTACCGCCCGACTCGCCGGTGACGCTGTCTTTGGTGAACTCGACAGACTGATAATCCGCTTTGTCTTCACTGCCATGAGCAGCGGATTTCAGCGCATAGGACAGCTTTTCGGTACTGTTGGTGTGAGTCAGCTGGTCTGCGTGAGCCGCCGTCACCGTCAGTTTGTCGTTTTCTCCCAGCGTCAGTTTGGATGCGTACAGGGTACCTGCTTTATGGTCACCTGCCGCCGTAATGCTTCCCATAGAGGTAGGAATCGACAGGGTGTAGGCCACTCCCACATCCGCTGTAATCGCCAACTGGCCCGTGCTGGTATTCACCGCCGTGGTGGATACGGCGTTCTCGCTGAACCAGACGGCTGTCCCGCCTGCTTCGTTGGTGGCGGTAATGGCCAAATAATAGGGCGTCTCGGCTTCCAGCCCGGTAATCGTCGCGGTTGTTTCGGTTGTGCTCAGCTTCGGCTCTCCGCTGACCGTCTCATTAAAAGAGGTAGTGGAAGCATATACCTTGTAGGTAATTTTCCCCGCGCGGCTGTCCTCTGCGGCCGTCCATTCCAGCGTCAGGCTGTCGGATGTACGCTTCGTCACCTGCACGGCAGGAGCAAATGCAGGGGGAACCGCCGTTGCTGACTTAAACTTCGCGGAGACTGACACGTCGCCGTCCGGCATAACGAAGGTATATGTATGGCTCTCTCCCTGGGTTACATCCACCTGCTGGCCCGACGTGGAAACGGATACAGATTCCACAGCATACCCATCCGCCGGAGTCGCCGTAATAGTGATGGTTTCTCCCTGACGAGCCTTCGCGGCTGTGAGGAGAATGCTCCCGTTTTCGGCAGAGGCAGCGGTAATCGTGTGAATATTACTGCTGTAAGAGCTCAACTCGTCATATTTTGTGAGCATGGCAAAGTAGTCGATGCTTCCATCCGCGGTCTTGGGAAGACTCTCGATTGTAGCACCTGACCAATCAGCGGTAAACCATTTCATCGTGTCGATGCCATCAATATTTTTCAGCGCCGCATTGATGGCCTCCTTATCCGTTTCGCGGATTTCGATGCACAGTTTCCGAAGCTTCACGGTAATCGGGTAATCACCGTCACTTGCCGGATCAACATCGGCGGTTACCAGAATGTCTCCCGACTGCCATGCAGTGAAAGACTCGGTCGAAGGATCGCCATCTCCGCCTCTTCCCGCCAATCGGATAAAGCCGGTTTGTGTCTGACTGATCCATTGATTCGTTGCATATCCCTCGCGCCAGTCTTCCAAGCGAACAAGAACGCCGTGTTGATTAAACGGATCGCTTGCGCCTCTGCCCATCGGCATTACCGTCACGACGGGTTTCAGCTCAGCTTTGCAATCAATGTAAATCTCATAGGAGACCTGCAGGTACTCATCGAGCGCGTTGACAATCTCCGAGCTTTGCAGCCAGCCCATATAGCCGCCGCTGTTGTCACTGAACATATCAAATCCGTTTTCGAGAGCCGCCCCTTGACCGCTCCACGCGCCGTTAATTTTGCAGGAGTAATAGGGGGATTCGTTTTCCAACTCTACCGTGCCCACTCCCTGAGCTTTCTTACAAATCGACTCTTCTTCATATGCAGAGTAATTGTCTCCGGAGGGTTTTGCTGACACTCCGGCACTTGTGGAAACCTTCGCCGGATCGGCGTCCCAGATTACATACTTCCGCTCCGCCCCCCCCGCTATGGCGTTCATGGGACGGAATACAGTTCCCCCAAAGCCTGTCAAGACAACCGATGCCGCCAGCAAGCAGCTTGCCGCTTTTTTCAGTTTGCGCATATGCATCTCCTCTTTCTTAAAATGATCATCTTTTCTGAATCTCCGGAGAATGCTCTTGCTACATGTCCAATTTTACTCTCCCTCCCTGTTTTTGTGATAAATCAAATTTTTCCATTGCAGGATCCAATCTCTTTATATAAGCCCTGAAGCACAGGTCATCCGTTATTTTCAAGGACCATATTCTCGCCAACCCCAACAGATATTCTTATCTTTAACTATAAGCTGTTTGTAGAAAAAGTCGATATTTTTAACATACATTTTTATGGTATAATCGTACCATGCTCCAAAGTAAAAATTGGAAAGTGGATGTGATGAGGCTTGTCCGGCAAGAATGAAAATGTAAAGAATTATGCCAACCAAAACGTATATAAAAACGACGACAACTTTTTTCTGCTTTTATCGGATGGGCGTATGATCCATACCCCATATAATGCCTGGTTTGATATGTCTTCGCAGTACGTCGTCCATCAGGCCGATAAATATGGCCGCATCTACGAAGCGGGATATGAATACTGCCAGGCAAGCAAAGAGCCGATCCAGCGTATTCCGGAGTATGCCGTACTGCATTATATTTTTGACGGTGAAGGGTACCTCAACGGGCAAAAGCTGTGTGCAGGGCAGGGATTCCTTATCCCAAAGGGCTACCACGCCAAGTACGTCCCTTCGGTTCAGAAGCCGTGGAGTTATATCTGGTTCTGCTTTGAATATGAAGATTTTTCCGAGGCCGACTATTTTGGCAAAATTATTCGCACGTTTGACGCGCCACAAGCGGAAATGGTTTCAAAGCTTCTGATTTCCGCGTTGGAAAATATTGAAAGCTTTCCGGATCGGCCGCTCTTAATGGATCGCATCCTCCGGCTTGTTTTGGCCTGTCATGTAAAGCAGAATGTATCGCAAATTCATTCTTCATCTGCCCGGGAGCTTCACGTAGAAGAAGCTATTCTTTGGATAGAAAAGCACTATTTTGAAAAGTTCTCTATAGAGCAGCTGGCGCAGCAGATGCATATAAACCGCGCGTATTTACGCAACCTTTTTTTGTGGAAGCTGGGAATGCCGCCGCAGGAATATCTGGTACAATATCGCCTGAAAATTGCCGAACGCCTGCTTCGGGAAACCACCTATTCGGTATCACAGGTTGCTTCCTCTGTCGGGTATTCCGATCAACTGCAATTTTCCCGTATCTTTAAAAGAAAAATCGGCCTCTCTCCCTCTCAGTACAGAAAGGACAGCCATACTCCATCTTTTCTCAAGGATAATTAGTTTTTGTCGAGCATCGAACTTTTGGATCATCTTGTAGGCCATATTGACAATCAACTCTATATATAGTATAGTATACTTGTTTTTAGGTTTGAGAAGATGACCCCCTTGCGGGTCTTGGTTTGAGTTAAAAGGTCGGATGAATCCCTTTCCAGGGGATGATCCGGCCTTTTTTCTTTCCCGCCGGCTTCGTCCGGGAAAAACAGTCAAGAAAATCCAAGCGACCGCAAAAGGCCGCGTCAACTTTCCGTTCGTGTGGGGAGTGGCGCGGCCTTTTCGTTATATATATACCTATATTAAACGGAAAGGACGGATGCAAGCGTGCCAACCCCATCTCTGATTCGTGTGCGCTGCCTGGACGCAGAAAGGGCCGTGGGCCTTGTCAATTATGCGGACATGGTGGTATACGATCAGGAGAAAAACGTGGTTGCCCTGCGGATCGGCGGATACCCGGAAACGGTGCAGGCCATGAGCGACGCCATCCTCGGCGGCTGCGAACTGGAGCTGACCGGCTCCAAAGGCTCCCTGTGCTTAAACAGCAAAGGGAGGCGGAACTATGCGAGGCGGATCTCCCACGACGGCGTGTACGCCGAGGGAATCCACTGGCTCCAGGACGATTCCCTGCAATCCCTGGCCGTCGGGCAGGAAGACGACGACCCCAAAAGCGAAAAGGAAACGGTCAGTCTGAAACGGAACCTGTATATCTTCTGTACCAGCGGCGACGAGCTGTTCGCCGAACTGGATCGTAAGCTTTCCGTTCCCCTTTTGCCTGAGTTCCGGGGGTATTTCCTCTCGGAACTGAAAAAGCGCGGTTTGCTGAACCGCCTGAAGGTGTACTGTCCGGGCCAAAAATTCCAGTGCTGGCATATGAGAGTATCAGAAGACGAAAGCGAAATCGCCCAGATACTGGAAGACGGCCTGAAGGACGGCAGCATCGCCATTCCGGGGAGTTCCCCGGGCCAAGAGGATGTATTCCGGCATATCGCCTCCTTTACCGCCTACCTGCGGGAGTTCGGCGACAAGATCGCCGGGCGGATCAAGGACTGCTTCCCTCCCCGGTTCAATCCGGCCGAGGAAGCGGTGTCGCCGCCGGTGCAGGAGGTCAATCGGTATGTCCTCGCACACGCCGGATACTCTCTGTTCGACGCACAGCTCGGTGCGGCGGAGGCCCTCAAGCGTCAGCTGGAAACCGACAGGCTGGCGCTCCTGGTGGCCGAATGCGGCACCGGAAAAAGCAAGATCGGCGCAGCCGCCCTGTATGCCTACCAGCACGGCAGAGCAGACAGGCGCACCGCTCGGAAAGCCTTCAACGTCGTGGTCTGCCCATCCCATCTGACCGGGAAATGGGTACGGGAGCTGCACGAAACCGTCCCGGACTGCTTTGCCCAACACGCAAACAGTATCCGGGACATCGACCGGTTGTACAGCCTATACCAAAGGGAAAACAAAACGGTGTTCTGCATCCTTTCCAAAGAAGCAGCACGCAACGGGTATATGCGCCGGCCGGCCGTAATCTGGAACCGTCGGAAGAGAGGTTTTATCTGCCCGGACTGCGGCAGGGTGCAGGAGATGCGAGATCCCGACACTTCTGCCTGGGTAAAGGCGGACGCCCTGTTTTTTCAGCAGGAAAACTCCCGCAACCACCGCTGCCGTTTCTGCGGCGCTTCCCTCTGGACGGTTCAGAACCCCGACGAGCTGACGCCAAAACGAACCCAGTGGGTGTGCATCGGCGGTTACGGCTATGTCCACCGCCTGTTTGCCTATCAGGCGGCCGAAACCTGTAAAAAGACGTTCCGTGCGAAGATCAAGGAAGTGGTGGAGCGGCCGGACGGCCTCTTTCCCGCCGCCGGCGCCTACCGGCGGTATCCGCTGTCCGCCTATCTCAAGAAAAAGCTGAAACGGATCGACGCCTTAATCGTAGACGAGCTGCACCAGTACAGCGGCGAGAGTGCGCAGGGACAGGCTATGGCAGAACTGGCCGGGATCGCCGACAAGGTACTCGGCATGACCGCCACCCTCGTCAACGGGTACGCCAAAGGCATCTTCTATCTGCTGTTCCGGCTGAAGGCCCGCCTGATGCTGCTGGATAACCAGGCGTACAAACGGCCGCGGGATTTCTGTTTGCAGTATGGGGTGCTGGAAGAGCTGTACGAAGAGGATACCACCGAATACAACAGCACATCCAAATCCAGAAGGCGCAAAGTACGGGAACGGTTCCTGCCGGGGGTCTCGCCTATCGTGTATTCGCGGTTTTTGCTGGAAAATGCGGTGTTCCTGTCGCTGAACGACATGGGAAAGGAACTGCCCGACTACGAGGAAATCCCCATCCCCTGTACCATGCTGCCGGAAGTCAAAAAGGAATACGACGCCCTGCAAAACTGCTTCCGGCATCTGATGAGCAAGGAACCCCGGATCGGCAAGCGGGTGATGTCCGCGTATCTGAACCTGCTGTCCGCTTATCCCGACCAGCCCTATGGCCACGAGCCGATCCGCAACCCGTTTGTACCGGAGGAAGACCAGAACGTGCTCTCGGCCCCCAAAGACATCGGCAGCGCGGATGACTTACAGCCCAAGGACGAAGTCTTGCTCGACCTGATTGACCGGAAGATTCAGGCAGGCGAGCGCGTCATCGTCTATACCGCCTGGGTACGGCTGGATACGCAGGAACGGCTCCATAAGCTGCTGACGGAAAAAGGCTTCAAAGCCGCGATCCTGGATCAGAAAGTGCCGCCTGTGCAGCGGGAAGAATGGGTGGACAAGCGCGTGCGCGAAGGGGTAAAGGTGCTGATCACCAATTCTGCCCTCGTGGAAACGGGCTTGGATCTCAATGCTTTTACCACTCTGGTTTTCTACAACATCGCCTTCAACCTGTATGTGTTTAGGCAGGCGTCCCGCCGAAGCTGGCGAATCAACCAGACTGCGCCCAAGGTGGAGATCTATATGCTCTACTATGCCGATACCATGCAGCACAAGGCACTTCGTCTGATGGCGTCCAAGCTGTCGGCGGCCACCGTCATCGAGGGACAGATTACGGACGAGGGACTGGCAGCCATGTCCGACTGCCAGGATCTCACCACACAGCTTGCCAAGGAACTGATGCGCGGCCTGAAGGACGACGTGGAGGATCTGGCGGCGAGCTTCAAAAAAATGGCGATTTTCGGGAACCACCCGAAACCGGCCGCAGCCGAAAAGTATTCTGCTCCGGCAGAGCCAGAGAAACAGTTGCTGCCAGTACAGCAGCCGATTTTGCTTCCTGTACCGGCCTGTTCAGAAACAAAACGCGCCGGAGCGGAAGACACAGGCCAGGTCAGTATTTTTGACCTGTTGGCTTCATAAGAATTTTTAAATCAACCATACGAGGAGGTCAACTATGACTAAGAAACAACCTGGCGAGACATTCCGGTACGAAAACATCCTGTACAGCATTGGGGACTGGATGCAATGCACCGAAGGTTCGGACTATGCCGGATTGTCCGGCGTTATTACAGAAATCCGGGACGGAGAGGATCGGGAAACCGACCATGCAGCGCCGGACATATGCTGCCGTTTGCAAATGCCAAGAGACGTCGGGCTCGTGCAAAGGCTGGAAGCAAGATTTTCCGACTTATACGGGAAAACGGTCAAAATCACAGAGGTTCCGCTGGATCGCGTTATCCTGCAGCCCGATGAACTGAGAGGCATCAGCGGCGAGCCGGACTGTTATTCCCCGGAAACAGATAATCCCTATCCTTTGTGCGTGGGAAACGGCGGACTCCTGTGTGAACAATGCAGCCTGTACAAAGATCTGGATTACAACCGTTATGAATGAGGGGGGCTTCATATGCAATTCACAGCCAACCGTCTTCTACTGCTGGAAGCTGTAAAAACGGTTCTGAAGGTCGTCCGGCCAAACCGGGATATCCCGGAGATTGCCGGGGTTCTCATCGAAGCGGATGCATCCGCCGGTCTGTTGACCGTTACAGGCACCGACATCCGTACTCATATCCAGCGGCGGATTCGGAAGGAACAGGTAGAGGAAAGCGGCAGCATCATCCTCACGCCGCTGATCGCCAAAATTCTGGACAAGCTCGCCGGGAATACGGTATCGTTTCACAGCGATAAAGGGACGGTGATGATCGGTTCTGGGAACGCCTCTTTTTTACTCCCGTTTCTGCAAGCTAAAGCGTTTCCCCGGATGCAAATCCCCTTCCCGGAGGATACCATCCGGGTGCAGGGACTCAACGACCTCTTCCACAAGACCGTGTTTGCCGCCGACGGCAAAACAACCGATCCGGCCAAAGTTTCCCTGCAATATGTGCGGCTCGCTTTCGCGGACGGCCTGACGACGGCTGAGGCCACCAATGGCCTGTCGGTCGCATTAGCCACTTCTCCGCACTGTGCGGACGGCAATCTGGAACTGTTTCTCGACGAAAAGGCCGTGCGGATCTTATCTTCCATCGTCAACTCTTCTGATGAGCTGTTTGTGGGGATTTCCGGCAAGTATGCGGTGTTCATGAAGGAGGATCTGTTTTTCTCCAGCATGATGTTCGCTGGGAAATACCTGGCGGGCAGCCGGATACTGGAGCGTGTTCAGCCGGCTTACCAGGCGATGAGCGACGCCGGGAGCCTAACGGATCAGATACAAAACGTATCGGCTTTGTTTTTGGAAGGCGATGATCCTTGTGTCGATCTGTACATCGAGTCCGACAATATTACTTTGCGTGCTGAAACTGCAAGCGGCCATTCCTCTTCCGCCGTCAAAGCGGCGGATACGACTCCCACGCCGAAAGACGGATTCCATTTCGACTGTCGGCTGCTGCTGAGTTGTCTGCGGAACACATCCGGCCCCCTGCGCCTTTTGCTCGACGAAAACGGGCTTTTAATCCTGGTGGCCAACCAGTGCCGTTATTTCGTATGCCCCCGTGGGCCTGTCAGAATTGTGAAAAAGGAGGTTGAGAAAGCAGCAAAGACGCCGAGAGCAAAGAAACCGAAAAACCAATCCCAAACCACTGTTCAAGCAGCATAAGGAGGCCAACTATATGCAGTTCGAACTTGGACGGCTGACAGCGACATACGGGATATCGGCAGCAATGGAAGATGATGCAGAATTCCAGCGTTTCGTAGCGGCCTCGCTCAATCGGTATCAGTCGTGCAACTGGGGCGAACTCTCCGCAAGGGATTGCGAAGCCAACAATGCAGCTGTAGCCAATGGTGGGAACAGGATCTTGGCCGCATATGACAGCAAAGAATTGCAAAAGAAAATCTGGATTATAACAGAGGCCGACAGAAGCTATACCACCGTGATGTTGCCACAGGAATATTAAATCCAAATTCTATGAGGTGAAGTTATGCTCAACGACAAGATGAACGCCCTGATTGAAGAGGTATGCGGCGAACTGGCTGAACGGGACGAGCTGGTACATACCATCGCCCTGGCCCTGCTCACCGGGAAAAATTTGTTTGTCCTCGGCGAACCCGGCCAGGCAAAATCCCAGGCCATCGACCTGTTCCGCTCCCATATCACGGACGCCAAACAATTCGACATTCTCATGAGTAAGGGGACGGATCAGGAGCAGCTTTTCGGACGGCTGGATTTAGCCAGCATCATCCCGGGCCATGTTTCCTATACCGTTCTGAATCACGATCCACGCTATGCAGAGATGCGCAAACGTCTGGCCGAGCTGATGAACAGCGCCCAGGACGACCGTGGGTATGCCGAGATAGGCGAACTGCACGGCCGGATGAATCGGTATAAAGCGGCGCTGGCGCTCCAGCACGAGGGCGTGCCGGAAATGGTGACGGCCAATAAGATACCGGAAAGCCATATCGTTGTGCTCGACGAAATCTTCAAGGCCAACGACGGGGTACTCAACTGCCTTCTGAAAGCCCTGAACGAGCGCATCTACACCAACGAGGGTGTTTCCATGTCCATTCCCGTTATCAGCTTTTTCGCGGCATCCAACGAAATCCCCAACTTTCACAACCCGGAGGAAAAATCGCTGCGGGCGCTGTACGACCGCTTTGATTTCAAGGTTTGCACCCGCTATGTGGAGGACAAGGCCAACCGCATGAGGATTCTTGCCATGAAACAGGATCCGGCTAATTTCGTGCCGGACGGTTTGCAACGGATCTCCGATAAGGAAATATCGTTGGACGAATTATACCAAATGCAGGAAGAGGTCAGGGCGGTGAAAATCCCAGGCAGCATCAACGAACTCGCCGACAATATCCTGTGTGAACTGCGCCGTAAGGGAATCTCCGTTACGGATCGCAAATACTTCAACTTTAGTCTTGTCGTGCAGGCAGAAGCCTGGCTGGCTGGCCAGGATACCGCCCGGCCGCAGGATATGAAAGCCCTCGTCAACTACCTGTGGGATAAGCCGGAAGACCGGGAGATTGTTCAGGAGACGATCATCCGCCTGACCGAAAACCCGCTGGGAGACAAGCTGGACGAGCTGCTGGCCCGAGCCTACCAGTATCGGGACGAATTTGACAGCGCTGACAGCCCGGGGCTGGCGTTGATCGCCTTGCGCAATGGCCTGTTGGCGGTTTACAACGAGGCCGAGCAGATGAAGTCCGGTCTGGCTGAAGCTGATCCCGCCCATTCCGCTGTGGAAGGGATGATCGCCACGCTGGAGGGCATCAGCCGCGAAGCACACGCCAAGACCGCCTTTACCTATCTGCCGCTGCCGGAGCTGAAAGCCTACAAGCAGATGAGCGCCTGACTTTTAGAAATTCAAAATATGAGCGAAAGAGGTAAAAAGCTATGCTGAACAGAATTACCATGACCGGAAGAATGACCCGCGATCCTGAACTGCGTACCACCCAGAGCAACATATCCGTCACTAGCTTCTCCATCGCCAATCAGCGCAACTACAAAAACGGAAACGGAGAACGGGATACCGACTTTTTTGACGTAGTGGCCTGGCGGGCCACGGCGGAATTTGTCACCAAATATTTTGTGAAAGGCTCCCTTGTCACGGTGGACGGGCGGCTGGAAACCCGCAAATTCACAGATAAGCAGGGCAACGAACGCAAGACGGTGGAAATCATCGCGGATAACGTGTTTTTCGGCGACAGCAAAAACGAGCAGCCGAAAACCGCCTCGGGTCCTGCTGAAGCGTCCGCGCCGGGCTTTGAACCGGATTTTTCGACGCCTGCGGTTGGCGGGGCTAACGATTTTGAGGAGATCATTGACGACAGCGATTTTGACGGCTTCCCGCCTTTCCCCGGCTGACGAATGACTGCGGCTCCCGGACAGGTACGCCCTGTCCGAGAAGACCGCCCCTTTTATCAACATGGTTTCGACCGACTGTATGGAGGAATACCTCATGAGAGATTTTTTTCGTTCTCCCGCCCATTTGGACAAGGCAGCGGACTGGCTGACGGAACACCGGCTGAACCAGCGGGAACCCGTCACCGGCCTTCTGCTGGAATCCACCCGCCTGTCCGATTTGATTTACCGGGGCTTTGCTGCCGAAGATGAAGGCACGCCGCAAGAACTTCCCGGGGAAAACGGTCCCCGTTTTGAAACGCTCTGCCAAGATTTATTCACGGCGCTGTATTCCCCTGTCCTGCGGCAGCGAGACAAGGACGCGGTTTTCCAGCGGGAACGGCTGTACAACAAGCCGATCCTGGACAGCGTGCTGCGGGATGACCGGTATGCGGAGCTGAAATCCCTGTGTGAAAGCAGGGAATATCCCGCATACAACGCGGCGGCCGCCTTCTGCCGCTCCCTGCGGCAGTCCATGTCTGAAATCACCCTGGAGATCCCGCAACGGCAGTTCCAGCCGGTTATCCACAAGCTCACGGAGCAGGAACAGGCGCTGACGGTGGAGCTCGACCGGCTCCTTTCGGACGCGGCCGGCGGCCCGATCCTTAAACTTCTCTATCTGTATAACCGGATTTTCCGCAAAGCCTCCCAGATTGCCAACCTGCGCCAAAAGGTACAGGAAGGGGCTGTTCGTTATATCCGGGCGGTGGTGGCGCACATCGGCTCCGCTCTCGATGCGGCGCTGGAAGCGGCGCGGCAGACCAGCTCTATCCTGCAAGCCTGGGGCGACGGCAGCGGCGAGATGAAGAACACGCCGGCCAACCGGGAACTCCTGAACTATGTCCGAAACAGCGAAATGCTTCAGAAGATTGCCGCCTACCTCGGCCGGTACCGGGAAATCCTGGCGGCCAAACGCCAAAACAGCTTCGCCTATGGCCGCGGCGAGAAATACGACATCGGGTTCGGCAGCGACATCCATTCCTGCCTGTCCTCGGAGCTGGCGCTGCTGGGCGCCCCGGAAACGGAAGTGCTGTTTATGCGCCGGTTCCAGCAGAAAAAGCTCATGCAGTATCGGAAACGGGAGGCGCTTACCAAAGGCGAGGGGGACATGATTGTCCTGCTCGATGAAAGCTCCTCCACCCGTCTCATGGCAGGCTGGGCGAAAGCCATCGCCCTGGCTCTGCTGGACGTGGCCGCCAGGGGCAGGCGGAAGTTCGCCCTGGTGCATTTTTCCACTACGACAAAGACCGATCTGTTTGAACCGGGGCACTATCAAACGGAGGATATTCTCCGGGCCGCGGAGCATTTCTTCAGTGGCGGCACCGATTTTGAAAGACCGCTGAAGGAAGCGATGCGGCTGCTGGAAAACGGCTTTGAAAACGCCGACATCACCATCATCACCGACGGGGAATCCGAACTGACGGACGCATTTACCAAAGAGTTCCGGGAAACGCTGCGCCGGCAGCGGGCGGCGATGACCGGCATCCTGCTGGACAAGGACAATGCCTGCGGGAAATCGCTGGAACCGTTCTGCGACCGGATATTCCGGACGAAGGAGCTGACAGAGGACGACATCGCCGTACAGCTTCTGGATCGCAAAGTGTCTTGACGAACGCTCCCTTGATTCTTTTTGCCAAATTGTATATACTATCCTTAGAAAGGGGGCTGTGCGCCATGTGTACGGAAAACCAACTCAAGGCAATTTTGGATACGGTTGCTGCCACGGCCAGGACGGCTTTGGGTGACCGGCTCCGCGGCGCCTACCTTTACGGCTCCTACGCCCGGGGAGATTACGACGCGGAATCGGACGTGGACATCCTGGTGCTGGCCGACGTGCCGCGGGAAAAGCTGGCGGCGTACAAGAAGCCGTTTCTGAAGTCTACCAGCGATTTGGGGCTGGAGTATGATGTCGTCGTCACCGTAACCCTCAAGGACACCGACACCTTTGAAAAGTATTTGGACGCGGTGCCGTTCTATCAGAATGTCCGGAAGGAGGGAGTTCCCCTTGCCGTCTGATATGCAAATCGACCTGTCCAAAACGCGGCTGCAAATCGCCAGGGAACGCCTGGCCTTTGCGGAGGAAATCCTGAAGCTGGGCGATTACAAGACGGTGGCGAACCGCTCCTATTATGCGGTGTTTGCCGCTATGCGGGCGGTGCTGGCTTTGCAGGGTTTCGATTCCAAGAAGCATTCCGGGATTATTGCGGAATTCCGCCGGGAATACATCAAATCCGGTCTGTTGCCGAAAGAGCTGTCGCCCATCATCGAGGCGCTGGTGGAGATCCGTCAGGGCAGCGATTACGACGATTTTTACCTGATTTCTAAAGAAGAGGTCGAGGAACAGCTTCATAACGCACAGCAGTTCGTCCGAACCGTTGAAGCCTATCTGCTCACTCTATATCCTAAATCCACATAACGCAAGGCGCCGTTTGATTCTATGGATCAGGCGGCGCTTTTTTATTCGGTGCGCCGGCAGCAGGAAAGGCCGGTACGGGCACCCAGCGGATGCTTTCTACCGAAATCGTGTACTCCCCTCTTCCCAGCAAAAAGTCTGTAGATACCCGGAATATGGTCGCAATCTCAATCAGGGTATGCAGATCCGGTTCTGTTGTCCCGATTTCATAGTAGGCATAGCTTGAGCGCTCCAGGTGAAGCCGCGCGGCAACTTCCCGCTGTGTCATCCCGTTATACCGGCGCAGCGTCCGCAGCCGGTTTCCCAATGCAGTCCTTTTTTTCTTTCCTTTGCTCATGAAAATTCCCCCTTATCGGATGATGAAGCAATTTCACGCTAAAAAAGCGAGGGACACGGCCCAACCCCTTAAGCCGTGCCCCTCAAAAAAGGACGCACTACCAGTATATCGGCCGTTTTTTTCTTTGTCAAATTTAAGAGGCCATTATTTTTTTTCGGAAAATCCTAAGAAGAAAGTACGAAATACAGATAACGAATTGACACGACATACAATATATGGTATAGTGTATATGTTGTTAGGTTTGAGGTAATGGCTTCTTTGCAAGCCTTGGTTTGAGTTAAAAGGTCGGATGAATCCCTACCCGGGGGTTGATTCGGCCTTTTTCGGTTTCCAGCCCGAAAGGCAGGAACCATCAGTCAAGGAAAATCCAACCGGTAACAACGAAAGAAGACCGGCTTTCACTCGTCATGAGATGAGTTGAAAGCCGGTCTTTTTTTGTTTTACAAAACAAAAAAGAAAGGACGACCAACATGAACGAAAGCACGAACAATCCCCTGAACGACTTTCTGAACCAAGCGGAAGAGGAACCGGAGAACAACCTGTTCGCCCCGATTCCCTTTCCCAGCCAGCCGGAACCGGCCGGAGCGGCTGTACCCGTTCCGCCGCCCGTTCCAGCGCCGCAGGCGCCCGCCGCGGAAATGCCGGGAATTCCGGCGATTCCGCCGGTGCAGACGCCGACACAGGCTCAAACGCCTTCAACCACGCCAGCCCAGCAGACGCCTACACCCGATAAAACGGAGCCGCCGGCAGAGGTACATCCGGAAGATCCCTTTGCACAAGCCTTAAAAAAGGCACAGGCGAAAAGCGAGGAGCGGCTGGCAGACAGCTTTGCCGGGAAAGAGGCCATGTTTATCTATGGCAAGGCCAAAGACCCCATTTCCGACCGCGAGTGTACCTTTGAGGATCTGCGGGCCAGGTATGAGGCCGATTTCCCGGAGCTGTCCGACGCCAAAAAGGTGTCCTGGACCGTGCTCTATGGAAAGACCACAAAAACCATACTCAACCCCGGCTCGGACAAGGTGTACGACATCAAGGCGGAAATCGAGAAGTCCAAGACATTCCTGGAAAATATCCGCAAGGCCAAGACCGATGCGGAAAAGCATCCGGAATGCCAAATCAAGCCGTCCATTCGGGCCCAAAGCAAGGGAGAAATGTGCGGCCTTCCAGCCTATAAAGCCTACTGCTCCACCGAGGAGGAAGCGGCGGTCTGTGATAAACCGATCGTCATCCTCCCTGCCCGGGACGGCAGGCTCTATGAAAGGCGTAAAACCCCTGTGGGGATTTTTACGGCTCCGGCAGCTCGTCTGCCGGAGCTCCCCCTCGTTGAAGCGGGATTCCAACCGGCGCTCCCCAAAATCCCGATGCACATCCTCATGTTCGTTCTTAACTTTTTCAAGCGGCTGTCCGAGCGGTATGAGGTTGAGGCGCTGGTACACATCCTGTATGACACCATACACAGGAAATACACCCTGCGGGTGCCCAAGCAGGAACTAACGGCCGTCAGTGTCGATTCCGTTATGGAGGAGGACTACCCGGACTATCTGATCCACGTGATGGACATCCACTCCCACAACACCATGCCGGCCAAGTTCTCAGACACAGACGACCGTGACGAAAAGGCGACGCGGCTGTATGCCGTGGCCGGCCGTTTCGATCAGGTGTTCCCGGAGATTGCCGTCCGGGCCAGCTGCGGCGGGCGGTTCATTCCCCTGCGGCCGGAAGAGGTTTTTGAGTCCGACTTCAAAGCCTACCCGTATCCGCCGATCTGGGAAGAGCAGCTCACCCTCCCCGAACCGGAGCCGCTGCCGGCTCTGCCGTCCCGCACATCCCGCGTAACGGTGCGCCGGCGCCGCCCATGGAGGAATCCGGATGAAATATTCTAAAAAGGCCCCTGTCAAAATCGTGGTGCTGGGCGCCGGCGGGACCGGCGGTTATGTTATCCCGCATCTGTATCGCCTGGGCTACGCTTCGGAGCATCCCACCCGGATCCTTGTCTGCGACGGTGACGTGGTAGAACAAAAGAACCTCATACGGCAGAATTTCGTGGAGCAGGACATCGGGCGGAACAAAGCGCAGGTGCTGGCCGAGCGGTATGCCGCCGCTTTCGGTATTGAGTGCGAGTACCGGCCGGAATTCATTGAAACGCAGGAGGAACTGTACACCCTGACAGAGCCTGACCGAGTACCTTACCCTATGGAGCCGCAGCGGGTGATCCTGCTGGGCTGTGTGGACAACAACAAGTCCCGGCAGCTTTGCCACCGAGTTTTCGAGCAGAAGCGGAACCTCATCTACATCGACGCAGGCAACGGGGAGCATACCGGGCAGGTGGTTTGCGGCGTCCGGCAGAACGGCCGGACGCTCTACAAGCCGGTATGCTCGCTGTACCCGGATCTGCTGGAGGATGAGGACAAATTTCCATCGGAGCTGTCCTGCGCCGAACGGGCGGTATCCGCCCCGCAGTCGGTTACGGCCAATCTGACGGCCGCCACCGCGGTGGTGTCCTTCCTCTACGATCTGCTGATCGCCGGCAACCTGAAAACCCGGTACGTGACCTTCTCCTCGAGGCTCATCAGCATGAGGGCTGAGGTTGTCAGACAACGGCCGAAGAAAACCACGGCGAAAGCCGCATAACAGAAGGGAGAAAACGATCCATATGGCTGACATCGTTCTATTCAAAAATGCTTCCAGTGCGGAGGCGTAATGCTCAACCAACGAACAACTGATTGAACGGAAAGGAAACCGCCATGTATGAAAAACGACTGACCTTTTCATGGAACAGACAGCCCTCTCAGTTGAAGGGCAAACCGGCCTGCCTCTTTGTTTTCCAGGTTTCCGAACACCTCCCCGACGGAAGGGAACGGCTTATCTATCAGGATATCCGGCTTCAGGCAAACGACCTCGAACCGGATGTGTGTTACTTTTTTCATAAGCTCTCCTGCCAACCGGCGCAGCATCGCAGAGAAAAGGGGGCGGCTTAATGGAGCGCGGTTACTGGCTGCCGCCCCGCGCCAAACATCTGGCGGCCTATGCCGGGTTCTATATCGACAGCGAAACCGTCTATCAGGCAAATATGGACAGCGGCTGGAACCAATTGCTGGACGGGCTTTGTCAAAAGCTCACCGACTATGAATCATCCTTTCAGAAGCGATGCGCATGGACAAACAAGCAAGCTGGCCGAAACCGCTTTGTCATCCTGAAAAATGAAGAAGTGGAAATCATCGCCGAGGATGACGACGAATACGTCGCCGTGTTTGTCATTATCCCGGAAGACTGCCGGAACCCGGAGGAAATCAAGCAGATTTTCCCGCGTTACGTTACCCTGCTGCGGACGGCCCTGGCCGAACTGTATCCAGGGCATATTCTAAAAAGGATCAATTCCCAGCATATCAAAATAGTGGGATGAACCGAAACGGAGGAATTGTATGCTGATAACGTTCAAACGGCTGATCCTGGAACTCACCCGTCAATGCAACATGGCCTGCGCACACTGTATGCGCGGCGAAGCGGAAGATACGGTCATGGGTATCAGCATTCTGGAGCGGCTGTTCAGGGAAGTGCGGCACATCGAGCATTTGGGACTGACCGGCGGAGAACCGTCTCTTGTCCCGGAGCAGATCCTGTGGATTACCCATTTAGCCAAACGCTGGGGCTGCACCATCGGGCATTTCTTCTGCGCTACCAACGGCAAGGCGTATTCCCCAAAATTTGCAGAGGCCCTGAAAAAGCTGTACCGCTATTGCCTCCAGAAAGACCAATGCACCCTGTCCATCAGCTTCGACCAGTTTCATGAACCGGCCAATCCGAAGGCGGTGGAACAGTACAGCCGCCTTCCGTTTTATAAGCCGGTGAACGAGCAGAGGACGCTTGCACCAAACGAAATCCTGTCCGAAGGCCGGGCAAAAGAAAACGGCCTGGGACTCATGGCTTTGCCGGACCAGAGGTGGCTCTACGAGTATTCCCTTAAAGGCTTCCACATGGAGTGCGGAGACATCGTATATCTCAACACGGACGGCGATGTGCTGCTCAATCCGGATATCAGCTACCGAAACCAGAAAGAGAAACGGATCGGCAATGTGCTCAATGAGAATCTGCCGCATATCCTGGTAACCCATCTCTATACGGTGAAGCTGGAACCGCAGAAGTATGCGTTTTCTCTGCACCTGCACGCAGATCCGGGGACAGTGGCTGACAAGGCCATCGATGACATCCGGTATTACCGGCAGGAACAGCAGGTCATGGCAGCGTATGCCAACGGTCTGCACAATATCCACATCACGCCGGTCCATCCGGCATCTGCGGGTATCCCACCGGAACTGCTGCTGACTGCAGCAGAACTTCCCGATTTCCAGCAGGGAAACAACCGTCTGATCGGAACCAAAGTGACATACAGCCTGCCGGACGGTAAAACCGCGGGGGCGGTTACGCTGGAAGTGCTGAGCCATCCGCTGGAGGACGCCGATGAGTGAGCCGGAAGTACACTATTACTGTCTGGAAGAACTGGCGGAATCCGCAAAAATCCTGCAAGCCATCCGCGAACAGCTTCCTGTGATTCACGCCCAATACAGGCAGCACCGGGGAACCGGGCAGCGGCAGGAGATAGAGGCTCTGACAGATATGCAGACGGCGGTGAAACGGCTTTGGGGAGAATTTCCCGGCCTGATCCAACGCCTTTGCGAATACGGCGACGCTGAATTGCTGAAGACGGCCAGGAGACTGTATGAAGTTCTCAAGTGCTTCGACTATCTCGGCACCGCGGATCTGACACCGCTCTGCCGGGCGCTGGAAGCCTTCGGGCAGATGCTCCCCACGCCAGGCCGGAACATCAACGCTGCTGCTTTGGGCAGACTCATGAACCGGGTGCGCATGGGATACCAGCCCACCGACCCGGCTCATGTGGATCTGCTGCGCCGGGCGGTGACATTCCCGACGGAACCGGTCAACCTGCTCGATCCCTGCTGCGGGGAAGGCGAGGCGCTCGCCCGCTTTGCGGACGGCGCTGGCGCCGTGACCTACGGCATTGAAATCGACGAGCTGCGGGGTGAAATGGCGCAGAGGCGTCTGAACCGCGTCGGCTTCGGCAGCTTCTTTTTCTCCCACGTGAGCGCGGGCGCTTTTCAGGGGCTTTTCCTCAATCCGCCGTACCTGTCTGTCCGTACCGAATACGGCAGCCGGCGGCAGGAAAAGAGCTTCCTGGCCGACGGGCTGCGGCTGCTGCAAAACGACGGCCTGCTCGTCTACATCATCCCCTATTACCGGGCGACGCCCGACGTCTGCCGGGTGCTGTGCGAAAACCTCCATGATCTGCGGGTACACCGCTTTATGGGGCAGGAGTTCCGACAATTCCGCCAGGTGGTGTTCCTCGGAACCAAAATCCCCCGTCGGGAAGCCTCCGGAATGGCAGAACGCCTGTTTACCTACCTGCTCTCCCCGCAAAACATACCGGAGCTGGATCAGCTTCCGGAAAGCGCCTATGTCATTCCGCCGGCGGCTAAGCCGGTGGAACAGTTTAAAGGCGATCAATTCAATGTCGCCGAACTGGCCGAACAGCTCAAGCGATCCAAAACCCTCGACTGCCTGTTTGAAAACCGTACTCTCGACAACCGGGAACGGCGGCCGCTTCTGCCGATGAACCTGTCTCAAATCGGGTTGATCGGCGCCAGCGGTCTGATGAACGGACTGGTGGAATGCGACACCCCACACGTCATCAAAGGGCGCATCGTCAAAGAAAAGAAAACCCATATCGGTATTCCGGACGAATCCGGAAAGACGGAGATACGGCAGGTCACGTCCAACAAGCTGATCTTCAACGTATTGACGCCCACCGGTTATCATTCGCTCGGATAACTATGAACAGAAAAGAGGATTCCATTATGTATCAACAACCCCATTTAACGGCTGAAGAATCTGCTTTTGCTGCGGAACATCACCAGCTTATCTACACCTATCTGAACCAAAACCATCTGCCGGAAGAGGAGTTTTACGATGTGGTGGTCTTCGGATACCTGAATGGAGTGCGCAAGCACTTCCGGCGGGAGAATCTGCGGGATTATGCGTTTGCCACGCTGGCCTGGCGGGCGATGGACACCTGCTTTGCCAATTACGTTCGTGCCAAGCATCGTCCCAAACGAAAAGCCACGGTACTCAGTCTGCAAGCACACGCGGGCAGCGGGTACCGGCTGGAGGAAACCATTGCCGATGCGAAGGACACGGCGGAAGAAGCTATCCAATCACTTGCGCTGGAGGATACTCTGAAAGGCTTTGAAAGAAGCGACAGGGAAATCATTCGTCTGCTGTACGAGGGATATCCCGGAAGGGAGATCATCCAGGCGCTCGGCATCACCGCCAGGGAACTGGGCGAACATCTGGCGCAAATCCAGGAAAAAATCCAGAAGGCGCCGGCTCTACAGGCAGCCTAATCCAACGACAGAAAGGGTTATCAGCTTTATGGTTCGAATTCGCTATCTGTTCGTCAGAATCCGGCTCCGTCTGGCAGGACAACGGGCTCTGGCAGCCAAAGACCGTCTGACAGCCGCAGTTCAGGACAGCCACGACACCACTCAACTGCTGGACAGGCGTTACAGGCAGTTCCTCTCCCTGGCCACAAAGCGGGAAAAAATGGCCGTTGAGTGTAAACGGCTGCTCCGCCTGCGGAATAAAAGCAACTGCCCGATCCTTCGTATCCGGCTCGAAACAGGAGAAACCCACATTTCTCCGCAGGCTGAACAGGTGCTGACCGCCTTTGACCGTACGGTGTTCCTGGCGCGTCATCAATACGGCGACTGGGGTGACCTCCCACCCAGCGACTGGTGGTACAACAATATGGCCGCTCAGTCCGGGGAAGGGATAATCTGCTCCCGGTATGCCTGTCAGGACAACCGTTATGTCCGAATCGAAACCGATATGACAAAAAAGCAAACGAGAATAGTACTGGAGGACATACCATGAAACCAACGCTCAATGCTTCCCTCCTCATCCGTAATCTGCGGGACACGGGGGATCAGCCGGCACAGTCTGCCAGACTGCCTGCCTGTTTGGCCGATGCGGGGGACGGCGTAAGCTATCTGTTTATCAGCCTGATTTCCCCGTTAATGGACGGCCAGGAGGTTTATTCCACGCAGCTCGATATGCAGCGGTTTACTTTGAGGGATATTCAAGCCCTTTATGAACTCTGCGGAGATAAACCGGACGCCCTGTTCCCGACCCGCAGAAAGCTGCGAAAGTTTTACCAGACCCTGACCGACACACTGCCGAAGAATGCATCCATTGCTTTTCTGTAAGAGGTGGCCCATGTTTGAAGAAATCGATTTTTACCCGCAGGAAGCCCTCGGCGTTTTGTCTATCGAAAAGCTCTTGTACGACCATTTGGGGATCGTCACGGATTCGTCAATCAATGCGGATTATCTGTATGCCTGTATGGAAGAAGCCATTTTTGAGATTGTCCAGGACGTGTGGTATAAATACAGCGAAATCATGCAAATGAATATCGCCCATATCGTTTTCCCCTCCATGCGGCCGTTCTATGACCTTTGCCGGGAACACAGCCGGCGCCACCGGATCAACTTCAAGCGGAATCCTTATGTCCTGGAAGCGGCGAAAGTGGTGAATAGCTACATGGGTGGCATCGACGACTACGACATTGACTGGCAGTTATGCGCCCCCAAAAAGGAATATCCGAAAAAGCGCTGTGAGCTGGTTGTGTACACCGGTATGGAATTCTATCAGCCGGTGGATCTGGTGGAAAGCCTGTGCGAAATCCGGGAGTTTTACATCGAGGCAGAGAAAAAGCTGCGCCTGGAGCTGTACGGCCCGAAACCCGAAGATACACCGGCGCCGCTTCTGCTTCCGGCTGTACCCGAAAGGAGAGCGGCATAATGAAGGACGAACTGGTGCTGCATATCCGGGAGGACAAGAGCATTCTGGTGGAAATCCGAGAGGAAGGTGTCGTGCGCACAAAGGTCATCGACATCGATGCGCTGCTGGATTGCCTGACCGACAGTATGGGCGGCATTCAAATTCAGACCGGCATCCTGCCGAGCAACATTATCAGCCTGACGATCCATGATGACAGCCGTTATGCGGTGGTGGAATTTCCCGACGAATACGCGGATATTACCTATATGTCCACGACTTATGAGCATTTTCCTCTGCCGCGCCTGCTGTTTGGATTTCGTCTGGAAAGCAGCGGCCGGATCTCCGCGGTCAACCTGGGGGTTCCGGCGCTGGGAAAGCTGACCGAAAAAACACCCATGTTCTGCTATCCCTTTTCCAATGTCAACCGCTTTTTGCTGTGTACGGGCGCCAACAGCCTCCCGCGTATTCCAGTGCTGCAAAGCCTGCAAAATCTTCCGGGTTTTATCGTATCCCTGCCGGATAACGACGATTATTTCCATGAACAGCATAACCGGCTGGGGCTTGGGCATCGGGATCTGCTGGAACATCTGCGGGACAAGGACAGAGCGTACTATTACGACCATGTGCTGGTTCCCATGCCGGGGGTCACGCTGAAAAACTTTATATCGGAGGTAAGATAATGACTGAGAAGCAAGCGAAACTGTTGGCGTATCCCTTCACAGCCGATGAGATCGAATGGCGCATCCTACTTACTGCAAAGGACAAAAGCAAAGGGCAGGTTGCCGCATACATCGACTCCCGAGCTATTCAAAAACGGCTGGACGATGTACTGGGGCGAGAGAACTGGAAAAACCATTTCATCACATCGCCGGGCAACTCCAACAGCACAACGGCACACATCTGCGAAATCAGCATCTACTATCCCGACCGGCAGGAATGGATCACCAAAAGTGACGGAGCCGGCAGTACAGACATAGAGCCCATCAAGGGAGGGCTGTCCAACGCCTTCAAGCGGGCGGCTTCCATATGGAATATCGGCCGATATCTGTACGAGCTGCCGGGCCTTTGGGTGGCGCTGAAGGACGGCAAGTACATCGACCCTTCGGAAAAGCCAAAACTCACCAAACACTACAACCAGTTTGTCAACCAATACCTGAAAGCTCAGCAAGCAGCGGAACAGAAGAGGGATTCCGTACAGACGACTTCTCCCTCCATTTCCGCCCTCTCCGCTGCCACCCCGCCTGCGGTCGGCCGCTTCCAGGGTTCCGCAGCGCAGCCGGACACCTACCGGATCGCTCAGCTCAACCGGACACAGGGAACTCACCCCAACACGCTGGTTGTCCTACAAAGCCCGGCTGGCGAAAAGGTGACCGGTTTTATCAAGGGCCAGCCTTCCTTACAGGTCGGCCAGAACCTTCACAGCCTGAAAATTGTTGCTAAGGACGATCCAGTGGCCGGGAAATACAACATCATCGAAAGCTATGAGGCGGCAGCCTGACGAATTTCCCTAACAGCGGCCAAGCCGGCGCCCACAAAGGACGCCGGCTTGCCGGAACATATAACGAAAGGAAGTACCGTTATGAAAATCCCCAAGAACAAAATCGCTCTCTTGGTTTCCATCCTGGCAGTCAGCGCCCTGGCCGTGTTCTGCGGCATTCTTGTCATGACAAGCGACAGCTTTACGTCCAACACCAAATACAGCTTTACAGTTTTGCTTCTCGCCATCGAGACCGCGGTCATCGTCGTGCTGTTTACCATGCAGGAACAACTCACCCAGCGAAAGGATGACGCGGCGGCTCGGAAAGAAATTGCCGATCAGGAAAAGGCCGTGGCCGAAAAGGAAACAGAACTGAAAGACAAGTCAATGGATGTGGCGGCGCGGGAGCAAAATCTGAGAGAGCAGCAGAATGAACTGGTGGAACTGAAACAGCTGGTCTTGGAGGCCGCCCGAAAAGAGGACGCGCCTTCGGAACTGGAACAGCTCCGCCGGAAATGCGAAGCCCTCGAAAAATTCCGCAGCAGCTTCCCATACACCATCGCCGAGGGATATGTCCTGTTTGGCGTCATGCGCACCGAACTGAAGGTGTCTGCATTCAGCCGGTGGCTGCTGGTGGGGGAGATCGGCGGCCAGCTCTGGGCATACAGCCTTCTGCGGCCGGATACCCAATCCCATAAGGAAATGCTGTGTCTGGCAGCCGGAACCCATGCCCCCAAGGAACTGGAGGAACTCGACCTGAGTAAACAACTTTTGTGGGAATGAGCCTGCACGGCTTGAAAGGATGAGCGATCCATATGGAACAAATTACTGCCATGAAGATTACCGCCCTGTCTTTCTGCACCTTCCGCAGCCACACGGAGCCGGAAGGCTATGCTTTTGGGGACGTCACCTACATCACCGGGGATAATGGAGCCGGGAAAACCACCATGGCCCACGGGGTAGCCTATGCGTTGTACGGGGTATCCTTCTTCGGTGAGCAGGCGATTGAACGACTGATGAGACAAGGCGCCGAAGGGACGCAGGTGCGTCTCGATTTCACCGATCAGGCCGGCAACCCCCACACGCTGATCCGCACCCGGAAACGGGACAAGACCTCCCTGCTTCTGGATTCCTACACCGTCCGTCAGGCCGACATCGACCGGATTTTCTGCGACAAGGACACCTTTCTTTCCATGTTCAACCCTTCCTATCTGATCGAACTCGGAGAAAAGGGGCGCGGGCTGGTGCTCAAGCACTTGAAGCCTGTGCCCCCTGGTGAGGTGCTGAAGCAAATGCCGGAGGCCCTCAGAGGGTATCTCGATAAGCTGGACATGACCCAGTGTTCCGTGGAGGAGATGACAAAAAACTACCGGGAGATGATCCGTCACAGCGAGCGCCAGCTCACCATCCTCGACGGCCATTTGCAGTCGGTGCAGGAAGCCATGCGAACCGCCAGTCAAAGGCTGGATGGCCTGTACAGGGAAAAGCTGGATGCGAAGCAAAAGGCGAACGCATTGTCAGACAAGCAGTTTGCGGGGATCGATCTGGATGACCTGGCGCTGCAAAAGGATGTGCTCATGCAAAAGCTGACGGAGGGATCGCGTGATACCGACGCCGCTATTTTGGAGCTGCGCACGAAGATTGTGCAGACCAGGCAGAAAACCTATCAATCCAAATATGCGCAGGCCAAAGCGGATCTCCAGGCGCAAATCAAAACCCTGTCCGGGCAGTACAAGGCCCTGGGGGATCGGATCAAGGCCCTGCAGGCCGGTACCCAGTGTCCCACCTGCCTGATGCGCGTCACCGCCCAAAACCTGCCCGATGTGCGCAGCGGCATGATGGCCGGACTGCAAAGCATCGCGGCCAAAGGTCAGGAGCTGGTGGAACAGAAAAAGGGACTGGACGAACTGGACGGCAAAAGCGAGGCGGCCTTTGAGCAGTTCCGCGGCGAGGATCTGAAAAAGCTGACGGAACAGCTGGACGAAGCGGAAAAACAGCGGGCCGCCGGCCCCAGCGCCGCCGAAATCCGCCGGCAGATTGAGCAGATTGAAGAACAGCAGCGGCATGGAACTCTCAGCGAAGCCGAATGGTCGGATTTGCAGGCATTACAGGCGGAAGTGACCGGCATTGAAGCACAGATCCAGGCGGTGGAAGAAATGGCCGACGAAAAACAGCTCAAAGAACTGACCGACCGGCAAAAAGAGGAAAACGAGCAACTGCTGCAATATCGGAACATTCTGACCGCCCTGGCCGAATATGCCGCCAAACGCACCGAACTGGCCGTGAAGGATCTCCAGATGCCCAATGTGCATATCCAGCTTTATGACGTGGTGCGTACGACAGGCGAAGTGGTGGACGTGTTCCGGTTCACGTACAAACAGCGCGACTACCGGACGCTATCCCTGTCGGAGAAGATCCTAGCCGGGATTGAGGTGGCGGCCATGATGCGGCGGATCACCGGCATCGACTGTCCTATCTGCATCGACAACACCGAAAGCATCGGCGCTTTCAATGCAGTGCCCATGCCCTCCCAAACCCTGCTGCTGCGCTTTACCAAGGGCCGGCCGTTGACCGTGCAGGCCAAAAACAATGCAGTGCCCCATCCAGTGGTGCAGGAACTTAAGAAAGCGGGTTGATGTATGGCGGACGGACAGTACATATATATCGACGTGGTGGACACCGCCCTTCTGTGCGGGCTGGACATCAAACCTTCCACTCTCGGCAACGACGAAGTGCAGGCTCGATGTCCTTACTGCCAGGACTATCGCTACCGGATGTATCTCTGTCATCGGCCTGACAACGCGACCTTCTGGTGCCACAACTGCGGCGTCGGGGGTAATGCCGTCACCCTGTACGCCGATTTCAACCCCGGCGGACGGCGGCTGACAACGCGGGAGGCGTTCCGGGAACTGATGAACGAACCACAGGTACGGCACGGTGAACCGCTTTACACGCGGCAGGAGCCGCAGCCCGACCCGATACGGCCGCTGCACGAACGCAGCCAAATCTATCTGCAAATGCTGTCCCTGCTTGAACTGGAACCCCGGCACTATGAGAACCTGCGGCGCCGCGGCCTGTCGGATGACATGATCCGTGGGAATATGTACCGCAGTATCCCCACTGACTGGAAGATGAGGCGTCAGGTGACGGAGCGGCTGGCGGCACAATACGACCTGTCTGGTATGCCCGGCTTTTACACCGAGGACTTCCGCTGGCAAATGGCCGGCGGCCGGTACAGCGGCATACTGCTCCCCGTTTGCGATATGGATAATCAGATCCAGGGGCTGCAAATCCGGCTGGACGAACCGCCGCCGAAAACGGTGACGCTCCCGGACGGAAGCCGGGTAGAAAAAAAGGGCAACCGCTTCCGCTGGTTTTCCACCGGCGGGATGCGCAGCGGACAGAAGATTTTCGAGAACGGCACGGGGATCTCCAGCTACATCCATGTGGCCGGCGACCCCCACAGCGATACGCTGCACATCACCGAGGGGCCTCTCAAATCCGATATCGCCAGCTATTTATCCGGCGGCGAACTGTTCATCGGCCTGACCGGCGTACAGAATGTCCGGTATCTGGCGGACGTTGTGGCACAGCTCAAGCCTAAACGTATTTTGGAATGTTTGGACATGGACGTGCGCACCAATCCACAGGTACAGCGGGCCCAGACCAAGATCCGCTCCATCTGTATGCCGCTGTGCGAGGATTACCGGGCCTTTATCTGGCCGGTGGAACAGAAGGGCATCGATGACTTTCTTTTATTTGAAAAGCTCAAGCAAGAACATCTCTACCGGGCAGCATGAGCGAATACTGGAGGATATGCCTGTATGAAAAACACCCCGTTTTCCACCTATACTCTCTCCTATGCCGACTGGCGGGACTATAAAATCCATATGGTCAATATGTCCTATCGGGATCTGCAAATCATTGTGGACGTGTTGGACGACTATTCCTGGCTGTTGCGGGAACATATGGAGAAGAACCCGCCCCAGAATTTCTGGGCAAAGCACAACAAGGAGGAGCTTGCAAAACGCACCATGCAGATCAGCGACCGGCTGGCCGATGTTATCGGCCTCGACAAGTCCTACCCCAAATGCAAAAAGCACCTGGAAAAGCAGCAGGAGGCCCAGAATGATGTCGGAGGAGAGGCGCTGACTTTGGTGACAACCCGAGGCGCCCGTTAGTAACACAAGGAAAGGACTTCACTCATGCAGCCTGAACGCAAGCGCAAAAACTATCAGCCTTTTCCCGGTCTTTATGATCTTCGCTTATTTGACCTCAATTCCAAACAGTTTGAAGCGGCCTGGCGGGTACAGGAATGCCTCTACCGGGCTTGCAAGTGCCGGGAATATTACCGGCAGTATGCCCCAGAGCGCTGGATCGCGCTTCAGGATCTGTCAGCCCGATTTCTGATGCTTCTCCTACCATTAAAAAAACAGCCATGAACCATCATTTTGAGCGAAAGGAAGAAAAGCTATGCACAGCATGGAAAATCTCATGGTAGTTCCAGAGAACGCCGGTGGAATCATCGGAAAATTCTTCTACTACTCTCTGGCAAACATCCTGATCCCCAAGGAACAGTTCATCCGCGTCGGCATGGATTTCGGTCTGCCGAAGTTTAAGCCCGCAAAGGAGTCGAAGGCCGGCGCCTATCGAAACGCGACAACCGCTCTTAAGGAGCGGATCGAAGTGAAGGACAGCGCCGGCACCCGGATATACCGGATCTACTGTCGGGACAACAAAAAGGAGGACGCTGCGCATATCTATCGGGAACTGGTGAAGGAAACCCTGAACGTCCGTACCAACGAGTACAAAAAGCTCGCCAATATCGTCTTTGACAAGAAAACCGAAACCATGTTTAGCGAGGACGAGAGCTATGACCCGGATGTGGATGTAGCCGTGTATAGCCAGCAGGCCCTCACTCTCTATGAACGGTATTGTACCTGCTACACCCTCGACCATGTGGACTCGGTGATTCAGGATCAGCTCGACCGGCTGCAGGCGAACAAAATCAGCATTCACGGCAACCTGTATTTTATCCCCAATCCGTATTTGCAGAAGCTGAATATGCTGGAAGATTATATCGACGCCATCAGCCAGTATAACCTTGGTGGTGGTCTGGTGATGAGCAATAGTATGTTTGTGGTGGATGACGGACGCCAGCGCCAAAAAATGACCGAAGAATTTTACGTCAACTACAAGCGCGACATGGAGCAGTATCAGGAACGCATTCAGCACTTTATCGACACAGGCTGCACTTCAAAGGCGGTCATCAGCCGGTGGCTGCTGAAGATCGAGGCGCTGCAGGAGAAGAAAAAGACCTACGAAGAGGTTCTGAAACAAAAGCTCAATGCTCTCAACAGTGATTATGCCATGCTGCAAATGCAATCTGAAGAACTCCGTGTACGGAGCCTTCAGGGGCAAATGAAGCTGGCTGCGTAAAATAAAAACGAGGTTCTTTTCGACCCGTGAAGAGAAAAGCAGAAAATATATTCCAAAAAACTAAATGATTTTTCTATTGTATTTTTGCTTTTTGGTGGTAAAATGTTAGTCGTTAAAACTGAATATGCGCAATATGGTGCCTATGGAGATATAGGAGAATTGGGAAGCATCGGTGAAAATCCGACGTGACAGCCATCACTGTAATTGACGATGAAAAGGGTTATATGCCATTGGGATGATCGTATCCTGAGAAGGCGGCCTTTTCCGGCAAAGCCGTAAGTCATAAGCCAGGAAACCAGCCATATTGTCAGAGGAAGTATGTATTCCTGGGTAATGGGGAATATACCTGTTTTATGGGTGGTGCCCGTAAATAGTTGGCTTCAAGCCGCTTTCTCTGAAAAGAGAAAGCGGCTTTTTTGTTTGCCAGAAAATATTGAAAGGGGATATCCCCTTTCGTTGTATGCGTAGCATACAACGAAACAATCCTGAACGCTATAAAATTTTCGTCGTCTATTTGCATTTTATCCAATGATATATGCACCAAACCGCGTGTATGAGGTGAAAGGATGAAAATGGCCTGTATACTGGCGGCGGCCTTTCTGCTGGACTGCCTGCTGGGCGATCCCCGTTGGCTGCCCCATCCCATATGCCTCATGGGCAAGCTGATAGCCGGCACTGAAAAGGGACTGCGTCGGCTGGTTAAAAACGAATTTTTCGGCGGGCTCCTTCTCGTCATCGTGGTGATCACGGTGAGTACGGCGGTGCCGTGGGTGATTTTGATTCTGGCGGGCATGATCAATCCATGGTTGGAAACCGTGTTGCAGGTGTGGTTTTGCTACCAGATTCTGGCGATGAAATCGCTGTGTACCGAGAGTATGCGGGTGTACACGCCCCTCAAGGCGGGAGATTTGCCCCTGGCGCGGAAATATCTGTCCTGGATCGTAGGACGGGAAACAGACCGGCTGGATGAGGAAGGGGTGGCCAAAGCCGCGGTGGAAACGGTGGCGGAAAACACCTCGGACGGGGTGGTGGCTCCGCTGGTTTTCATGGCCATTGGCGGCGCGCCGCTGGGATTTCTTTATAAAGCGATCAACACCATGGATTCCATGATTGGGTATAAAAACGACAAGTATATCCGTTTCGGCCGCGTTGCGGCCCGGCTGGACGATGCGGCCAACCTCATTCCCGCCCGGCTGTCCGCGCTGCTGATGATTCTGGCATCGTACATCCTGCGTTTTGATGGCGCCAATGCCCGGCGCATCTACTGGCGTGACCGGCATAACCACAAAAGCCCCAACAGCGCCCAGACCGAATCGGTGTGCGCCGGCGCGCTGCACATCCAGCTGGCGGGGCCGGCTGTGTATTTCGGCCGGCTGGTGGAAAAACCCACCATTGGGGACCGGGACCGCCCCACGACGGCGGAGGATATCCGCCTGGCCAACCGGCTGATGATCGGCACCTCGGTGCTGGCCGTGCTGCTGATGATCGGGCTGCGGCTATTGCTGTGGTGGCTGCTGTAACCGGCAGGCTGAAGAGAGAAAGGGAGGGCGGCGTATGCCCGCGCACAATCTGATACACGGCGGCGATGTGTATACGGCCATGGAAAACGGGCTGGAACGGCCGCTGGATTTTTCTGCCAATATCGGACCTCTGGGTCTGCCGCCTGCTGTGGCGGAAGCGGCTCGGCGGGCAGTGGGGAGCTGCGACACCTATCCCGATCCCCTGTGCCGCCGGCTGACGGCGGCGCTGGCGGAAGCGGAAGGGGTGCCGGCGGACTGGATCGCCTGCGGCGACGGGGCGGCGGAGTTGCTGTTCCGTTTTGCCGGTGCGCTACGGCCGAAAAAGGCGTTGCTGCTGGCCCCGGGCTTTGCCGAGTACGAACAGGCGCTGGCGGCTGCCGGCTGTGAAATCGTTTTCCACTCCCTGCGGCGGGAGGACGGGTTTCTGCCCACCTCCGCGCTGCTGGAGGCCATAGGGCCAGATATCGATGCGGTGATGCTGTGCAATCCCCATAATCCCACCGGCGCGCTTATGAGCCCGGACTTCTGTCGTGCCGCGGCCGACCGTTGCCGGGAGACGGGGACGTGGCTGCTCATGGATGAGTGCTTCATCGATCTGACCGACGACCCGGCCCGGCACACCATGAAGCCGCTGCTGGAGGAATACCCGCGGCTGTTCCTCCTCAAGGCGTTCACCAAGCTGTATGCCATGCCGGGACTGCGGCTGGGTTATGGGCTGTGCGCGGACGGCGGGCTGCTGGAGCGCATGACCGCCTGCGGCCAGCCCTGGAGCGTGTCGGTGCCCGCCCAGGCGGCGGGGCTGCAGGCGCTGAAGGAACAGGATTATGTGCAGAGAACCCGCGCCCTGGTGCGGGAGGAGCGGGCTTTCCTTACGGCGGGACTGCGGAAACTGCCGCTGGAGGTTTATGAAGGGGCGGCCAATTTTATCTTTTTCCGCGCCCCGGGGGTAACTGACCTGCACCGCCGCACCGAGAGCCGCGGCGTCCTGATCCGCAGCTGCGGCAATTACCGCGGGCTGACAGAGGAGTATTACCGGGTGGCGGTGCGCACGCGCGGGGAGAACGAGCGGCTGCTGGCCGCGCTCCAGGCGGCCCTGCCTTTGGATACCTGATACAGGGAGATTAACTATTAAAAGTCAACCCGAAAAATGAATGTTGGTGGTGACAAAAGACG
>ENA-ORTH01000153-ORTH01000153.1-human-gut-metagenome-genome-assembly--contig:-NODE-153-length-87026-cov-13.229536_pt1 | contig 87026 bp, 67 predicted proteins | sample MGYA00241914_ERZ509192 | MGnify/ENA primary metagenome ERZ509192 (study PRJEB26280, sample SAMEA2338826) | human gut metagenome | biome: human gut; feature: human-associated habitat; material: faeces...
TTGCCCGTACACCGCATTTCGAGTGCGGCCCGATCGACCACTCCGGCATCTCTCCAGTATATTCCGCACGGAAAAACCTTCCGTTTGGGACTGCAAATATAGACATATTTTTTGTTTCTCGGCATTTTCGTGCGAAAATTTTTTCTTCCGGTGGGGAAAAAGCGGCTATATCCGGCTCTTTTCGTGCTTTTCCCAAATAATTCCTATCTTTGTATCTGGAGGAGGAATGCAGTATCGGCCCCGCCTGTCCGTTTATATAGATGAGAAACGATACTAAATTCGGTACGGTTTTCGTTTACTAATGTAAGAGGAACTAACGCAAACACACTGTGCGCTATGAAAAAGTTGAAAATTTTAATCGGAACCCTTATCCTGGCTGCGGGGCTGGCCGGCTGTTCGTCGGCTTACTACGCATCGTCGGGATACGCCAACGACGATTTGTATTCGCTGCACGATAAGACTGCTATCGCCCGGAAACAACAGGCGAAGGCCGAAGCCGAAAAGGCCGCCGCTGAGGCCCGCCGGGCCGAATGGGAGGCGCGTATCGCGGAGGCGCAGGCCGCCGCTGCGGAGAACCAATATTACGAATACAATTCGAACCCCTACGAGGATATCGTAGCCGATACGTACGAAAGCGCCTATGCACGGCGCCTGCGGGGCTTCGAATCGCCGACATACAGGATGCCGTCGAGTTACTATAACTTCCGCTATGGCGGCAGTTTCACCTATGCTACGGCCTACGACCCGGCATTCTACAACATCATCATTTCCGGTGACCAGGTCTGGGTGGAACCCAAGTACATCACTTCGATGTTCGGGACATGGGGCGGATCGGTTTACGTTGACCCGTGGTATTACGGCTGGACACGTCCCTACTGGGGTGCGTGGGGCCCGTCGTTCTCGTTCGGTAGCTGGGGCTGGAGCTTCGGCTTCAACGGCTGGTACAATCCCTGGTATGACCCGTGGTGGGGGCCGGGCTGGGGGCCGGGCTGGGGGCCCGGATGGCACGGCGGACACCACTGGGCATACAGGCCGCATAATTACCGCCTCGACGGCGGCGGGCGCCCTTCGCGCTACGTGCCGGGGAGCGTGGCTTCCGGAAGCCGGTACCGCGGAACCGCCAATTCGGGTTACAGGAACGGTACGACCACTTCGCGCGGGGGCAACTCGGGCAGCGGCAGGACGTATTACCAGAGCGGCGGACGCAACAACCGCAACAGTTCGGTTTACAACGGCGGCACCAACCGCAATAACAACAATAATTCCTGGAACAACAACTCGTGGAATAACAACCGCAACAACAGCAACTCGGGGCGTTCGTCCTACGACAGCGGGTCGCGCAGCAGCAGTTACAACAGCGGCAGCAGCTTCGGCGGGTCGCGCGGCGGTTCGTCGGGGGGCGGTTACAGCGGTGGCGGCGGGTCGCGCGGCGGCAGTTCGTCGGGTGGAAGCCGCGGTTACGGCGGGCGTTAGTCAACGATAAAACAGAGATAGTCTATGAAACGTAAGATCATGATATGGCTTGCGGCCTGTGTGGCCGCAGCGCCGTTGCAGGCTCAGAACCTCGAATTCGGGGGCCTGACGTACAACAATGACCTGATGATGTCCACCGATTTCGCCGCGCTTTCCCGGTCGCATCCGTTCGGTACGGCGCGCGTGATGGGGATGGGCGGGGCTTTCACTTCGCTGGGCGCCGACCTTTCGTCGATGTCGATCAATCCGGCCGGGTTGGGTATGTTCCGCCGCAACGAGTTCTCACTCACGCCGCTGCTGTCGGTCGCCCATGGCCAAACGCAGGGTGCGCCGTCGTGGGTGGGCAATAACAAGACCCGCTTCGCTTTTGCCAACGTCGGTGTGGCGCTCAATGTTTTCGAGAGTCCGGCCAGCCCGCTCACGAGCCTTACGCTCGGTATCGGCATGAACCGTATCGCGGATTTCAATACCCGCTATTCGTTCTCCTCGGAGTCGCGTTACGACCCTTCGAAGCCCGACCAGCTGATGCCGACCATCGCCGATGTCTTCGGGCAGCAGCTCGGGCAGGATGGGATTTTCCCGGATAAGGACGGTAATCTGGGCTACAATTATAATCCCTGGTACTGGCCGGCCATCCTCGGCTATAACGGCTACCTGATCAGCGACGTAGGCGGGCAGTGGGTGCCCGACTGCATCGGCCGCAACGCTTCGGTACGGCACTCGATGGATGTCGTGAGCCAGGGCTCGATCAACGAATTCGCCGTTTCGATGGGGGCCAATTTCAACAATATCGTCTATGTCGGAGCTACGATCGGCATACGCAGCGTCTATAAGAAGGTGGGCATGACCTATCAGGAAGAGTACGGTTATTTCGATGCCGCCGGAAATTCCGCGAATGCGGTCGACAAGAACGGCACTCCGCTCAATGCGCAGCTCGATTACATGAGCCTCTATCAGGAATCGAAGATCGACGGCAGTGGCGTGGATTTCAAACTGGGTGTCATCGTACGCCCCGTGGCCGGCCTGCGTGTGGGTGTGGCGTTCCATACGCCGACCTACTACTGGCTCGACCGCAGTTACCGTGCCGACATCGAATCGCACCTGATCAATAATAAAACGGAAGACGACCAGTATAATTTCGATTCTACGCCGCGGCAGGACGATATCGGCGGCAACAGCTGGGATTTCGTATCGCCTTCGCGGCTGTTGTTCGGCGCTTCGTACACGTTCGGCAACTTCGCCATCGTGTCGGTCGACTACGAACGCGAGTGGTACAACGGCATCCGTGTGAAGAACGTGCCCGAAGGCGCCGATTTCCACCCCGAAGCGTACAAGGCTGAGTTCAAGAATAATTACAAAGGTACGAATACTCTGCGGGCAGGCGTCGAAGTGCGTCCCATGCCGATCTTTGCCGTGCGCCTGGGCGGCGGTTACACCGATTCGATGTTCAAGGACAGGCAGCAGTATTACAATTCGCCGAGCGTCTACGAGAGCTACTACATTACGGGCGGCCTCGGGATCAACCTCGGGCGCAATACGGTGCTGGACGTGGCCTATCAGAACGTGACCGAGAAACAGACGCCCTACGAGCTTTTCTTCAGCAAATACCAGAACGGCGGCGAGATGAAGACTTACAGCGGCCTGTACGACACCAAACAGACGCGTCATTATATCTCGATGACGCTCGGCTTCCGCTTCTGAGGCTTTGCCTGCCAATATAAAGGTTCGTCCGTGTGACGAACCTTTATTTTTTTATTATATTTGCAGGCTGATACAAAATAAAAAACAAAGATATATGGCAAAGGAACTCAAAGACCTCACGAAGTCGGACGAGAACTACTCGCAATGGTACAACGACCTGGTCGTGAAGGCCGGGCTGGCCGAAAACTCGGCCGTACGCGGATGTATGGTCATCAAACCCTACGGCTATGCCATTTGGGAGAAGATGCACGACGCGCTGGACAAGATGTTCAAGGATACGGGGCATCAGAACGCCTATTTCCCGCTGTTCATCCCCAAGTCCTTCTTCTCGAAGGAGGCGCACCATGTCGAGGGCTTTGCCAAGGAGTGCGCCGTGGTGACGCACTACCGCCTGAAGAACGATCCCGAAGGCAAAGGCGTCGTGGTAGACCCCGATGCCAAGCTCGAAGAGGAGTTGATTGTGCGTCCCACGTCGGAGACCATCATCTGGAACACCTATAAAAACTGGATCCAGTCGTACCGCGACCTGCCGATCCTCTGCAACCAGTGGGCGAACGTCGTGCGCTGGGAGATGCGTACGCGCCTGTTCCTGCGTACCGCCGAGTTCCTGTGGCAGGAGGGCCATACGGCGCATGCCACGCGCGAGGAGGCCGTCGAGGAGGCCGAAAAGATGATCCACGTATATCAGAAATTCGCCGAAGAGTGGATGTCGGTTCCCGTCATCGTCGGCCACAAGTCGCCCAACGAGCGATTCGCGGGTGCCGAGGATACGCTGACCATCGAGGCGCTGATGCAGGACGGCAAGGCGTTGCAGAGCGGTACGTCGCATTTCCTGGGGCAGAATTTCGCCAAGGCGTTCGACGTGCAGTATGTCAACAAGGAGGGCAAGCTCGAATATGTGTGGGCCACCTCGTGGGGCGTTTCGACCCGCCTGATGGGGGCGCTCATCATGGCCCATTCGGACAACAACGGTCTGGTGCTGCCGCCGAAGCTGGCGCCGATCCAGGTGGTGATGGTGCCCATTTACAAGGGCGAAGACCAGCTGGCCGAAATCCGTACGCGCTTCGGGGCCATTGCGGAGCAACTCAAGGCCAGGGGTATCAGCGTGAAGGTCGATGACCGCGACAACGTGCGCTCGGGTTTCAAGTTCGCGGAGTACGAACTGAAGGGCGTCCCCGTGCGTCTGGCGATGGGGCCGCGCGATATGGAGAACGGTACGATCGAATTGGTGCGCCGGGACACGCTCGAGAAGGAGACCGTCCCGCAGGAGGGGCTCGTGGAGCGCATCGAAGGACTGATGGCCGAAATCCAGCAAAATATTTTCAGCAAGGCGCTGGCTTACCGCGAGTCGATGATTACCAGGGTCGACACGTGGGAGGAGTTCAAGGAGGTGCTCGACAAAAAAGGCGGTTTCGTGCTTGCGCATTGGGACGGGACGGTCGAAACCGAGGTGGCGATCAAGGATGCCACGAAGGCTACGATCCGTTGCATCCCGTTCGATGCGCCCGATGAGGAGGGTAAATGTATCTTCTCGGGCAAGCCGTCGCACCGCCGGGTGCTCTTCGCCCGCAGCTATTAGGGCCGGATTCGGACGGGCGTCTCCGCCGGTAACGGGCGAATGGGTGCCGAGGCAGTCCGTTCGCCCTTTTTTGTGCCTTCCCCCGAAGCGGGCGGGCTTCCGTTATTTTGTGGGGCGTGCCCCGGGTAATACTATAAATGATTGGACGTATGCGATATTCTGTATGTTTGTGTGCGGTGTGGCTACTGGGCGTCTGTGCCGCCGTATGCCCGGCCTATGCCGGGGGCGGGGATCATCCGCTGCCGGTTGCGGGTACCCAGTGGAAGGGACGGAAAGTCGCTTTCATGGGCGATTCGATCACCGACAAGGCGCATGTCGGCACGACGAAGAACTATTGGCAGTATTTGCAGGAGATGCTCGGCCTCGTGCCGTTCGTTTACGGGATCAACGGCCAGCAGTGGCGGGACGTGCCGGGGCAGTGCGAAAGACTCAGGGCCGAGCGCGGCGACGATATCGACGCGGTACTGATCTTTGCCGGGACGAACGATTACAATTCCGGGACGCCCTTGGGGGAGTGGTATACGACCGGTGAGGTGCCTGTCGAGCTGTCGGGCCCCCGGACGGAGATCCGGACGAGGAGGACGTTGTCGATGGACGGGGATACTTTCCGCGGCCGTATCAATATCGCGATGTCCTACCTGAAGGCGAATTTCCCGGACAAGCAGGTGATCCTGCTGACCCCGATCCACCGGGGATACGCCCGTTTCGGGGACAACAACATCCAGCCCGACGAATCCTATCCCAACAGCCTCGGCCTCTATGCGGATGCCTATGTGGATGCGGTCAAGGAAGCTGCGAACGTCTGGGCCGTCCCCGTCATCGACCTGAACAGCATCTGCGGGCTTTATCCCAATGCGGATTCCCATACCCGCTATTTCCATGACGCACAGAGCGACCGTCTCCATCCCAATGCCGAGGGGCATTACCGGATGGCGAAGGCGCTGGCATACCAGTTGTCGTCTTATCCTGCAAATTTCGAATAGTGCCATGTCCTGTGAAGCCGAAGCACGCAAGCGCGTGATTTACCGCGTGACCTTCGTCGGGTTCGTGGTCAACCTCGTCCTTACGGCGATGAAGTTCGCGGCGGGCATTGCGGGCCGAAGCGGGGCGATGGTCGCCGACGCGGTGCACTCCTGTTCCGACATGCTTACCGACATAGTGGTGATCGCCTTCGCAAAGGTCTCCGCCAAACCCAGGGACGACGGGCACGACTACGGGCACGGGAAATACGAGACGCTGGCCACGATCATCATCAGCCTGGCGCTGGCGGCCGTGGGCGCCGGTATCCTGCTCAGCAGCATCCGGGCCATCCGCATCGTCGTCGATGGCGGGGAGTTGCCCCGCCCGGGCGCCGTGGCTCTGGCCGCCGCGGCTGTGTCGATCGTCGTCAAAGAGATATTATACCGATATACGGTGCGCGAAGGGCGCCGGGTCGAAAGCCCGAGCATGGTCGCCAATGCCTGGCATCACCGCAGCGACGCCCTTTCGTCGCTGGGGACGCTGGCGGGCATCGGATGTGCCTATTTCCTCGGGCAACGGTGGCGCATCGCCGATCCCATCGCAGCATTGGTCGTGGCGGTCTTTATTTTCAAGATTGCTTTCGACCTGATCCGTACGGGGCTCGGGGAACTGCTCGAGCGTTCGTTGCCCGACGAGACGGAGCGGGAGATACTGGGGATCGTCACGGCCGATCCCCGGGTCGGGGAGCCGCACAACCTGCGAACGCGCCGCATCGGAGCCGCGATTGCCGTCGAAGTGCATGTCCGTGTGGACGGGGCGATGAGTGTCGCCCGTTCGCACGAACTGACGGTCGATATCGAACGCCGCCTGCGGGCGCGTTTCGGCGAGGGGACGATCATCTCGATCCATGTGGAACCTGCTAAATGTCCCTCCGGGGCCGAAATCCCGGGCGTCGATCCGCCTTCCTGCCCCTGACGGCACCGGAAAAACACCTCTCCTGCCTGCGGGTTTTCCTTGTCATTCCGCTTTTGCCGCTGATAACGAACGGGATGCGCCGGCGGCCGATTCCGGCACGGAATTTGCGTGTTCAGCAACCGGAAAAACAGCCGGGATTTCCCCGGCGGAGTAGAAAGAAATTTGGTTTTTCGGAAAAAAGTACTTATCTTGCCATCGTGAAGGCTCCGGAAACCATCGTTTCAAAAGCCCGAACAAACGAAACTGACGACACATACAACATTAAAAGGATAGCCTATCGGGAAAAATTCTACTCTTTATAACTGTAATTAGGAGAAAAGAGTATGAACGTACAAGCATTAAGTGACCAGGTATTGCTTAATCACTACCTTTCAGGTGACCAGAGTGCCATATCCAAGCTCATCGAGCGCCACAGCCGCCGTGTGCGGGACTACATCAATATGATGGTCAAAGACCGTGACGTTGCCGAGGACATCTTTCAGGAAACATTCATCAAAGCCGTGCGGGTTATCGACGACGGCCGTTATACGGACAACGGGAAATTCCTCTCGTGGATACTCCGTATTGCGCATAACCAGGTGATCGACCACTTCCGCGCCCAGCGGCAGAACAAGACCGTCACCGAAGCCGAGGCGGGTTATGACGTGCTGGGGTCGCTGCGTTTCGCCGAACGGAACGTGGAGGACGCGATGGTCAGCGAGCAGATCGAGCGCGATGTGCGCGCTCTGGTCGAACTGCTGCCTTCGGAACAGCGCGAGGTGGTGATGATGCGGTACTTTGCCGGTCTGAGTTTCAAGGATATCGCGGAACAAACCGACGTGAGTATAAATACCGCGCTGGGGCGTATGCGCTATGCGCTTATCAACCTGCGACGGATGATCAAAGAAAAAAATATGGTTTTGTGCTGACCTCCGCACAATATTTCCATGGGGCCGGCGTTTAGTTAGTACAAAGCAAAATTAATAAATAGATGCCTATGGAGGATATTGACAAAAACGAGGTTTCAGACGAAGGCATCTCTGAAGACGAAGATCTTATGATGCGGGAGGTTGTCCAGGGTGACGCAGATCTTTGCTTTTTACACCACTACCTCTCGGAGGTTTTCCGAAATGGAGATAATTTTTAAGGGTTAATTTTTGATGGGGAAGGGCGCCGGGAGGCGCCCTTCATTTTGCCCTCCCCTCACCGATCCCGGAATATTTTTTGCTGCATCCTGATAAAAACCGATCGTTATGACACGGATACGTATCAAGCGGGTTTACGAACCCGAGGCCCCGGAGGACGGCTACCGGGTGCTGGTCGATAAGTTGTGGCCCCGGGGCATCCGCAAGGAGGCGCTCCGCTATGACCTGTGGGCGAAGGAGATCGCTCCGACCCCCGGGCTGCGTACATGGTTCCATGCCGCCCCCGGGGAGCGGTGGGAGGAATTCCGCCGCAGGTATACCGCGGAACTGCGCTCCTCGCCGGCCGTGCGCGACTTCGTCCGCCGGATCGCCGGTAAGGGTACGGTTACGCTGTTGTATGCTTCGAAGAGTGCGGCCGGAAACCATGCGCTGATCCTGCAGGAATACCTCGCGCACGCTACGGCTGCGGAGGGGGTTACAAACGCCCGCTACTCGTAATGCGGGTTTCACCCTGCCCGGGCAGCGGCCGGTAGACGGTGTCTTCCTGCCTTGGAAGCCTGCGGATCACGGGTGGCGGGCATGGCGGTTCCGTCCGGGCGATGGTTCGTGTCCGCTACGGATGAAAAAAGCACCTCGACGGTGCTTTTTCACGTGGCTCTGCCCGTATTTCCGGAGCTTCTATACCGCTCTTATTTGCGGCCGATCTCCATCCTGAATTTCGGATTGGCGGGTTCGGTATGCGAGGCCGAAACGAACTGCCACATCCGGTCGATAATCTCGGGATGCTGTGCGGCAAGATCGTGCTCTTCGCGCGGGTCGTCTCTCAGGTTGAATAATTCAAAGCGGTCGTTGCCTTCCTTCACACGGCGCAGTAAACCTTTCCATTCGCCCCAGCGGACGGCTACCCAGCCTTTGCTGCCGGGGAACTCCCAATAGAGATATTCGTGCTGCGGTTGCCTGCGCCCTTCGAGGGTCGGCAGGAACGAAATGCCGTCGGTCGCGGGGGGCTCGACGCCGGCCAATTCGCAGAGAGTCGGCATTACATCGGGGAAATAGCCGATATGGTCGCTTACCTGCGGGCGGAGTTTGCCGCCCCACGCCACGATGAAGGGCATCCGGATGCCGCCCTCGCGCAACGACGACTTGCCCCAGCCCTTGCCGCTGCGAAACGGGTGGGCGCTGTCGAACCACTCGCTCGACGAGCAGGAGTTCGACGCCGGGCCGTTGTCGCTCGTCAGGACGATCACCGTATTTTCCCAGATGCCGAGCCGTTTGAGTTCGGCGACCAGCCCGCCTATCTGGCGGTCGAAGTAGGTGATCATCGCTGCATAGGTCGCCCGCGGCCACCGCGAGGGGAAATAGCCCTTGCCCTCGATGGGCTGTTCGTCGCCGAATTTACGCACGTAGTATTGTACGTCGGCATCGGGCGCCTGCATCGGGCTGTGGGGGATCGGCGTCGTCCACATCAGGAAGAACGGCCGCTCCTTGTTGGCATTCACGAATTCGAGCACCTGGTCGTACATGGCATCGGGGCTGTATGTGCGCTGCGTGTATTTGTCGTAGCTGCGCGGGTCGTAGGGGTCGGCCCCTGCATCGAGCGGCGTGCCCGGCGGCAGCAGTTCGTTGTCGAGGTAGACGCGCCGGTCGTTCTGCCACAGGAAGGGCGGGTAGTAGGTGTGCGCCTGGCGCTGGCAAATGCAGCCGTAATAAGTGCCGAAGCCCATTTTATTGGGCGTCCCCTCCGTCGCGGGGCCTCCGACGCCCCATTTGCCGATCATGGCCGTGGCGTATCCGGCCTGTTGCATGACCGAGCCGAGCGTCGGGGTGCCGGCTTCGAGCGGGGCCTGTCCTTCGAGCGTCGAATCGCGCAGCATCGCCTCGTGGTTCCAGACGTCGCCCCGCCATTCCATCTCGTCGTTGGCGCGGATCTGCGCATGGCCGGCGTGCCGCCCCGTCAGCAGGCCGCAGCGTGCCGGCGAAGAGAGCGGTGCCGCAGAGTACATGTCCGTGAAGCGGACGCCGCATTCGCTCAACGCGTCGATGTTGGGAGTCTCGATCTTTTGCTGCCCGTAGCAACCGAAGTCGCCGTAGCCTGCGTCGTCCATCAGGATGAAGATCACGTTGGGACGCGGAGCCGGATTTTCCGTACATCCGGCTGCGGCCAGTGCGGGAATTGCCGTAAGCAATGTCCGGGGGATTGATGTTTTCATGGATTTCTTTTTGGGTTGGTTTTTTGCTGTTAGATGCAAAAATAATAAAATAAGAATAAAAAAAGATTGTAAAAAGAAAGTTTTTTGCGATCTATCTCTGGTCGAAGAAACTCCCCTTTGTTTATCGGGGCGGTCGGGGAGGGGTGTTTTCGGGCGGCGATCGGCTGCCCTGTTCCCCTTGGTGTTTCAGGATTTTGCAGGGCCGGGTACGGAAAAGCCCCTGCCGCGGCAGGGGCTTTTGGGTGATATGTCGTGGCCGCTTTAGCGGTCGCCGAGGCAGCGGTGCGCCCGGTGGAGCTGGAGCGAGAGCGAGCAGGCGGCGACCCCGGCAAAGAGCAGCGAAATGCCGACCCATACGATGACGGCCGTGGTGCCGAATACGAGCGGCTGGAAAAGGATCCAGAGCGAACAGAGCAGCAGCAGGATGCCGCTGAAAATAGTCCAGCCCGACCCGGCGATCTGCATGGCGCCCATGTCGCTGCCGAGCCCGATGGCACCGAACGCACGCAGCATGAGCCAGAACCCGAGGAATATCGGGAGCGTAGCGGCCGAAAGCGCGACGTTGAAGATCAGGATGATGCCCAGCACGATCTCGATGATGCCGCCCGCCAGCATCCAGCCGCGTCCGGTGATGAAATGTTTGTTGACCGATGAGAGTACGACTTCGAGGATGCCCGAAATCAGCATCAGCCACCCGAACAGGAGCGACATGCCCAGGTAACTTTGTGTGGGGTAGACGAATACGAGGATGCCGACTACGAACAGGGCGATGCCGATGATAAGCAGCAGCCACCAATAGCGCACGGCGCGTTTCGAATTTTCGATCAGGGTTGAGAAATTTTCCATAGCATACGGATTTTCCCTCCCTGACAGCAATTTACATACCAGAGTTCCCGACGGTTCGATCTGCGGACGGTTGGGCTGGGGTGTACGCCGTACATCTCTTTCGCGGCAGGCGGGCACCTGTCTGCGGGGCTGGGCTGGATGCCCTGCCCCCCCCCGCCCCGGGTGTAGATGCTCGGTGCCGGCCGGAATGCCGGGCTCCGGTTGCCGGGCTCAGGGTACGGGGACGGCTGCGGGTGCATTCCGCAACGGGACTACTTCGCCGATCTCGGGGCGCAGTACATGCAGTGCGGTGTCTGCGGCCAGTGCCGCTTCGGTCGCCAGGGGTTCGTCCCAGCGGTGTCTGGCGAGGGCGAACTTGGAGTGGTGGACGGTCATGATCTGCTTGGCACCCAGTTCTTTGGCCGCCAGGGAAAGTTGGTCGGGCATCGTGTGGATGTATTTCCATGCTTCGTTGTACTGTCCGTTTTCGAGGATCGCCAGGTCAATGCCGGGGAACTGCCGGCCGATCTGCGCGAAATGCTTGCCGTAACCGCCGTCCCCGCCCATGTAGACCTGCCGTGCCGGGGTTTCCAGCAGGAACGATGCCCACAACGTCCGGTTGGGATTGAGTCCGCGTCCCGAAAAGTGCCGCGACGGCAGGCAGTGCACCGCGAACCCGTCGCCGAGCGCAGCCGTTTCGTGCCAGTCGAGTTCGATGATTTTCTCCGGCTCGAAACCCCAGTATTCGAAATGCTCCCCGACGCCGAGCGGGCAGACGACCTTCCCGATCCGGGATTTGAGTTCGGTGACCGTCCGGTAGTCGAGGTGATCCCAGTGGTCATGCGTGATGACGAGCAAATCCACGTCGGGCATGTCGCCGGGACGGTAGATGTCGGTGCCCTTGAAAGGCCTGTTGAGGAAGGAGAACGGTGCGGCGGCCCGGAATACGGGGTCGACGAGCACACGCCGCCCTTCGGCCTGGAGTAGGTAGGAGGAGTGCCCGAACCACACCAGCAGGTTGCTGTCCCGATCCAGTGCGCGCAGGTCGGTCTTGAGGGCCGGGACGGCCGCGTCGGGGCGCAGCCCATCCTTTTTTCGGAACAGGAATTCGAGGATGCCGCTCAGGCGGCTTTTGTCGCCCGTCATCATCGGGCTTGTTTCCAGGTTGCGGAACTGCCCGTCGCGGTAGTTCGGCGATTGCAGGATGCGTTCGAGCCGGCTGCCCCGCGGCAGGCGTCCGAAGGCCGGGAGGTTGAGGATTATTAGGCCGGCGATCGCGGCGGCGAGTATTATTCCTGTCAAGATTCCCATTGTGCGTCTTATTTTCGTGCTGGACATATCGTTTCCCACTGGTTGTATGGTGCAAAGATACCGTTTCCTGCGGAATTGCGGTTATACGGATTACGGTTTGGGTTACCATAATCCCCGAAATCTTCGCCGGCACCCGGAGGGCATCCTGGAAATGCCCCGCTGCATTTTGTCGTGCAAAGGGGGATTTCGGGCTGTTTTGAATGCCGGATAGTCGGAATAGTTGCTAAAATTTCCATTTATTATACGATTTATATGCCAATTTTTATAATTTTGTACTTAATTGTTCCATAATAGTGATGCCTTTTACGTATTGTCTGAGAAAAATGTGGCCGCTGCACAGGGGATGGAAGTGCATGGCGGCCCTGCTTGCCTGCCTGTGCCTGTTGCCGGACATGGCGGCGCATGCCCAGTCCCCGCCCCGGAAGGTGGTTGTCAACGGCCGTGTCGCCGATGAATCGGGCGATCCCGTCACCGGGGCTACCATTGTCGAACGGGGTACCTCGAACGGGGTCGCGACCCTTTCCGAAGGGGAATTCTCGATCGCCGTCCTGCCCGGTGCCGTGCTCGATGTCTCGTGTCTGGGGTATATCGACCAGAGTATCGGGACGGGAACCCGTACCGAATTCGAAATCGTGTTACAGGAGGATGTGAAGGCGATCGCCGAGGTGATCGTGACGGCGCTGGGGCTCGAACGCAACTATGCCGACCTGACCTATTCGGCCGATAAGATCAGGGGGTCGCAGCTCACGGCGGTGAAGGATCCCAACTTGATCCTGTCGCTTTCGGGCAAGTCGGCCGGCGTGCAGGTGAACAAGAACTCGTCGGGTGCGGGCGCTTCGGCCAAGGTAAGCATCCGCGGCGTGCGGTCGGTCGCCAGCGACAACCAGCCGCTCTATGTGGTCGACGGTATGCCCATTCTCAATTCGACCCCCGAGCAGGCCTACTCGGCCATAGGCGGTGTGGCCGATGCCGGGAACCGCGACGGCGGCGACGGCATCTCGAATCTCAATGCCGAGGATATCGAGAGCGTCTCGATCCTCAAGGGTGCCCCGGCCGCCGCCTTGTACGGCAGTCAGGCCGCCAACGGCGTGATCCTCATTACGACCAAAAAGGGCAATGCCCGCAAACAGCAACCCGTGACGTTCACTTCGAACCTTACGCTCCAGTCCCCCTTCAGCCTGCCTGCGTTCCAGAACCGCTACGGGGTGAGCGGCGGGGTGGAAAGCTGGGGCGCCCGTGCGCGGATGAAGACCTACGACAATGCGGGCGACTTTTTCCGGACGGGGATCACGGCGATGAATGCGGTCTCGGTTTCCTCCGGGTCGGAACAGGTGCAGAACTATTTTTCCTATGCCAATACGGCCGAGCGGGGAATCACGGGTTCGAACCGCCTGATGCGCCATAACTTCAACCTGCGTACCACGACCGGGCTTTTCCGGCAACGGCTCAAGCTCGACGGGAATATCAGCTTTATGCGCCAGGTGGTCGAGGACAAACCCGTGCCGGGCGGTTTCTATATGAACCCGCTGGTCGGGCTTTACCGCTTCCCCCGCGGGGTGGATATCACGCCTTACCGGGAGCATTTCGAGGTCTATGACGCCGGCCGCAAACTCAATGTCCAGGATTGGATCGCCCCGAGCGACGATTTCGAGCAGAACCCCTACTGGGTCGTCAACCGCATTCGCAGCAGGAGCCTGCGCAACCGGGTCATGGCCTCGTTTACCGCCGACTGGAAGGTGAACGGCTGGCTGCGGCTCAAGGCGCGCGGCAATGTGGACTATGTGAATGACAAGGTGCGGCAGAAATTCTATGCCTCGACGGCGCCTGCGCTGGCCGGTGCCAACGGGCGCTATATCGAGAGCAGCTACTCGGAAACCCTGTTCAACGGCGAACTGCTGGCGATGTTCGACAAACGCCTCTCCCCGGACTGGGAGTTCAGCGCGACCGCAGGTGCGGGGCTGAACGACCGGACGGTCAATTCGCTGCGTATAGATTCCAAGACGGCGTCGCTCTATTTCCCCAACGTGTTCAACGTCGCCAATATCGTCATGAACGGTTCGGCCTATGTCGACGAACAGATCGATGCGCGGCGCCAGACGCAGTCGCTTTTCGCCACGGCGTCGTTCAAGTATGCCGGGAGCCTCAATTTCGAGGTTACGGGACGCAACGACTGGGCATCGACGCTCGCCTACACCTCCCACGAAGGCAGCGGGTTCTTCTATTATTCGGCAGGCGCATCGTGGGTGATCGGCAAGATGTTCGAGCTGCCCCGGTGGATTTCGTTCGCCAAGGTTCGCCTGACATGGAGCCGCGTGGGGAACGACATCCCCATGTTCATCACCAATCCCAAATCGCACGTTACGGCCGGCGGGGGCATCAATGCCGCCGACGCCGCCCCCGGTACCGACCTCAAACCGGAGATGACCAACGCCCTCGAAGCGGGGTTGGAATGGAGGTTCCTCGACGACAGGCTGGGCGTCAACCTGACCTACTACAAGACCAATACGCACAACCAATTCTTCAAGCTTCCGGCCCTTTCGGGCGAGGCGTATGCCTACCGTTACGAGAATGCGGGCAATATCGAGAACCAGGGCGTCGAGGTGTCGCTGAACGCCTACCCGGTCTACGGAGGTGCGCTGACATGGCAGTCGACGGTGAACTTCGCACATAACAGGAACCGCGTGATAAAACTCCATGACGAGCTGCGCGAATATGTTTACGGCCCGTCGAGTTTTTCATCGTCCTATGCCATGAAACTCGTCGAGGGAGGTTCGATCGGCGATATTTACGGGCGGGCGTTCGAGCGCGACGCAACGGGGAGGATCGTCTACGAGGCCGAAGGCGATTCCGCCGGGTTGCCCCGCACTGTGGGCGACGGCAATACGGTGAAGGTCGGCAATGCCAATCCCGTGTTCTCGCTCTCCTGGGGCAACACGTTCTCCTATAAGGGCATGTCGCTGTCCGTGCTGCTGGACTGCCGCTATGGCGGACGGCTCCTGTCGCAGACGATGGCCGACCTGGATTCCTACGGGGTGTCGGCCGCAACGGCCGATGCCCGCGACCGGGGCTGCGTGATGCTCGAAGGGCAGCGGATCGACGACGTGAAGGGTTTTTACAAACTGGTCGGCGGCCGCGCAGGTGTGACCGAGTATTACATGTACGACGCGACGAACATCCGGCTCCGCGAACTGGCGGTGTCCTATGCATTGCCGCAGCGTCTGATGCGCCGTACGCGGGTATTCAGCGGCATGACCGTGTCGCTGGTGGCCCGCAACCTCTTCTTTATCTACAATGCCGCGCCGTTCGATCCCGATCTCGTCCTTTCGACGGGCAACGACAACCAGGGGATCGACGTCTACGGCATGCCGACCGTACGGAGCATCGGCTTCAACATAAAACTGGAGTTCTGAGAATCATGAAGCGCTTTTACATATATCTGTTCGCCGCATTCTGCACAGCCTTTTGGGGGGCCTGCACGGGGAATTTCCGGGAACTGAACGACGACCTCTCGGGTATTTCGGACGGGGATCTCGAGGCCGACGACAACGGCTTCGGATACCGCCTGCAGATCGTTCAGCAGGGGATTTATTTCAACTACGATTTCGGCAAGGGCAAGAACTGGCCGTTCCAGATGACGCAGAACCTCAATGCCGATATGTTCTCGGGCTATATGCACGATCCCAAACCGCTGCAGGGCGGCAGCCACAACTCCGATTACAACCTGCAGGACGGCTGGAACAGCGCCATGTGGCAGTTCACCTACTCCTATGTCATGCCCCAGATTTACCGGCTGGAGCAGACGGCACGCGAGAAGATGCCGCCGTTCTATGCCATAGCCAAGATACTCAAAGTCCTGGCCATGCACCGCGTGACAGACTACTACGGGCCGGTGATATACAGCCATTTCGCCGACCGCGGCAGCGAATACGTGCCCGACAGCCAGCAGCAGGTCTACGGCTGCTTCTTCGACGACCTGGACGAGGCGGCGGACATCCTGGCGGCCTGGGTCGGGGGGCAGCCCGAGGCCGGCGAGTTTTCCAGGTTCGACCTGCTGCTCGACGGAAGCTATGCGGCCTGGCTCCGTTTTGCCAACTCCCTGCGCATGCGCCTTGCCGTGCGTATCGCCGTTGCCGCGCCCGAAAAGGCCCGTGCGGAATTCCGGAAGGCGGCGCAGGCGGCCGGAGGGGTGATCGAGACCAATATGGAAAATGCCGCCGTGAAGACTTCGGGTACCTATTCCAATCCGCTGGGCGAGATCAACCTGAACTGGAACGAGGCGGCCATGAACGCTTCGATGGAATCCGTACTGACCGGGTACGGGGATCCGCGGCTGCCGAAGTTTTTCAAGCCCTGCGGCAGCGACGTGGTCATTGCCGGCGATGCGGGCGACGGGACGGTCGCCCTGAAGGGGCAATACCATGGAATCCGTCAGGGGACGGGTTTCTCGCATAATTATTACGCGGCATTTTCCCGCCTTACGGTGGATACGGATACCGATGCCGTCCTGATGACGGCGGCCGAGGTGTGGTTCCTGCGTGCCGAAGCGGCATTGCGCGGCTGGACGGACGAAGATGCGGAGCTCTGTTACCGCAACGGCGTTGCGGCATCGTTCGCGCAATGGCAGCTGTCCGGGGCCGAACTCTATCTGGAGAGCGACGCCATGGCGGCCGATTACCACGATCCGGTAGACCCGGGGAACGACATCGCCGCCCGGTGCCGCGTGTCGCCCCGCTGGGATGCGACGGCGGACGACGAACTGAAGCTCGAGCGGATCATCACCCAGAAATGGATTGCCATGTATCCCGAAGGGTGCGAGGCCTGGGCCGAACAGCGGCGGACGGGATATCCGCGCCTGTTCCCCGTGCGTCTGAACCACAGCAAGGGCTATATAGATACCGAAACGATGATCCGCCGGCTGCCGTTCCCGGCCGCGCTGGCGACGTCCGATCCCGAGCAGTATGCGGCGCTCGTTGCGGAACTCGGCGGCGGAGACCACGGTGGGACGCGCCTGTGGTGGGACGCGGGGCGTAATTTCTGATCCGGAAGCCCCGGACTGTTTTGCCCGGGCGTTGCGTCGTGCGGCGGTTGTCAGAATTTCCAGCTTGCGCCCAGCAGGATATTGCGCGGGCGGATGGCATAGCGGTAGGAGCCCGAGCTTACTCCGTCGAAGGTCGTATAGGCATATTCTTCGCGGCCGAAAAGGTTTGCGGCGGTCGCCGTAGCTTCCCATTTCCCGTTTATTTTCCAGCGCAGCGATGCGTCGGCCAGTAGCAGGTGTTTGCTCCGGTCGGCCGAAAGCTGCGAGTAATAGTGCTCCGCCGTGAATTGGATCACCCATTTCTTCGACGGTACGAGGTTTACGGTCAGCCGCTGGTTGAAATCGTGCCGCCCGTCGGGCTCCCGGCCGCGGATGGAGAGTGTCGTATAGCGGTATTCCAGCCGGTATTCGGTGTTTACCCAGGCGGCGAACCGGAAGTTGAAACGCGGCGCGACGGTCAGGGTGGAATTTTCATAGGAGGTCGGCACCTCTTCCAGCAGCAGTTCCGTGCCGCTGAGGTTGTAGCCGACGTTCAGGCCTGCCTGACCGTTGAGGGCGTCGATATTCTGGCTGACGTCGCCCGACAGGTACCATGACCGCACGCGGTTCGAGCTGCGCACGTAGTAGTTTACGATATAGTCGCCGTCGAAGCGCTGCGCAGGCAGGAACGGCAGGTCGTTCCACGAACGTACCGCGAGCAGGCTGGCGAAGAACCCGCCGATCGGGTTCTTGTAGGCGATGCCTGCCGAGAGGCTGCGTTGCAGCGCCTGCCGGTATTTGTTTACGCCGCAGAGCACCGAACGGTAGTTGCGCAGGACGGCGCCGTTGCCTATGCGGCTGTCGTCCGCCGCGTCGCGGCCGACCGTACCCGATGCCGAAAGCGAAAGGTGTCCCGTGGGGCTCCATTTCACCGCGACGCGGGGCTTCCAGGTGAAAATGCCTGCCGGGTTTCGATTGCCGTCGATCCTGTTGTGCAGCCCATAGCGGCGGTAACCTGCCGGCAGGTCGAGCGTCAGCCGCAGCCGCTGCGAGCGGTAGGTGATGCCCGGCTGGAGGTAGACGCCCGCGTAGCCGGCCGAAAGGTCGTTCGCGGTGCCTGTCCCGAGTCCGGTGCCCGTCAGGTCTGTTACGAGCCCCCGGAAGAGTGCCGAAACTCCGCCTTTGAATGCGAAGGCGAACCGCCCGGCCTGCGCGCCGAATGCCGCGTTGTGGTTCATGTAAAAAGCGCGGTCGGCGATCGTCTGCCGCTGGCTGCCCGTTTCGCGCACCACATCGAGCGACTGAGGGCGGGTAAGGTATTTCAGGTAGGAGGTGACGGTGAGCGAACGTGTGCCGGTGCGCCGGATATATTTCAGGTCGTTTTCGATGCCGTAGGCCGGGGCCACGGCACGCTGGCGGTTGGGGTAGCTGCCCGAGAGCACGGCACGGATGTCGTTCCATGCCAGCGAAGCTTCGAGTTTTTCCTGCATGTAGAACCGCTCGGTGTTGGCTTTCAGTGCGATGCGTGCCGAAAGCTGTTGCCGGCACGAAGCGGCCGACTCCTGCTCGGTGTCCACGCGCGTGCCGTCCGCCAGGTACCAGCTTTGCCGGGCGGCGCGATCCGAGGCCAGGCGGTCGTAACCCCAAGTGAGCGAGCTGCTGAGCTGGTAGTCCTCGGAGAGTTTGCGCAGGTTGTTCAGACTGGCCATGTGCGAGCGGTTGAAGCGCGTGCGTGTATCGTCGAGCGGCGCGGACGAAGTGCCGACCGAAAGGTGTGCGGCGGGATTGTAGTCGTTGGCTCCGCCGTTGAGGATGTCCTCGACCGAAAGCCGTTCGGTCTCGGCCGAGGGGTTTTGCCCTGTGTTGTCGGTTTTGAGGTTGACCATCGACTGCCCCCGGGCACCGATGCGCATGGCGAAGAGCGCGCCGTTCCACAACGCCGGCGACCAGCCCGCACCGCCGCGCAGCGCCCCCGTCCAGCGGGCTTTGGCATGCGGCTTCAGCCGGAGGTTGATGGCTGCGCGGTCGCTGAATACGATGTCCTTGAGCGCCTTGATCGGCTGGTGGTTCTCCATCACTTCGACGCTCGCCACGTCCTGCGGCGCGATGTTGTTGGTCGCCTGTCCGTAACGGCCGTCGAGCATGTCCAGCCCTTCGATGTAAAAGTTGTTGATCGACTGGCCGTTGTAGCGTATCTCGCCCGATTTCGCCACCTCGATGCCCGGCATCTTGCGCAGTACGTCGACGATCGAGCGGTCTTGCGCCTCGGTGAAGCGCGATACGTTGTAGCTTACGGTGTCGCCCCGGAAGCTCAGCCGCGGGGCGCGGATCGTCACCTCGCGGATGTCGGTCGTCTCGGGCGTCAGCAGCACGAGCATCCGCCCGGCGTTGGCCGGAACCGACTGCCGGCGGTAGCCCATCGTCGAGAAGTCGAGCTGCGCGGTTGTCCCGTCCCCGCGCGACCTGAGCACGAAATCGCCCGAGGCCGAGGTAGTCGTGTAACCCAGCGGCTTGCCCAGGGAGTCCCGCGCCGTGACGATGGCCCCGGCGACGGGCGCCCCGTCCTCCTTGTCGGCCACGTGGCCCGTGTACTCCTGGGCCTGGGCGGCGATTGCGCCCAGCAACCAAAGCAGGGTCAGCAGGTACTTCATCGCGCCGCGGGGCTATTCTGTTTCCAGCGGATTGTATTCGCGGAGCAGGTCGGCACCCTCGCGCGGCGTCCCGTCCTCGTTCCTTACCGTGATCCTGATGTTCGAATTGGCCTGCATGTAGCCGATCGGGTCGGTCATGAATTTGCGCTCGGTGGCCATGAATTTTTTGCGTGAGGTCGTCAGGTAGTTCAGGTCGGCCATCGTCACCGGAACTTCGGCGCGGCGGATCCCGGTCGCCTCGAAGCGGATGATGCCACCGTCGTCGCCCGTGTCGTTCACGGCCAGGATCAGTCCGGGCAGCCCGTGGAATTTCCAGGGGCCGGTGGCGAGCGGGAGCTCCTCGGTGTACCAGGCTTCGTAATCGCGCCCGCGGAAGCGGCAGGTCGCACGGCGGCAGTCGTAACCGATGACCTCGCGCGTCCCGTCGCCGAGCGTCCACTCGATTTCGGGCAGCGGCTCGGTGTAGAGCATGTTGTCGCGCGAGATCTTGTCGGTACAGGTCATCTCGCCTGCGGGGTAGTTCTGGAATACGACGGCCTCCAGGCCGCCCTTGAAGTTGCCCACGTTGGCCAGCACCTGCTCGGCCGGGGTGATGCGCAGCAGCGAGTCCCGCTGGAGCGTCTTGTAGGAGAAGAATTTCGTAACCTTCCCGCCGGCCTGCAACAGCAGCAGATCCTGCATCGGCTTCTCTCTGTCGGGGCGCCGCAGCCACTCCATGCGGTAGCTCACCTCGAGCGTGGCGGTGTCCAGCACGGTCTGTCGTATGTCTCCCGTTTCGAGGGCCTGTGCCCCGCCGTCGGTCGAATAGGAGATGACGGTCTGCGCCCGTCCTGCGGTTGCGGCTGCCAGCGCGGCGGCGATGATAAGGAAGGTGAGTTTTGTTTTCATGGCTTCGGTGTGTTGGTTTACGCTGCAATATTACCCCGAAAAACGAAGAACGATGGTTAACGCCGCGTTAAGAAGTGTTAAATAATGTTAACGCCGGCGGCAGGAGTGTTTTTATTCGTATTTTTGCGGTATAAACCCCTCGGCCGTGGATAAGAACCGTTTCAGAAATATCTCGTTCTGCGCGATCGGCGCCCTGCTGGCGCTGGCCCTCGTGCAGGCGTGGAGCCTGTGGCGGATGTATGCCGACCGTGCGGAGGAGTTTTCGCGCAAGGTGACGCTCGCCATGAACCGCGCGGCGTACGACGACCTGCTGATAGGTAACCGGCGCCGGACGTCGCAGACCCGGACGTCGGTCGTGACGACGGGCAATATCGACTCCGTGAGGACGGATATGATCGGTGCGATCTCGGTGGAGAACCTCGGAACTGCCGGCAAGGTGATCTCCCTCAGGCCGAAGGTCGACACGGTGCGGACGAATATCGCCCTGCGTCGTGGCGACAAGACCCGTTATATTTATCAGGAGGTGCATATGCCTTCGTTCACGGCCCTCCAGTTCAACCTGTCCCGCTACGACTCCCTGCTGACGCGTTACCTGGCCGATGCCGGCATCGGCCTGCCCTACAGCGTCGACGTGATCCGCGGCCGGGACGGTGGCGATGTCGCCGAAATCCGGCTCGACAGCCTGGCGGCGCGGACAACGGGGGCGGAACGGGAGGAGGCGGTCATCGCTTCGCAGAAGGATGCTCCGCAGATACGGAATCCGAAGGTGTTCACCTCGCGCGTTACCACGGACGACAAGCTGCTTTTCCGGGTGAAGATCGAAAACCCCCACCGGGAACTGCTGCGCGAGCTGTTCGGCATCATCCTCACCTCGGTGCTCATGCTGCTCGTCGTCGCGTTCGTGGTCATCTACCTGTTGCGGACGCTGTTCCGGCAGAAGACGCTCGAGGAGATGAGGATGGATTTCACGCACAATATCACCCATGAGCTGAAGACCCCGATCGCCGTGGCCTATGCGGCCAACGACGCGCTGGAGAATTTCGGGGCGGCCGACGACGGGGTGCGGCGTGCGAAGTACCTGGGTGTGATCCGCAGCCAGCTGACGGCTTTGTCGGAGATGGTCGAGCGCATCCTCACCATGTCGCGCGAGGAACGCGAGGATTTTACGCTCCGCCGCGAGCGTATCCCCCTGGCCGGGATGCTCGGGGCGCTGGCCGAGAAGTTCCGGATGCAGGCGGCCAAACCCGCACGGGTTACGGTGGATGTTTCACCCGAAGGGCTGACTGCCTTCGCCGACCGCTTCCACCTCTCGCATGCCCTGGACAACCTGGTCGACAATGCCCTGAAATATTCCGGCGAGGAGGTGCATATCCGCATTTCGGCCGGGCGGGACGGCGGCCGGGTCGTCCTGCGCGTCGCCGACGACGGCGTGGGCATCCCGCGTGCTGCACAGGCGCATATCTTCGATAAGTTCTACCGCGTGCCTACGGGCGACATTCACAATGTCAAGGGCTTCGGCCTCGGGCTGTATTACGTCGGGCTGATCGTCGCCAAACACGGCGGCTCGGTCGCAGTGGAGAGCACCGAGGGGCGCGGTACGACCTTCACCCTGATACTTCCGGACGATGGGCGATAAGATCAGACTGCTGCTCGTAGAGGACGAGCAAACCCTCGCGGGGATCATTGCCGATACCCTTTCCGAAAAGGGGTTCGAGGTGACGGTCGCCCATGACGGCGAGGCCGGGTTGCGGGCGTTCCGCGGGTCGCGCCCCGATGTGGTCGTGTCGGATGTCATGATGCCTTGTATGGACGGGTTCACCTTCGTCGGGCGTCTGCGCCGCGAGGCGCCCGGGGTGCCTGTGCTTTTCCTTTCGGCGCGCTCGGCGGCCGAGGACGTGGTGCAGGGATTCGAGACCGGGGGCAACGATTACCTGCGCAAGCCCTTTGCCATGAGCGAGCTGATCGTGCGGGTCAGGGCGCTTGCCGGGCGTGCGGGCGTCGGGAAAGCGCGTACGGAACGTGTGTTCGAACTGGGGCGTATGCGTTTCGACGCCGAGCGTCAGCGGCTCTCGTGCGACGGCGTGGTGACGGAACTTTCGGCCCGCGAATCCGAAGTGCTGCAATACCTCTGCCGGAATACAGGCGAGATCGTGCCGATGAAAACCCTGCTGGTGAATATCTGGGGCGACGATTCGTTTTTCAATGCCCGCAGCCTACATGTCTTCATCACCCGCCTGCGCCACCGCCTTGCGGCCGACCCGTCGATCCAGTTGGTGAACGTGCGGGGAGTGGGGTATAAGCTGCTAATGCGCTGAGGCGGGGTGTTAAAAAATGGAGCAGGCAGGAATCGCAGTTCCTGCCTGCTCCATTTTTACAAGGCTGGATGATAATTTTCAGGTTTCCTATATGTAAATTATTCTTGGCTCCACTCTTCAAATTCTTTAAGAATATCATCTGTCATGTAGGATAGGCGTTTTTCTTTCAGAATCTCATCAATGGAACTATATGATATATACGAACAAATGTCAGCTAAAGGACCTCGTTCCATAACAGCAAATACTGGGCGTGTAATTTGTTCTAATACGGCGTCTCGTCGTTCTTCCGATGCAACAATATGGATTTTGATGTCTAACATTGGTTGTAAAGAGAGGAGATCTGCCATCCTAAGGATGCCAGAGTAAATAGATGTTGTCCCTTCTACTTCAAATGCACGCACAATAGATCTACGTTGTATCCATAGCACGTCAATATTTTTGATCGTTTTTAAGGTTGTTTCGTCAAAAATTATCGGAAGCTCTTCTAAGAGAGTGTTCTCTTTCGGATGCCAAAATTCTGCAACTCGGCTTCTATCTGCCTTTGGCAACCAAATTTTGAACCCGAATATTTCTCCAATTTTAGCCAGCTTAGCCTGTACTTTTATGGATTCTCTTTGTTCGATTTGCGGCTGATCCTTCTTTTCGATTGCATCGTCGTCAGGAACAGAAACAATGGTTTCCTTTCCGGAAATAATACGTATTTTCGATGCTTTGATCTTTTTAGTGTCTTTTTCGGAAAGAGGATAAACTGTTTGTTGCTTTGCTTGCCGTTTTAGCAAATCGACTAAAAATTCACCATCGGCATTGTCCCAGCGTAAAGGACTGGAAAAAACTTTATATGTCCATTTAGTACTGTCTTTCGGCAATCCTTTTGTTATTGATAATGTATTCCATATTAAATCTTCGTGTATCGGAATTGCGAGTTCGAAAGGAAGCCATACGAGCGGTTTGACCTTGAAGCGCAGGCAAAACGGATCGTTCTCTTCGATAAAGATCGGAGAATTGTCTTCATATGGAGCGCTTATTACCTCAAGGATACCAATAAATCGCTGAATTTTAGTGCAATAACAAATAAATATGTCTCCAGCTTTGATGCCTTGGTTTTTGACATATGATTTGCGCGATATTCTAAAACCGGTAACATCTCTATTTGAATTGGTAAAAGCTGTTGCCGTATTAGGAGAAAAAAGATTTATATAGTATTTCATACTGTCATGGATTTTGAAAAGCGACTTTCTTTCTCAAAAGTAATCTAAAGCGTATGATTATACAAATATATTTTGGGAATTGTGCTGTTCTTCAATATACTTTGCATTTCCGTGAGGGACTGTTAATTGAAAGAAATTTATCTTTTTCGGCAAATGCAGTCCGTCAGGTGATCGTCGATAAATCCTGCCGTCTGCAGGTGGGCGTAACAAATCGTGCTGCCGAAGAATTTGAATCCCCGTTTTTTCATGTCTTTGCTCATGGCATCGGATTGGGGCGAGGATACCGGAATCTCGCTCAACGACCGGAAGGTGTTGGTAATCGGCTTCCGGTCGGGAAAGAACGACAGGGTGTAGTTGTAGAAACTGCCGAACTCTTCCTGTATGGCGAGGAATAGCCTTGCGTTTGTGATTGCGGATTTGATTTTCAACCGGTTTCTGACAATGCCGTCGAACCGCATCAGCCGTTCGACGTCGTAGTCGGTCATTTGTGCCACCCGTCCGGCGTCGAAATCGCAGAAGGCCTTGCGATACCCCTCACGCTTTCTGAGTATCGTTATCCAGCTCAACCCGGCCTGGGCACTCTCCAGGACAAGAAATTCGAACAACGTCTTGTCGTCGGTCACCAATTTCCCCCACTCCTGGTCATGGTATTTCACATACAGCTCGTCGGTTCCGCACCAGCCGCACCGTCCGTTTATCATGTCCTGCATAGTCATAATGTTTACAATTCGGAGTAAAGATAACCGCTTCCCGGCTTCGTGCCAAATTTTAAGCCCGCTTCGCCCATTATGGGTTGTCATATTGCAAACGTTGCGATGAAAAGAATCCGAATTGGTAGATGCGAAATGTGCTTTTATCGGAACAGCTTTGCTCCTGCGGAAGATTCTAAATTCGATTGTAAGATGTTGATATACAGATTGAAATTCTCTTGTTTGCGCAGATTCGCTCACAAAAAAAGTCTCCAAAAGGATACTGAAAAGTGCGGATAAAGGTGCTTCCGCACTAAATGAACCTATATGTATATCAGTCGTTTGCGTCGGTTTTTCGACCTCGTTTCCCGCATTGCCTACCGCTTTTTTGCATGGGGCTGCGCCGGCTTGCGTGTTTTGCCTTTACTGCAACCGTATCTTCTTGCAAGACAGCGCAAAGATAGCGATTTTTGGTGAGAAATCCAAATGCGGAAAATTTTTGAAATATAGGAGGAATATACATTCGAATCGAGTATGTTTGAATAATGTTTTTTATTATATTTATGTGTTTTAATAGGTTGTTGAATTATATGTCGGCTATGAAGAAATTCGAGTATAAGTCTTATACTTTCGCTTATATGGAGAACGATTCCATTGTGGAATCAGACATCAAAGAGTTGAATAAATTGGGAGCTCAGGGCTGGGAGGTAGTAGCTGTTACTCCTGTAAAATTATGGAAACAAGTCGGTCGCCCCGAGAATTTAGTGGCTATTTTGAAGCGAGAAGTAGAAAATAAAAAATAATAAATATTATGACTTTGCATGAAGCAATGGAGAAGCTATTTCGCCAAGTCAGACGACCAATGACGACAAAAGAAATAGCGGAAAAATTGAATGAAAATAAGTGGTATCAAAAAGCGGATGGTTCGATAATAACTCCATATCAAATTTATGGTAGGGCAAAGAATTATCCTGCTCTTTTTCATCGTGAAGGTTCGATAATTTATTTAAAGGGAAGTGAGACAGTAGAGGAAAGTATTTCTAAGAAATTCTCCCAACAACTTGTTCGCATAAATCGAATTTCGATAAAAGATACGGTCTTACTCGGAAAAATATTAATGAACGAACAAAACTTTAAATCTGCCAAAGATGTCGATGGGTTGATTCCTCATGCGCCCGGTTTGTACTGTATACGCATCAAAAATATACGTTTGCTTCCGAAATCATTTGCTACTATTCTTATGGAGAGAGGGCATAACATTCTTTATATCGGCATTGCATCTGAAGATCTGTATAAGCGATTTCTAAATCAAGAACTTCGGGCACAGGGGCACGGGACGTTCTTTAGAAGTATGGGAGCTGTTCTGGGATACAGGCCACAGAAAGGATCGTTAGTCGGGAAAAAGAACCAGCGAAATTATAGTTTCTCGGAAGCAGATAAGTTGAAAATTATTGAATGGATAAATGAGAACCTGACTGTAAATTGGGTAGAATATGTCGAAAATTTCGATGCCTTGGAAACTGATTTGATCGTCAAATATCTACCACTATTTAACCTGGCAAAAAATCCTATGGCACTCCAGATTTTATCGGATTTGCGAAAAGAATGTGTTGAAATTGCTTCAAGAAATTAGGAGTAGAACGTATAATTAAATTGCATCGGTATATTCTCAATATTTAGGGTTTCTTCGTACCTTTATTTTTATGGACAGAGGAGAGATCATCATTTATCAGACCGCTGACGGTGAAACTCGTTTGGATGTTCGTATGGAGAACGACAGCGTGTGGCTGACGCAGGCGCAGATTGCACAATTGTTCGGAACGGAAGTTCCTGCGATTTCCAAACATATCCGCAATATTTTCCAGAGCGGAGAGTTGGAGCGTGAGGCAACTGTTTCCAAAATGGAAATAGTTCGTCAGGAGGGAGAGCGGACTGTGAAACGACGACTTGATATGTATAATCTTGACATGATTTTGTCAGTAGGCTATCGCGTCAATTCCAAAAATGCCACGCAATTCCGTATCTGGGCGAACAAGCTTCTGAAAGAGTACCTTATAAAAGGCTACGCCGTCAACAGCCAAGCGAAGATCGAGCAGTTGGAAGGGCTAAAGCAAACCGTTGGCCTACTCTCCAATGTTTTGTCTGCAAAGGAGGTGACGAAATCCGAGGCGGTTGGGGTGTTGCGCGTGATTATGGACTATACTTACGGTCTCGATACGCTCGACCGTTACGATTCCCAGCAGTTGGAAGTGTCGGCTACTACGACCGAGGAACCGTTTCATGCGACGTATGAAAATGCGATGGAGGCGTTACAGGTATTGCGCGATAAGTTCGGAGGCAGCGAGCTGTTCGCCCACGAGAAGGACGAGTCGTTCAAAAGTACGATGGGTGCGATTTACCAGACCTTCGGCGGCCACGACCTTTACCCGAGCGTCGAGGAGAAAGCGGCCAATCTGCTCTACCTGACGGCCAAGAACCATTCGTTCAGCGACGGCAACAAACGCATCGCAGCGTTCCTGTTCCTGTGGTTCCTGGAGAACAACCGCATCCTCTACCGTTCCGACGGCTCGCGCCTTTTGGACAACAACACGCTGGTGGCCCTGACACTGATGATAGCCGAGAGCCGCACGGAGGAAAAGGACGTGATGACGAAAGTTGTGGTGAATCTTATTAATAAGAACAATTAGGATTCTACTTGTTTTTCGTTTCCGCTGAGGTTTTGTCGTGCCGGAGTGTTGATTCCTGGTTGTCATCCGATTAATTTCAGGAGTTTGCTTTCTGTTGTGTTCGGAAATAGGCGGCGGAGGTGTTCATAAATACGTTCGAACGATTCGGAGGGTGTGCGCTCGACGCGGAGCGGGCCGTAGATTGTTTCGGGTGCTGTATATCGTGCGATACCCCAGCCGTAGCGGTTGCCGCAGCGATCGACGTTGTACTCGAAATTGGCGATCGCCAGCCGCATCTCCATCTGAAGCCTTGTCAGAATCGGATCGAGTGAAATCTTCTCGTCCTCTGCGGCTTTCGACGTCGGGGTGTTCGTCGAACGTTTTCCGCGTCCTTGGACGAACCCCAGCATTTGACGCAATTCCTTGATGGTGGCCGTTCCTTCGACCAGGATAGTTTGTAATACTACGTCGTCGAGGGCCGCTGCGTCCTCATTTGGGGCCAGCGGCCGGGAGCGGCGGTAGTTCGTAAGGTCGGGTAACCACTCGCGGCTGACAAAACCAGCTTTGCGGGCGAAGAGTTTGCCGTAAGCACAGTGTCCCTCACGGATGACAGGGCCTTTCCACTCCCATGCTCCTTCTTCGTCGGTGAGCCAATACTCCGGGGCGACCATCTCTTCGACGGAAAAACCGGGGATGTCGCATCGGAAAAAGGGAAGGAATCCGAGTGCTGCACAGCGTGCCTCTATGTCCGCAGGACTTTTCAACGTCGTTCCATGGTATTGTTTATTTTCGAGGTCTTATACTTTTTTATCAGTCTGTAAATATAAACTGAATCTATTATTTTGTCAAAAAATATATGACTTAGACGCGGTATGAAAAAGAGATCAACGATTTATAACAAATGTTTCGGTGATGACGGTAAGGTAAATGGGGAAGTTTTGCAATCGTCTGAAGTAAACGAAGGACTTCTTGCTGAGCTGAAAGTGGCGATTCGTGCAGGGCTTGATAGCGGTGAGGCAGAGATGTTTGATCCTGTACAGCATTTGGAAGTGCTGAATGCGGCTCGTCGCAACAGATAGAATTGGTAAGGGATTTGTTTGCGTTCGATTATAAGGATCTCAAAGAAAATTGATAGTGAGCAACGATGTTTTGTAACTCATATTTCTGCATGGTTGTGGATGTTGAAAGTGCCGATATGGGGTAGTTCTTCGCGGAAAAATTTATGGGTGATTCAATTGATAATTTAACTTTTATGGCCAACCGTGACAATTAGTCGCGGTTGGCCATTCATATTCAAGGGTTAATTCAGAAAATGAATCTGGTTAGCGTAGTAGTTTTGACATTTGCTCCATGCATCTTTTTTTCTGTTCCAGATTTGGATGTACATATAAATTGAGCGTAGTGCTGATATTCGAGTGCCCCAGCAAAACGCTCACGGTTTTGTAATCGCATTTGCTTTCGATGCAGCGTGTTGCGAAACTGTGTCGTAGACCGTGAAATTTCATGGCAGGTAAACCGAGCGACTGCATGAATTGCTTATAATAGTTACGATAGGTGCGCGGCTCGGTTGGGGTCGCTTCGTTGGTCAATACATAAAAACGGTCGTTTACAACTTTTTTGAGTGGGCGGATCATTTTTAGTAAATCCCGTGTCATCGGAATTTCGCGGATCGAGTTTTTGGTTTTGGGAGTGTCAAGAATGATCTCAGTATGTTTTCGATCGTCTTCGACGATATAGATACGTTGAATGGTCTTTTGTACATGAATAATTCCATTCTCAATATCTAAGTCTTCCCATGTAAGGGCGCAAATTTCTCCTATACGCATTCCGGCGCTCAGACAGATATAAATGCCTAAATTCTTGAATGTAAAATGTGATTGAATGTACTCCATGATTTGACGATGGTGCGAACGGCTCAATATGTCAATTGAATGTTTGTCGCGTTCCGTAGGGAATTTTATGTCTATCTGACGGTATTCGATCAGTTTGTTCTTGACGCCGAATCGCAGAATCATTTTCAAAACGATTAAAATGTCTTTGATCGTTTTGTGGCTTAACCCTTTGTCGAGTTTCCGAAATACGAATGACTGTACATTCTGTTCTTCGATGAGCGTTTTGTTGCCGAATGACGGTAAGATGTGATTTTCAATAAGTAGCGTATAAGCTGAAAATGTGGAGCGCTTCACATACTGTCTTTTGTCCTCTTTCCATAGAGCGACAATCTCCGAAAGTTTGGTTTCTGCTATCATATTCTAAAAGGTTTGAATAATATAGCAGGAAGATAGGAATAAAGAGGCTTTTACAGTTCAATTTTCTCCAATGTTCCCCCTTTGAGATTCCCGGAGTTTACAGGGGAATGGGAGAATTATAAGTTTCAAGACATATGCAACCTACTATCAGGGGGAACACCAGCATTAGACAATCCTAGTTATTGGAACGGGAACATACCTTTTATTTCTGCTGCAACAATGCATAATTCTTATATTGTAGATTCAGAGCAATATTTATCAGAAGAAGGATTAGCACATGGGTCTAAATTATTGCAGCAAGGTAATTTACTACTTTTAGTACGTGGAAGTATGCTGTGGAAGCATATTCCTATTTGTTATAACAAATTAGATGTTGCGTTTAATCAAGATGTAAAAGGCATAATCCCCAATAAATTCTCCCAACCACTTTTCCTTCTTTATTGGTTTGAATCGCATGAAAGCCGCATGAAATACATGGTCACGGGAACTGGTATTGGAGCGGGAAAACTCGATACTGGCACCTTATTATCCATGAACGTATCGCTGCCTTCTCAAACAGAACAAGAAAGAATAATATCATTACTACAATTATTAGACGAACGTATCGCTACTCAAAACAAAATCATTGAGGACTTGAAGAAACTAAGGGCCGCAATTGTTGATAAGCTCTTTTGCCTTCCTAATAAACTTGTACCACAAATGCGTTTACATGGATTTACAGGGAATTGGATACAAGTGCGATTGTCTGATGTATGTCAACGCATCCACACTAAGAATTTCAACACGCAATGCCAGTTAGTACTCACCATTGCCGCTCAGTATGGACTTGTTAGTCAAAAAGATTTCTTCAAGAAATCAATTGCAAGCGATAATTTAGAGGGCTATTATCTTATAGAAAAAGATGATTTCGCTTATAATAAGAGTTATTCAACCGATTATCCATGGGGAGCAGTAAAGCGATTAGAACTCTATTCTCAAGGAGTCCTTTCGCCTCTTTACATCTGCTTTAGACCTAATACGAACATTATTGTACCAGACTATCTTTCTCATTATTTTGAGTCAACGAAATGGCATAAAGGAATTGCAGATATTGCAGGCGAAGGGGCGAGAAATCATGGGTTGCTAAATCTCTCTGTCGTAGATTATTTCAATACTACTCATCGTATACCAAGTATGCCAGAGCAAAAAGTCATTGCTGATGTACTCAATAAATTAACATTTAAATATGATTTAGAGCAGAAATTGCATGAAAATTTGCTTAAACAACGGAGATATTTACTTCAGCAGATGTTTATATAAACAGCTGGCGTAAGAGGTGATTTTTATGTTCACAAAACAACTTAGCCATGCTCTTTTCAACGGAAAGTTTATCTGAATAGGCTTTGAGAACTAAGTATATCTTCTTCTGCCTTTCTACTGTTGGAAAAGAAAAGATTTTCTTCATAAAGTCATTCTTTTGCAAATTAAAGCGAGTGCTACCTTGTGCCAGAGGAAAAACAGCCTTTCTAAACGATTTAGTTGAAACATAATATGCTAAGAAAGGAGGGAAAATCTTATTTTCATCCATAATATGGACGCCAAAGCAAAAACTGTTCAGGAATAAAGGATAAGTTTTTCCCAAGTACACAGCACCCATTCCAACTTCCTCCGGCGTTTCAGAAGACAAGGTGAAAAGAATGTCACCATAACGAACAACTGATTGTTGCTCTGCTTCATTGATTTTGACTAAACCAACATTAGTCGTATCAATGATTTGATTCTGATTGACATTCATATATGTTATGTACGGACAGCCTTCACCAAAATCCTCTGCACTTTTACCTGATAAGCCGGAATAAGATTCTCCAAAATCACTAAAGGCCAATTCAACTTTATGTAGTTCTGATTCTATTAAAGTATCACACATTACCTGAATTAAGGATTCATATTTCTCAATGATTTTGTTTTGGGTGCTAATACGTTCATCCAATAAGGATATAAATTTTGCTAACTTCTTTTGTTCTTCAATGGTGGCAAAATAGAATGATATGTTTTTTACTATATCAGCAGATAAGTTTCCTTGTCCTCCTTGCAAATACGTTTGAAGCAGCTTTCCTGCATGCTTATACCAAATAGATTCTATAAATTTCTTACTCTGCTCAGTTCTAATACACAAAATAGCCTGATTTATTGCCCCGTTGATTTTACTTATTGCAATATCACCACTTGTCGCACCATATAAAGCTAATAACAGATCACCCACCTCTACCATTTTGGCTGCAGAGTTTTTTAAGCCATCCTCTGTAATGAACAACTCCGTTTGATCATCATGCAATTCTCCCGAACGAATAAATGGAATATTTCCATCATAATACTCTTTCTTAGAAGAAGACGGTGTACCACCGGAAAAGAATGAACACATTTCCGATAATTTATATTTTTCCCACTCCCCACTGAACTCCGGGAATCTCAAATGGGGAACATTGAGGGTTTTATCGTTGTTATTTGTTGCCATTGCTTCTTGCTTTGTGTTATTCGACAATCCCCAATTCTTTTAGATAAACCTCTATTTGTTTGTCCAAATCGGCGCGTTTGGCTTCCAGTTCTTTGATTTCCGCCATAACTGCCTTGATGTCGATTGGCTCTTCCTCCTCGAACGTATTGACATAACGCGGGATGTTGAGGTTGTAGTCGTTCTCTTCAATCTCTTTCAAGGAGGCGCAATGGCTGTATTTTTCGATTTCGGAACGATTCCGGTAGGTCTCGATAATCTTTTGGATATGTTCCGGACGGAGTTTATTTTGAGTTTTAACCTTTTCGAATTCGCGTGATGCGTCGATAAAGAGGATGTTATCATCTTGCTTGCGGCACTTTTTCATAACAAGGATACATGTAGGGATACTGGTACCATAGAAGATGTTAGCCGGAAGCCCGATAATAGCATCGATATAGTTTTTCTTTTCGATGAGGAAACGACGTATTTTGCCCTCGGCGGCACCTCGGAACAATACGCCGTGCGGTGCTACACAAGCCATTGTTCCGCCTTCATTCAGGTGGTAGATCATGTGCAGGATAAAGGCGTAATCGGCTTTCGATTTGGGTGCGAGAACTCCGGCCTTGTTGAAACGGTCGTCGTTGTTGAATTTGTCGACAGCGCTCCAGTCGGCGGAAAACGGGGGATTGGCGACTACCGCATCAAACTGTCGGTCGCCGAACTCGTCGGCTTCGAGCGTGTCGCCGTTACGGATGTCAAAATCGTTGTATTTGATACCATGCAACAACATGTTCATTCGGCAGAGGTTGAAGGTGGTCGGGTTTTTCTCTTGACCGAAGATTTCGTCGGCTTTGCCGCTCCGGGCCGTGCGAAGCAGTAGTGAACCGCTGCCGCAAGTTGGATCGAATACGGTTTTCAGACGTTGTTTGCCCGTGATTACGATTTCGGCAAGAATCTGACTGACCTCTTGCGGTGTGTAGAACTCTCCTGCTTTTTTGCCGGCTCCGGCTGCGAATTGCCCGATCATGTATTCGTAGGCATCGCCGAGGATATCAATATCCTGTGCCTCTTTCAATCCGAAGTCGATGCCATTCAAAGCAACGAGCACGTCGCTAATCAGTTTATTTTTATCATCGGCTGTCTTGCCCAGTTTGGGGGATGCAAGGTCGATGTCCGAAAACAAGCCGCCGAAATCATCTTCGCTTTCTTGTCCGATTGTGCTGTCTTCGATCTTTTTGAGTGAGCGTTCGAGCGACGGCAGTATGTTCTCTTTGCGGTCGATCATCGCAATAATGGTGGAGTAGAGGTATTCCGGTTCGACGAAATACCCTAAATCCTGCACACACGCTTCTTTCAGATCGGCTTTTAAATCTTCGTCGGTTCCAGCCCAGGCTTCACGGAATGTCAGATCATCCTCTTTGAGTTCTTCATTGGCATAAAGCTCGATCTTCTCCGAAAGGTATTTGTAGAAGATGAATCCCAATGTAAAATACATGAAATCGCTGGCCGACATATTGCCGCGCAGGGTGTTGGCAACCGTCCAAAGTTGGCTGCGGAGCTTTTGTTGTAATTCTTCGCTCATAATGGCTTATTCTTCATTCTCAATTTTAAGGTTGCATTGCTCGGCCGCCTTGCGCAGATCGTCCAAGGTTTTTCCATTGTAGGAAAAATATTTGGCTCCTTGATATGCGCCTGATGTGTTGCGCCTCTCCTCCGGCATGAATGTTCCGACAAATGGCGATAACTTATAAATACGCCCTTCGTATTCAATGGAATCATCGCTGGCAACTTTCACATGGATATTCGTCGGAGAAAATGTAATGTATTCCCCGATTTTGATTCCGACCATGCTGAATTTGAAACGTCCTCGTTTTACGGTATGTTTACTCGATTCGTTCGATGGCAGCCTGTTCCCTATTATTGGTAGATTTCCCTCATATCGGGTGATGATTGCATCGTCTATTGTTTGTGCAATATCCCGGAATATGTCCAATGCGACTTGGGGCGCGACATTGAAAAATTCTCGATTCTGCCGGATTCTCAAGTCGGTTAATCGATCAATGGTCTTATGAACCAATTTCTCGACTTCATTGAACTTGGTTGTCTGCATTGTGGCAAAGATCTCAAAGGGTAGGGGAACAGCCGTGTTGTCCAGTTCTTTCGATCGGACGTCGACGGGGCGTGCGCTCTTTCCGATTTTTACCCAATCCTCCCGAAAACTCGGATTTGTGAGAATGTATACAAAACCAGGATATGTTTTTTCCATCGCTAATAATTTTTATTCCCAACTGAATGTTTCGATGATTGTGCGGAGTTTACCCATAACGCGTTTGAGGATATTCCGGCGCTCTTTCAGACCGACTTTTTTCTCTTTGATTGCATTCTGTATAATCTCCGGTTTTTCCCGTTGCAGGTAATCGTATTGTGCGAGATAATCCCGAAGGGCGTCCTGAGGAAGCCCCTCCTCTTCGGCTAGCCGGTCGATTGCTGCATTGCGGGCGGTGGATACATAGTTTGTTAACCGGGTCTCCAGATCGATTGATCCGTCAGCCTTGGCGCGGGCAAATCCGGTTTTGTCATCGTCGACATTGTGGCGGATAAATCCGTCGATCAGCATCGCCTTGTTGCGCATGGCTGCATCTTTGATCATCGTGTCGATGATGTGCTGGCGCTTTTCGTTATAGTCTTCGCTTTCGGGATTCAGGTCTTCGATCAGTGCGAGGATATAGGCGACGTTGATTACATCGCTATGTAACAACTCCAGACAGAAATCGATATCGTCAATCCCGTCAATTTCCGGTTGCGGAGTGTCTTTTTTGGCTGAAGGGTCTTTGTTTTCTCCCGTATGGCCGATAGCGATGTCGAGGTATTTGGACCGGAAGTCCATATACTCCTGTTCCGACATGAGGAAATAGGGATCGTCCTCTTCGTACTCCTCATAAATCTGCACTTCGATTTTGCCTCGAATGATCTCCCGAAACGCCAATACGAATTCCCGTTTCTCCGGTTCGCTTTGCAAAACGTCTATGTAAGAAATATTCGGATATTTTTTCAGAAACTCTTCCATTTTCAGGTTGAGTTCTTTGCGAACTTTCTCGAATGGAGCACGAGTAATGCCGATGGGATTATTATTACTGAAAAGTTTAATAGCAGTATCTACGTTTGCTTTCAGGTCCCTAAAACAAACGATTTTACCGAATTTCTTTTTTTCACCCAGTATTCGGTTTGTGCGGCTGAAGGCCTGTAACAGGCCGTGATACTCCAAGTTCTTGTCCACATAAAGCGTGTTGAGTTTCTTGGCGTCGAAACCTGTGAGGAACATCCCGACGACAAGCAGGAGGTCGAGCGGTTCCATCTCTTTCCGGCGTTTCTTCATCCGTTCGTTCACATCGTCGTAATATGCCCCGAAATTGTCGGTCGAGAACCCGGTGCCGAACATGCGGTTGTAATCGTCAATAATGGTTTGCAACTCGTCGGCATCGACTTTTGTCGAGGCAAATCCTTTGTTCATCCCCGTTTGCTCGTCGTCTTGGTTGGCATTGGCTGCATAGGTGAAGATCGCACCGATTTTGATTTTGGGATTCAGTTCTTTGAATATCTTGTAGTAACACAGCAGCATCGGCACGGATTGAATGGCGAACAGTGCATTGTATTCGCCGTCGAAAGTCGATTTGTTGTAGTTGTTGAGAATGAATTGCGCAATTTCGCGCATCCGTTTTTCATTTTCATAATCAGTAGTCGTATTGCCTGTGTAATATTCGACTAGAAAGCCCAATACATTTTCATCGGCAATAGCATCTTTGATTAGGTATTTGTGCAGGCACTCGCCGAATATTTCGGCGGTCGTATGTTCTTGTTTGGAGTTTTCAGCAAAAATCGGTGTGCCGGTGAATCCGAAGATTTGTAGGTGTGAGAAAAACCTGACGATATTCTTATGGCACTCGCCGAAGTGGCTGCGGTGGCATTCGTCGAAGATCATCACAACCTTCTTATTGCGAATCTCTTGCAGATATTTGTTGTAATAGTCTTTCGTTACGGCGCAATTTAATTTCTGAATTGTTGTGATGATGATTTTGGAATCTCCGCTCAAACGTTTGATCAATTCGTAGGTATTGTCCGTTCCATCGACTGCTCCCGGTTCGAATGCTTCGTATTCGCTTTGTGTCTGTGTATCCAGATCATGCCTGTCGACTACGAACAACACTTTGTCTACGCCGTCGATGTCCGATACGAGTTGCGCCGCCTTGAACGATGTGAGTGTTTTACCGGCGCCTGTCGTATGCCACACATAACCGTTCTTATTGGTGTTTTCAACCCGATTGATAATTTCCTCGACGGCATAGTATTGATAGGGGCGCAGTACCATCAAACAACGTTCGCCTTCGTGCAGAACGATGTATTTGCTGATGATCTTCCCCAATGTGCATTTGTCGAAGAAGAAATTGGCGAACATATTCAGGTCATTGAATGGCCGATTGCTCTTGTCTGTCCAGTTGAATGTGAATTTATAGCCGCCGTTTGGGTTATTGGCGAAATAACGGGTATTTACACCATTGGAAATCACGAAAATCTGGATATAGTCGAATAGTCCGTGAAACGAGGTCTTGTGGTATCGCTGCACTTGGTTGTAGGCCTGTTTCAATTCGACTCCGCGCTTTTTCAGTTCGATCTGTATCAGCGGCAATCCATTCACAAGAATCGTTACATCATAGCGGCATTTTTTTCGTCCCTCGATCGTTATTTGATTCGATACCTGAAATTCGTTCTGACACCATTTGCGTTGGTTGAGAAATTCGACCCAGATACGTTGCCCGTCTTCGGTTTCCAACGGATAAAGATCGCGCAATTTTTTAGCCTTTTCAAACCGTGTCCCGCCTTCGAGGTAGATGAGAATTTGCTCGAATTCTTTGTCGGTAAATTGAGCCCGTCCGATCAGTGCGAGAGCCTTTTGATTGTGCTTTTCCAGCTGGACTTTGAAGTTCGCTTTCAGATTCTCTTCTTCTTTGATAAAAACACGCTCGTAGCTATTGTCCATCAATGTTTTTATCAAGCCGTTCTCTAATGCGGCCTCGCTTTGGGTTGCCATGGTAGTCAGGTTGTTCAAATATAATATACAAAGATAGAAATTTTATCCTTAATGGATGAGCTTGCAACTCTTTCTGATCGTACGAAAAGTTTACAGCCAGAGAGCATCTGGGCGCTAGTGCGTTTAAATCCATGGCGAAAGTGCCTTGAGGCGTATATTCTCCATTCGTCACGACTTACTTAATTTGTATTACATGAACCCCGGTGAGATAAATTAAGCTGAATTGTGGCTTTTAGAGGGAAATGGACTGCCTTCAAAACCGAAGGCTACGATCCGGAAAGGATATGATTGTGACGAAGTGGTGGACGCAGCAAGAAACTGTACAATAAAGAATATCCATATCCCCGTGATCTATTTCCGCTGGCAGGGAATTAAACATCGGAGATGAAAATCCGCAAGGCCATGCGAATCGCCCGAGGGCGAGCCTTGCGGATTTCCATCCCCGGCATTTTGCTGGATGCTACCGTCGGAAAAGGTGTTCTTCTGCGGCCCGAATGGCAGCCGCTTCATAACACGCATCACCAAACCCTAATAGTTACATTCCGTGACCGGGGACGTCGTGTTACAAAGTCTCGTGACGGTAACCGGTAATCAACGCCGCCTTTCTGGTTACAGATTGAAATACTTATTAACCCATCATTATTTTGATATCTGCCGAATCACTTAGATAACAATGCGCACAAGCACAGGAGTTTATATTCAATTACAGATTTGGATAAATATATATTTATCCATTTATCCGTTTCCTCAAACTTATCTTCGAAGATACGCCTAATGATATAGTCGCATAATTGCCAATACAGCTCTTCGTAGAACAAACCAATCATTCCTGTCGCAACTACAACCGCTCAAACATTTTGAACGGATGTCCGCCGCTGGCCGCTCCAGTTCGCTCCGGCGGTTTTTTTCCGCTCCGAAACGGTTGTAATATTGCATCGGGAAACGCCCCGGCGCCAGAACTCCCGCCAGCCACTTATCAGAATCTTCGATCCGGATTTTCGGCGGCGGGTCTTTACCCTCATCAGAGGGTAGCGAGGTGTACCTTTGTCCGACAAAGGTGCTCGCTTTGCGAGGCTGTGGCGTTCTCCCCAGTCGAACGCCTTTCTAAGTTGAAAACCATAGATGCTGATTAAAGTAAACCAACCTACATTTCGAGTAGTTTATTAATGAATTTTGTAATGATGACATTTTTTGCAAAGTCCTTTCAAACAAATCCCAATTTCCAGTGGTATTGAGCGGTTGTTGCGATTTTCGATTATTTTTCTTTTCTTTGTGTACCAAACGATCCGACCGTCGGTATTCACGACGGATATTTCCGATTCGGGACAAAGAGACGAAACCGTCTTTGGGATTCCGGAAATAGATTGCTATGCAAACGTTCGACGCGCTTTTCTCGGAGTATAAGCATCGCTTTACGCTCTTTGCCGACAGCTACATCCATGACACGCAGTTGGCCGAAGACATCGTGACGGATGCTTTCATGGCTTATTGGGAGGCTTTTCGCCAGACGCCCCCTGCCGACCTGAATGCTCCGGCCTATATTCTTACCATCGTCAGGAACAAGTGTCTCAACGAACTGGAGCACCGCAAAGTACGTCAGAAATTCGAGAATGTAGCGCTGACCGATGCCCAGTGGGAGCTTTCGATGCAGTTGGCTTCGTTGCGAGCCTGCGACCCCGATGAAATCTTCACGGCCGAAATGGAAGATATGGTACAACGGTCGCTGCGCAGACTGCCGCCCAAAGCCCTGAAAATATTCACGATGAGCCGTATCGACGGCCTCACATATCGGGAAATCGCCGGGGAACTGAATCTCAGCGTCAAGAGCGTCGAATACTATATGAATATCGCCCTACGCACATTGCGCGCCGACCTTGCGGGTTACATCACGGCACTGGTCTTCTATCTCGGGCGGTAGGGTTTTCGAAAAATAATTTGTAAAAAGTCGCTTTTTCATTTAGGGTATCGCAGGGGTTTCCTGTTATTAGTATGTAAGGGGTGGAGAATCATCCTACCCAAAACTACAGGAACCCATGAACAAGAGTCTGCTATACAAGTATTTCAAAGGCGATGCCACGACTGCGGAACGTAATGTCGTGCGCCGGTGGGTCGAAGCATCGCCCGACCATTACGAAGAATATATCCGCGAACGCCGGCTTTTCGACGCCACGCTTCTCCTGGCACGCCGCAGCGTCCGGCAACCGCTCGGCCTCCGTCTGCTGCGCTTGGGGCGCGTGGCTGCCGCAGCGGCAGCCGTCTTCGCGCTGGGTATCCTGTTTCAACATATCATGACCCGGCCCGAAGAGAGCCTTATGCAGCGTATCGTGGTTCCGATGGGCCAGCGCGTGAACCTGCAACTGGCCGACGGAACTGACGTTTGGCTCAACTCGGGCAGCGAATTTACCTATTCCACTGCATTTTCTAAAAGCGACCGTACGGTGACGCTCGACGGCGAAGGCTACTTCAAGGTGGCGAAGGATGCTGAACACCCCTTCCGCGTACATACCTCGAAGGCGACGGTAGAGGTGTTGGGTACGGAATTCGACCTGAAAGCCTACGACGACTCGCCCGAATTCACGGCTTCGCTGCTCGAAGGTGCCGTACAACTCGTCGCCGGCGATGCCCGGACCATACTGAAACCCAACGAATCCGCAACACTGCACAACGGGACGTTCGTGATTTCGGAGATTACCGACGGCGATGAATTCCTCTGGCGCGACGGCATCTTGAGCTTCGGCGAAACACCCTTTGTGGAACTTATGAAACGCTTCGAGCAATTCTACGGCGTGAAAATCCGGGTAGACAACCGGCGCATGGCGGGTTACTCGGCCATGGGTAAGTTCCGGCAGGCCGATGGTGTGGAGCACGCGCTGCGCGTGTTGGCTTCCGACGCCGGGTTCGACTATCTCTTCGACGAAGAAAATCAGCTGATAATCATCCAATAATTAACCTTTAAATCATTTCGGAACCTAAAAAAAGATTTTGAACTACATCCCGACTCGGAGCAGGATCGTTTGGTAAGACCGGCTTCCGATGCAAAGACTCAATCAACCCTTTAAATTTACTATCCATGAATCGAATTTTACATTCGGAGGCGGCTGGCCTCCCCGTTCGTCGCACGGTTTCCGGACGATGGGGCATACGTCTGCTGGTGTCCTTTGCAATGTTGCTTTTTTCCCTGCCGCTTGCGGCGCAGACCGCAAAGGTTACGATCTCAAAGCAGGGAACGGTAAAACAGATACTTAATGAGATCGAGGCACAGACCGACTACCTGTTCGTCGCCAATGCCGAAGTGGATCTCAAACGCAAGGTGTCCGTAAACACCCGGAACGAAAGCGTCCGCGACCTGCTCGAAAAGCTTTTTGCCGGACAGAACGTTTCGTTCGAACTCAAAGGCAAGAGCATCATGCTCGCGCCGGCTCGCAGTACCGCCGCAGCGACGGCGAACGATGCGAAAATCCTCCGCGGTCGTGTGAGCGATCCTTCGGGGACGGGAATCGCAGGTGCTACCGTGCTTGTCAAAGGCACGGCGAACGGTACGACCACCGTAGCCGACGGATCGTTTGCGCTCGACCTGAAGGATGCCGGGGCGGATGCCGTATTGCAGATATCGTTTATCGGCATGAAACCTGTTGAAGTTATTGTCGGCAATGCATCCCATCTCGCCGTCACGCTGGAAGAGGATGCCCAACTGGTCGATGCCATTGTCGTCACGGCGCTCGGCGTCAAGCGCGAGGAGAAGGCGCTGGGATATGCCGTACAGAAAGTCTCGGGCGATGCTCTGGGAACCGTAAAAAGCACGTTCGTCGGTACGTCCCTTACAGGTAAGGTCGCCGGTTTGCAGGTGCGTAACAGCACCGAGTTCGGATCGGCCCCGACGTTGCGTATCCGCGGGGAATCGCCACTGTTGGTAGTCGACGGCGTACCTTACGAATATGTAGCGCTTTCGGAGCTGGTGGCCGACGACATCGAATCGATCGACGTGCTGAAAGGTGCTTCAGCCTCGGCTCTCTACGGTGCCAAGGGCGGTTCCGGCGCTGTCATGGTGACGACCAAGAAAGCAAAGAAAGAGGGACTCGAAGTCAGCGTCAACAGTAGCCTGATGGCCGATGTGGGATTTCTGGCATTTCCCGACGTACAGACCCAATACAGCTCCGGGGCAGGCGGAAAATACCTGCTTAACGATGCCGTATGGGGCGATAAACTCGACATCGGTCGCACGGCGACGCTCTACAATCCCTCGACCTATGAAAACGAACCGGACCAGCCGCTCGTATCGCGTGGCCGGAACAATTTCGAGAACTTCCTGCAGACGAGTTTCGTAGCCAACAATACGGTCAGTATTGCCTATAAAGGTAAATTGGGCAGTTTCCGCACCTCCATCAACCATATCTACAACCGCGGCCAGTATCCCAATACGAAACTCAACAAGACCAATTACAGTCTCAACGGCGATCTGAAATACAAGCGGTTTTCGCTCTCGGCGGGCCTGACCTACAACTATGCCACCTATCCGAACAATTACGGTACGGGCTACGGCAAGGGCAGCTACATTTACAATCTGGTGATCTTCCAAGGCACGGAGTACGATATCCGCGATTTCCGTAACTACTGGGTCAAGCCCGATGAACAGCAGAACTGGGTGGTCGACGGCTCATGGTACGACAATCCCTATTTTCTGGCCAACGAGAACACGCACGGCGACAAGCAGCATCTGGTGAACGGCTACCTGACGCTGGGTTACGACCTCACGTCGTGGCTCAAACTGACAGCCCGTACGGGTGTCGACGCCAAGAACGGCCGTCAGGAGTGGCGCGAGGCGTGGAGTTCGGCGGCCGCTCCCCGTTCGGGCGAGAGCCACAAGAAAGGCTATTATGAGATTCAGAAGCGCACGGGATTCAGCATCAATCAGGATGTGATGTTCACTGCGGACAAGACCTGGGGCGGCTTCGGACTGAACGTCATGGCCGGTATGAATGCCTTCTACCGCAGTTGGGACACGTTGAGCGGCTATACGCAGGGCGGACTTTCGATCCCCGGCTACTACTCGCTCAAAGCGTCGGTCAATCCGGCCCTGTCCTCGAGCACGATGTCGCGCCGCCGTTCGATGGCGCTCTACGGTAAGGCCACCCTTTCGTGGAAGAGCATGGCCTATGTCGACGTGACGGCCCGGAACGATTGGTCGTCGACACTTCCGGCCGAGTCGCGCTCCTATTTCTATCCGTCGGTCGCCGGCAGCTTCATTCTCACGGAGGTACTCCCGAAGATGCGCGGCGTCGATCTGCTGAAGGTGCGCGGTTCGTGGACCCGAACCAAGATGGACCTCGGCGTATATGACATAGACCGTAGCTATACGATCTCAGCCGACCGTTGGGGCGGTATGTCCGGGGCAGACTATCCCGACAAGATCCGTAGCTCGGTCAATCCCGAGACCAAGGACGCCTATGAAATCGGCGTTGCTGGAATCTTCCTCGGCAACCGCCTGCGTGCTGACGTGACCTATTACCAGACATTGAGCTATGATTTCGTCAAGGATGGCACGGTGAGCAATGCCTCGGGATTCACCCATAAGAAGGTCAACACCAAGGAAGAACTGTTGCGCCGTGGCGTGGAGGTAATGCTCTCGGCCACACCTGTCAAGACGAAGGATTGGCGGTGGGACAGCAGCATCAACTGGTCGCTCGACCGCTATTATTACCACAAACTCGATCCCGAATACTCCAACGCTTCGCCTTGGGTGTATGAGGGCGCACGCTGGGACTGGATCGCCATTCAGGATTGGGAGCGCGACCCCGAGGGTAATGTCATTCACGGCAGCAACGGGCTTCCGGTATTGAGCCAGTACAAGTCCAAGCGCGGCATCTACACCCCCGACTGGGTCTGGGGCTGGACCAATACCATCAAGTGGAAGAATTTCACCCTTTCTTTTTCGTTCGACGGTCGCGTGGGTGGCATCGGCTTCTCGACAACCGACCAGGCGCTGTGGAACGGCGGTTCACACCCCAAGTCGGCCAACCAGTTCCGTTACGACGAGGTCGTCAACGGCCGCAAGACCTTCGTAGGCCGCGGCGTGAAGGTCGTTTCGGGAAGCGTGGACTACGACGCCTATGGACGCATCCTGCGCGACGACCGCGTCTTTGCGCCCAACGACCGGGTCGTATCCTACGAGGCCTATGTCAAGGAGTATAACCCCACAGCCTACCGTCCTCGCTGGCAGAACTATTTCGATCAATCGTTCATTAAGCTGCGCGACGTATCACTGACGTGGAACATTCCGCAGCCGTGGTGTGCGAAACTGGGTATGAAGTCCGCCTCGCTGTCGTTCATCGGCCAGAACCTGCTGATGTGGACCAAGGGATTCAAGTACAGCGATCCCGAGGCGATAGACCTCTCGACGGGCGAGGAAAATCTCTCGTCGCCGTCGCTCCGGCTGGTCGGCTACAACCTTAAAATCAACTTCTAACCGATTCGAAGAAACCATGAAATATCTCAAACAGACTCTTTGGGGACTCGTCGCAGCGTCGATGATGACCGCCTGCATGGGTTTCGACGAAATCAACGTCGATCCCGATAAGACCAACCGTCCCACGCCGGGAATGCTCGCCACGCAGATACTCTTCAGCATGATGGACTCGCGCGGCAACTCCTCGGAGGGTTTTGCCAACCACAACATGCTTTCGAAGCATCTGGCCTGCGGCGAGAAGATCCGCGACTACGCCTACAACCGTATCGGCCGCACGGGATTCGGGGCCTACACCTCGCTCATCGAGGCGCGTAAGATGGTGGAACTGGCCGCCGAGGTCGACCGTCCTGCCTACCAGGCGCTCGAGCATTTCGTACGGGCTTACAATCTGTTCTACCTTACGATGCGCGTAGGCGATATTCCCTATTCAGACGCTCTGGGCGGCGAGACCGGGAATTTTACGCCCCGCTACGATGCGCAGAAGGATGTGATTGTCGGGCTGCTCGACGAACTGGACAAGGCGTATGAACTCTTCTCGCAGGCTTCGGCGTTCGAAGGCGACTTCGTTTTCGGCGGCAAGCCCGACAAGTGGATGCGCGTGGTCAGCTCGTTCGAACTGAAAGTGCTGACCTACTGCGCGGCAAAGGATGCGGAGATCGATGCCAAAGGCCGTTTTACCGAGGTCTTCGAACGCGGCAAACTACTCGCATCGAACGCGGACAATTTCCAGCTCGTCTACTCCTCGCGCCCCGACCAGATGTACCCGTTCAACCAGTACCCCAAGTTCAGTATGTACATGCTGTTGTCCTCGACGCTCGTGGACAAACTCAAGGAACTGGACGACCGCCGTCTGTTCTACTATGCCGAACCGGCACAAACGTTGCTGTCGGCAGGCGAGGGCGAGTATGGTGCTTACGAGGGCGTAGATCCCGTCGCGGAGAGCTCGGAGATCGTGAACGCCTATATGCGGGGCAGTTGTTCGAAACTCAACAACCGCTACCTCGAAACGGAGGCGGGCGAGCCGTTCATTCGCATCGGCTACGCCGAGCAGCAGTTCATACTCGCCGAAGCGGCCCTGCGCGGCTGGATCACGGGCGAGGGGGCCGAAACCTACTACAAGTCCGGTATTCGTGCTGCCATGGAGTTCACGGCGGCCAATACTCCGGCCAAGTACCAGCACGGCGTGAAGATCGACGACGTCTATATCGCCGCGTATCTCGAAGGCGCGAAGGTCCGCTTCGGCACATCGTCGTCGGAGAACCTCGACAAGATTTACAACCAGAAATACATCCTCTACTTCCTCCAGCACGAGTGGGACGCCTTCTTCGAGTGCCGCCGCACGGGAGTGCCCGAACTGCCGGTCAACCAGTCGACCAACATGAACACCGACCCGACGAAGATGCCCGTGCGCTGGATGTATGCCCAGACCGAATACGACCGTAACAACGCCAATGTCATGGAAGCGATCGCGCGCCAGTACGACGGGCTGGACAATGAAAACTGTGTAATGTGGCTCCTCAAATAATCCGATTACAATGAAACAGATACGATACATTCTCTTTATACTGCTGGGCCTGGCGCTCACAGCCTGCGAGGCCCCTGTGGTCGACGATTTCGGCGTGCGCCTGCCCGAAGAACCGCTGTCGGTGACGGGTCGCGTCACCGACGCTGCGGGTTCCCCGCTCGCCGATATCACGGTATCGGACGGTTATACCGTCGTCAGGACTGATGCCGACGGCCGTTACGAGATCACAGCGCCCCGCTGCGCTGCCTTTGTTTGGGTGTCGGCCCCAGAGGGCTACATGGCCCCGCTCAAGGCGTCGGGCATTCCCGATTTTTTCCGCCCGCTGGGTTCGTTCGAAACGACGCAGACGTGCGATTTCACACTTGAGAAACTCGACACTTCGAAGCCGTGGGTGATGCTGGCCGTGGGTGACCCGCAGGTCAAGAACAACGAACAGGTCGGCTTTTTCCGCGAGGAAGGGCTGGCTGACATGAACGCCCTTGTCTCGGCCGATCCTTCGAAGAATTATTTCACGGTGATTTTGGGCGATCTGGTGTACGACCAGATGGGTATGTACGACGCCTATGTCAAGTCGTTGGCCGACTGCCCGATCCCGAAGTTCCACATCATCGGCAACCATGACCACGACAAGGCCGCGATCGATACGGTAGATGATCCTGAATTGCAGGACGCTGCGGCCGATGACGACTACGAGAGCTATATCGGCCCGACCTATTATTCGTTCGACCTGGCCGGGATGCACTTCCTGATGCTCGACAACGTCTATATGTCCAAGAAGGGCGGCACGTTCGAAAAGAAGCTCACCGACAACCAGATCGAGTGGATCAAAAAGGATCTCGCACTGGTTCCCAAGACCAAAAAGCTGGTGGTTTGCCTGCATATCGCCACGCGCCAGCGCATGTTCCCCGGGTTGGGCGAGATGCCCGAGCTATACGGCCTGCTCGACGGTTATCAGGTGGAGATACTCTCGGCCCATGCCCACGCCAATTTCAGCGACCGGATCCGGACGAATATCTACGAACGGACGCTCGGCGGCATCTGCGGCACGTTCTGGAGTCAGAACCGCTCCAACCACGACGGGGCGCCGTGCGGTTACGGCGTTGCCTCGGTTGATCCTTCGCAGGCGAAACATTTTACCGATTACTACTACAAGGCGCTCGGCCGTGATCGCGATTATCAGATGAAAATCTATTCCATGAACGAGTCGCGCGTGGCAGGCAACCTACAGGTCAACATCTGGGACTGGGATCCCGCGACATGGACGGTAAAATGGTATGAAAACGGCGTAGACAAGGGCACGCTCGCACCGAGTCCGACCAATATCGAGGACCCTGACGTCTACAACTATTTCCTCGGCGACGCCGCTTTCGCCAAGGTCTCCGACCACATGTTCCTCTGCAAGCCTCAACCGCATGCCAAGGTGCGCGTCGAGGCTACGAACAACCTCTTCGGCAAAACCTATACGGCCGAGATCGCCGACGCCGGAACGCCCAACCAGGTAGTCGTTCCGACGGCCATGTTCGAACAGTTCGAAGGCAAATGGCTGTATTCTGAGGATTTCAACACGCTTCCGGCTCCGGCCACAGGCACGGGATTCAACTGGAAGAACGGCGAAACACTCAAAGGCTGGCGGGTCGATTTCTCGACGTCCACACAACAAGTATGTATGTCGCAGGACGGTTCCTCTTCTTCGGGTGGATTCATGAATTTCGGCAAGGTCGGCAACAGCGAACGTGCTCTGGGTGCCCTTACGTCCGGCAAGTCGAACAATATCGTCTTCGGCGTGATGCTCAAGAACAATACCGGCAAAAAACTGCGGGGCCTGCGTATCTCCTATTACGGCGAGGTGTGGCATACCGGCGATGACGTGGCCTTCACGCAGAATGGCAAGTATGCCTCCGATCCGTCGCATAAGGGGGATTCGCTCTATGTCAACCACCTGAAGTTTTCCTATGTGAAAAATCCGGAAATCTTTGCCGATCCGTTCGGATTCGACGAAGAGACGATGCCCGAGACCGCCGACGTGCGTGCCGGTTACAAGATCGGTCCGTTCTCCTATGCCCGGACCTACAACGATGCCTATTATAACAACACATGGTTGGGTAAACAGATGGCCGTAGACGGTAACGAACCGGCTAACCGCACGTTGGTCGAAGGACCGCTCGATGTGGAGCTCGCGCCCAACGACGTAATCCTGCTGCGCTGGCGTTTCAAAGTGAACTCCGAAGATTACAACTATGGCTTGGCTATCGACGACCTGAAGGTCGAGGCGCTGGAGTAGCCCGAAATATGTTCTTTTTATAGCGGAGAGTCCTCGCCGCCGCCATTCGGGGTGGCGGCAGGGACTCTCTTTCCCAAAACGCAAACCCGATGAAATTCTATTGTTTATCCGTTGCTGTGGCCCTGATGCTGACCGCCTGCGGCAGCGATGCCGCGCAACCGCTCTATAAGGATGCTGCACAACCCGTCGAACGACGTGTCGACGATCTGATGAAACGCATGACCCTGCGCGAGAAGGTGGGGCAGATGTGTCAGTTCGTGGGATTGGAACACCTGCGCATGGCCGAGAAGAACGCCTCGCCCGAGGAGATCCGCGACGGCCATGCCCAGGGTTACTATCCCGGATACCATTCGACCGACATCCTGCGCATGGTCGAAGCGGGCGAGGCCAGTTCGTTTTTCCATGTGGTAACGCCCGAAGAGGCCAATTTCCTGCAAGGACTGGCACGAAAAAGCCGACTCGGAATTCCGCTCCTTATCGGTATCGACGCCATCCATGGTAACGGTCTTTACCGCGGCGCCACAATCTATCCGACCTCGATCGGCCAGGCCGCGACATTCGACCCCGCGCTGATCGAGCGGCTGTGCCGCGAAACGGCTGCCGAGATGCGTGCCATGGGTGCACAATGGACCTTCAACCCCAATGTCGAAGTTGCGCGCGACGCCCGCTGGGGCCGTTGCGGCGAATCGTTCGGCGAAGACCCGCTGCTGGTCAGTGAGATGGGCGCAGCCTCGGTGCGTGGCTATCAGGGCGGCGATTTCACCGGCCCGGACAAGGTGATCGCCTGCGCCAAACATTTCGTGGGCGGCTCGCAACCCGTCAACGGCATCAACGGCGCACCGTTCGACGCCTCGGAACGCACGCTGCGCGAAATTTTCCTGCCCCCGTTCCAGGCCTGTATCGACGCCGGCGTGCATACCGTGATGGCCGCACACAACGAGGTCAACGGCCATCCGGCCCACGGCAGCAAATGGGTGCTTACCGATTTGCTGCGCCGTGAAATGGGTTTCGGCGGATTCATCGTCAGCGACTGGAAGGATGTCGAACGGTTGGTGGACAAACACGCGCAGGTGGCCGACGAGTCCGGGGCGTTTGTCCGCAGCGTCACCTGCGGCATGGATATGCGTATGCACGGCCCGGTCTTCATCGACGTGATCCAACAGGCCGTGGAGCAGGGCGTGATTCCCGAACGGCGTATCGATGAGGCCTGCCGTGGGATACTGGAAGCGAAATTCCGGCTCGGACTGTTCGAGAACCCGTTTGTCGACGAGACACAGACCGCCGCACTGTGCAATACGCCCGAACATCGGGCCACGGCCCTCGACGCGGCCCGCAAGTCGATCGTCCTGCTGAAAAACGACGGACTGCTTCCGCTCGACCTTTCGAAATACCGACGGATTCTCGTGGCGGGACCCAATGCAGACAGCCACGCCGTCCTGGGCGACTGGGCACTGCCCCAACCCGACGAGAATATCGTCACGGTGCTCTCCGGAATCAGGCAGATGGTTCCGGACTGCTCTGTCGACGCGGTATGTTTCGACAACAATCCCAAAACGATGCAGCCGGCCGACGTCGACCGTGCTGTGGCCGGAGCTCGTCGGGCGGACCTCGCCGTACTGGTCGTGGGTGAGAACGGACTGCGCTACGATCGCCGGGCGAAAACCTGCGGCGAAAATGTCGATCGTTGGGATTTGGGGCTCTACGGGCTTCAGCAGGAGCTGGTCGAGCGCGTCGTAGCCACCGGAACGCCGACCGTCGTAGTGCTGATCAACGGGCGTCCGCTGGCGCTGCCGTGGATCAAGGAGCATGTTCCGGCCGTCGTCGAGGCGTGGGAGCCGGGCTGCATGGGCGGTCAGGCCGTTGCCGAGGTCCTCACGGGCCGGGTCAACCCGTCGGGAAAACTTCCGATGTCATTCCCCAAGCATGTGGGTCAGCAGATGGTCAACTATAACCGCAAGTTGTCGAGCCTTTGGGCCGGATATGTCGAGGGCGACAACCAACCGCTCTGGCCGTTCGGCTACGGACTCAGCTATACGCGCTTCGAATATGCCGATCTGAAAGTGGACAAGATGCTGATGACGGCAAACGACATTCTCAAGATATCGGTCGATGTAACGAATACGGGCGACCGTGCCGGAGAGGAAGTCGTCCAGCTCTACATCCACGATCTGTACAGCACCGTGACACGCCCCATAAAGGAACTGCGGGGATTCCGCCGCATCTCCCTGCTGCCGGGTGAGCGCAAACGGGTGGAGTTCACCCTGCCGGCGGAACGGCTGGGGGCGCTGGATGAAACGATGAAGTTCTCGGTGGAACCGGGCGATTATGAGATCATGCTAGGCTCCTCATCGGATGACAGCGACTTGTTGAAAACCGTCATAACCGTCAGATGATATGAAGACATCCCATTATATCGCCGCTTTGTTCGGCGTCATGTCGCTGCTCACGTCATGTCTCGACCCCGAGGTGCATGCAGCCCGAGAACTCGCAGAGCGGATCTTGAGCGAACAAGCTGCGCAGGTTCGTTTCGAAAAATTGGACGGGACATCCGTTGCAGACCGGTACGAGGTGGAGTCTCGGGACGGTAGTATAGTTATTCGGGGCAACGATGCCGGGGCCATGGCCGTGGGCTTGAACCGTTATCTGAAAACCGTATGCCATACGTCGGTATCGTGGTTTGCTCACAATCCGGTGCTGTTGCCGGACAGACTTCCTGCTGATTTCGGAAAACTTACTGCCGAAGCCCGGTGCGACAAACGGTTTTTCCTGAATTACTGTACGTTCGGATACACCATGCCTTGGTGGGGCTGGGCCGAGTGGGAGCGGTTGATCGACTGGATGGCGCTCAACGGTGTGAATATGCCTTTGGCCATTACGGGGCAGGAGGCCGTCTGGCAGCGGGTATGGCGGACGCTGGGGATCGACGACGAGCAGTTGGCCGGCTATTTCACCGATCCGGCACATCTGCCGTGGCACCGCATGTCGAATGTGGACGGTTGGGGCGGTCCGCTACCCCAAAGATGGATCGACGGGCAGGAAACCTTGCAGAAACATATCCTCGAACGCGAGCGGTCGCTGGGGATGACACCTGTGCTGCCTGCTTTCGCCGGGCATGTTCCCGCTGCCCTTAAAGACCTCTTTCCCGATGCCGACATCATGCCGATGAGTCCTTGGGGTGGATTCGAAGATCGTTATCGCAGTTCGTTCCTCAGTCCTACGGATCCGCTTTTCGCCAAAATACAGTCGCTGTTTCTTCGGGAGCAAACACGTCTTTACGGCACGGATCACATCTACGGGGCCGATCCGCTGAATGAGGTGCAGCTGCCGCGCTGGGATGCCGAGTACCTCGCCACGGTGGCCCGTGACCTCTACGCCTCGCTTGCTGCAGCCGATCCCGACGCGGTATGGTTGCAGATGACCTGGCACTTCTATTACGACAAGGAGTGGACGGATGCGCTGCGCGAGGTCTTCATGCGCGCCGTGCCGGGTGACCGGCTCGTTTCGCTCGACTACTATTGCGAAAATACCGAAGTGTGGCGCATGACCGACCGCTATTACGGCAAACCCTACATCTGGTGCTATCTGGGGAACTTTGGGGGCAATACCATGCTCAAGGGAAATCTCAGGGAGACGGGACGCCGGATCGAAAAGGCCTTCGCCGAAGGCGGCGGCAACCTTTGCGGACTGGGTTTCACGCTCGAAGCTCTCGATGTCAATCCGCTGATGTACGAGTACCTGTTCGACAAGGCGTGGATCGACTGTCCGGACGAGGAGCGGTGGATCGAACGGTATGCTGACAGTCGTATCGGACGGCAGGATGCGGATTTCCGCGCCGCATGGCGCTGGATGCTCGACTCGGTCTATGTCGATTGCGCCCGGTTGGGGCAGGGGACCGTGACCAATTCACGGCCGGCGCTGCAACAGGTGGGCCGTTGGACGCAGCCCGATAACTCCTATAGTAATGCGGGCCTGTGCCGCAACTGGGGACAGATGCTGCGGGCCGAAGGGACAGGTGCGATGTACGATTTCGACTTGGTGAACGTGGGCCGGCAAGTGTTGGGCAACCACTTCGCCGTTTTGCGCGCAAGGTTTGCCGAAGCCTTTGCGCAACGGAATACGGAGGCGATGCGTGAACAGAAAGCCGCCATGATGGAGTTAATGGATGATTTGGACCGGCTGCTCGGTTGCCATCCGGATTTTTCGCTCGTCCAATGGATCACTGCCGCCCGTTCTCTGGGCACGAACACGGCCGAAAGCGACTATTACGAACGCAATGCCCGCAATATCCTCACGACCTGGGGTGATAGGGACCAGAGCCTGAACGACTATGCCAACCGGGCATGGGCCGGACTTGTCGCCTCGTACTACCGGCCCCGCTGGGAGATGTTCTGCGATGCGGCGATCGAAGCCGTACGACAGGGAGTCGAATTTGACGAGGCGACATTCACCGAACGCTGTAAGGATTTCGAGCGGGAGTGGGCGAACTCGACCGACAAGGGCTTTTTGGCGGATGAAACGCCGTCGGCGAAATCCATTGCCGAAAGGCTCTACGCCAAATATAAACCGCAAATCGAATAGGGTCATGCGTAAAGTTGCGATTTTATTCCTGCTTTTTACGGTTCGAACGGCTGTGGCGCAGGAACGCCCTTACTTGCGGATTCTCACCTACAACGTCTGCGAGGGACTGAAGATGGACACGACGGCTGGGAAGGAACGTTTTGTGGCTTGGATGCGTGATCTCGATCCCGACATCGCCGCCATGGAAGAGATGAACGGTTTTACGCAGGCACGGTTGGAGAAACTCGCCGCCGCTTACGGCCATCCCTACGCTGTGCTACTCAAGGATACGGGGTATCCTGTGGCTCTTACGTCAAAATACCCGATTGTCGCCGAGCGGGTGCTCGACAATATGCACCACGGTTTTCTCATCGCCTGCACGGGCGGTTACAACATCGTCGTGGCACACCTTTCGCCTTTCAGCTGGCGTAAACGGTTACAGGAGGTAGCGACTGTCCGGGCGTGGATCGCGGCCTCGGGCGAGCGTAAAAGGTGGATCGTCTTGGGCGACCTGAATTCCTACTCGCCGCTCGACAGCGAGGGATATGCCGACGGCCGTCTGTTGGAGCTCAACCGCCGGGGTGAAGATCCCCGAATGCATGGCAAACGGCAGAATCTCGTGGATGGAACATTGGATTTCGTGACCCAGCAGACATTGCTCGATGTCGGATTCCGCGACGCCTTCAGGCTCGTGAATGACGCCTATGTTGCCTCCTATCCCAGTCCGGCCAAGGCTGCCGGAAACCCAGATCCCGTAAACTGCCGTCTCGATTACATCTATATCAGTCGTGATCTACGGCGCAAAGTTCTCGCGGCAGAGATCCTTCGCAACGGCGATGCGGCGACACTTTCCGATCATTTACCTTTATACATAGACTTGAAACGATGAAAAGAATCTTATTGGCGATCCAGACCGTGACCGTCGGGCTGACAGCGACGGCTCAACTTCGCAATGAACACGTTTATAAATTCCCCGAACGCGACGCTTTCTATACCCGTATGGAACTGCGCCTGCCCGCGATCGAAGGATATGAAACCCTCACGGGAGACTTCCATATCCATACGGTCTTTTCCGACGGCAAGGTGTGGCCCGACGTGCGGGTCAACGAAGCGTGGCGCGACGGTCTGGATGTCATCGCCATCACCGATCATCTCGAATACCGTCCGCACGGTCAAAAAATCGAGGGCGATTTGAACGAACCTTATCGGATCGCAGCCCGCCGGGGCGAACAACTCGGCATTTTAGTGGTTCCGGGATGCGAGATCACCCGCAAAAAACCTGTCGGACACATCAACGCTCTGTTCGTGGAGGATGTAAATGCTATCTCTTCCGAAGATCCTCAGGGATCGATGGATGAAGCACGGCGTCAGAATGCCGTGGTGATGCTCAACCATCCGGGTTGGCCCGACGACCATTTCGAGGTGAGCGATATACAGCGACGTTGGCTCGACGAAGGCCGTTTTACAGCGATCGAAATCTACACATGGCTCGAAGCCTATCCCAATGCGGGCGATTTGGCTGCGGCACGCAATCTGACGGTCATGTCTGATTCGGACATTCACCAGCCGATTGCCGACCGTTATGGCGTAGGACGCGGTTTACGTCCCATGACGCTGCTTTTCTGTCGTGACCATTCGCTCGAAGGAGTCCGCGAGGCCATTGAATCGCACCGTACGCTGGCCTGGTTCAACGGTATACTTGCCGGGCGGGAAGAGCTGTTGCGGGCTTTTGTGCAACAGTGCCTCAAACTGCGTAGCGTAGTGAAAGAAGAGGGGCGTTACGAAATGACCAACCTGTCGGATCTCTCGTTCGAGTTGCTCGTCGGCGATACTTTCTATCGCATCGATCCGAACTCGACGATTCGGTTTACGATGAAAATACCGCAGCCGATGCGACTGAAAAACTGCATTACGGAACACCGGGAAATGGTGGAAATAGAATGATTTATAAGAGAAATGCTGTTGCGGAAATTCTATTCTTACATGGATAAGATTGGCAGTGTATTTATTTGTGTTTAGGGTTATAGGTCTGTATTTGTTTGATGAGTATTCGGATTTTATTACACTTACTGCAATGCATGGAATATTGGTACAGACAGTACTGCCAATATATTAAAGGTTTTAATTTGTGTAAATTATTCGTATCTTAACAGTAGTTATTTGACACAAGGAAATTCAGTGCAATCGACTGAAAATAAACCGTTACCTTCTCGTTACAGCTGTTTAATTCCGCTCCGGGCAGAGGAAATGTAACTTCCGGGTTGGATGACCGTGTCCTTGAAGATCGGGGAGCGGGCTTATATTTCAGAAAAAACAGAACGGACTGCCGGATAACTTTCCGGCAGTCCGTTCATATCTGTTGCGTGTCGATGATCCCTATTCCAAATCCTTCAACGGGATGGCATACACGCAGAAATCGGGCAGACGATCCACGACGAAGAGCGTATTGCGCCGGATAAGGCATTTTTGGGGATTCTTGAACTCGATATCGCCGATCTTCGTCAGGTCTTCGAGTACTTCGCCCGATTCGGGGTCCACACGGGCGAAACGCACCGATGAGGCGTTCCTGAAGCTCACGAACATGCGTCCGTCGTCGGCGAAGCAGACTCCCTGGGGTGCGTGGTTGAAGGTCAGCTCGTGGGCGACGTCCAACCGTCCGGACATCAGCAGGTTCCTGTCCATACGCACGATTTTCCGGGGACCGTTCACTACGGCATATACCTCTCCCCGGTGGTCGCGTGCAAGTGTATTGTCTTCCGAACGGCTCCATTTGGCGCTCGTCGCGAGTGTGGGGACATTGCCTATGTTCTGGGATGTTACCAGATGCTCCGGTATGGCGCGCACGGCGTCCAGTATGCTGTATACGACGCCTTCCCCGACGGCCACGCTGAAGGCCCCGCCCGCAGGCGTCAGGAAGTTCAGGCATTCATACGCTTCGGCGTCGAAAACATAGACGCGGCTGCCGGTTCCCGACAGATAGATCTTATCGTAGGAGCGGTAGATTCCCGTGGGTTTGCCGAGCGTCATGTCGGCCCCGGACTGCGGGTCTTTCCATGCGGTGATGCGCTTCAGCAGCTTCGGGCTGCCGGTCGAGAGGTCGAAAACATCGAGGCTGTAATCCGCGGGCCGCATGTCGTTGGCGACATAGAGCCGGTCGCCGTAGACATAGATGTCGCGCGGGGCATAATCGCGTTGTGCGACCCCGGCCGTCGCGTAGTCGAGCCGGAAACGCAGCGCGTCGCCCGTGTCGCCTCCGTTGTCGGTCGCCAGAAAATCCTTTCCGCCGGAGAGCTCGCCGTCCAGTTCGTCCAGTTCGGGGTCTTCGATGACGTGCCGGCCGCGGTAGTAGCGTCCTGCGGCGCCGAAGTAGGCTAGCCGGTTGTCGCTCCACTGGTCGTAATGGTTGCGGCGGCTGTGCATGAAGCGCCGCGAGTAGACGGGGAGTTCCTTGGCGAGGCTTTGCCGGAGATAGATCGACTGGCACATCTGCCGCCAACTGTATTTGCCGCCGCTCTCGCTGATGACGGTATTGCTGCCGTGGGCATAGCCCATGCCGTGGCCGAATTCGTGGAAGAGCGCCATGTTGTCGCTCACATCGTCGGCGTAGTGCCCCAGGAAGCAGACATCCTGCAACCCCAGCGTACCTCCGCCGCCCAGTCCGCCCTGAATGTGGAGCGTTCCCCACGCGAAGCTCGGGCGGGTCAGGGATTGCGAGAGCAGTGTCTCGGCGCTCAGCGCATTGAGTGCGTTGTCGACGAAACGGCGGTCGTTAACCCGCAGCGAATCCTGATACTCCTGTGTCGAGAACAGGTAGGCCATGTTCAGCGACATGGCCACGGCCTCGCGGCAATGCGCGGGGTTCATGGCGAGCCAGTAGGGATGGTTGGGGTATTCGAAGTTGGAGAAACTGATGCCCCACGTCGTCTTGATGGTGGCGAATTTCTTGTAATAGGGGTCCTCGCACTCGATGCGCAGCGAGAGGTCGTCGGGTCCCAGATGCGGGTTTTTTAGGATGAGGATCGTCTTTCCCGCGGCGGTCGTATACTCCTTGTCCGCCGAGACGAAGGGTATGGCCGTCCGGAACTCCAGGAACGGCGGCACGATGTCGAACCGCGCCAGCAGGAACTCGTCCGGATACCCCTCTATCGAGGCCCAGACCTTCAGATCCCGGATGCGCCGCGGCGAGTAGGCCCGTAGCTGCAGCTCCTGGTTTCCGGTCACGGAGACCTGAACCGGCCGGCGGGGGTCGAACGAACGTTGTGCGGGATCGAGGAAAATGCTCTCCGGTTCGTCGTCCTGCAACATGATAATATGGTTCTCCGAGGTATAGTCCTCCGGGGAGGCCATGTGGATGAGCCCCGAAAGTCCGGCCGCATCCGGGTTGCCGCCGGGCGGCGTATCGAGGTTCTCTTCCGAGCAGCTCCCGAGCACGACGCAAAGGCAGGCCGCAGCGAAGAATCCGATCTTTTTGATGCTATTTCGAATGAACATAAATTGGCTGTTTTACAAGGTTTACACTCGATAGTTACCGTACGTGCGGCTCTTCGACGATCTCATGCCTCCGCATATCCACGAAGAACTCGCGCGAAGTCCCGCGCGTCGTCGGCTCCGCGACCTTCAGCAGGTGCCCGCCCGCCCGTTCGTATTCGCGGATTTCGTTCTTGTGTACGACCATCTTCACCAGTGCCCGTTTCGAGGCCGCCATGTCCGAAATCCAGAGCACCGAATCGGCCTGCGCCTGAATACACACGGGTTGTGCGAAGGTGTACCCTCCGATCGATTGCAGGCTTTTGCTCCAAACGGCATTGGCCCGGTCGTAGATATGGATGCGATTTCCGCCCGTGACGTAATAGCGTTCGGGCGTTACGGCCAGCCCCGTGGGGGAGAAATCCGGCGAAAGGGCCTGTTCCGGCAGATCGAGGGCGGCGCCGTTCTCCATCTGTGCGGCTGCGGCAATATCCAGTACATGGATTTTCCGCTGATTGTAGTCCGTCAGCAGCAGCCGTTCTGTACCGTCGGGGCGCATGCAATGCGTCGCGAAATTGTTGTTCACGGCTCCTACCGTCGCGCTGCGGCGGTAGCGGGATACCTGCTGGTAGCTCGCAGGCGTAACGTCCGCTTCCCGGTAGAGGCTTACGGTCCCGTTCTTGTCCCGGCTGAAAATCAATCCATCGGCCACGGCCGCAGCCTGCGCCTGAAATACGGCATTGTTCCAGTTGCCGTTGCCGATACAGCCGGCATATTCGAGCTCCGGGAGTGTGAAACAGTGAATTTTCGATTCCCGTTCGGCCACATAGAGACGGTCGGCGGTCGGGACGACGGCTTCGATCCGACTGCCGAAATGTTTCCGTTCGCCGTTGAAATCCCATGAATCCAGCGTGCGCAGCACCTCTTCCCGTTCGGTGTCGATGAGTAGCAGGCTGTTGCCCGCATTGCAGGCCACGAAGAGCGTGTCGCCCCGACTGCCCAGCGTATAGGGCGTAAAGTCGTCCACGGAGAGGTCGGCCGCCGTAAGGACACGTTCGGCTTCGTAGGAATAATACCAGTAACTTTCGTACTTGTCGGCTTCGGGAGCCGGAGAAGGCGATCCTTCGTCGCTTTTGCCGCAGCGGACGATCGTCAGTATGCTCGGCGTAAGGAGCAGGTAGCGCAACGACAGGATGGAATGGGAAATTTTCGTTTCGGTAGTTCCATTTTTCATCGTTGTGTTCCGTTAAATATGTTTATAGTTCCAAAAAATGAGGCGCAAAGATAATTCAAGTTTTGGATATTTTTAACGGAGGATCTTAATTATTTAGTATACAGACGGGCGGAATTACCTGTGAGAATCCGTCTCTGGATGGATGATTCCTTTTGCGGCGATCACGATCCATACGGCCACGACGAAGGGTGCGGTCAGGGTGACGATTCCCGCCTGCATTCCGAACCATTGCAAGGCTATGGAGAGCAGGATGGCGCAGGTCGTACGCACAAAATCCCATGCCGAGGGGCCTGCCAGAGCAATGGCGCACAATACGCCGTTGTAACCGTACAGTCCGGTGTTGAAGGCCGTATAGTCATCCGCGAAGAATGCCATGCTCAGCGGGAGCAATGCTCCCCATAGGGCATAAAGCGCCCCGCGACGGTCGTTTACGGCGATGCCGGCCAAAAAGAGCGCTCCGGTCAGCAGCGAACGACCCTCGAACATGACCTGCCCGAAATGCAGCGACAGGGTTTGCAACCACTCCGGAGCAGTTTCTATGGCGGCAGTCCCGCCCGATGTGCGCAGCGCGGGCCACAGCAGGGCGGCTATGCCCAGCAATAACCATGTCGAGAGGATGAAGGGGGTCGTGAAACCCGGAATCCGGCATCGGGAGAATGTCCGGGCGATCGGTGAAGACGCCATGGAGCCGGCAATCAGCAGCAGTGCGGCCTGCCATCCGAGCGGGAAAAAGACGCCGACGGCAATGCCCACGAGCGTGCTGTTGAACCCGTAGAGTCCCCGTTCGATATCCGCTGCGGGGTAACGGAAAAACCGTGCCGCGAGGTTGCCCAGTACATTGCCGGCAAGGGCCAGCAGTGCGGCTGCCGGCGACCCGACGGCAATACCCAATAACATCAACGCTCCCGAGAGGGCGTTCTCCGAAACATAACCTGCCCGACGCCACGCATCGGGACGATCCACAAATTGCGCAAAGTACACATGGTCGTGAAAATTCCGGAGTGCAAAATTAACCCGTTCCGCGCAGAATACAAACCTCTGCTCTGTAAAAATGCTTTTATGTATCGATATCCATAGGAAGCGAATTGGCCGGGGTACAGGGTTGAATGTCGGAGATGGGAAATAGAATAAAGCCTGCTATCCATACAAGGATAGCAGGCTGGAGGAATACCTATTTATGGAGCTGTTTTGCTTTTTGCCGGATATCTTCCGCTTCCTGCTCTCGGATAGCACTGCGCTGTTGATTTTCAATTGCTTCCCGGACGGCTGTTTCGTAATGTTCAACTTGCTGCCGGAGCGTGCGACGGTCTGCGCGGCGTTCGGAATCGTAGAAGAGGGCGTTCAGGTCGCGCAGCTTTTGCTCGTCGATGCCGCCCATCATCTGAACGTAGCGGTATTTCAATTCCGTATCGTGCAGGTTGGCAATACGGTCGTATAATTTAGTAATATGGATGCCGCCGCAGAGAATCACGATGAAAGAGATCGCTATATAGAGTAGCGCCCACGAGGTGTTGAAGTCGATGACGTGGATATGCCGTTGGGCTGCGGCTTGTGCAGGATGAGCGACGGCCGCGATAATTTTCTCGGTATGGTTTTCAGTCTCCTTTCCGATAGTTGTAATGCGGTCTGTAAGTTCCATGCGTGCCCGTTCGACGTTCGTGCGGGTGAATTGGGCCGTTTCGAGCAGCCGGGCGATTTTATCATCCGTTGCTGCCGAAGCCGGGGCGGATATGTTGCGGTCGTCTATCCTGCGACTGAGGGAGGTGAGTTGTTTTCTCAGTTCTTCGAAAAGTTCGATAATCGTGTTCGTGTCCATAGGTATTGTCGATTAAAGTCGGTGCTGTTTTCTCTTTTTGCGCTGTTGCTCCTGACAGCGCCGTTCTTCGTCCGTATCGTAGACCAGTTGCAGAAGATCTTCGAGCAGGTGACTGAACGATGCGGCCGGATTGTTTGCGGAACCGCGTTCGTTTGCGGAGAGTGCTTGTTGGCGGTTCAGGCTCAGCGCATGGTCGATTTTGGAGAAACTGAACTGCCGGTCGATTTTCGAGCCGTTGAACGGGTAGCCGTTCTTGGCGAAAACGACGCCTTGCGGGTCGGAGGTTCCGCTACGCATCCGGAACTCGGTGGCGATCCCCTCGCGGCGCAGCGCGGCCGTCAGCTCCGGCCAGTCGCGGCAGCGGGGTACGGCATTGTGCAGTGCATGGTAAATCTCGTATTTCGTCTTGTCCGGTTCGCGCAGGCGGTGCTCTTTGACATTCTCTTTGCCCGATGCGAAGTAGAGCCCGTGCCGGGCGGTCAGCTCCTTGCAGAGGCGCTCCGAGCGGTAGCGGTCGTTGCGGTCGGAGATGGTACGGCCGTCGTTGTCCACCCGGTTGAAAAGGATATGCAGGGGGGGATGTTCCCGGTCGTGGTGGCGGGCGATGATGAACTGTGTATTGCGAATATCCATACCGACCAGATACTCCGCGGCGATCTTGACCATCCGCTGGTTGTCGAGCTGTGCCGCGTCCTGCACCGAGAAGGCGAGTACGACGTGCCCGACGAGTTTCGTGAGGTTCGGGTTGAGTGCCGCCTGCATCTCGAAACTGCGGGTGATGGATTCGTTGTCCCTCATCCGGACGCCCAGTCCGGCGAGCAATTCGGCGTCTTTCCCTTTGTCGAGGACGTAATCGACGGCTCCGCCGAACGAGCTGCCTTTCGATATTTTGGCTATCATGATTATTCATTGATTTGATCTATTAGCGTATCTATCTTTTCGATCAGTGCCGTGCACTCCGCCGCTGCCTGAACATATCCGGTGGAGTTGGCTTTTCGGGCGAGCTGATTGAGGTTGTTGGCCATGCCGGCAAGCTGCCGCAGCAGGGTCATCTGTTCTGCCGTGAGCCGCTGGCGGACGACGCTCCTTGAGAGCGCCGTCCGGGCGTACTCGGTCCATGTCAGACCCGCCGCCCGTGCCTTGCCGCGCAGGGTGTAATAGTCGGCTGAGGCCATCTTGACGACGAGCCGTTCCTTGAGTCGTTCGACATCGGATTTGGGCGGACGTCCGCCTTTGGGATTCTTTTTCATAATATCCATTTGAGACCAGCGGGATGAATCTGCAAGGGTTTCGGGGCACCCGAAACATAAACTTGCTCTCTTAAAACCCGGAATGTCACTCCGCGGCGGCCGATGTCAGTTTTTGTCCGAATGCCTCCATTTCGCGGCCGATGACCGTCTCGGAGAATTTGGCGTAATGGCGCGTCATGTTGGTGTTCGAGTGTCCGAGAATTTTGGCCAGTACGTCGATGGGCATTCCATATTCGACGGCCATGCAGGCGAAGGTGTGGCGGGCGCAATGGGTGGTTAGCACCTTGTCGATGCCGCACACGGCTGCGATCTCTTTCAAATAGCCGTTTAGTAGATGCTACTTGTTGATAGCAAGTAATTTACGAGATTGGGAATTTATAGAGGTAATGATTTAGCAACGGTTCGTTTTTCCGTTATTTGCACCGAGTCTTACTGCTCTAAATAACCAATTACAAAAATAGTAAAATATTTTTAATTTTCAAAATGCATCAGTTCGTCTAATGACTTTAAAGACTATATAAGAACGTCAGCCCTAACCACATATAGGTTGAAAAAGGGAAATAACAAGTTCCGCGATATAATAAACACAGGTCGATGCGGACTATTCAGCGGACAGAACGGGTGAAATTCGCATCGCGGCAGAGAGAAATCAAAGAACGGGGCTGTCTAACAAGTCTTAGGCAGCCCTTTTTTTATTCGTATTGCTATTCGAGAACTTTTCCGAATATGCAATTCTCAGAGGGTTAAAAAAAACTTATTAGACAGCTCCAATAGAGTAGATCGAGAATTCCAGCGAAACGCAATGATTCTTAACAATCGTTTGTCGTTCGGGTTGAACCGCTGCCGCCGGAAACTTCGCTGCAACCGGCGGCAGCGATGCGAATTACTCGGTGTAGGTGATGACGGTCTCGAAACTCTTGTACGGCTCCGGAGCGTAGGTGCTGCTTGTCTTCTGTGTGATTTTCGTCAGCAGGCCGTCGGCATCGGTTTGGTAAACATACTCGTAGGAACGGTCGGAACCTCCGGTGAACTTCGATTGGGTAACGATTTCAGCCATATGCGCCGATCGTTTACCTGTAAGGCCAATGAGCGGGAAGATGTTCTCGCTATCTCCCGAAGCGAAGGCCCAGCCTTCGGTTGCCAGTACGAAGACCCAGTTCAGGTCGAGGTTGGTCTTGTTGGGAACCGTTCCGTAGTTCGCCTTGTCGATCAGATCCGGCCCGTCGCTGGTCGATCCCCACCACACTTCGGTCGGGTTGCCGCCCGTCCATGTGATACGCTTCTCGCCGTCCTCGGAGGAGACCGATTTTACCAGATACCCTGCGGCATCGTAAGACAATTCGTATGTATCGGAATACGGAACTTCATCCTTATCGTAACTCAGATATTTGCCCGACACGGCTCGTCCGGCCTCGTCCAACTCGACTGAACCGGTTTGCGTGTTATGGGGATCAACCACGCCGTTTTCCTCGCGCGTTATCTCGTAGGAAGCGTTCCTGTCTCCGTAGGCGATAACGGCTGTGATTGTGACGGGAATGCGCGTACGGGTCGTAACAGAGGAAGCTGCAGTCGCACCGGGAATCTGCTTGCGAAGGATACCCGGAGCAGGCTCCTCTGTTTCGTGCCATGTATTCATAACCATCTTCGTCAGGCGTAATTGGTCATCGTAAAAGAAATTCACGACATCGTCACCATCCGCCTCGATCCCCGCACCGGAATAATACCAATAGGTATTCTTCATGCTGGCAATCAGTTTCCTGCCGACAGGCACGACGGGTTCGTCGCCGCCGTCATCGGGGACTTCGCCGTCTTCGGTCGTGCCTTTCTGTTCGATGGTGATCGTGATCTTCGTCGCGCCGCACTCGATCGTGACCGTAGCACGGCGATCCTTGCCCGTGGTGTTCACCCCGAGTTCGATCCGAATCGTGTAGTCGCCTGCCGCATCGCCGTGATCCGGGGAGACCGTCACCCACGATGAGGAGCTGCCATTGCCGGATGCGTCTGCACGGGTTTCGGCTACCGAGGCTCGCCACGGCCCCGTCGTCGTGAACGAGATGCCTTCGGAAGGAGTGCCCGAGGTCTCGTCGGCGAAAATCGTGTAGTCTTTCGGCGTGCCGGGTGCCAACTGAATGTCCTTGCCTCCGTCGCCGCCGTTGTCATCCGAGCAGGCCGTAAAGGCTACTACACCCATCAACAAAAATAAAGCATGAATTTTTTTCATTGCTGAAGTAATGTTACACCTCGACTCCTATGATGTATTATCGTAAATAAAGAAAGTGTGGAGTCGTTCGCTTATTTATCGAGAGGTTCTGGAAAACCCGAATACAAATAAACAATACCCCACACCGAAGAGCAATATATCGACGATATATGCTTATACACGGTGATGAGCGTTGCGTTATCCTTGTATTCGGTGAAACTTCCAGATTTCTCGATAAGGATTAGCGAAACACTTTCACTAATTAATACGTCGCCATCCTTTGAATGGCATTGCAAAATTAGAAAATGTTTCTTAAAACACAAGGCTCAAATGGGGTATTGCAGGACAAATTTCGGTAAAAAGTTTCTGAAAATCAATATTGACATTGAACTATGTTATTTCAATTTGGGGCTATTTCTTCTGTATGAAGAACAACGTGGGATGGTCTTTTTCTTCCGTCCTGTGTTTTCGTAACTATAACTTAATTCCGCGCCTTTGCTCCGTCCTGTCGATGTCTATTCCTATTTTCTCGTAAAACTCTTTTCGTTGTTGTTTGAACCACACGTCATCGTCTTTCCCGTTTATGGTGAACCGAAACCCGCTCGGCCCGTCCTTGTCGGGTTTGAATTGGAGAATGACATCGTTTGTCCGAAACGTATGATTATACCTTATCGAATGCAGTTCTCCCGTGTATCGGTAGGGCTGCATCGTAAATAACGCTCTTGTCACCTCCTTGTCCAACCCGATGGTTTTACAATAGTTCTCCCATTTCAACAATCCTTTTACATACGGACACAGATCATCGACACGCATCAAGGCTTTCACGACTTGCTGTGTTTCCTGTTTCAGGTCGGCGATCTCTTTTCCGTGCCCAGCCTGTATGGTCTTGATCTCTTGTTGCAGTTGCCCAATGCACTTGTCCTTGTCGGCAATTACCCCTTGCAAATCTGCAATCTGCTTTTCATACCTCGCAGGCTTGGGGTCGTGGAACAATGCTCCGATCCGTTCGACGGCTTTCGTCGTGGCGTCTACCGCCACACCTTTCAGCTTGTCGGTCTTGATCTCGCGCCGCGTCTGCGCCAGTTCCGTTTCGGCTTTCGCCAGCTCCTCCTGCTTCTTCCGCCGCTGCTCGTCGATGGCGTTATAGTCGGTCTGTGCGGCTTCCCGCTGTGCCTGCAAAGCGGCAATATCTATCGTCAGCGTTTCCTGCTGCCCTTTGAGGTGCTTGATCTGCTCGACAATTTCATTTTTTCGGACGAATACCTCGCGGTAATACTGCTGGGTGGAGATATGTTTTGCTTCCGAACCGTCGATACCGCGTTGCAGGCCGTATTTGGTCATCGCTTCGGCATAGGTGGTCTGGTAGGCTTTGAGTTTATCCCTCGCCATCACATCGTCGGCACACAGGCGGGGACGGTCTTTCTTGGTGCGGTAGGTTTTCTTTCCGCTCGCCGCGTTCTTCGCCCGCTCTAATTTGGCCTTCCGCCGTTCTCCCCGGACAATGGGCACGACGGTCGCGTGGATATGGGGCGTCTTCTCGTCCATGTGCAGGACTGCCGACACGACGTTTTCTTTTCCGAAGGTCTTTTGCAGCCAGCCGCAGGAATCCTTGGCCCAAGCATCCAGTTGTCCGGCCTGCCGGATGCGCTTCATATCTTCGGGGCTTCCGGACATTACGATACGTAACGCCCTTACTTGGTTCTTTCCGATCTTGCGCTCCAGTCCGGCATTGTCCAGTCGGTGCTGAATCGCTTCGGTGCGGTTGGTAACGCCTTTGGGAAATTCTACTAATTCTTCATTGAGGTAGGTAAGTGTCGTTACAACGTTAGCTGGTGTTATTCTCCGCTCAACGTGTCCCGACATGGCGGCGTCTGTTCCAGCCGCCTTTTCGATATGCAATACGACATAGCCCATAGGGGGATAGTTTTAGGTGATTTGGATAATCTGTTCTCGGCGGCATCGGAGCGAAGCGGACGAGGATTCGGAGTTGTCCTGGCCTTCGGGCCGGGGAACGAGCATCCGCTGTCCGGGTCACGGAGCTGCCGCCGCAAGGGGTGTCCAGAGGGGTGGAGCCCCTTTGGCCTATTGGGGCATTTTCAGCGTTGCGGAGCAATGCGGAAAGAAAATGCCCTAATAGGCTATGCCTTTTGTAAAAAGGCGCGGGCGCGAAGCGGCCGATGGGTGGGCGACGGTGCCGCCGTCGTATCCGTCAGCAGGGGAGCCGATGAAAGAGAAATGACGGCCCGCAAGCCCGTGCCCCTGTGCACCCTTCGGGATCCTCCATAAATCCCGAAGGGCGCACAAGGGCCAAAAGGGCTGTTACTCCGCCAGTCGGTATTTGTCGCCCAAACGCTCAGTAAGCGCCGACATGTCGCGGCTTATCTTTTCATTGGTGATCTTCGCGTAGATTTGGGTAGTAAGAATATTGGTGTGCCCCAACATCTGCGATACGGTCTCTAACGGTACGCCCTGCGAGAGCGTGACGGTCGTGGCGAACGTGTGGCGGCTCATGTGCATCGTGATATGCTTTTTCAACCCGCAATCCCGTGCGATACGTTGCAGCGTGCGGTTCATGTTGTCGCAGACCGACGGCACGGGAAAGACGAGGTTGTTTTTCGATATGGGACGGTAGTTTTCGATCAGTTGTTTGGCAACAGGCAGCAGTTTGATATGGAACGGCGTTCCGGTTTTCTGACGGTGCGCGACGATCCAGCTATCCCCGTCGAACGAGGTTTTAATATGATCGTAGGTAAGTTTCTTCACATCCGAATAAGACAAACCGGTGAAACAGCAGAACACGAAGATATCCCGCACCTGCCGTTGCTTGTAACGCCGCAGTTCGGCGTGCATGAAAGTTTGTAACTCCTCTTCGGTCAGAAACCCTCGATCCCGGTATTGTGCCGTGCAGCGAAACCCCATGAAAGGATTGTAGGATATATAGCGTTTACGGATGGAATAAAGGATCAGTTGTTTCAGTTTGGTAATGGCTCCGATGACTGTCCCAGAAGCCAAAGAGCGCGTAACGGTCAGATAATAGTGGAAATCCTCGATAAATGACGGCTCGATCTCCCGCAGCGGAATATCCGACAGGGAATATTTATTGCGCAGGAACCAGACGATCCGCTTATGGTTGATGCATTGCTGTTCGTAGGAACCCGGCGTGCGGTCTTTGCCGACCCGCTTGCCGTATTCGTCGAGAAACTCCTCTGCGACGCTCAACAATGTGCGGTATTCGTCGCCGAAACCCAGATAAGCGTTTTTGACCTTCTCGGCCGATACGAAATTATCGGTGGCGGCGATCCTGTCGTATTGTTTAATGATAAGTGCACGGATTTTGTCCAGCTTCTCATTGATGCGCTGGGCAACTGTACTTTTTCCGGCGGCTTTGTTGGCTTTAACATCCCAAAGTCGTGGAGCAATGGACAATTTGCAACTGAACTGCGCGATCGTACCATTGACGGTTATACGTCCCATGATGGGAGCTGCGCCGTCTCTTTCGCTCTGACGTTTGAGGTAGAATAAAACCTTGAATGTGCTGCGTGCCATAATAACTTTGTTTTGTGAGGGACCTGTAAAACGTAAATCAAAGTTATTTATTGCAGAGAAAACGAATGCAAGTTAATGAAAAACAATGCCTTATAAATTGGCTCTTAAAAATCGGGCCGGTAACGATTTGGAAACGCAAATTGCTGTAAACTTTGCTTTCTTGTGCGTTTATTCGTATCGCTGTTTATTGCCTCTCGATTTTTAACAAACTATTAACCAATGTTTTACACTCTAATTCTCTTCCTCGCCCAATCAACGGTTGTTTCTTTCATGTAGGCATTCATCTTCTGGTTGCTCGGCGTGGGGAGCACCCGTGAGCGTGCGACGCATACTTCGTCGTGCTCGTAGCGGCGCAGGATTTCGAGTGTGGCCGGGAGTAGCGGGATACGGCTCATCACGGAGGTCTTCTCGCGGGGCTTGTGAATCCACCAGCGGCCTTCGTCGTCCTGCGAGAGGTGCTCGCGCCGCAGGTGGTCGGCATCGGCGAAGGCCAGCCCCGTCAGACAGCAGAAGACGAAGACGTCGCGGATGCGGGCCAGCCGGTGGTCGAGCGCCTTGCGGCTCAGTTGTTCCAGTTCATGCGCCGTGAGGTGCTCCTTGGCCTGCACCTCGTCTTCTTTGAGTTTATAGTAGCGGAACGGATTTTTCGTGATCCACTCGTTGCGCAGGCAGTAGAGGACGAAGTTGCGCAGACAGTCCATGACGGCGACCGCCCCGTTGTGGCGGCAGCGGTGGGCGGTTTGCAGGAAGAGGTTGAAGCCGTCCAGAAACTCGTAGTTCATCCGCTCGACGGGAATGTCCTCGGCCTTGCCGCGCTGGGCGAGGTACTGTTTCAGGTAGCGCAGCAGCCGTTCGTACTTGTCGGCCGTGCGCTGCGTGATGCGCACGCCCACCTCGCCCTGCCGCCGCTTCGCGTAGTCGGCGAGGCCTGCGATGAGCATCATCGTGTTGCAGGTCGGGTTGAGGTAGCGCTGCTTGATCTGCGCCGCATTGGCCGCATAGCCCTCGGCCAGCAGCTTGGTGCGGATGTCGATGATTTTGACGCGGAAATCGTTCAGTCGCTCGTTGACCTGAATGGCCAGCTTGTTCGTTCCCATCGCGCGCTCCTTGTGCTGGTTCCACGTTTCGGGATTGCTGTCGCACTGAGTGTAGACCTCTTGCCGGAGCCCTCCGGTCGTAATGCGTGCGAAGATGGGCGCCAATCCGTTTTTCTTCGGTCGTCCTTTCCGCATCAAGAAAAGAATGGCAAATGTCTCTTGTCTCATGACGTTGAAATTTTTTGGTTAACAAAACGTCCGCAAGAGAGAATTATTACGACGTAAAACGCAGCGAAACAGTGCATTGCAAACGTACTCGGGAGCAAATTCCGTCGCGCAGCCCGTTTTTCGCCTCCGCTCCCTTTCGTGCTCCCGCGAGTTTGCTGCGAAATGCTTTCGGCTTCCGGTTCAGAGAATTTGCCGACACCTTTGCAAAACGATGATATACAATCAATTTGCACTTGTTTGCACCGAACGGGCAACGAAAAAGGAGCCCTTCGAAAAGGCTCCTTTGTGCGGATAAAGGGACTCGAACCCCCACGCCCTGAGGCATCAGATCCTAAGTCTGACGTGGCTACCAATTACACCATATCCGCAAATATCCGAACAGGAATTGCAAAAGCCGGGAGTAAAACCGGATTTAGGCGGTGCGTGAAACGCGTCCTGTCCTTTGCAAAGTTACCGGAAAACGAGCGCAATCGTGCGGGATTGTCCGTAAAGATTGCCGGATCGGTTCCTGTCCTTTGTAAGGATAAGGAAAGCAAGCGACAAGCCGAATAAATTCGAGCATGCCCGAGCCGTATCTTATCTGCTGCAAAGATAACTAAAAAACCTTTTTCTCGAATGGATGCCCGGCGATTTTGCCGATTTTTGGTTACTTTTGCAAACTATTTCAATCGATTATGCCGTATAAACTGACACTGGTTCTTACTCCGAAGCAAGCTGCCGACGTAAAATACTATACTGAACAGGCAGCTCGCCGTGCGGGTGTCGCGGAGCAGGATGTGGCTTTGGTGCGGGTCGTCGGACGTTCGATCGACGCCCGGCAGCGGCAGCCCAAAGTGAATCTTACGCTCGAAGTTTATGCCGATTGCGAACCGCAGCCCGCACCCGTGCATTTCGACTATCCGTCGGTTGCGGGGCGTACGGAGGTCGTGATCGTCGGTTCGGGCCCTGCGGGGTTGTTTACGGCTCTGCGGCTGATCGAACGGGGATATCGCCCGGTGATTCTGGAGCGGGGACGCGATGTGTCGGCCCGCAAGCGGGACATCGCGCAGATCAACCGCAACGGTGCGGTCGATCCCGATTCGAACTATGCCTTCGGCGAGGGCGGAGCCGGAACATTCTCCGACGGCAAACTTTTCACCCGCAGCAAGAAGCGGGGAGACTACAACAAAGCGCTGCAAACGCTGGTTTTTCACGGCGCTACGTCCGAAATTCTTTACGAATCCCATCCCCATATCGGAACGGATAAACTGCCGAGGGTGATCTCCAATATCCGGCGGACGATTCTCGAAGCCGGCGGATCGTTCGTTTTCGATGCGCGGGTTACCGATGTCGAATTGCACGACGATCGCGTAAAAGGGGTGTGGGTCGGAGATACCCTTTATGAAGGAGCGGCTGTGGTTCTTGCTACGGGACATTCGGCCCGGGATATTTACGAGTTGCTGCACCGGCGGAGCGTGCGCCTGGAAGCCAAACCTTTCGCAATGGGCGTGCGGATCGAACATCCGCAGGCGCTTATCGACTCGATACAGTACCACTGCGAGTCGCGGGGAGAGTATCTGCCTGCGGCCTCCTATTCGTTGGTCAGCCAGGAGGGTGGGCGTGGCGTCTATTCGTTCTGTATGTGCCCCGGGGGATTCATCGTTCCGGCGATGACCGATGCGGCCGAATCGGTGGTGAACGGTATGTCGCCCAGCGGCCGGAACTCCGTTTTCGCCAATTCCGGTCTGGTGACCGAGGTGCGGCTTGCGGATTTCGAGCATCTGCGGGCAGAGTGGGGCGAGCTGGCCGGGCTGAAATTCCAGCAGCAGTTCGAGCGGCTGGCCCGGCAGCAGGGCGGCGAGCATCAGATCGCTCCGGCCCAGCGTGTCGCCGATTTCGTCGCGGGGTGTGCGAGCGGTTCGCTATCCCGGACTTCGTATATACCGGGCGTTGTGCCTTCCCGGCTGGATAAGTGGATGCCCGGATTTATTGCCTCTTCCCTGCGGGCGGGTATCGCCACTTTCGGGCGGCGGATGCGGGGATTCCTGACCAATGAAGCGTTGGTCGTGGGCGTCGAGTCCCGCACCTCGACCCCCGTGCGGATTCCGCGCGATGCGCAGACGCTGATGCACCCCGAGGTCGCCGGGCTTTTCCCTGCGGGCGAAGGAGCTGGGTATGCCGGCGGAATCATCTCGGCGGCGCTTGACGGCGAGCGTATTGCCGATGCCGTTGTAAATTATTTGAAAAAATAGCGTATGGATAAGAAGGAAGTGGTGGTCGTCGTTCCTGTTTATCGGCCGGAATTGACCGTCTGGGAACGGGCGTCGTTGAGGCAGACTGTTGGGGTGTTACAGGAAAATTATCCGGTCGAACTCTTGGTTCCCTGCGGTATGGATTGCTCGGCGATCCGGCGTGAGTTCTCCGGACTGCCGGTTCGGGAGGTGTCGGACGAATGGCTGGGCCGCAAGAACGGGATTGCGGGATACAACCGGATGATGCTTTCGGCCGGATTCTACGAGTTGTTCCGCGATTACGAATATCTCCTGATCTGCCATACCGACGCCTGGATTTTCCGGGACGAACTCGGCGACTGGTGCCGCAGGGGATACGACTGTGTGGCCGCTCCCTGGGTCCGCCGCAAAGTGTATGATCTGCCGATTCTGAAGCAATACCTGCGATGGAGGCTTCGCCGCGCACAGCGGGCGGGCCGGATGATCCGGCAGTCGCTCTACGGGAAGATCGGAAACGGAGGTCTTTCGCTGCGCCGCGTGGAGAGCTTCCGGGCCGCCTGCGAAAGGTACGGCGACGAGATCGAGCGGTTTTGCTCGATGGGCAACCACCTGGGCAACGAGGATGTTTTCTGGGCCGTCGTTCCCGAAGGGTTTCGTTATCCTTCGCAGGAGGAGGCGCTGCGGTTCGCGTTCGACACCAATCCCCGCTATTGCTACCGTTTGTGCGGCAGTCGCCTGCCGATGGGGTGCCATAGCTGGTCGAAGCCCCGGATGTGGCGCTTCTGGCAGCAGATTATTCCGCTGCCCGGCGCGGCGAGCGGCGCCGCAGCGGATAAGTGATCCAGTACGCCAGAGTATTGACCGTCGTATGGAAAAGGTGCTTGCCCAGCCCTTTTCGCTTCTGGTCATTGACCATCAGAACGGTTTTGTAGCAAATCTTCAGCCGGTTGTGCCGGACCCATACCGAGAGCAACCGTTCGCTCAAATACCCCATCACGCGTCCCTGCACGGGGTCGTCCTGAATCTCGATCCGCCGCTCCACCTCGAACAGAATATCGAACAGCCATGCCGAGTAAGCCTCGAACCGCTCGCGCGGCAGGACGAACATGTTGAAATGCGAGAGGCGGTTGTTGCGGAAGAACACCCGATCGAAATCCGGCAGGTAGGCCGGATATTTTTCTGCGATCACCTGCCGTGCGGTCAGCAGGTCGCTTTCGATGTGGCACTTGCAATAATCCGTGTAGAGGTTGTAGGGATAGATCTTCGGCCGGGCCATGACGATATCGCAGCGGCTGAAGAGGCGGTCGAAGTCGGGGACCGGATGCGGTGCCGAGAAGAAGGCTTCCGAGCGAACCGTCCGCAGCGAGCAGGCCGAACCGCCTTCGAAGTCGAAATAGCGGCGATAGTGGTTCAACCCGATGTAGTCTGCGTCGTGCAGGTTTTTCCAGGCCCAGTAGTGGGCCGTGAGTTCGCAGTAGTGGCGGTTGCGGTCGCTGATGTTGTCGCCCGTGTCGTCGCCGACGGCGAACGGAAGTTCCGTTTGCGAAATAGCCCGTCCGACCTGAACGGGCTGGTAGGGCGGGGTTTTGAGGCATGCGTCCTGCTTGTGGGCGCAGACCAGGATGACGGTTTTGCTCATTTTTCTAAAGGGTAAGTTTGAGAGCGCTTTCGATCACTTTGTCCATGTCGTAGTAGCGGTATTCTCCGAGTCGGCCGCCGAAGATGACTTTCCGGTCCCGGTCGGCCAACGCCTTGTAGCTTTCGTAAAGTTTCGTGTTGCGCTGGTCATTGACGGGGTAGTAGGGCTCGGCTCCATGTTCGTACGGGGCCGGGTATTCCCGGGTAATGATCGTGCGGGGCTGATCGCCGCCCGGTTCGAAATGCTTGTGTTCGATGATCCGGGTGTAGGGAATTTCGCGCTCGGTGAAATTCATTACGGCGACGCCCTGATAGTTGGGGGTGTCGAGCGTTTCGTGTTCGAAGCGCAGCGAGCGGTACTCCAGCTCTCCGAGTCTAAAATCGTAGTATTCGTCGATGCGGCCCGTGAAAACGATGCGGTCGCAGAGGCTTTCCCAGTGCGTGCGGTCGGCGAAGAAATCGGTGTCGCAGCGCACCTCGACGCCTGCGAGCAATCCGTCCACGAGTTTGTTGTAGCCGCCGATGGGGATACCCTGCCAGCGGTCGTTGAAGTAGTTGTTGTCGAAGGTGAAGCGCACCGGCAGGCGTTTGATGATGAATGCCGGCAGTTGGGTGGCGTCGCGTCCCCACTGTTTTTCGGTGTAACCTTTCACGAGCCGTTCGTAGATGTCGATGCCGACCAGCGAGATGGCCTGTTCTTCGAGGTTCCGGGGCTCCGAAATGCCTGCTTCGTGACGCTGACGGTCGATCATCTCCGCTGCCTGGGCGGGCGTGGTAACGCCCCACATGGCGTAAAAAGTGTTCATGTTGAAAGGCAGGTTGTAGAGCTTGCCCTTGTAGTTGGCCACCGGGGAGTTGATGTAGTTGTTGAATTCGACGAAGCGGTTCACGAACTCCCACACTTCGCGGTTGGAGGTGTGGAAGATGTGGGCGCCGTATTTGTGGACGCGGATGCCTTCGCGCTCCTCGCAGTAAGCGTTTCCGCCCGTGTGGGGCCGTCGGTCGATGACCAGCGCTTTCTTACCGGACCGTGCGGCCCGGTAAGCTGCGACTGCGCCGAAAAGTCCGGCTCCGACGATCAGGTAATCGTATTTCGACATGATGCAGCGGGTTTATATGTGAATCAATCGGGTGAGGCGTCGAAGCAGCCTGCCGGAGAGAGCTCCGAGGGCGAAGACCCACCGGCTGCGGGCTGCGACTTTCCGATCCCGGCGGTCGGTGAGAAACGCGGGGTCGAAGGTCGAAAGATACTCTTTGCGGGCATTGCGGGCCGCTTTCGCGGCAATATGCAGCTCCTCGTTCGTTTTCGACGCCGCGACCGCTTCGCAGCATTGTTGCAACCGGATGCGGGCTGCGACATAACGCCCTTCCGGGGTAGGTGCGGCCTGTAGGAAAAGGTCGTGTAGCTGGCGGGAAACGCGGAGAATCAGCTCCGTCGGCTTGCGTTTTTTGGAGAGGCCGCTGCCGAGGACCCGGTAGTGGTAGGGCGTTTTTTCGTTGATGACGATGCGCGAAACGTGGGGAATGTATTGCAGGAGGAAGATTTCGTCTTCCCGGTGCGAGAGCCCCTCGATGAAGCGGAGCCCGTTCTCGTCGATGATTCGTTTGACCAGCAATTTATTGACGGTGAATCCCAGCATGTCGTGCCGCCGCAGGGCGACGATGGCTTCCGTGCAGGCTTGGCCCTGTACGTCCATGGCAGGCGCTGTCAGCCGCCGGTCCGATTTGCCTTCCCGGTGTTGCAGGATGCCTGTCACGGGCAGCGTATGTTCGTCCATGCCTGCTTCGACGAATTGTTGCAGGTAGTCTGCATCTACCCAGTCGTCGGGATCGCAGAAGGTCAGGTATTCGCCCCGGGCGTGTTCGATACCCGCGTTGCGGGCCGTGCTCAATCCTCCGTTGGGTTTGTGGACGACCCGGATCCGGGAGTGTTCCCTGGCATAGCGGTCGCAGATTTCGCCCGAGGAGTCCTTGCTGCCGTCGTCGATAAGCAGGATTTCGTAATCCTGGAAACTTTGCTGCAACAGGCGGTCCAGGCTGGTGCACAAGTAGGCTTCCATGTTGTAAATCGGAACGATGACGGTGATGAGCATTTGTGTCGGGGTAAAGGTTAAACCTTACAAAAATAACTCTTTTTTCCCATTTCCGGTGCAATTTGCATCCGGAAATGGGAAAAAAGAGTTATAAGATGTGATTGAAGATTTATATTATGCCGCACAAACATTATGTTCGTACGGCATAATTTTTTTGAAAGATGAAATTCATTGATGGAATAGATAAAAACGATACATGAGTTCTTTTGCATATCTTTATGCAACTGTATTCTTTAAACGATGTTTTTGTTGCTTATATACTTGGCTATATGGGAAGAATGCCGTGCTGCGAAGCGGCATAGTCGGTCTTCCGAACGGTTGGGACGACGTTTCTTACAAAGATTCCCGCCGAAAAGCGGGAATCTTTTTTCGGTTATATGTCGGGTTCCATTATTTCATCGGAATGAGTTTGATTCCGCCTTGAGTAACGAAGATCGCGGTTTTATTCTCCGATTGGTCGGCAGCTACGATTGTGGGATGGTATTCGAGACTGTATTCTCCGAAGAACGGGTTGACGGTAATCACGCCTTTTTCGTCGACTGTCGCGGGAAAAGTCTGCCCCGGAGTGTCGTAGATGGTTTGGTAGAATGGTTCGTACCCCAGAAGATAGTCCGTTTTAGTGTCGTCCGCCATGACCGGAATTTCCAAATCGGCCGGAACGCTCAGCTGTTCGTTTTCGTCGATCTCCAAGAACCATTTGGGCCCATAATTCTTGTTGGCAGACTGCTCGTCCGGCCAGATTCCGTCCGAGATCATCTGTTCGGGGCTGCTGAATTGGGCGGTGCCGTCGCCGTTGTCGAATCCGAAAATACCCTTGATGACCAGTCGGTTTTTCGCACGGTATTCGCTCTCTGTCGCGTCATTCACACCTTTGGCTATTTCCACGATGAGTTCGACGGGGGTTTCTACCCACTCGCAAGAGTTGATATTCATCACACGGGTGGTCAGTTTGTATTTTCCGGGCAGTCTGTCGTACAGACTTTCCGATGGAGCCTCCTCGCCTTCGGTTGTCGCTGAAACCTGTTTGACTACCGTCGCATAGTCGTTGCGGGCTACTACGCAGGCGAGGTATTCGATTCCGGGCTTAAGGTTTTCTGTGAGCAGTGTGAGGCCTTCCCCCATTGCCTGTTCGAATTGTTCCTCTTCCAGAGGCGACACGCTTCCCATAACCGTCGCGATGAGCGTTTGCTCGTCGCCTCCGGTAACCGCATCGAGTTCGGCTTTGGGCATAATCAGTGCATATATTTTCGTCGCATCGGTGACTTGCAACTCCATTTCGAGTTTCGTTTTGGGATCCTGGGCTGCGGGAGACACCTCGAGCCTGTTGATGGTCGGACCCGTTTCGCCTGTGGGGGCGTCGGCGGTCGTGAATGCTTCCGAAAGGAATACCTTCGATAGTACTTCACCCGAGTTGGTATCCACGGCGAACGCGAACGTGTAGTATTCGGTCTGGGGCGTGAGTCCGCTCAGTGTCCACGACCCCTTGCCGCGTTTGGATTTCTTCTCCCAGAATTGTGCGAAGGTCTCTCCCTCTTCGAGCTGAACTTCATAGCTTTCAAGGAGCCCGGCAATGAATGCGTCCTCACCGGCCTTGTCGTATTCGGCTTTGGTCACGGCATCGCAGAAGTAGTGGACGGTATTGTCATTCGGGGTGGTTTCAACCGAGGCTGTCGAAGCCGAAACGTCCTTGACAGAAAGTGTGACGGAGAATTTGGAGGGTTTCGGATCTTCATTTCCGCCGCCGTTGTCTTCGTCGCAGGCGGTCGCCAGAGATAGTAAAACTGCAAATAGGATCTGCAGCATGCGGGTGTAAAGTTTTCGGTTCATACAATTTTTTTAGTTTTTAGGTTGTTAAACGATGATAAATACCTGTTGGTGGAATTAAATTAGTAAATAAATGGCTAATAAAAGTTGTACATATCATTGAATTGTAGTATATTAGAAGTGGCCAAACTTTCAATACACACTCGGTTTATGCACAACTTATGTCCAATATTTGCAAAAATTTTCGATATATGCAAGCTGCTTGCAGGAAATTTAGTCAACGGACGTGGAAATCTACCTCGATGTGGCGCTGTCCCGAAATTTTCTGACTTGGAAGTGATAGCTCTCGGTATGGCTTCTGAATCCATTGGCATTGATAGCGAATCTCTTTTGTTTGCTAAATTGCAAGAGTATAAATCAGAGATTCCCCATTTGATATCTCGGCGGCAATATAATGACAGGAGAAAATTCACGTCATCTCTTTGCTCCGTCATTCGTAGAAAGATTGCGGAAGCGATTGATGGCAGTGAAGACTACTTCTGCATAGATTCAAAACCAATAGAGGTTTGTCGTCCTGCCCGTGCCAAGCGATGTTCTATGGGTAAGAAAGATGTAGAAAGAGCGCCCTCGTTTGGTTATTGTGCCTCGCAAGGGGCCTATTACTATGGTTGTAAGCTACATGCCGTATGTGGATTAAGTGGAGTCATCCACTCTTTTGACCTGCCAAAAGCAAGTGTATATGACATTCACTATCTGAAAGACGTCAAAGAGGACTACTCAAATTGTCGGGTAATCGGTGACAGGGGATATATCAGCGCAGATGTACAACTGAACCTTTTTGAAACCGCCCATATCAGATTGGAAGTTCCGTATAGAAGCAATCAAAAAGATGGGAAACCGACATTTACGTGCTTCGCAAAAGCAAGAAAAAGAATAGAAACGTTATTTTCACAGCTCTGTGACCAGTTTATGATTGAACGAAATTATGCGAAAGATATAGAAGGATTGTTTACCCGAATTATCGGGAAAATTAGCGCACTGACAATCCTGCAATATATGAACTACAAAAATTACAACCCTATTGGAAGAATTAAATATGCGCTAATTTAATTCCGCCAACGGGTCATGATAAATTTCTAATAGTGCCTGAAATATAGTAAAAAAAATGGGAAGTATCGCTCCAATGCGGTATTTTTAGAGGGCTGTCCGGTCGTTGCCGGATCGATTCCCGGCGAATTTAGCGGGCGAAACTGCGGGGAAGATCTTTGAACACCTTGTGCCAGAACATTATCATCCGGGGATGACGGTAGCGCTCCCGCCAGGCGAGGCGGACCGAGAGATAGGGCTCCTCGTTCCAGTGGCTGCCGGCGGCTTTGCGGATCCGCAGCAGGTGTTTGCCCGCGATCGAGAGGCGGCAGATCAGGGGCGGGTCTATGAGCCGGAAGGTTTCTTCGAGGATGCGGAGCGTTTCGATGTGCTTGCGTCCCGTGACGATCGATTCTGCGGTGGTGTTGCTGTCATGTACCCGGTAGTAGTTGAGGGGTTCGGCAAGATAGACGACATTTCCCCCCCCCGATACGATCTGTATCCAGAACAGCCAGTCGCCGCAATAACGGTATTGGGTGTAATTGTCGTCTGCGGGGAGCGCACTGCGCCGCACCAGTGCCATTCCTGCGTTGTAGATGGTGTTCCTCGGGCAGAGAAAACGGTAGAGGAAGAAACGGCTGCCGAATCGGATCTGTTTGTGTTTGGGATATTTGACGGGCGCCTCCTCCCGTATGGTCCGGGAGTGGGAATCGACGATATAGCTGCTGGTGAAAACTATGCTGCAATCCGGACGGGTGTCGAGAATCCGGACGCACCGTTCCAAAAAACAGGGAGAGGAAAAGTCGTCGCTTTCGGCGATCCACACGTAATCGCCCTTGGCTTTCGACAGTCCCTTTTCCCACTGTTTGAAAGGCGAGCCGCTGTTCCGTTCATTATAAAAAATGCCGGAAACTTTGGGGTGATTGCGGTATCGTTCGAGAATTTCACGGCTGCCGTCTGTCGAACAATCGTCGAGCAGAATCAGTTCGAAGTCCTGAAACGTTTGTTGCAGAATACTTTCGATACGCTGCTCGAGATAGGGAGCATGACAGTAGTTGGGAACAATGACCGAAACGGTGGGCATGCGAAAAATATATTATGTATTTAATCCGCTTGCAAAGATAGCGGTTTGAACTGAAATATTGCTTGTGCAGGTCATTAATCTTAAATTTATGATTTTTGCCGATCGGATTTCGGAATGTTTTTAATTTCGGCGACTTTTGGGCAGGAGTTGTGGGCGAAGGACGGCAAGGTGTGCTTCTTCTATATCGGGAGCCGCTGCCTTGCGTCGAGATAAACGGTCTTTGCATTGCTCCGTTGCGCATCCGGTTCGAATCGGGATTCCCGGTCTTTGTACCGGAGCCGTGGAGTGCAAAATAAAAAGTGACCTGTTACAGTTGTTTTCGGTAGTGGATAGGGAATTGATTTCGCTTCGCCTGTCTTCAAACGTCACGACTCGGCGGCTCGAACGGAGTTCGTCCGGGTCTCGCTGCTCCGTTTGTTCGAATGGGGTTCTCCTCCCCTTGTCCCGTTACTCCGGAGAGTCAGTAATAAAAAAAGCGACTATTACAGTCGCTCTTGGTAGTGGATAGGGGATTCGAACCCCTATGTCGTGCGTGAGAGGCACGTATCCTAACCCTTAGATGAATCCACCGTTGAAATTTGGTGTTGCAAAGGTAATACGATGTTTTGAATTTACAAATTTTTTTTCGTGAAAACTGTTGTTTTTTTCTCGGGCCGTTTGTTCGTCCGTCTTTTTATGTACATTTGTAGAAGATAGGATGTACTTGGGCATAACCCGATTATATGCGGTTCTGCATGGGACATTCGTTATATCTTGTTTAGAAAAAATTTCGGATTCGTATGAAACGTGTGATTCTCCTTTTTCTTGTTTTTGCCGGATTGACTTTCGGATCGTGCCGCCGGCAGACCGTGATGCCGCAATTCGATATCGTGGTGACGGATACCGTAGCGGTACGCGGCGGAATACCCTGTCGCTTCCAGTATGCCTTTACCTCGATCGCCAATGCCGACGAAGCTCCGGCATTGCAGGCGATCCAGGAATCCAATATGCTCTATTTCTTCGGACTGGAGCATTTCCAGGGCGGGGTGCAGGAGGCTGTCGATTGGTCTATCGGGCAGTTCATGGACGAGTATATCGGTACCCTGGATGAGTCGGTACCCCAGTGGGAAACCGAAATGGAGATGGCGGTCGAGTCCGAGGCCCGTGTGGTGGATACGTTGCTGGTCTATACGATTTCGAGTTCGAACTATACGGGCGGTGCGCACGGTATGTACAGCATCAATTGCCATAATTATTCCATTGCGGGTGGTTATGAGCTGGCTTTGTCCGACTTGTTCGATGCGGCACGACAGGAGGCTTTGATCGGGTTGATCCGCAACAAGCTTTACGAACAGTTCGGTGTCACGGGGGACGAAGGTCTGGTGGCGCAGGGATTTTTTCCCGAATACATTTCCACGACCGAGAATTTCGAAGTGACCGAGGACGGCATTACGTTTTACTATAATCCTTACGACATCGGATGCTATGCCCTGGGCGGTGTCGAGGTGCATATCACGCGCGAGGAGATGCAGGGGTTGTGACAGGATGTGGGCGTGCGGCTCTCCGGCGGTAGTCGTCGGATGAAACCGGTATAAAAAATGGAGGCGACAAGATATCTTGTCGCCTCCTCCCATCAAAAATTAACCCTAAAATTATCCCTTTCCAAGAATGTCCGAAAGATAGCAATCGAGATAATACAGATCTGCATCGTCGCCGATCACTTCGTTCTTCATCAGTTCTTCGTCGGAGATAGACCTTGATGTATCCGTTTTGTCGTTTTCAATCATAGGAGGCCCTTTTAGTATTTCTTCTTTCGTTACATTAAAGAAACGGTGGCCTCCGGGCTTTATTGCATACGGATTAAGATAAAATAAGTTCTTTTTCCCTAATCATGCGCCGCAGGTTGATAAGTGCATAGCGCATGCGTCCCAGCGCTGTGTTGATGCTTACGCCGGTTTGCTCGGCGATCTCCTTGAAACTCATACCGGAGTAGTAGCGCATCATCACCACCTCGCGCTGCTCCTCCGGAAGCAGTTCGATCAGGTTGCGCACGTCGCTTTCGATTTGCGAGGAGATCAATTCATCTTCGATCGTCTTTTCCGCGAAACGCAGCGATCCCAGTACGTTGTAGCCGCTTTCGCTTTCATTGACCTGCTTGTTCTGCTTGCAGGCGCGGAAGTGGTCGATCACCTGGTTGTGCGCGATACGCAGAACCCACGAAAGGAACTTGCCGTTGTCGGTGTAGCGGCCTTCGTCGATGACGCGTATGACTTTGATGAATGTTTCCTGGAAGATGTCGTCCGCTACGTCGTTGTCCTTGACCATCATGTAAATATAGTCCCGAACCCGACGCTTGTGGCGCTCGATCAATTTGGAAATGGCACTCTGATCACCCGAACGATAATTATTAAGCAAGTGCTGGTCGCTTAATACTTGAATGTTCATACTCTTTTCTCCTGAATTAGTTATTAAGAGTAGAATGTTTCGATAGGCAATCTTTTAAGTTGTTAAGTTTCTGTTTTTTGATGCGCCGGATACCCGTTTCGACATCTTTTGTGTCGGAAAGGTAGAAATAATTATCCCAAAAAACAAACTTTTTAGATTTCTATTTTTTCGGCAGGGTATCGATGAATTAACAATAACTATGCCAAAAATAAAATCTATCAGATATTTTTATCTTTCTCCGAGTCCGAAGATGAAAGTTTTTCAGTTTCGATCGGTTCTACATGAATGGAAATGAGCGTATTGGGGCCGAATCGCTCTTTGAGCCGGCGTTCGATATCGACGGTCAGTTGATGGGAGCGGAGCACGCTCATCCGAGGATCGACGCGGATATGGGCTTCGATGGCGACGGTGGCTCCGATACGGCGTGTGCGCAGATGGTGCGGTTCGGTCACCTCCTTCGAGTGAGTCAGGATGTTCAGTATCTCCTGCTCGGTTGCGGCGGGAAGGGCATGTTCGAGCAGTTCTCCGAGGCCGCTTCGCAGCAGGTCGAACGCGATCTTGAAGATGAAGACCGAAACGACGAGGGCCGCCAGCGGATCGGCGATGCGCCACTTGTCGCCCAGAAAATAGGCGAGCCCGATACCTGTCATGGTGCCGATCGACGAAAGTGCGTCGCTGCGGTGGTGCCAGGCGTTGGCTACGACGCTCGGACTGTCCGTCTGACGTCCCACACGAACGGTATAGCGATACAGGACCTCTTTGGCGACGATCGAAATTGCGGCGGCGATCAGGGCGATCGCGCCCGGTCGTCCGATTATTTCTCCGGTCAATACCAGACGGATATTGTGGATGCTGTCGGCCAGAATGCCTCCGCCGACGGCGATCAGGGCCAGGCTGATGAGGATGGAGGCCAGGGTTTCGTACTTGCCGTGTCCGTAGTTGTGGCCGGCGTCTTCGGGTTTGGAGGAGATCCGGGCGAAGATCAGCACGATGACATCGGTCGCCAGGTCCGATATCGAGTGCACGGCATCGGCGATCATGGCTCCGCTTCGGCCGAGGATGCCGGCCGCGAGTTTCAGGAGGGAGAGGGCGATATTGACGACCATTCCGATCCAGGTTACCCGGTAAATTTTTCGGGTGCGTTCCGTGGGTTGATTCATGTCCGGTTGCTGTTTGCTCCGGGCGGTGTCGCACCCGGATGTAGGTTATCCTTGCATTTTCCGCTCCACGACAGGATGTCGAGCCGGATAATCTCTGTCCGGTGGAAAGACTTTTCGACATATTGCCTGCCGATTGTCTTATACTCCGGGGAATATTTGCCGATCAAATGGTCCAGGGCCCTCCGACGTTCCTCCGCTGTGAGCCCCGTGCGGGCCCGGCAGTCGAGCAGGATGCTTTCGTAGAAGGTCGTAAACCGCGCGGGCAGCACCTGCGTTTTGCCGACGATGCAGAAAGTGACGCGGTCGCACTCCCGGAGGCAGTGCAGCTTGCGTCCTTCGGGGGCGCAGTGGATGTAGATCGCGTCGGCTTCGTCCCAGACATAGTTCAGGGGCACTCCGTAGCCGCCGCCTTCGGGACGCTGCATGCAGAGTATGCCGTATTCGCCCCGCCGCAACAGCTCCGTCGCCTCCGGTTGGTCGAGCAGGCGGTCCTGCCGGCGGATTGAATCGTTCTGATAGTTCATGACCTGTTTCCTGCAAAAACGAAGACGGACACTTCTCTGAATGGCATCCGTCTTCGTTGTGATGATTCGGTATCGACAGCGGTTTAGTAGCTGCGGGCGAAAAGTACGCGGCGGTGCGACGGTTTGCCGCTGAATACGCATTTGCCCTCCTCCTCGACCGCATCCATCGGGATACAGCGGATCGTGGCTTTCGTAGCGTCCTTGATCGCCACTTCGGTTTCGACCGTCCCGTCCCAGTGGGCCGAGATGAAGCCGCCCTTGTTCTCCAGCACATCGACGAATTCGTCCCACGTGTCCACTTTGGTAATCATCGAATTGCGGTAGTCGAGCGCCTTGCGGAAAATATTCTGCTGGATTTCGTCCATCAGGGATGCCACCCGGTCGGTGAGTCCCTCCTGGGGAACGGTTTCCTTTTCGAGCGTATCGCGCCGGACCAGTTCGATCGTGCCGTTCTCCAAGTCGCGGGGGCCGAGAGCCAGACGTACGGGGACGCCCTTGAGCTCGTATTCGGCGAACTTGAAGCCCGAGCGGACGTTGTCGCGGTCGTCGATCTTCACGGAGAGTCCCTTCGACTTGAGCTCTTCGGCGATGGTGCGAAGACGTTCTACGATCTGCCGCATCTGCTCCTCTCCTTTATAAATAGGTATCAGGACGACCTGAATCGGGGCGAGTTTCGGAGGCAGCACCAGGCCGTTGTTATCCGAGTGAGCCATGATGAGCGCTCCCATCAGACGGGTCGAAACACCCCAGGAAGTGGCCCATACGTATTCGAGTTTGCCCTCCTTGTTGATGTATTGTACGTCGAATGCCTTGGCGAAGTTTTGGCCCAGGAAGTGCGACGTGCCGCTCTGGAGGGCCTTGCCGTCCTGCATCAGCGCTTCGATCGTGAGGGTATCGACCGCACCGGCGAACCGTTCGTTCGGCGATTTGTGACCGACGATTACCGGTACGCCCATCCACTCCTCGACGAATTTTTGGTAAACGTGGATCATCCGGGTAGCCTCCTCGATGGCCTCCTCCTTCGTGGCATGGGCCGTGTGGCCCTCCTGCCAGAGAAATTCCGCCGTGCGCAGGAACAGGCGGGTACGCATCTCCCAGCGTACGACGTTCGCCCACTGGTTGCAGAGGATCGGCAGGTCGCGGTAGGACTGGATCCAGCCCTTGTAAGTGTTCCAGATGATCGTTTCCGAGGTGGGACGGACGATCAGCTCCTCTTCGAGTTTGGCATCGGGATCGACCACGACGCCCTTGCCCTCGGGATCGTTTTTCAGGCGGTAGTGGGTGACCACGGCGCACTCCTTGGCAAAGCCTTCCACGTGGTCGGCCTCTTTCGAGAAGAACGACTTGGGGATGAAGAGCGGGAAATAGGCGTTCTGGTGCCCCGTGTCCTTAAACATCTTGTCCAGGGCCGCCTGCATTTTCTCCCAGATGGCATAGCCGTAAGGCTTGATTACCATGCAGCCGCGTACGGCCGAATTTTCGGCCAGACCAGCCTTGACCACCAGGTCGTTGTACCATTGCGAGTAGTTGTCCTCGGCTTTGGTTACGTCTTTAAGTTCCTTTGCCATATCTTATTTATTTTTTAACTTCCGGGAATCGTGTCACCGGCTTCGGAGCCGGCGTATGTCGGTTAGTCGGCAAAATTAACGATTTATGCAGAAATTCGCAACTGCGCTCCGATAAATCTTGAATTTACCCGCTGCGAGGGGCCGCTTTGCCCCGTCGGTCGAAGGTGCCGATGGCTCGTTTTGCGTTTTTGAAGTCGGTGCGTTTTCTTCTCTGGCCCGAAATCCGGTCTGTCCCGGATAAAAAACGACAGGACTTCCGGTACGGGAGGTTCTGCCGTTGCGATATGTCGTGCGAAACTAAAAGCGGAAACTGAGGCTCAGGGCCGCGAAGTGGCGCTTGAGTTTGGTATTGTAGATGCCGCTGCCGTTTATGCCGCTCGGAGATTCGAAGTAGTAGAGGTTGTAGTCCGTCTGCTCGGTCGAGGAATAGTTGTAGGCCAGGTCCAGTGCAACGCCCGGAGAGAGTAAAAATCCCAAGCCGGCCGAATAGTAGAGCATCTGCTTGGTCATGGGGGCCGCTGAAACTTGCTCTTCGTCCTGCAGCATGGACCCCATGTAGCCGAAACCGCCCCGGATCGCCAGGAACGGCAGCGGTTTGAACTCCGCGCCTATGCGGACGATATTGGCGCCTTTGTACCAGGAGCGGAACGTGTCGTTATAGATTTCGTTATCGCCGCCCGCGGGATTGTTTTTCATCCGCATCCCGTTGTACCAGTCGCGCTCGTAATCCACGGAGATCAGACCCCGGTTGCCGAAGGCGTAGGAGATGCCGAACATCAGGCGGGCCGGCGTGGTGAACTCCCAGTTGTAACCGCCCGTATCTTCCAGTACGGGAGAGAGGGCGTCCGTATATTGGTTGCCGTCCGGACCTGGTTTGAGACCGTCGGGGTCGTTCGGGTTATTGACATGCACCCCGGAATCGGTGTAGGCCTGATAGGTACGGTCGATCCAGTAATAGGTCGGGGTGTGGAAAGCGAAGCCGATTCGCAGATTCTGAATGGGCCGGTAGATCATGCCGAGCTTGAAATTGACCCCTGCGCCGTCCAGGATGACTTCCTGGTTGAAGTTCGAATAGAGCAGTTGGTAGTCCAGGTTCGGATCGGTGCCGTTGCCGGGATAGACGTAATCTTCTCCGTAATAGTAGGTTTTGCGTTGATACAGGGACTGAATGCCGAACGTGGCCCCGATATAGAACTTGTTGTTCAGGTTGAATCCTGCCGAAATGTCGTATTCGCCTATCGAGCCATTGCTTACGACGGTCGTGTAGTTGCCGATATCGACGTTGTTGCCGATCCAGGTCGGCTGCCACCTGCTGCCGATTTGATCCGTGAATCCGGCCTTGTAGCCGAGGATCGAACCCCAGAGCCGGGGGTTGAAGTTGCTCCAGTTGAAGCCGCCGGTGATCTGATCCCTGTTGATACCGCTGTATTGCAGCATGTCGGAGAAAACGTCGGCGATCGAGCTGACATTGCCCTGTGTATAATAGGAGTATTGGTAGTTGAGGTCCTGCAGGCGGTTGTAGCCGAACCCGATATTGACGCTCACGAGCGGTCCCGATCCTTCGTAAACATTGGCCGTAAAGCCGAAGTTGCCGATCGAAAACCGGTTTTTACTGTTGGAGTTGAATGCCGGAGCGTTGTTTTCCGCCCGTGCGAAACTCATCAGAGGCGTGATCGAAATTTCGTTGTGCCGGTACATGCCCAGGCCCGCCGGGTTGATCGCCATGGACGTAAGATCCGCTCCGAGGGAGGTGAAGGCGCCTGCCATGGCCATCGACCGCGCCGTTCCGAGGCTGAAGGTCGTTTGCGAGAGTTCGAAGAGGTCGGACGGGGTGACGATGTCACGGTCCATCAATAAACCTCCGGAGCTTTGAGCCGACGCCGGGGCGGTTGCGAACAAGGCCGCTGAAAGCAGCGCCAAAATTCCGAGATGTTTCATAACAAAAATCGTTGAGTTGTTTTTTCGTTTCCGGCGTTCGGGACAGCAGGGGCGGAAACGATCGCCGCTGCCGGTCGAAACCGGTCGTTGCGTTCATATTCGTTTGCCGCCTGCGTGTGCATCCTGTGCGCCGTCCGTCGAAATTTGCCGGGGTGATCGTTTAACGGCCGTAAGAGTTACGTCCGCTGCTGTTTCCGCCGCGGACCCCTCCGCCTCCGCCCACGAAGCTGCCGCTCGAACCTCTGTTCGGTTGCGAGGGGGCCGGGGTGTAAGTCCCTCTGTTCGTTGTCGAACTGCTTCCCCGGTAGGAGCTGCTGCTGCCTCCGAACGAAGGATTGCGGTAGGTCGAGCTGCCTCGATTGACTGACGATGAGCCGCCTCGGAAGCTGGAGCTGGAATTGCTGTTGGTCCTGCCGCCCCGGAAGCTGCCGCTGCCGACCGTAGTGCCGTTTCTGTAGCCGTTGTTCAAACTACCCTGGCCGCGCCCTCCGAAACTGGTCGATCCGATGTTCGATCCCGCTCCCGATCCGTACCGGTAGGTAGAGCGGTGTACGACGTTGGGCCGATGGTGCGGCGGGTACGGGTGGTGGTGATGGCCGCCTCCCCAGCCGGGATAATAACCCCAGTAAGGGTAATAGCCTCCCCAGTAAGGATAACCCCAATAGGGGTTGTAGCTGTAATAAGGCCAGCCAAAACCGGGGTATGCCCAGGGATAGGGATTGTAACCCCAACTGAAATACCAGTCATTGTAAAGACCTGCGCTCCATCCGAAGCTCACTATGCTGGGAGAACCCCATGTGCCGAACATCGAAGTAATGTATTTGGGTTCGACCCACACTTCGTCGCCCATGACGATGATGTTGTAAACGGCCGGGTCGTAGGCCGAAACGAATTGGTAGGTGCCGTTGTAACGAAGGTTGAAATAGCTCGTCGGCATCTGATAGGTCGGGGAGCTGAATCCCCGCAAACGACGGGCATAGGCGCTTTCGTACGTGTCGGCCAGCACGCCCTGGTAGGAGTCGTCCGATGCGTAGTATGCGGCTTCCGCCTGCCGGGCCTCTATTTCGGCGCGATGGGCTTCCGCTTCGGCCTTGCGAGCTTCGGCTATCGCCTGTTTTTCCTGGGCGATGCGGGTGACATCGTGTTCCGCGTACATGTCGTCGATGTTGTAGGTGCCGGATTGGTAGAGTGCCGGCGAACAGCTTGCCGCGAAGAGCGACACGAGCAGAGCACCTATTTTGAAATTTCGGTTTTTCATCGTGTTTCGGAGTTACTGTGTGGTTATATTTTCAACGAAAATCGTACCGGTTTTATTGCCGGCGGGTCAATACCTCACAAAAATAGCAATAAAATCGGGAAATACGTTGGGAGGGTGAAAATAGAAATTCGAATCTTTTTTTGTCCCGAAAATGCTTTTTTTGCGAAAAATAGCTATATTTGCACTCCGAATTACCGGCCGAAGGGTTGGTGATGGACCGGGAGAGATGCCGGAGTGGTCGATCGGGCCGCACTCGAAATGCGGTGTACGGGCAA